>Ga0180007_10000351_pt1 | contig 80987 bp, 76 predicted proteins | sample MM_PC_MetaG_FD_121122 | JGI IMG/M metagenome (GOLD analysis project Ga0180007, IMG submission 121122) | Groundwater microbial communities from the Aspo Hard Rock Laboratory (HRL) deep subsurface site, Sweden - MM_PC_MetaG | ecosystem: Environmental > Aquatic > Deep subsurface > Groundwater...
CACCAATGGAAAACCGGTCTTCTTTTCAGAACACATCGCTTTCTCTTGGTGTATCATATCTCTCCCTTCCACGCTTCAGTTTATCCCTTTGGTTAATTTGCGAAGCAATCTACGAGCTCCTTTCGAAGTTGTTGTTTAGTATCAAAATACTAATACCAGAATGCCTCGCTTTCCTGAGGTTCCATCAGGTTTCCATATTTCCCGATAAATCTTAAGTCTTGAAAAGAATCGGTAAATAAACATTCTTTATGCAAAACATCTAATGCCAAAGGATGTATTAAAAAAAGGTTGCTTGTGTTTATGAATATATTTTGAACTTTGTTGCAATTATCTTTCAATACTTCAATCAGCTGTATTGCTGAAAAACCATTAAATTCGCCTATCAGATCAATGTGAAGATTAGATTTCTTTAACCGGGTAATAATTTTAAAATTTGTGGCCATTTATTTAACCTTTTTTTAATAGCAATATAGCGTCTGTCAAAAATATGTTCAGGGTATGTGGGGGATAGGGGAGTATCCTGAACAATCTATTTACCGCTGTCGGGATAGATATTATGACAGACGCTATATGCCTTATTTGAAAACTGATTAATATTATTAAGGTTAATTCCATGTTATTATTATTTTTCAATGCTCATATTACGAACGTTAAAATGACAGAGAAAATGTTTCAAGCTCTGAATAATTGTTGGAGCATGATACCACATCAATTAATGTTGTCTGTAAATGGTTAATTATTTGACATTTATTTGTACAATCAGGAAGCTTATGGTTTAATTTGCAATCCCTGCACGGACTTTTTTTAACATAGCCGATATCACACTCGAGCTTTTTTACGTTTAAGATCTTCAACTTGCTAGGCATTTTATAGTCCTTTCCGTTTTGAATTATTGTTTAGAAGTAAACCGATTAACCTATCAAATAGCCTGTATTTTTATTAACTTTTGATTTTTACTTTGACTAAAATTACTGACTTTGTAAATAGGGTGAAGGATTCATTTTGCTTAGGGGAATTCCCCATTTTAAGGATTTAATAGTTTCAATAATCATGGAAAAGTAATAGGTTTAATAATAAACTGAAAGTAATGCTGCCGTTTGGCTACATGACTCTGTCATCGACTCTTTTCGAGGTTATGCTCTACATTAATTTAATTAGAGGAAAACTCCCGGTTTTAGCGGGAGGCCCCAGATTTTGAAAATTCCGGGAATATAAAAAACCTTCTCTATGTTAGAGGAAACATTACCTTCAGATACTGTAATAATTCTATTTCAATTTGAGTAGTTAATAAATTCAAGTATCAGGAATATGACGATCGAGTGCGTTGCGTATTTTTTCAGCAAAATCTTTTAATCTAAAAGGTTTTTGTATAAAATTAATATTTTCTTTCAACATTTCCGGACTAAAGATTGTTTCAGGCAGGCAACCTGATATATAAATGCATTGCATATCAGGTCTTATGTTAGTTAGTGTTTTCGCAAGTTTCAGGCCATTCATAACAGGCATCATAATATCTGTTATCAGCATATGAATCTTGCCTCTATAGCTTTTAGCAATATGAATAGCAGCATCAGGGTCAGCGGCAGCTAATACGGTATATTTTTGTTGTTCCAAAAATTCCTTGCAAAGTTCAAGCATAGCTTTTTCATCATCCGTCAAAAGCAGTGTCTCTTTTTCACAAACAATGTTATCCAAAAGCATTTTGGATTTGATATAGATGGGGTTTTCGTTATTAATATTTATCATGCTGTACCTTTTTGCGGTTGAAAGTGGCTCTTTAGTAAGGTCATGAATAAACAAAATAAAACCATGCGGGCTAATCTATTTATCAAATATATTAGCACAGAATCACCTACAAATAGCATACAGATACTTATATTTTTTAAAAGATAATTAAAAAAACGGCTATTGTAAATAGGGCGAAAGGTTCAATTGAAGTAAATATGATTTCATGCGCCCTTGTTGCAAGCGAGTTTATGAGCCTCTTTCATGCAAACCCTTCTCCCTTTTCATACAGTATCCAATTTTGCTTGCCCTGCCGCTGGTAGTGCAGCTCGCTTAATGGAGCAATAAGGTGTATCCGCCAGTCATGATTAGGATCTGCCGCAGCCAGTTCTTCTGCCTGGACTACAGACATGTAATTGGCATAAGCGGGTGCTGACATTTCATCATACATATATAAACATTCGTTGTTTTTGGTTAATAATGCTAATCCGAATCCAACCATAATTACTTTATCCATAGGCAGAATTGTCTTATGGAAACCATAATAAGGATGTATTCCATCCCGGTCTTTGATACAGGGAAGCGGTTTATATCCTGATTCTGTGTAAAATACGGAAAGACTTTTATTAGAATTTATTATATTGTTAGTGGCTATCATATATCTTCTCCTTTACTCAACTTTGACCTCAATAAGTTTAGGCTTTGATTACAAACTCGGTATCGGTTTCAGAAATATCTACACTCGGAGCCCAGTCACCTGCGGTAATTAACTCATGGCCTCCGCTGCGGGGTTGGCCCAATGCTTTTGTATAACGATCAAACATGTCTTCTATTTCTCTCCAGGGATTCCATTTCATTAGTTCCATTGTGGACCTCCATTTTTTAATTTGTTATTTTTGATATGAATGATCTCTAATGGTGCCGATTGTTTTCTGGACTGCAATTTACTAAAATTATCGACTTTGTAAATAAGGGGAAAGGTTCATTTTGCTTAGGAGAATTTCCCATTTTAATGAATTAAAAGCAGGTCAGGGACGGATAATCTCATGCCTTTTATTGTTAATCAGCCAGAGGTTTAAAAAGAGGTTTAAAAAATTGACATGCAGGCCGATTGATGTATTATTTTACTAGGATGAAGCGTTGAATAAATTGCTTACTCCGATATGGCTTTATATCGCTTTATCTATATATAACTCAGATTCAAATCCGGATACATTATGATAACTGGCCAACCTGAAAAGAAAACTTCCATGAAGAACAGCGACTTTGAATTATGTACTTCGAGCCTTAGAAGCAGGGCGGAAGCTGTTTACACCCAGAGAAGTAAAAGTGATAAAGAATTGTATGATAAAGATGTGAATGTGCTTATTCACGAACTTGAGGTGCATCAGATTGAGCTTGAGATGCAAAACGAGGAACTCCTGAAAACGCAGGTAGAACTGAATGTCTCATTAGACAGATATTTCGAACTTTACGATCTGGCGCCTGTAGGCTATTTCACGCTGGATGGCCAAAATCGGATTATTCAGGCCAATTTGACAATTGCAGAACTTTTGGGGGTTACAAGAAGCATGTTGATCGGAGTTCATTTTTCACAATTTGTTCTTCCGGAATCTCAGGATAATTACTATCTGTACTTAAAAAAAGTTGTAAATACCGGGCAGGAGCAGTCCTGCGAACTGCGTTTAAAAAATAATGGGCACGGGCTTTTTGCCCATATACATATGGTTCCGGTGCTGGATAATCATAAGATGGTTTGCGAACTGCGGGTTGTGGTGACGGATTTAAGTGCTCTTAAAGATATACAACTAGTATATGAAAAGGTCCGCGGTGAGCTGGAATCCAAAATTGAGGAACGAACCAGGCAGTTGAAAAGCACTAATCAGGCCCTTAAAGCTGAGATTGCCAGACGCAAGAAAACTGAAAAAACGTTGAAAGAAAACGAAAGGTTCAGCAAAAGTCTGGTGGAAAACAGTCCGATTCCAATTCAGGTCATAAATCCTGATACTTCGATCAGATATGTAAACCCGGCCATGGAGAAACAAACCGGCTTTTCAGGTATGGAGATTGTTGGGAGGAAGCCGCCCTATCCATGGTGGAGAGAAGAAGCGCTTGAGGAGATGTTGTGTTCTTTTCAGGAAGCAATCTCAATGGGGGCTCGCGAACTTGAGCAGGTTTTCAGAAGTAAAAAAGGAGAGGACTTTGTTGTGCATATATATTGTTTACCCGTCAAGCAATCAGGCAGGCCTCTCTACTATCTGTCAAGTTGGATTAACATTACACTGGAAAAACACCTGTTAAACGAAGTCTGGGAAAAAGAGAGGCTTTTTCGGGATATTTCTCAAAGCACAACGGATTGGATCTGGGAGCTGGATAGAGAATTCAGGTTTCGGTTTGCCACAGGAAAGGTATTTGAGGTAATGGGTTATATTCCTGAGGAGCTTATCGGAAAATCATTGGTAGAATTTATCAGAAAAGAGGATGTAGCAGCATTAACCGATGCTGTCAAAAAACTGGAAAATCAAAGAAAACCCGTTGTTGATTTTGGTGCATGGTGGGTGACCAAGGGGAGAGAAGAAGTATTTTTGATCACAAACGGCCTGCCTCTTTTTGACAATCAGGGAAATCTTTCGGGATATAGGGGTTGCGCTAAAAACATAACAGAGCAGAAAAAGGCGAAAGATCTGGTGCTCCAATTAAGCGGCCAATTATTGCAGGCGCAGGAGACTGAACGTAAGGTTATATCCTGGCATTTGCACGACCATGTGGCTCAGGATCTTGCTGCTGTAAAAATAACTTGTGACGGTCTCCTGACCGAAAAGAAAGGGCTTTCTACCGGTGTACGGCATGAAATTGAAAAGTTGTCCGGTTTACTCCGGCAGTGTATCGGTAACGTGCGCGATATGTCATATGACTTGAGGCCTCCCGGTTTAAATAAGTTTGGGCTGATTCAGGCAATTCGTGAACATTGTGCAATATATTCGAAAAAAACCGGTTTATCAGTTGAATTTTCTTCTTCAGATATTGATGGATTGCAACTTGATGACAATGTACAGATCAACCTTTATCGTATTGTTCAGGAGGGGCTTCGAAATGTCCATAGGCATGCGCTTGCGGAAAAAGCTGTTGTTGAATTGATTTGTGCAGGTTCGAAAATAAAGCTTGATATTACTGATAACGGGACAGGTTTTGAAGCGGTTAAGGAATTGTCGAAAGGCGCCTTGGGGATGGGACTACGGGTTATGATGGAACGGGTGAGGGCCGCAGGAGGCCAGATGAAAATACTTTCCAGGCCGGGATTCGGAACTAAAATATCTGTAAAAATACCGCTTTGACGGTTATCAGTTAACAGTTTACGGTTGACAGTAAACCGTAAACGTTTCTTTCCGTATATTTATTAGCTATCCAGCGTATTGCGTATTGTTTCGGCAAAAACTTTCAATCTAAGAGGCTTTTGTATAAAATTTATATTTCTTTTAAGCATTTCCGGATTAAAGATTGTTTCAGGCATGTAGCCTGATATAAAAATGCATTTCATATCAGGCCTTATGATACTGAGCATTTTGGCAAGCTCCAGGCCGTTTATAACGGGCATTATAATATCACTTATCAGCATATGAATCTTCTCACTATAGTCCTTAGCAATACGAATCGCGGCTTCAGGAGCATCGGCAGTTAATACTGTGTATTTTTGTTGTTCCAAAAATTCCCTGCAAAGTTCAAGTATGGCTTTCTCATCATCTACCAAAAGCAGAGTTTCCTTTTTGTAAACAGTGTTATCCAAATACATTTTAGATTTGATACGGACGGGTTTTTCACTATAAGTATGTATCATGCTGCACCTCTTAGCAGTTGAAATTGGCGTTTGTTTTTTTGCGTAAAATGCTTTCTGTATTTTTCTTATCCATTATAGTTGGTTATGTAGCACACTATAACCTACAAAGAGCATACGAATACCCATATATTTTTAAAAAGATAATTTAAAAAACGGCTATTGTAAATAGGGTGAAAGGTTTAATTTATTAGGTAAATTGCCTATGAGCCAGTTTCAAAACGTCCCATTTTGGCCGATCTCTGCGTTGGGGGAAAATTTCAATCCTCGAAATACTCCATGTATTCCTGCGGTTAAAATTTTCCCCCGCCTTGAGCTTGACCAAACTGAAACGTTTTGAAAGTGGCTCCTATGATTGGATTTGTTTATATGAATATACGGAGATGATCAGCCTTTCCAGAGATCGACATCAATAAGGCCAAGTTTGGCTGCATAACGTACCAGTTCTATGGTGCTGTGAAGATCAAGTTTGCTCATAATGCTGGCCCGGTGATTTTCAACGGTTTTTGGGCTTATGAAAAGCTTTTCAGCTATAGTTTTTGGAGTCATTCCTTCAGCCAACAGGCGCAATATTTCCTGTTCCCTTGGAGTCAGTGCCCCATAAGCAAGGTCTTTTACTTTTGTCTTTTTTGTGGGTGTTTCCATTAAGCGGTTAGCAACTTCTTGGGAAAGAGAACTGTCTAAAAAATATTCGCCTTTTGAGATTGCATCAAGACCTTTGATTAATCCGCTTGCAGCCGATTCTTTTACCACATATCCGGTTGCGCCTGCCTGAAACGATTCGGCGATATAATCGATTTTTGAATGCATGCTTAAAATAAGTACGCGTGTTTCAGGCAGAAAACTTAGTATTTCGCGGGTGACATCCATACCGTTTTGATCCGGCAGAGATATATCCATAACTACAAGTTCGGGCTTGAGTTTTTTTGCTTTTTGAATTGCTTCCTTGCCTGTTCCTGCTTCATCCACTACTTCGTATTCGGATTGTTTATCAAGAAGCGCCTTGATTCCCTGACGGAAAAGAGGGTGATCATCAACTATCAGTACTGTTTTCTTTGAGGCCATATTTTTTTTCCTTTAAAGGAATTTCTATCAGAATCTTAGTTCCTTTTCCCGGATGAGAAGTTACATTCATTTTGCCGTCAAGCAGACTGACCCTTTCTTCCATGCTGCGAAGTCCCATTCGTTTTTCCTTTGTTAATCCTGCCAGACGTTTTTTTACATCAAATCCCATGCCGTTGTCTTCTATGCGAAGGATGATGTTAGGATAAGAAGCAACAAGCTTGATAACTGCATGTCCGGCATTGGCATGTTTCCTGATATTGTTAAGTCCCTCCTGAACCAGGCGGTAAAGATTTATCTCGATATCCGGTTCCAGGTATATATTGTCTATGCCTGCATCACTATAATCTATAGCAAGTTGTGTCTTTTTGGAAAAATCCTTGCAGTATTGATATATTGTTGATCCGATCCCGAACTGATCAAGACCCGGAGGCCGTAAATCATAAGACATATCCCTTACCGCAGTTATTATACTCTGAAGAATATTAGTTTGTTCCAGAATTCTTTTTTTAATATCTACAGCAGGCCGACCATTGTCGTCAAGGAGGGTTTCGTTTCCGATTTTGAGCATTGAAAGATCCTGAGCGATTTTATCGTGCAGATCGCGGGAAATCATCTGGCGTTCCATTTCCTGAGCAGCAAGCAATTGTTGTGAAAGCCTGTGAATGTTTTCATTAGCTTTTTTACGCTCGGTATTGTCTTGAACAAGGACCAAATAGCCTGATGAATGAAGGTCATCTATGGTGCCTATTTTTTTTATAAGTATATCAATGTCAATATTACCCGACTTATTTGTATCGTATAATCCCGTGCTTTTTATTAATTCTAAATTGTAAGAGAGTTCGGCCTGGACGCTTTCACTATTAAATAATTTTGATTTTATTGAATCAGGGATATTAGCATCATCAAAGAGATTAGATTTTTTTAAATTTTCAGAATCACAAATTCCAAATATATTCATCAGAGCTTTGTTTGTCTCGATCGGGTATCCACCGGAATCGTAAAGCCCAATGCCTATGGGAGAATTTTCAAATACAATTCTAAACCTTTCTTCGCTTTTTCGTAAAGAGATTTCAAGATTACGTTCACGGGAAATCTTTTCGATAACAAGAGGCAGGAGTGTAAAAAAATCATTAGACTTTACCAGATAATCCCAGACCCCGAGTTTCATGGCTCGTACGGCAACCATCTCATTTCCCTGACCTGTAACCATGATAACGGGAATTTTATTTCCTTCATTGTTTAGAATTTCCAAAAGCTCTATTCCGGTCATGTCCGGAAGCTGATAATCGGTAACGATGATATCAAAACTGGTTTCAATAAATTTTTCCAGAAATTCACCGGCAGATTTGAAAGAATGTATCGAGGAGAAAGGAATTTTATTTTTAATAGCACGTTCTATGAGAAAATAATGTGCATCTTCATCTTCGATAATAGCAACTTGCAGAGTTTTTGCTTTATCATCCATTATAATATCAAATCCTTATGAAAGTGAAGTGTCTATTCTTCAAATACCGGCGGCTCATTAATAAGCAGCCAGTAAGAATTTAACTGCATAATTTTTTCTTCAAATTCCTTGAATCCCACAGGTTTTGTAAGATAGCTGTTTGCATAGTGATCATATGAATTGCCAATATCTTCTTCCCGGCCTGAGGTGGTGAGCATGATTACCGGTATTTTTTTCAGTTTAGGGTCTTCCTTGATTTGTTTTAAAACCTCAATTCCATCTATACCAGGAAGCTTGATATCAAGCAGTATAAGACCGACTGTGGGATTATTAACTTTATCAGCGTATTTGCCACGGTTATAAAGATAGTCCAGAGCTTCTTCACCATCAACTGCAACAATTATGCGATTAACATTGCCGGCTTTGCGAATTGCGCGCTTGGTTAATTCCGCGTGAGCTTTTTCATCTTCTACAAGAAGAATGCTTGATGGTTCAAATATCATATTATTAAACCTCTCTATTATTTAATGTAAAGAAAAATGTACTTCCCTGTCCTGGTTCTGATGACACCCGGATCTCTCCATTATGATGTTTAATTATCCTTGCAACTATGGCAAGTCCTATGCCGGTACCTTCTCCGGCTTTTTTTGCATCAGGCAGCCGTTGGAATACCTGAAAAATAATTTTTTGATATCTGTGCTGAATACCTATACCATTATCTTTAACGAAAAAAACATCCTGTTCCCCATCTTTTTTATGTCCGATCTCAATTTCAGGTGATGGATTATCTTTTCCTATATATTTAATCGCATTTGATAGCAGGTTTTCAACAAGCTGGATCAGTCGTTTCTTTTCACCGTAAACAGCCGGAAGATTCTGACCGATATTTATAGAAATTCCTTTGGCTTCAATTTGCGGCTTCAGCATACTCATGGCAGATTCGACGATTTCTCCAAACTGTAGCGGCATCTTTTTTTCATTTACCCGGCCGATTCGGGATAATTCGATAAGATCATTTATAAGAAGCCCCATTTTTTTTGTAGCTTCACTTATATATTGAAAATAACCTTCGGCGCTTTCCGGAAGATCATTTCCAAAATCTTCGCGCAATGCTCCGATAAAACCATCAATTGTTACAATTGGTGTTTTAAGATCATGTGATATCGAATACAGAAAAGACTCCATCTCGGTATTTTTTGCAACCAGTTTTTCCATAGTATTTTTAAGTTCTATTTCATTTTTCTGAAGTGCCGCTTCCGATATTTTTCGTTTTTCAATTTCTTCAAAAGCGCTGTTTCTTGCATTACGGTACATTTCAATACGCTGAAGAAGAAGAAAGAAAACAACCGAAAGGGTAGCAGAAATTATTAGACCGAAAAGCAGGTATAATTGGTTGGGAATAGTTGTAAATTTAAATAATGACTTCCGTGGTTCAAAATGCATCTTCCATATTTTTCCGGGAAAACGGATGCCTTCCATTATAACAAACTGTTTATACAAAAGTTTCTGTTTTGTTTTAGGTTCCTTAAGATTCATATAAATCAGCCGATCGTCTTCATATATCATAATGCTGAAATTATTTGATATATTTTTTGCAATACATATATCCATAATATCCTGAACATGAAATGCTCCGTTCAAGTACCCATTAATTTTGTTTTTGTAAATCAGCGGCCAGAATGTATCAAAGGTTATTTCACCCTTACGCATTTCATGACACGGTGTTGTTTTGAATTTAAGGGTTTGCCGGACAGTTTCGAAGGTATTACGTATATCCGTATCCAAGTCATGGATATTTTTATTAACTATATCCGTATTGTATTCCTGCGGGAAAGTCCATTGAACTGTGCCATAAGGATCAATCCAGTTAATACCGAAAAAACCGGGGTAGTGGCCGAAAAAGGTTTTGGCAAACTGAATAAAACGCAGTTTACTGAAATCAGGAGGAGTTCTGTCCACCCACCTCTCGGCCAATAAATCGAGTGAAGACATTCTGGCATTCATCATGCCTTCAATACGAATTTTAACCTGTTCTGCCGATGCTTGCGTTTGTCGCAAAATCATTTTGCGCTCATCATTATTTTCATCTTTCCATAAGACAAGACTTACAGAGCAGCAAAGCAGAAAAATAACAATGGATAAAGATCTTTTGTAATGGTGAATTTTCATATTATATAAAATATTATATCTTAGCGGATTGTTACTTAAACCATTTTAAAAATATCATATTTTTTATCAAAGCATAGTTTTTTAAAAAATACTATTTATATTTTAATAGCGCTTGAAAGCAAAAAATACTTCGGTTACAAATATTCAATATACAATACCGGACAGTTTGAACTGGATTTGCTCCTTTGGTCATGATATATAAGATGGTAGTCTTAACCAAACTGAAACAATATCGGGAACATAAAAGTAGTAGAATATCTTGGGATATCAGAGAATAAGTATTGGAATAATTTTCCCAACCACTTATTTGTCAAAAATAGTTGGCTAAGTTGTAGAAAGAAATTAATTCTTTATTATTAAAAAGAAGATTATCATGAAAATTGTAATCGTAGGTGCCGGCGGTGTTGGTTCTCAATTAGCGGCACAGTTAATAGCAGATAATAAGGATGTTGTAATAATCGAGAAAAACCCTGATGTTGCTAAACATGCCTCAACTCATCTTGATTGTATTGTTATAACAGGTGAAGGAAATAATCCAAAGATTTTAAGAAAAGCCGGTATTGAAAAGGCTGATTTCTTCCTTAGCGTAACTGATTCCGATGAAGTAAATATGATTTCATGCGCCCTTGTTGCAAGCGAGTTTAAAGTGCCTAACAAGATTGCAAGGGTTAGGAATCTCGACTATTCCAGTATCAGAAATTTTGAGAAAGTTTTTCTTGGAATAGACTTTTTTGTTAATCCTGAACTGGAGGCGGCAAGAGAGATAGTAGCAAGTGTTATGTATGGAGCTTCCAGCGATTTAATGCTTTTCAGCAATGCTAATGTTCAGATGAGAAATGTTGTTATATCCAGCACTTCTTTTTTTAAAGATAAATCTTTAAGACAAATAAAGGAAAGCTTAAAAAAAGATTTTTTAATTTCATGTATAGTGCGCCAGGACAAGGTTATTATTCCATCGGGAAACACAATTATCAGGGAAAACGACAATATATATTTGGTTGCAACCCGGAATATACTGGAAGATGTTCTTAGTGAGTTTGGAAGGTCTTCTTTGATTATCAAAAATATTGTGATTGTGGGAGGTGGAAGAATTGGTAGATACACTGCAAGATATCTTATGGAGCAACACCGTAATATTAAAATCATAGATTCTGATTATGAGAATTGCAAAATTCTGGCGGATGAATTTCCCAAAGCTACTATTATACATAGTGATATTTCGGACAGGGACATTTTTGAAGAAGAGCAGTTGTATTCCTACGATTTGATTGTGACAACAACAAACAAACAGGAATTAAATATTCTTGCTGCAATCTATGCGAAGACATTTGGTATAAAAAGATCAATTGCAATTGTCACAAGAAGAAATTATCTTTCAATAGCTTCCAGTCTTGGCATAGATTCTATTGTGAGCCCTAAAAGAAGTACGGTCGATGCTGTCTTAAAATTTATAAGAAAAGGCAATATTAAAAGCATTTACAGCATCCTGACCGGAAAGGCGGAAGTAATTGAGTTTTCGGTCAATAAGAATAGTCCTATAACAGGCAAAACAATTGAAAACATAAGGCTGCCGGATAATACTTTAATACTCGCTGTAACAAGAGGTTTTGAAAGCTATATACCGGGTGGAAAATTCTTAATTCAGGAAGGCGATGATATCATAACGATAACAACAAAGGAATCTGTATCTGAGCTTGAAGAAATATTTAACAGATAAAACATGAACTATAAACTTGTATTTAAAATAATATCAATATTAATATTGATTATAACTTGCTTTCTTATATTTCCTGCGGCTGTTGCATTTTACTATAAAGAAATTTATGAATTCAAGGTATTTCTTATTATAATCGGCAGTCTTCTTTTAATTTCATCGCTATTATATTTTTTCCTAAAACCGGAAAGAAAAGATAGCCTTTCTACAAGAGACGGTTTTCTTCTTGTAACATTAAGCTGGTTGTCAGCTTCTTTTGTGGGAGCCCTGCCGTTTTATTTTACTGATTGCATTCCGGTTTTTGCGGATGCATTTTTTGAGACCATGTCCGGATTCACCACAACAGGTGCCTCTATTCTTACGAGTATTGAGTCTCTTCCTAAATCAATGCTTTTCTGGAGATCCCTGACACACTGGCTTGGAGGTATGGGGATAGTAGTTTTGGCTGTTGCAATACTTCCTATCCTTGGAATCGGAGGGCTTCAATTGATAAAGGCTGAAGCGCCCGGGCCTTCCGTTGATAAGATTTCGCCGAGAATTAAAGAGACAGCAAAAATATTATGGTATATCTATTTGGGCCTTACGATAATAGAAACTATTCTTTTAATGCTTGGAGGTATGGATTTTTTTGATGCTCTTACTCATACATTCGGAACTCTTGCAACAGGAGGCTTTTCTCCCAAAAATACAAGTGTAGGATATTACAATTCCGCTTATATCGACGGAGTAATTACAATATTTATGATTATTGCCGGCGCTAATTTTATTCTTCACTATAGAATGATAACCGGAAGATATAAGAGTATGCTCCGGGATACGGAATTTAGAGTATATATATCTATTTTTATCATAGCGGTTGTTATTATAACTATGAATCTTTACGGTACCTATTACGAGTCTTTGGGAAATTCCATCCGGCAAGCGGGCTTCCAGGCAGCATCAATACTTACAACAACAGGATATGCGACTGTTGATTATGAAAAATGGCCATTCCTTGCTCAGGCAGTATTATTCTTTTTAATGTTTATAGGTGGATGCTCGGGTTCCACAGGAGGCGGGATTAAGGTAATTCGAATATATTCCCTTCTTAAACAAGCCTATAATGAAATGAAATATCTTCTTCATCCAAGAGCTATATTTCTTTTAAAGATAAGCAGAAAGACTATTAAAAAGGATATAATGTATTCTATTTCAGGATTCTTTTTTCTTTATATATTAACGCTGCTAATAATAACATTAGTTGTAGCTTCATCAAATCAGGATGTTCTTACTTCCGTTTCAACCGCCCTGGCTACAGTCGGAAATATCGGGCCGGGTTTCGGCAATATTGGTCCAGCCGAACACTTTGGATTTTATCCGGCTTATGTGAAGTGGGTGCTGTGTTTTGCAATGCTTGCAGGCAGGTTGGAATTATATACTGTGTTGATACTTTTTACTCCTGTTTTTTGGAAAAAGTGAGATTTGTAAAGATAAATCACTTTATTTCTTAACCCAATTATTTGCTTTGTTTTCAAAATGATATGTTTTAAGGGCCAATGATCTACCCTCTCAACACTTTTAATTACACCCGGTGTTAACTTCCTTGACACTTAAGTGGTATTATTTTATATAATCCAAAAATTGTGTGCGCAATTATATTAATAGCAAATCGAATATGAATTCAATATTCTATTTGCATTATTTGAAAACCAAGCAGGATATATGGACTAATCTCATGAAAAGATTTATTTCCCCCTTATTGATTATATCGATTCTTTTTTTGCTGTTTCAATCGCCTATTTTAGCAGAATCTGCTGATTTCAGGAAAACTAAAATTGCTGTTCTTGACTTTCAGCTTCAGGGTGAGGGTTTTGAAACTCAGGATATGGGCTTAATCGTTGCGGAATGGTTTATTACAGCTCTTGTTAAGGCCGGGCGTTTTGAAGTTATCGAAAGAGGATTATTAAAAAAACTATTGGAAGAACAAAAGCTATCTATGACAGGCGTTGTTGATGCAAGCACTGCAACACAGATAGGAAAGTTTCTTGGGGTTAAAACTATAATTAGCGGTTCTGTAATGAAACTGCAAGGCGTAATTGAAATAAACGCAAGAATAATCGATGTGGAAACTGCTTCTATTATTGCAGCCGAAAATGTCAAAAGCTCAGCAGCTGTCAAGCTTCAGGATCTGGTTGTTCTGATGTCTGCAAAAATAATAAAAAACTTTCCATTGGAGGGTTATATTGTAAACAAATCCGGTTCCAAAGTTACGATTGACCTAGGGCGTATGGCCGGTGTTAAAGATGATATGGAATTTTCAGTTTATAAAGAAGGTAAAGTAATCAAGCATCCCAAAACCGGTGCGGTAATCGATGTCCAGCGGATAGAAACAGGAACAATAAAAATTACATCAATAAGGGATAAAATCGCAGAAGGGATAATTGTAAATGAAGATTCTCCCGGTTCCATTTCCTACGGGCAGCTTGTCTGCAGTATAATGGGAAAACTTCAACCGCTTGAACAAAGAGTACCGTCCAGGGATAGAGCTTTAGAAAGGGCTCTCTCATCAGGAAGATCTTCAAAGAAAGGCGAAAGCCCTGGCGATGTCGAAAGTATGCTTAAGTCTTCTAATTTGAAAGATAAAGAAGCAGCGGCCAAGATTGTTGCGAAACTTTACAGAAACGATCAGAGGATTCTTGATATAGTCAATGAGGAGCTGTTGCGAGGCTACAATAGTTCTTCCAATGACAGGTATTTTGTTAATTCTATGGCATGGCTTTGCAATGCGCTCGGGGCATCAGGAAATTCGAAATACAGATCAACTCTGGAAACTGTTTCAAATAATGCGCCTAACAGAAAACTGAAAAAATATGCGAAAAAAAATCTGAGACGTCTCAGATAGAGTATATAATGGTATAAGAGCATATATATTGACATCTCTAAATTCAAAAAAAATTCTTCTTGTTCATCCTTTAGGCTACAAAAAAGAGTCAGCGAGTAACGATATATCAAGAATAGCAAATATCATTCCGCCTATAGGTCTTGCCGGAATATCTGCCTATCTTGAAAAACGTAATATTTCCACATCTGTTATTGACTGCTATGCTGTACCCGATTCCGACCGTCTGATTCATGATTATGTGAGTATAGAAAAACCGGCTTATATTGGCTTAAGCTGTACTACCTCAACTTTTCTTGATGGGGTAAGGATAGCCAATATGGCGAAGAGAATACTTCCGGAAATACAGGTTGTTTTCGGGGGAGCGCATGTATCCGCTCTTAAAGAAAGAGTACTTAAAGATTATCCTGTCATAAATTATGTTGTTGTTGGCGAAGGAGAGGAAACGCTTGCAGAACTTATAGAAAATGGCAGGGATGGTATTTCTTCTGTTATGGGTCTTATATACCGTGAAAAAACAGGCGAGATACTCTATACGGGCCGTAGAACAAATACTCTGGAACTTGATTTACTACCTTTTCCTGCATATGAAAAACTTGACGGTTTTCCTTTAGCTTACAGAGCACCTTTATTTAATTACCCTAAAGCTCCAAGTTCAAGTTGTATAACAAGCCGTGGTTGTCCCTATGCATGCAGCTATTGTGACCGTTCGGTTTTTGGGCGTTCTTTCCGGTTTAATTCTGCTGAATACATGTATGAGCATGTTAGTTATCTTAATGAAAGATTTGGCGTAAGGCATATAATTTTCTACGATGATCAGTTCACCTTTAAAAGGGAACGGGTTATTGATTTTGCGAAAATGATGATTAACCGGCCGCTTAAATTATCCTTTAACTGCGTTGTAAGAGCGGAACATATAGATTACGATCTTTTATTGATGTTAAAAGAGGCAGGATGCTGGATGATAAGCATTGGAATAGAAACGGGCGATGAAGAACTTTTATCTCAACACAGGCAAAATGTTAACTTATCTTTTCTGTCGGAAAAGATAAGGCTGATAAAAAAAGCGGGAATTCGTACAAAAGGGCTTTTTATGATAGGACTTCCCGGTGAAACGGAAGCAGCTGTTAATAAAAGCATGGAATATGTATTTTCAAACCCGATAGATGAATTGAATATAGCAAAGTTTACTCCGTTTCCGGGTTCGCCGATTTACGAAAACATACATGAACTGGGAGAATTCAATGAAGATTGGGAACTGATGGACTGCATGAATTTTCTTTTTATACCAAATGGTATGACAAAAGATAAGCTTGAAGAGCTTTTTAAAGAATTTTATAGAAAACACTTTATGCGGCCAAAAGTATTACTTGAATATACAAGTATGCTGTGGCGTTCACCCGACAGCTGGCAAAGATTTATGCGAAATCTGCCTGATTTTATCAAGTTTGTTATAAGTAATAAAAGACTTGGAAAACCATAGGGGAGAAAATGAATATTAAATATTTTATAATCTATTGCTCACCATCAAAAACTACCGAACATGTTGCAAAGCATATTGAAAAAACATTGAAAGGGCTTGATGCAGATGTTTTTTTAAGAGACATAGGCAAAGAAGATGACCGGTTTTTTGTACTGGATCAGATTAAAGCAGCCCAGGATAAAGCAACTAATGATGAGATATGCATGTATGTAGGAACTCCGGTTTATGGCGGGCATGCGGTTTTGCCGGTTATTACTTTTCTCAATAAACTTTGTGAATCAAAGAACTGTTTTGCTGTTCCGTTTGTTACATGGGGAGGAGTTTGCAGCGGAGTTGCCCTCTGGGAAATGGGAAGAAAATTGCTTGAAAAAGGCTATAGTCTTGCTGCGGCTTTAAAGGTGGGAGCAGTTCACTCAATGTTATGGCAATCCAGGAACCCGGTATGTCAGGGCCATCCTGATATTGATGATGATAAAATTGTTACTAAACTTGTTGCAAAAGTTCACAAGGGCTTGTCAGAAGGTAATCTGCAACAGTTGCAGCTACAGAACCTCGACTACCAGCCCGAAATGCTTGGGGCTGAGCTTAAAAAAACTACAACCGAAACACTCATGCAAATCCTTCCGAAAAGAACAGTAAACGAAGAAAAATGCACTCAATGCGGTATATGTGTAGAAGAGTGTCCTTCAGATGCAATTGATATGGCTCCGTATCCGGTATTTGGAAAAGACTGTTTCGGTTGCTTTAACTGTGTCAGACTTTGCCCTGAAAACGCTATAGAAGCCGACCTTTCTGTTATTAAGGAACATATCAAAAAAAGAAAAGAATCCATAAATGAAGTTCCTTTAACCAGGGCTTTTTTTGGATAGAAGATAAAAATAGAGAGTTTAAACAATGCATATCGACGAACTAATAAAAAAAACACAATCAGGTGAAGTTCTGTCAAGAGAAGAACTCGTTTATCTTTTAAGCTTATCGCCGGATTCTTCTGAAACTTATATGGCAATGGCTGAGGCGAATCGTGTTTCAAAAGAGCTGTCGGGAGGCAAAGCTGAAGTCCATGCTCAATTTGCAATCAATCTTGCACCGTGTGCTTGTGACTGCCTATTCTGCTCTTTTGCAAAGATCAATGGTATATTCACTGAAGCAACAGAGCTTTCGCCTGAGCAGGCTGTGGTATATACCCGTCAGTTTGAGATTGACGGCGCAAATGCTGTGTACATGATGTCAACGGCCCAGTACTCTTTTGAACGCTTCCTGGAAATGTCTGTAGAGGTCAGAAAAAACCTGAAACCGGAAACAACATTGATCGCTAATGTTGGTGACCAGTCTTATAAGAATGCTGTACGGTTAAAAGATGCGGGCTTTTCCGGCGTGTATCATGCTGTCCGTCTGCGCGAGGGCAAGGATACTACTCTTTCAGTAGACAAGAGAAAGAAGAGTATAAAAAACTTCGAAGAAGCTGGTCTTGGGGTGGGCACATGCGTCGAACCCGTAGGGCCGGAACACACAAATGAGGAATTAGCCGAAATGATAGAATTCACAGCTTCCTTCAATCCTTCATTTAGCGGCGCAGCCAGACGAATTCCCATACCTGGAACCGAAATAGCAAAACGCGGAGTAATAAATGAAATGCGTATGGCTCAAATAGTCGCTGTCACAAGATTGGGAATGCCGCGATCTGTTATGGGTAATTGTACGCATGAGCCTTGCACACTGGGAGCAATAGCCGGGGCAAATCTTTTCTGGGCGGAAGTAGGCGCTAATCCAAGAGATGTTGAGGAGAAGACGGAAGAGGGCAGGGGAGAAAGCGTTAGCAGCTGTAAAACTATTTACCAGGAAAGCAATTGGGATGTATGGAGCGGCCCATCGCGCTACTATGATAGTATCAAATAAAATGTATATCGAACCCGGAAAAAGCTAAATGCCGCTGTATTTAAAATTGCAGGATTTCAGCTTTCGTGACTGTGTTATAATTAAAAAAACAGCTTTCTGTGGGTCTTCGTCATTCCAGGCTTGACCCGGAATCCAGAAAGTTTACAAGATGATGCAATACTGGATGCCGGATCGGTGTCCAGCATGACGGGATGAAATGTTTTCCGACTTTCAACGAGTCCATAATTATTTTATTGTATCAAAATTTAAACTATGACAAAATTAGATATTATTTGAAGCTTTAATAATAGTTATATAAACGAGCCAGTTTCAAAACGCCCCATTTTGGCCGATCTCTGCGTTGGACTCAAATTTTAATCCTCGAAATACGCCATGTATTCCTGCGGTTAAAATTTTCGCCCGCCTTGAGCTTGACCAAACTGAAACGTTTTGAAAGTGGCTCAAATGTTATTACTTAAGCAGGAAAATCAAAATAGATATTAGCTCTGCTAAATACATAGCTAAAAAAGAGGTCATCATGGAACTTTCAGAAATAAAAAACAAAATAGAAGGAGCCATAAAATCTTTGCCGCCCCAAAAACTAAAAATAGCTTTAGATTTTTTAGAGGATTTGCAACAAAGCGATGAAGATGAAACCAGAATGCTGTTAAACGATCCCCGATTTATGGAAGACTATCGATCTGCAAAAGAAGATATTCGTACCGGGCAAACCATAAATTGGGAAGATATTAAGCGGAATGTATAAAATAGAACTTTCCCGCAATGCTGCAAAGTTTTATTAAAAAGCCGATTTAATTACTGCTAAACGGCTTAATCTTGCCTTTACAAAGCTTTCTGAAAATCCATTCCAAAAATATAACATCAAAAAATTATCTGGCGAATTAAAAGGCAGTTACCGATTAAGAGTAGGCGATATGAGAATCATCTATTCTGTGGAGGATGAACAGCATATTGTCTATATTGAGGTTATTGGCTTCAGAGGCGATATCTATAGACACAGTTGAAATCTTGCGTTTTTAGCTTTCTCACCTAACCTGTATAGATTGGTACATTTAAATTTTTTGCAGCTTCTATTAACTTTTTATCTAACGTGGCTAAAGGAATGCCTTTTCTTATCGAAAGATCGAGATATGATGCATCATAGCTGGAAAGATTGTTTGCCCTCGCCAAAGACAGTATGTCCGCCATAATTCTTTCCGGTCGCTCATTTACTTTCGCCCGTCTTCAACCATTTCACGTATAGATAGATTGCCAAGGCTATGTTTGTCCCGAAATTTTCGGATATCGGCAATTACTTCTCTGGCATCAGTAGGTATTGCTTGGTTAACAGGTTGCAACACAGCAACAGCAATACCATGTTTCGTGATTGTTATACGTTCGCCCCTCATCACTCGCTCAAGCAATTTGGGCAGATGTGTTTTTGCTTCATATGCGCCAACTGTTTCCATAAGTTACTCCCTATACCAGTCTATCAGTATGAAAATTATTTTCCAATAACAAAAAAGATAATTAATCTTCAGCAATAATTATTTGATTTTAATATTATCACATCTTCTTTGTTCTTCTATTGACCTATATTGGTAATTCCATATCGTAAATTAGTGTTAGATAATAAAACAACAGATTGACAGATAATCATACATATGGTATTTATATTTTCAAATCGCAGGAGATTATAATCATGGATACTTTTTATAAAGATTTAGGCTTGAAGATAAAAAAAATAAGAGGAAAAACAGGATTGTCCCAAGATTCTTTGGCACAAAAACTTGGAATAAGCAGAGTGGCTGTTTCACAAATAGAATCCGGAGCCAGAAAAATCAGTGCCGAAGAGATAGTTATGCTTGCTGAAACATTTAATATTCAAACGGATGTTCTGTTGGATATAACAAAAGATATAAAAATCTTATTTGAAAAATCCACAAAGAAACAAGCAAAAAAACAGGAAATCAGAATCAGTGTTCCTCAAAGGAATTTGCAAAAATTCAAGGAAGTGCTAATCTATATCCTTGAGAAAGTCGGGTCCAAACCCAATGTCGGAGAAACGGTTCTTTATAAGCTTCTTTATTTCATGGATTTCAATTTTTATGAAAAGTATGAAGAACAATTAATAGGAGCAACTTATATAAAAAACAAGTATGGGCCGACACCTAAGGAATTTATAAAAGTCATAGAAGAAATGGAGGGAAAAGATTTAGTAAGGGTAAAAGACAATTATTTTAAATATCCGCAGACTAAATATTTACCTTTAAGAAAATCCGATCTGACTCAGCTAAAAGCACACGAAAAAGAAGTTATAGATGATGTTTTAAATACTTTGTCAAATATGAATGCTTCCGAGATCAGTGAATACTCCCATAATGATGTTCCATGGAAAACCACCGAGGATGGAGATATTATTCAATATGAAGCAGTATTTTATCGGACTTCGCCCTATTCGGTGAAAAATCGTTAGGATCGGATTGAAAATATTATGGCTAATTGTTTTGTGAATTGCGACAAATTTTATAATAACAGGAGCCGGTACAGAAAACATTGGTGTTGAGCAATTAATTATCAAAAAAGAAAATAAAAGTTCACAATAGTTATTTGATATCAAACAAATATTAATGTAAAAGTTATTTAACAAACAGCATTGGTTTCAAGCCGGTAAATTGAAGATTACATATATGAATTGTTAAGTCTATGAATAATAACAAACTTACCCGTCTTGGATACCCAATGACCTTGTTGGACAGCAGAAAATAAGAGATGAAGACGAATGACTGAATCGGAAAAAATAACCCGTAAGAAAAGAATTGACGAAAAACTCAAATCTTCTTTTTTGAATTGGGAAATTATTCATAATGATAAAGTTAATGATACATCATTGCTTGTCCGGCATGCGGTTGAAGAATATCCAACAGCAACCGGTCCGGCCGATTATGCCTTATTTGTTGAAGGGAAGCTATTTGGAATTATTGAAGCAAAAAAAATTTCGGTTGGTGCAGAAAATGTATTGGAACAGGCCAAAAGATATTCAAAAGGTGTTCCAAATACCATAGGTGAATGGCGGGAGTATAAAGTTCCTTTTCTCTATTCAACAAATGGTGAACTGATTTTTCATCTTGATGTGAGGAATAAGGGAAACTGCTCTTATCAGTTACTTGATTTTCATTCTCCTCAGGCATTGCTGGATAAATTCAACCGGGATACACAAAGCGCCGAAGCCTGGTTTAAAAAAAGGCCGGTTAATGAAATTACCCGTTTACGGCCATATCAAATAAAGGCTATCGAAGCTATTGAAAATAGTGCCTGTGATGGCACAAAGCAAATGCTTTTAGCAATGGCAACGGGTACAGGAAAAACCTTTACCCTTGTTTCTTCTATCTACCGGTTTTTAAAATCCGGCTATGCAAAAAGAATCCTCTTTCTCGTAGACAGAAGAGTATTGGCAGCCCAAACCGTGTCTGCCATTTCTGCTTTTGAAACACCGGAAGGATTAAAACTCGACAAAGAGTATGAAGTGTACAGTCAAAAGTTTAAACGGGAAGATTTAGAGGATGAATCCAATTTTGACCCGAAGTTATTACCGGAAGAATACCTAACCAATCCTAAAGAAAAACAAACTTTTATATATGTATCTACCATTCAAAGGATGTCTATAAATCTTTTGGGCAAAGAAGCGGTCAGTAACTTTGAATATGATGTTGATGCGAATAAGCTTGATATACCCATAAACGCATTCGATGTCATTATTGCTGATGAGTGCCATCGGGGATATTCAGCAAAGGAAACAGGACGGTGGAAATATGTTCTGGACTATTTTGATGCCATAAAAATCGGTCTTACCGCCACCCCTGCCACACATACTCTTGCGATGTTTAAACACAAAGTTTATTCATACAGCACCGAACAGGCCGTACTGGATGGGTATCTGGTAGATTATGATGCTGTTAAGATTAAATCCGACATTCATATCAACGGCGCTTTTCTCAAAGAAGGTGAGCTGGTCGGTGAAATAGATATGGGAACCGGAGCAGAGCAGCTTGATGAGCTTGAAGATGAGCGGGAATTTGGCGCTACGGAGATAGAGGCCAAAATCACTTCTCCGGATAGTACAAAAAAAATTATTAAAGCGATAAAAAAATACACGGACAAGCATGAAGAAGAACATAAGCGTTTCCCCAAAATGCTTATCTTTGCTGTTAATGATTTGCCTTATGTTTCCCATGCCGATGAAGTAGTCAGAACTTGCAAACAGGTTTACGGCGGGGGGGATGATTTTGTAATTAAAATCACCGGCAGCCCAACGGTTGACCGCCCGCTGCAAAAGATCCGGCAATTCAGAAACCGTCCGGAACCCAAAATCGTTGTTACTGTTGATATGCTTACAACCGGGGTTGATATTCCAGCCATTGAAATGGTTGTATTCATGCGCATGGTGAAATCCCGTATTCTCTGGGTTCAGATGCTGGGGCGCGGAACACGGTTGTGCAAAGAAATATACAAGGAAAAATTTACCATTTTTGACTGTTTTGACGGCTCACTTATTGAATATTTCAAAAATGCCACTGATTTTAATGTGAACCTCCAGCAGGAGACTGTTCCCATTTCAGAGATTATCGAAAGGATTTATGATAACCGTGATCGGGAGTATAATGTAAAACGGCTTATTAAACGGCTCCGGCGAATTGAAAAGAACATGGGAACCGAGGCGCGGGATAAATTTGCGAAATACATCCCTGATGGCGACATGAAAGCCTATGCCGATAAGCTCAAAGAAAATATTGATAAGAGTTTTACCAATACGATGCAGCTATTAATGGATAAAGATTTCCAAGACCTGTTGGAAAATTACCCCCGGCCTCAAAAGGTATTTTTTAAAGGATATGATATCGTGGATACCGTAGAGGATGAAGTCATGTTCAGGGTGGGCAGTGATTTACAGAAGCCCGAAGATTATCTCAAACTTTTTGAAGCTTTTGTAAAAAGAAACCCCGAGCAGATAGAAGCTATCGAAATACTTTTATCAAAGCCAAAACAGTGGAATACCGATGCGCTGGAAGATTTGAGGGATAAGCTGCGCAAAAGTGACTTTTCAGAAAAGGATTTACAACGTGGCCATGAACTGGTGTATAAAAAACCTCTCGCAGATATAATTTCAATGATAAAGCATGCCTCTGATTACGATGTTCCCATTCTTACCGCTAAAGAACGAGTGGAGCTGGTTATTTCCCTAATAGCCGGAGCCCATAATTTTAGTAATGAACAACTTACCTGGATAGCCTATATCAAAGAGCATTTAATTGAGAACCTTGCGATTGCTGAGGAGGATTTTGAAATCATGCCTGTTTTTGAGCGACACGGCGGACGCACAAAGGCTAAACAGATATTTGGAAACGAATTTAATACTCTGGTAAATGAAATTAACGAAGCCCTTGCAGCTTGATTAGGAGAAAAAAATTGTCTGATGTTGTCAATAAACTATGGGGCTTTTGCCATACTCTGCGTCACGATGGAATTGATTACGGTGATTATATAGAGCAACTAACCTATTTGCTGTTTTTGAAAATGGCAAATGAAAAGGGTATTGACCTTTCCAAAATGGAATTTGAAGAAAATAAAAAGATGGTCAAAATGGATTGTTCATGGGAGCCCTTTACTGAGAAATCTGGAACAGACCTGCTTGATACATTCACGCAAATCATGCGTGCCTTAAGCCGTCAGTCCGGCCTTTTGGGTGATATTTTTATACAGGCTATGCCCCGATTTACCAATCCGGTCAATCTGAAAAAAGTTATCAATATGATTGATGAAGAGGACTGGTCGTCAATGGAGGTTGATATCAAGGGCGCGGCCTTTGAAGGACTTCTGGAAAAGTCGGCAGCAGAAGGCAAAAAGGGTGCAGGACAATACTTTACTCCCCGTGTGCTTATTAGCTCAATTGTTAATGTGATGCAGCCCGATCCCCGGGTGGCGAAAGAATACAAAATTTGTGACCCCGCCTGCGGCACTTCCGGCTTTTTGATGATGGCGTATGAATGGTTGATGAAAGTTACCAAAGGCGCGTTGGATAGAAAAGATGTGCTCCGCATTAAAAAACAGACTTATTACGGCCAGGAACTGGTGCCACGTCCCCGCAGGCTTGCGCTGATGAACCTATTTCTGCATGGCCTTGAGCCGCAGATTTACCTTGGCGATAGTATTTATGAACCGGAACGTGGAGAACGCTATGATTGTATCCTGACCAATCCCCCTTTTGGCACCAAAGGTGCGAATCAGGCGCCGGTGCGGGATGATTTTACGGTTGCCACCAGCAATAAGCAGCTCAACTTTATTCAGCATGTGTTTACGATACTAAAACCCGGTGGACGGGCGGCAATGGTGTTGCCGGATAATGTGCTTTTTTCCGATGAGGCAGGTGATGTATTCAAGTACCTGATGGAAGACTGTAATGTACATACTTTATTGCGGCTGCCAAATGGAACCTTCACGCCATACAGTCAGGGCGTAAAAGCAAATGTGATATTCTTTCAGAAAGGTCTTAAAACCGAGAATACCTGGATATATGACTGTCGCACCAATATTCCGGGAGTGACAAAAAAAGACCGTCCACTAACTGCGGCAATGTTTGCAGAGTTTGAAAAATGTTATGAAAAAGACCCCAATGGGCAGGTTAAGCGCAAAGACCTTGGAGAAGAAGGCAGATTTAGAAACTTTTCCATATCATATATTAAAGAGCGCGATTACAACCTCGATATCACCTGGCTGAAAGATAACAATCTGGAAGACCCAAATTCACTTCCCGAACCGCAGATACTGGCAAGTGATGCTATCACGGAACTCAATGCCTGTGTGGACGAGTTGCAGGAAATACTTACTCTGATTGAATCGGAGGAAGTGGAATGAGCAGTAAAAAAAGCAAACAGTCAGCAGTGGGCAGTCAGCAGTTAGGAGAGAGTAAGGAACTGCAGGCTGCTGAATATTCACTGGCAACTATTCAAATTGCCGGCACTAATCTCTTTGACAGAGTTGTGTCCATTCTTGAACAGGCAAAGTCTAATGTTGTTAAAGCGGTAAACAGTAACATGGTAATCGCTTACTGGCTAATCGGACAGGAAATTGTACAAGAGATTCAACACGGGGAGCAGCGGGCTGAGTATGGAAAACAAATCATCGAAAACCTGTCCAGGGAGCTAACTGAAAAATACGGCAGAGGTTTTTCTACAACTAATCTATGGTATTTCAGACAATTTTATACCTTATATGCCGATCGTAATCCCCGGATTCTCCACAAAGCCTGTGGAGAATTCCCGAGTTCTGAAAAACTCCACAAGGCTTGTGGAGAATCTGAAATTGGTCACAAGCCTTGTGACGTTTTTGAAGATATGAGCCTTGCAATTAAAAATCCTTCTGAAATAACAGGATTTTCGCCTCTTTTAAGTTGGTCGCATTACCGCACACTGACTAAGGTAGAGCATAAAAACGAACGGTTGTTTTACGAAATTGAAGCTGAGAAAGAAGGTTGGAGCGTACCTGATCTGCAAAGACAAATACATACTTTTCTTTTCGCCAGATTGCTGAAAAGTCAGGATAAAGCCGGAGTAATGGAGTTGGTTCGTGAGGGTCATATTATTGAAACAGCTTCCGATATAATTAAGAATCCATACATTCTGGATTTTTTGGGCTTGCCTGAATCACACAAACTGCACGAGTCTAAGCTGGAACAGGCCATCATAGAGAACATCCAATCTTTTCTGCTTGAGCTGGGCAAAGGCTTTGCTTTTGTCGCCCGGCAAAAACGAATCTCTACGGAAACCAAAGAATTTTATATTGATCTTGTTTTTTACAATTACCATCTGAAATGCTTCGTATTAATTGACCTTAAAACCGGAGAGCTGACTCATCAGGATGTGGGTCAGATGGATATGTATGTGCGTATGTTCGATGACCTGCAACGGGGAGAAGGTGATAACCCTACGGTGGGACTGATTTTATGCACCGATAAAGATAAAACCATTGTAAAGTATTCTGTATTAAGCGAAAATAAACAGCTCTTTGCAGCTAAGTATATGCTCTATCTGCCCAGCGAAAAGGAACTGGTGAGAGAGCTGGAAGAGAGTCGGCAGCGGGCAGTTGATAGTGGGCAGGGATCAGTTGGCAGGGGGCAGTCGGCAGGGGGCAGCGAGAAAATAGATACTGCGGACAGTGAACTGCAAACTGATGATGAGGAGGAAGTGGAATGAGCGGGGAATTAGTGGGCAGTAGGCAGTGGGCAGTGGGCAGTGAAAAACTGGATACTGCGGACTGTGGATTGCGCACTGACAAGCGTGAGACGCTTCCGAAGGGGTGGATAGAAATTGCTATAAGTGCGATATGTGAGCATATTAGAGGAGTCTCATATAATAAAAACGATATGCGTTTTGAAATGAATGAGAATTATGTGCCCTTATTAAGAGCAAATAATATTAATGGTTCAATAAACCATAATGAGTTACAATATGTACCTAAAGCCATTGTTAATAAAAAGCAATTCCTCCAAAAAGGTGATGTTGTAATAGCAATGTCAAGCGGTAGTAAAAAAGTCGTTGGTAAAACAGCTCCAATTTTAGAAAAATGGGAAGGTACCTTTGGAGCATTTTGTGGTGTATTAAGACCGGTTTCCTCTCTTAATATTGAAATATTTCCTTATTTTTTTCAAACCCATTATTATAGAAATAAAATTTCTGAATTGGCTACCGGAACAAATATCAATAACATAAAGACCACTCATTTTAACGACATCGATATCCCTCTTCCACCCATCAACGAACAAAAACGCATTGTCGCCAAGTTGGACAAAATCATGCCCCGTATTGATTCGGTAAAAGCGCGGCTGGATAAGGTTCCGGCGATAATCAAACGCTTCCGCCAGTCGGTGCTCACTGCCGCGGTTAGCGGGAAACTGACCGAGAAGTGGCGGGAGGAGAATACCGATGTTGAAAGTGCGGAGATATTGTTGGAGAGGATAAAAGATTTTAGAGTCTCCAATGCAGAAAACAAACGGGAATTGAATGCTGTTGAAAAGAATTATCAAGAAGGCGAAATTCGATTACAAAACAAAGGAAGTGACTATGAATTTCCTGAAACTTGGAGATATTGTGAAATAAACAATATTGGCAATGTATATAATGGTAGCACACCATCTCGTAAAGTTAAAAATTATTGGGCCGGCAATATCCATTGGGTTAGCTCTGGTGAGGTAGCTAATTCAAGGATAACAGATACACGTGAAAAAATAACAAAATCAGGGTTTGATAATTCTTCTGTTAAATTGCTACCTAAAGGCACCGTGCTTCTTGCTATGATTGGCGAAGGGAAAACAAGAGGACAATCGGCAATTCTTGATATTGAAAGTACTTGCAATCAAAATGTTGCTGCCATTGTGATAAATCATGGGTTGGTTTTACCTGAATACCTCTTTAACTGGTTATTCATGCAATATGAACGGAATAGAAGCGTTGGCAGTGGTTCAGGCCCCAAAGCACTTAACTGCCAGCGTGTAAAAGAGCTTGATTTTGTACTCCCGCCCCTCAAAGAACAAAAAGAAATCGTCCGTCAGGTGGACAAACTCTTTGCCCTTGCCGATAAACTGGAAAAGCATAACCAAAAAGCCAAAGCACGAGTGGACAAGCTCTCTCAATCTGTCCTTGCCAAAGCCTTCCGTGGCGAACTGGTTCCGCAAGATCCCAACGACGAACCCGCAGAAAAACTGTTGGAACGGATAAAAAAAGAAGTAGATAGTCGGCAGTCAGCAGTCGGCAGAAAAAAGAGGTTGCAACGATGAATACTATTCCATCAACTGCCCACTGCGCACTGCTCACTGCAAACTACCCACTGCCCACTGCTTACTGAGAACTGAACCATGAAAAAAATAAAAGATCTTCCCCAAAACGAACGCCCCCGCGAAAAGCTCCTTGAAAAAGGAGCCGGGTTTCTTTCTGACCAGGAACTGCTTGCAATTATCCTTGGCAAAGGCACCCAAAAAGATGATGTACTTTCGCTATCGAAAAAGATCGTAAAAATCATTGATGAAAAAGGTCTGGAGTTTCAGGCAAAAGATATCATTGAAATTGACGGCATTGGTGAAGCCAAAGCAACTGCCATTTCTGCGGCATTCGAATTTGTCCGCAGACGAATAAAACCGGAAGGATTGAAAATAAAATTTCCCGCAGACATTCTTCCGCTCATCCGGCATTACGGAGACAGGAAACAGGAGCATTTTATTTGTGTTTCTATAAACGGTGCAAATGAAGTTATGAATGTAAGGGTTGTAAGTATCGGTCTTGTAAATAAAACACATGTTCATCCCAGAGAAGTATTTGCTGATGTGATAGCAGAACGGGCTTCCGCTGTTATAGTGGCACATAATCACCCGAATGGAGAATTAATGCCAAGTTCTGAAGATATACAGATTACAAAGAGACTGAAAGATGCCGCTACTATTTTAGGTTTGAACCTTTTAGACCATATTATCTTTAATACAAAAGGATATTATTCTTTCGCAGAAACAAATGGAATATAAAAAACTAAGGTATATATTGGGAATGCCCTTTACATTTAAAGTCATTGCATATCAACGAGACATACTCCTTAGGGAAGTCAGAACGCCAATGCTTTTATGCAAAATGAAATATTTGATATTCAGGAGCTGGGCTTATGAGTTTTGATCCGGAAAAACCTTATAATGATCTTCCTTATTTGCCGCCAAAGGCGGAGATTGAAACCAAAGCTGTGTTAACAAAGCTGGTTGCCGCCAGCCAATTCCTTGCGGAGCTGAGAGGATATGCCGAACTTCTGCCCGACAAAGCCATTATTCATTATCAGTTTGAATCAATTCATCCTTTTTATGACGGGAACGGAAGAACCGGACGAATTATAAATGTTCTCTATCTGGTGATGAAAGGATTGCTTTCAGAACCTCTTTTGTATTTAAGCCGTTATATTATTCAGCATAAAGCCGATTATTATAGGTTGCTCAGAAAGGTAACTACTGAAAATAGTTGGGAAGAGTGGATATGCTTTATGCTTACGGCTGTCGAAAAAACAGCCTGTTTCACTTTGGGGTTAAGTAAAGAGATTGTGACGCCCATGGAAAATGTCCGTAAATCTATACAAAACAAACTGCCAAAAGTATATTCCCATGAACTTGTGGAAATACTTTTTACCAATGTATATACGAGAATAGACCATTTGGTGGGAAAGAATATTGCCTCCCGCAATGTAGCCGGAAGATATCTTAACCAACTTGAATCAATTAATATTTTAAAAAAAGAAAAGGTCGGACGGGATGTTTTTTATATAAATACCGCACTGTATGATTTGTTTAAGACCTTTTCTGATATGCACTGATATTGGTAGAATCAGTGCATATTAGAAAAATGTGCACTAGTGCAGTGCATATTTAAGATTCTCTCAAAATAACATGTCCATGTTGTGGATATGACAATAAAACGTGTCCAAATTATTTAATTTTATGTACACGTTATTTGTATATAATGTCGGGAGAGCGGAACGCTCTTAACTTGTTAACTTGAAACTATGGATTTTTACCAATACTTCATTGATCCAACGCAAACATATTCGGAAGTATTGGCTTTACTTATCAGTATTAATCGTGGGTGATATTATAATGGAAGACAATCGAAAAAAATCTATACCAAATTTATTCCAAGTAGATCTGATAAAAAACAGATACCACATCTTTGATTTAAGCAAAGCTAAGGCAAAGAATTACTACCCAAAAGAGTTGTTGAAATTAATACCGAAACTGTCAAGTTTCAATCGAAACTTTGAAATTGTAGTAGGCAATATTTATAGTACGAGAGCATTTTTTGCAATATCTGAACCAATTGATAATGAAGTTAAATATGAAAGTGGTTACCTTGATTTAAAAATAATTATGAAAGAAAATAATGTTTTTATAGGGGAGGTGGTTACATCCTTGCCTCCGGTATTCATTTTGCAAAAAGGCTCAAAAATAAAATTTAAAAAAGATAACATATTATATAAACCAGATTACAATTCAATTAAGAAGTAATAACGCCGATGATTTTATGTAATGTGAAATATTTGACTTTCAGGAGCCGTGCTTATGAGTTTTAATCCGGAAAAACCTTATAACGATCTTCCTCTTTTGCCGCCAAAGGCGGAGTTGGTAAAGCTATTGGGAGAAACAAACTGATTATGGCAAAGAAAGATTCTTTACCCGTAAATTATTCCAAAACTCTGGACGAAATCAAAACCAGGGTGCGAACGGCCCAATATGAAGCACTCAAGGTCGTCAATAGGGAACTTATCACCCTTTATTGGGATATTGGCCGTATCATTATTCATCGCCAACAGGAGATAAGCTGGGGAAAGTCCGTAGTGGAGCGTCTGGCTTTCGACCTACAAAAGGAATTTCCCGGTATGAACGGCTTTTCCCGGCGAAATATTTTCTACATGCGGGAATTCTATCTGGCATACCGCGATTTACCAAAAGTGCAACCATTGGTTGCACAAATCGGATGGTCACATAATCTTGTTATTTTTCAACGCTGTAAAGATCCTTTGGAACGTGAATACTATATTCGCATGGTCAGTAAATTCGGCTGGACCAAGAGTGTCCTGGCTCTTCGCATCCAGGACCAGACTTATGAAAAGACTCTGTTAGGCCAGACCAATTTCGATAAAAACCTACCCGAACCCATAAGAAACCAGGCCAAGCTGGCGGTTCGCGATGAATACACCTTTGACTTTATGGAGCTTGGAGAAGAACACAGCGAGAGGGAGCTTGAACGCGCCATTATTGCCCGTGTCGAACACTTTCTGCGCGAAATGGGCGGCATGTTTGCCTTCATGGGCAGTCAGTACAGGCTGGAGATTGATGGTGAAGAGTTTTTTATCGATCTTCTATTATATCACCGCACCCTTAAATGTCTCGTGGCCATAGAACTCAAAATCAGCGAATTCAAACCTGAACATGTTGGCAAGATGCAGTTTTATCTGGCAGCCCTGGATGACCGCGTCCGAATGCCAGATGAAAACCCCTCCATTGGTATGATTCTCTGCCGAGAAAAAAAACGCACTATTGTGGAATACGCTCTTAAAGAAAGCAACAAACCCATCGGTGTGGCCGCCTATCGCATCGTAAAACGCCTTCCGGCCGATCTGAAAGGCAAACTGCCTGAACCGAAACAGATCGAGAAGCTGTTGGAAGCTGTTGAGTTGCCAGAAGGATATGAGCGTAGAAGTACTGAGGATGGGGTGTGATGAGGGAGGGTACAATAAAATTACCTGAGGGTTGGGAGAAGGAACGGGCTAAAATCTCAATCGAACGCTATGGTTTAAATAGCATCGTACAGTTACGAGAAGGACGACAAAAAGTGTGGAAAAAATGTAGAAGTATTATTGATGAACTTGTTTTGTTACACTCAAGGAACCAAAAAACACCCACCGCAGACAGTCGTGCAAGAATAAAAGAAAAAACCATACAGCTGCGGTCCAAGCTTAAGGCTGATGAACCTTTCTCTGCAGTTGCAAGAGAGTGCCTTATTGCCAGCGGATACCCCTGTGCACAAAGTTTGGCATCAGCAGGCTGATAAAAATTTACTTGCGAATTGAGCTTCGTAATGGAAGGGGGTTATATTGAGGATGTCCTTTACATTTTAACTTATTGCGCATCAACGAAACAAAAGCCTTGGGGAATTAATAACACGAATGATTTTATGCAATATGAAATATTTGACTTTCAGGAGCCGAACTCATGAGTTTTAATCCAGAAAAACCTTATAACGACCTTCCTCTTCTACCACCACAAGCTGAGATTGAAACCAAAGCAACTCTCAAGAAGGCAATTTCTGTCGGCAGGTCATTGGCGGAATTAAAAGGACTTGGAGAAACCATCCCCAACCAAAACGACATGTCGATGTAAGCGACATGAAGGCAAAACGTGTCGATTAATTAAGGTTATATCGACATGTTATTGATTTTTTTATGATATTGCTTGTACCTGAAGAAGGCTTCTGGTATAAAATATAAACAAATTATATCATAAAGTTAAATTTATAATTGTTTATCAGGCAGAGCAAAGTATTTCAACTATATGGAGTTGGAATGCTACAGGGGAAACTGATGCATAAAAAGGAAATTATCGAAATTTTACGCAACTACAAAAAAGAATTTGCCAAGCAATACGGCATTCAGGGGATCGGTGTTTTTGGCTCTGTTTCGCGCGATGAAGCCGGTGAAGACAGCGATGTGGATGTAGTAGTTCGCATTTCAAAGCCAGATCTTTTCTTACTCGCCGGTATTAAAAGTGACCTTGAGGAAAGGCTTAACCGGTCGGTGGACATCATAACTTACAGAGAAAATATGAATCAATTCTTAAAGTCAAAGATTGATAAGGATGCTTTATATGTATGACAAGGAACTTACTAAAGAAGTTTTGAGCCAGATAGAAAAAGCTGCCGAAAAAATCATTTTCCGCTTTCAGCCTATTCACAAGGTGTCAGACTTCACGGATAGTCTCACAGGAGTTGATAAATTGGATGCTATCTGTATGATGATGATTGTCATAGGTGAATCTTTGAAGAATCTGGATAAAATCACAGGCGGAGTTCTCCTGCCTCAACATCCCGAAGTTGACTGGAAAAAAGCAAAAGGAATGAGAGATATTCTCACTCATCACTATGCCGATGTAAATGCCGAAGCAGTCTATTACACCTGTAAGGAAAAAATACCAAGACTACACGAAACAATCCGGAAAATGATAAAAAAACTGGAAACAGAATAAAGCAAATAGAAGCCAATAGGGTATAGAGGCCGACAAGGTCGGATCTTAACTATTTGCTATCAGAACAAGAATAGATGCGTGTGAATTCTAAATCGTTTTTCTCTTTGCTATTACGCTAATTATTTGATGTTTCTTCTCATTACTGTATATAAAAATAGGATTTCAATATGAACCCAAGAGTAAAAATAGATACAACCAGAACCCCGGACGGAGGCGAGATGGTGCTTTATCAGCATGGTCCGGATTTCTCTATCCATATCAATGGACATGATTTGATGCACAGCCGCCAAAATGAGTCGGAACTGGAGCTGGCGCGACTGGGTTGTGCGCATCTGGTTGGTCAAAAGGCTCCCAGAATACTAATCGGCGGCCTGGGTATGGGCTATACTTTGCGCCAGGCTCTTGATATGCTTAGTCCCAACGCCAATGTATTGGTGGGTGAATTGTTGGGCGCTGTAGTAGAATGGAATCGTGAGTATTTCGGAAAACTAAACGACCATCCGCTGAAGGACGAACGGGTTACTATTGAGACAGGAGATATTGTTGAGCTTATCTCAAGTTCTAAAAGCAGATTCGATGCGATTCTGATAGATATAGATAATGGCCCCAGTGCAATAACTGATTCGCGTAATCGCCGTTTATACAGCAATGAAGGAATCATGGCCTGCCGTCATGCTTTGAGCGAACAGGGGTGCTTGTCTGTGTGGTCGGCCGAGCCGAATAAGAAATTCGAGCGGCTCTTGATGTGGTGCGGATTTCATGTGAGCCGTTTCAGGGTTCCGGCCTATAAAGGAAGTAAAGCACAGTCGCGTTTTGTATGGGTTGCTTCGGAGGACAAGAAGCTTCTGCCCCCTGGTGGTGGAGAACCGCGCCTGCCAAACAAGAAAGATTCGAAGAATGATCGAGCTAACAGAGGAGCCAACAAAGGAGCTAAAAGGCCAAGATCTTAACTATTTATTGTTTGGTATAAAATGGCAGGTTGTAATTTTGTCTTTACCTACCGCAATAATACCCGATCTTTAATAGTATTTAATTAACCGGATTGAGGAATTAAAAATGAAATTCAAATTAGCACATACAAATATTAATGTTCTTGATCTTGAGAAAAGTCTGGCTTTTTATCAGGAAGCTCTCGGGTTACGCCAAGTGCGCACTTACGATCAGCCTGACGGCAAATTTAAGCTCGTGTATATTTCTGATGAAGCAAACAACTACCAGATTGAACTTACATGGTTAAGCGATCGGGAAGAAGCATACAACCATGGTGACAATGATCTGCATCTCGCATTTGTTGCCGATGATTATAAAGCTGCTTACGACAAACATAAAACAATGGGCTGTATCTGTTATGAAAACCAAGAAATGGGAATATATTTCATTGAAGATCCGGATGGATATTGGCTTGAAATAATTCCTGTTAAAAAGTAAGCGGTTATTAATATATCTGTAAATAAAGCCTGATTGCCGAAATTGAAAATTATCTTTTATATATATAAATAGTAGGGCGGCATTTCATATGCCGCCATGTGTAGGCTTTTTAAACATAAACCTGAGAGCCAGTTTCAAAACGTCCCATTTTGGCCGATCTCTGCGTTGGGATAAAATTTTAATCCTCGAAATACTACATGTATTCCTGCGGTTAAAATTTTAACCCGCCTTGACCTTGACCAAACTGAAACGTTTTGAAAGTGGCTCGTCAATCAAAAATGGAGGTTAAAATGAAGGTTGTTGCATTTAACGGCAGTCCCAGAAAAAACGGTAATACATCAATATTGATAAAAACAGTATTCGAGGAGCTGGAAAAAGAAGGAATCGAAACAGAGGTAGTCAATCTGGCCGGAAAGGATATCAAAGGATGCATAGCTTGTTACAAGTGTTTTGAACAGAAAGAGAATGAGTACAAATGTTTGTCAATAGATGATTTCATTAACGAATGCATTGAAAAGATGATCAAAGCTGATGGAATAATATTGGGTTCTCCTACCTATTTTAGCAATGTTACAACAGAAATGAAGGCGTTTATTGACAGAGCTGGACTGGTAGCATATGCAAATCCCGGATTGTTAAGGCATAAAGTTGGTGCTAGTGTTAGCGTAGGCACTGTAAGTGGAACGACCCAGGCATTAATGATGATGGATTCTTTCTTCTTATGCCTTGAAATGTTTATTGTGGGAGCAAACTATTTCAACATGGCCCTGGGTAATGATAAAGGAGATGTTGAGAAAGATGAGCGGGGTCTCGGAACCATGAAAGTGCTTGGCCGGAATATGGCTTTTTTGCTGAAAAAATTAAACGGATAGAATAAGCAACTTGCCAAGGGAGTAAATAAAGAAAGATCGCTGAACTGGGATACTGTTGAAAAGTACTTCTTACTGTTCGGATTAAGCTCTTTGTTTACGGAACTGAAAAGGAAATACATTTCATGATAAGCGATAAAGAAAAACAGGAATTGCCGGATATAGCAAAATCCGATTACACGACACCAATAATAAAAATCATATAGGGTAAAAATAATCGAACGAGAAGATGTCAGTAACCTATGGATTATGTCCCTCTTCTTTCCCGGTAAATGGATTACTGTTGTTCTGATGTTTGTATCAACCATGCTATAAACAAATTTATTCCCAATCTGTTCGGCAACTGAGAGCAAGATTCTATTGAGTAGTCTGGCGTCGATTTCTCCGCCATATTTATGGAAAATCATCCCGATATGTGGCCAGAAGGTCATGCTGGATTTTGATACATGCCTGCATGTCTTTGCTATCCAGCCAGATCTGGACTGCCTCAGGCATTCCGCCTATAAGGCGATACTGTTGATAAAGATCCATGCACCTGGCATGCAGAGTTTGAGGCACTGCCTTTTCCGGATTCAATTCGATCAATTTAAGGCCGTTTCTATCTGCGAAATCCCGTACAAGCCAGGTCTTACCAACCCTACGCGCACCTCTAATGACCATTGGTTTACGATTGGGGCCTTTGAGCCATTCATCAAGTTTTCTTGAGGCAAATCGAATCATGATCGGTATTGAACGGGTAACTTTATATGAATATAAATGGGGTGCTAAGCAATTAAGATAATAGCAATAATATCAGTTATATGTTGCCAGTATAATCTTAGTTATGGTAAATCGGAACATTGTTTTGATAAACGCTATATGCAATATCATTAGAGGTGGCATAATAATTGAATATGAGTTTATAGGGATCTGATTATACCCTTTAATACAAACAGGTAATTTATGAATATTTTTTCAATATCTAAAGAGTTTTTAATACCGATACACAAAACAAACGATTTGTCTGAGATTGCCGGCAAAGTTGGATCTGGTGGTGAACCGGATACCAGCAACTTTCAACTTTTATTCAATGAGATTGTTTCAGCGGCAAATCATGAGCAAATTCAAGATATAACATCTCCAGTGGCAGTGAAACTCATTCAAAACTTGATGGACTTAGAGCTTCTCGATATGATGGACGAGGAAATAGAGGATAAACCCAGTTCCATTTCCATTAGGGAACCTCAAACGGTTATAAACGATCCTGGCCTTTTGGAAGCGTCAAAAACTCAACGCACAATAAATGAAAATGATATTTTATCATCAAAAAACAATTTTGATACTGTTATAGAAAAAGCTGCAGAAATTCACGATATAGATCCGGAACTCATCAAAAGCGTGATTCAGGTTGAAAGCAATTTCCAACCGGAAAGCACCTCATCGGCTGGTGCCATGGGACTTATGCAGCTCATGCCCGGGACAGCGAAAGAGCTTGCAGTTAAAAATGCATATGATCCTGTCGAAAATATCATGGGCGGGACAAAATACCTGAAGGGGCTTTTAAACCGATATGGCGGAAATATTTCTCTTGCACTTGCTGCATACAATTGGGGAGCTGGTAATATTGGAAAGAATCCCAACAAAATGCCTCAGGAAACGAAGAATTATATAATCAGAGTTACACAGCTTTACAGGGAAAGAAAAGCTTAAAACAGTTAGCATAATTATCTGGATAAACCCATATCGTTTGGCCTATTAATCTCTTACAGAGTCCAATCTTGTTAAATATCATCAGGCATGGCCGCATCGGAATTGAACAATTAATTTCCCAAGAATATAAATTTAAAATTGAATAAATTATATAATAATAACAGCCTGTTGAATTATTAAGGAATCTTTTAACGCATTGCGTGCAAAATTGCTGTTATCCTTATTTATATCAGTAACTTGTGCATATAAGTTATCTCATAAATATATAAGCTGATAATGAGGGCTGATATAGCTTGTAACCTATTAATATAGTATAATATATTAATAGGTTGATAACCATATGATATGAATAGGGAAAAGAAAAGATCGGTGCTAACTTCGTAAATTAATTAAGATAAAAAAAGATTATCATTGACTTATTGAGATAACATGATAAAGTTATACAGAATTTTTAAGTTTGCCTGCCCTGGGGGTCAAAATATGCTTTATCGAAAAGCAAATGTCTTGAGTGTTATTAATGTAATTGTTTTAATTGTGCTTATCGCTTTTGTGTTGGTTTGCTTAAGGACTTTAATTGCAAGAGTTTATAATGCTAAAGATATTAAAACTCCGGCTCTTTTTCAGACTGCAAATTTTAAACATATAAAAAAAGGTCTGATGGAATATGAATCCATTCTAATTTACAATCCTTTTGGTTTCAAAGCAGGTGCCTTAAAACCCTTAAGCGGTTCGTCCGGCAAGCCACATTCTATTTCAGATATTAAACTTATAGGGACTATTTCAGGTGATGAAATGTTCAGTTTTGCCGTATTTGCAGGCAGTGACGGCAAACAGGAAATATTTAAGTCAGGTGAATTCATACTGGGAAACGGCTTGTTAAAACAAGTGGAGAAAGACAAGGCTTTTGTAGAAAAAGAAGATGTGATCTATGAAATTCCCATAGTGGAATCTATAGCTGCTGTGAATCAGAAAACCGCGTCCTTTAGTAATAACTTACCTTCTTATGTAAATAAACTTGATAAAGGAGAGTATGCTATTGATCAGAAACTGGTTGAAAGTGCTTTGGAAAATCCGGGTCGTTTCCTTTCTAATATCAGGTTAATTCCAAATATGAAAAATAACCAGCAGGAAGGATTTCTTTTAAGAGATATAAAAAAAGGTGAAATACAAGATAATCTTGGATTAAGAAATGAAGATATTATTTTAAGGGTAAACAATTTTGATATTACAAACCCGGAAAATGCTCTTAAGGCTTTTACTGCCTTAAAGGGTACGAACAGGGTACGGCTTGATATCATAAGATCCGGTAAAAGAACTACAATGACCTATCAAATCAGGTAAGGATAAGGCGAGCATGATCGGCAAAAAAATTAATTGGATGTTTTTATTGGCTGTATCTTTTATACTCATTATGGGTATTTTTCCGAATGGTTTTGCAGCATCAAAGGATACGGAGAAGATAAGCTTTAATTTTGTGGATATCGACCTTCCTGTAGTAGTAAAGTTTGTAAGTGAAATTACCGGAAAAAATTTTATTTTTGATGAGGATGTCAGGGGCAAGGTTACAATTATTGCTCCATCAAAAATCAGCATAAATGATGCATTTGGCCTTTTTACATCAGTGCTTGCATTAAAAGGCTATACAGTTATTCCAACCATAGCCGGTATGTATAAGATTATCCCTACTGCGAATGCAAGGCATAGCGGAATGGAAGTAACAAACGACGGCCTTCCGACTAATGAAAATTATATAGCCAGACTTATTACGATCAAATATGTTTCTTCTGCAGAAACGCTTAAATTTATTGCTCCCATGGTATCAAAAAATGGTTATGCATCAGTATTCGGGCCTGGCAATATGCTGCTTGTCATAGATTCGGGAATAAATGTAAGAAAGATAGTATCCATTATAGAATCAATAGACCAGCCGAGTGTGGGAGAGATGCCGGAAATTTTATATCTTAAATATGCCGGTGCCGAAGTAGTTGCCAAGACAATAAATGATAATATCAGCAATCGTGGGATACTAAATGGAATATCGTCTAATGCATTGCCCGGCAGTGCAGGAAAGGCTGTTGCAGACCAAAGATTAAACGCAGTGATGCTGTTCGGGGATAAAGCAATGAAAGAATTAATGCGCTCCTTTATTTCCCTTCTTGATGTGCGTTCTCCCGATGCACAAGGTATGATCAATGTTTATTTTATGGAGAATGCAGATGCAGTTGAACTTGCAAAAGTATTGCAAGATCTTATTAAAGCGGGACAGGCAAAGCAGGCAGCAGCTTCCATGTCGGTGTTTGAAACTGCCGGGGGCATATCCATCACGGCTGACAAAGCGTCAAACGCTTTGGTAGTAGTTGCTACACCTACTGATTACCAGAATTTGTTACGAATCATAAAGCAACTTGATAAGAGAAGAAAGCAGGTTTTTGTGGAAGCCATGATTGCCGAGGTTTCTATTGGGAAATTGCTTGAACTTGGCTCAAAATGGCGCGCTGCTGTTACAAGGGATGGAGAGCCTATCTTCGTGGGAGGAGTCGGAGAAGTTGATACCTCAACAATCAGTTCCATTCTCTCCGGCATGACGGGCCTTTCAATGGGCGGAATATCCAATTACTACACAGTCCCGGAGAGTTTAGTGTCCGGAGCAACTTCCGATGTTAAAGTTCCGGGAATTACTGCATTGTTTAGCATGAGTGAATTTAAAGATGCTGTAAATATTCTCTCAACACCGCAGATTCTTACTTCAGATAATATGGAGGCTGAAATCCTGGTTGGTGAAAATATACCTTTGATCTCATCGAGAGAAAGGGATATTAGTACCACCGCAACCGTTCTTACTTCCATAGAACGTAAAGATGTTGGTGTGCTTTTGAAGATTACACCTCAGATAAACGAGGGTGAATATGTAAAACTGGATATATATCAGGAAATTTCGGCAGCGAAGGCAGATTCTGAAAATATTATAACATCAGTTGGTCCTACAATGACAAAAAGATCAACAAGAACATCCGTATCGGTAAAAGATAAGCAAACGGTTGTGATTGGTGGATTAATGGAGGAAAAAGATGAAGAATTAATTACAAAAGTTCCCTTTTTGGGAGATATTCCCGGGTTGGGCTGGTTGTTTAAATTCAGGAGCACAAGCAGGACAAAGACAAATCTGTTAATATTTTTAACTCCTTATATTATTAAAGAATCTTCTGATCTTTCCACGCTTACTCAAAATAAATTTAATGATTATATGCATAATGGAATACAGTATGTCGCCGATGAATTGATGGTTCAATTTAAAGAGGGTATTCCTGAAGAAGTAATCCGTACAATATTATCGGAACAAAAGGTATCAAATATTGAAACCACCAGCAGCGGAGTTTATCATATTAAATTTGACAAGAATGTAGATCTTAAGAAAGCGATAAATAAATTTTCTTTAATTCCGGAAGTGCAAAATGTTGAGCCTGTTTCGAGGATTAAGATTCACGAATCAGGAGAGAAAAACAGTAATCAGGAATCTGGGACAGCGGAACAGTAATAAGGTGTAAAGCTGAGATATATAAAAGAAAGTTTATAAGTTTATAAGCAAAAACAGACAATAGAATATATTAAAGATAATGATCTGGACATTAATCGATGAAAAAATAGCTGCTCCGGCAGCAGGAACCACGATAAAACATATCAAAGATAATGATGTGGATATTACTCTGTTAAGGCAGGTTCCCTACTTCTACTCAAAAAACAATCTTATTATGCCGCTTAGGATAAATGACGGTTTTCTGGTTGCTGCGGTCTACGGTAATAATGGCCTTTTGGCTGCTGTTGAACTTGCGGGAAAATACGGACTTAAAGCACATCCTTTAAGAGCTGAGCAAGGCATTATTACTGAGGCTATCAGTAAATTTTATGGCCAGATCAGTAATGCCGAAGAAGTGATGGACAATATGGATGCAGAGGATCTGTCTTCTGTGGCCACTGAGTTTGAGAAGCCGCGGGATATCCTTGAGCTTACGGAAGATGCCCCTATCATAAGGCTTCTTAATGCCCTTTTCCAGCAGGCATTCAAAGAAAGAGCAAGCGACATTCATATAGAGCCTTACGAAAAAGATCTTGAAGTCAGAATGCGAATTGACGGGATACTGCACAAAATTTTGCGTCCTCCTAAAATTATCCAGGAAGCCCTTATAAGCAGGGTAAAAATTATGGCAAATCTTGATATTGCTGAAAAAAGACTTCCGCAGGATGGCCGGATAAGGCTTCTTATCGGAGGCCAGGATATCGATCTTAGAGTATCAATTATTCCTACATCATTTGGCGAAAGAGCAGTATTAAGGCTGCTCGACAGGAAACAGGGGCTTATCGGTCTTTATGAAGTAGGGTTTGATAAAAATGATGAGGTAAGATTTGAGAAGCTGCTTGAAAATACAAGCGGTATCATCCTTGTAACCGGACCGACAGGAAGCGGCAAAACAACAACCCTTTATGCTGCTTTAAACAGAATCCATGCTGAAGGAAGAAACATTATCACAGTAGAAGATCCTGTGGAGTATCAATTAAAGGGTATAGGGCAGATGCAGGTTAATCCAAAAATAGGCCTTACATTTGCATCCGGATTAAGATCAATATTAAGGAAGGACCCTGATATTATAATGGTCGGTGAAATACGTGATTTTGAAACTGCTGAAATCGCCATCCAGGCCTCTCTTACGGGGCATCTTGTTTTAAGCACTCTTCATACCAATGATGCTGTAGCAGCACTTGCAAGGCTTGCCGATATGGGAATGGAGCCTTTCCTTGTTGCTTCTTCACTTGTTGCTGTTGTTGCCCAGCGGCTTGTCAGAACTATTTGCCCTCATTGCAAAGAAGTATATCAGCCACCATCTTCGGAAACAGCGTATTTCCCTTTACCTGTTAAACAATTATACAAAGGTAAAGGATGCAGTGAATGCAGACAAAGCGGCTATCTTGGAAGAACGGGGATTTATGAAATTCTTTCCATAGATAATAAACTTAGACAAATGATTGCGGCGCGTGTTGATGCGCAGACTATCAAAGATTATGCCGTTTCCAAAGGAATGAGAACTCTTTATTCGGAAGGCGTTGATAAGGTTATGGAAGGCATTACTACATTGCAGGAAATCTTGAGAGTTACGCAGAAAGACTATGCCGATATTTAAATATAAAGGGTATAATTCCAAAGGAGCTGAAAAAACAGGTACTATAGAAGCACAGGGGCGTTTTGATGCCATTTCTGCCTTAAAGGCAAAGCTGATCTTTCCCACAGATGTTCTGGAAGTAACCAAAAAGCCGATAAGAAGTATATTTCAGAAAAAAGACGATACTTTTCTTCCGGATCTTACAAGAAATCTTTCGATGCTTCTTGCTTCAGGAGTACAGTTAATGGATGCTCTGCAATCACTTTCTGATGAATATACCGGATATTACGGGGATTTGTTGGTTCAAATAAAAGAAAGAGTATCTTCCGGCATGAGTCTGCATAAAGCACTGGAGGTTTATGGGGATTTTTTTCCGGAGTATTATATTAATATGGTTCAGGCCGGCGAGACAAGCGGCTCTTTAGATATGGTGCTTGTAAAGATTGCCGATTTTCTTGAAACACAGGCTTTCATTAAAGCAAAAGTAAGATCGGCAACTGCATACCCTCTTTTAATGGCCGGCGTAAGCTTATTGATTCTCTTCTTTCTGTTTTCTTTTGTAATGCCGAAGATTGTAAGAATATTTTCAGAAACAGGCGGTTCTCTGCCTTTTCTTACAGCAGCAATTATTGCGGTGACCAATATTGTTTCCAAATACTGGTGGGCATTCATTGCGATATTTTTTTCTACAGCCTGGTTGTTAAGAAAGTTATTTAAAAAATACAGAACAAAAATTGATGGCATTATTTTAAAACTGCCCGGTAATATTATTCAGAGCCTGTATTATGCTAGATTTGCAAGGACAATGGGTGCTCTTCTTGAAGGGGGTATTCCATTACTTAAAGCGCTCAAACTTTCTGCAAAATCTATTGGCAACAGAAAACTGGAGCTTAATGTTCTCGATTCCGTAGAAAAGGTAGCAGCCGGACAGCAGATGTCTTCTTCTCTCTCCGGATTTCCGCCGCTTTTATTAAGGCTTATATCTACCGGTGAAAAAAGTGGCAATCTTGCTCAGACAATAAACAGAGCGGCTTTGGCTTATGAACAGCAATTTTCCAGAAAAATTGAAAAGGCCTTATCTCTTTTTGAGCCTGCAATGGTACTTTCAATGGGAGTTGTGGTTTGTATTATTGTTCTTGCGGTTTTACTTCCAATTTTTCAGATGAATCAATTGGTAAAATAAGGCTTAGAATTATTGGGGAGAGAAATGCAAAAAAAATATATTTCGATAAATGGTTTTACTTTAATTGAACTTGTTGTTGTGGTTTTTATTCTAAGCCTTTTAGCGGCGATAGTAGCTCCAAAGATCATCGGAAGAACTGATGATGCCCGCATTACGGAAGCAAAAGTACAAATTAAAAATTTTGAGACTGCCTTAAAACTTTTTAAAATTGATAATGGCTTTTATCCGGATACTCAACAGGGACTTGATGCTCTTTTAATAAAGCCTGAGACAGGTCGAATACCTAATAACTACAGAACGGGTGGGTACCTGGAACAGAAAAAGATACCGCTTGATCCGTGGAGCAATTCATACATGTACATATCTCCAGGCATAAACGGAGATTTTGATATCATGAGTTTCGGAGCTGATGACAAAGAGGGCGGAGAAGGCAAGGATGCGGATATTAAAAATTGGGAAATGTAAGCCTAAGGAGCCACTTTCAAAACGTTTCAGTTTGGTCAAGCTCAAGGCGGGGGAAAATTTCAACCGCAGGAATACATTAAGTATTTCGAGGATTGAAATTTGAGCCCAACGCAGAGATCGGCCAAAATGGGGCGTTTTGAAACTGGCTATAGCGGTTTTACTCTTATAGAATTGATGGTTGTGGTTTTTATCATTTCCGTAATGCTCATGGTATCTTTCCCATATATTGGCTTCCGTGAAAGCGGCAAGTTAAAATCCGAAGCAGCGGTTTTAGCATCGGTTCTGCGTTATCTGAATGATAGTGCAGTGACTATGAAAGAGACATATGCCGTTAAATTTGATCTGGGCCAAAAAACAATCAGATATAAAGGCCCTGAAGGTGAAAAAACAGAGAAAATTAATGAGCTTTCAAGTGTTTTGTTGCAAACCAGAGGTATAATATCTGAGGGAGAAGTAATTGTGTTTTATACTCCATTGGGTGCTTCAGAAAGTTTTATGATTAATTTAAAAAGTGATGATTATACTATTTCTGTCAGTTCAAATTCTCTAAGTGGCAGAATAACTATAATAACACAGCATAGGGTTTGATGATGCACAAAGGGTTCACTTTCCTTGAAATCATGATAAGCCTCGCAATTATAGGAGGACTTCTTTTTACCCTGATTTCTTCCCTTAATTACCATCTCGGTGTAGCTGAGAAGCAGATAGTCTTAACTACTATCGATAGGTTAGCACATGAGAAGATCTATGAAATGGAGAAGAATCCTTCCGAAGATCGCGGAAATTTTCCTAAACCTTTTTCCGACATTCAATATGAAACCAGGGTGTCGGATTCAACATTTCCGGGTATGCTGGAAATCGGAGTAACTGTAATAAGTGGGAAAGAAAAACTTATACTATCTGAAATAATAACCGGAAAAAGATAGTTATAGAGAAAGGGGTAAGGTGAAAGAATCAAGGATTAATGGATTTACATTATTAGAAATCCTGATATCGATAGCCATATTGTCTGTGGTGCTCACAGCTCTTTATAATACCTTTTTTCTTTCTCACAAAGCGCTTGCAGCCGTTGATGGAACCTTGCTTAAACTTCAGGAATCCCGTGCTTTCGTTGATATATTAAAAAGAGAGATAGAATCCGTAATTTATTCTCGTGATAACAGCTACACTGTGTTCAGGATGGATGACAGAGATTATTATGGCCACCAGGCCTCCCGGCTTACCATGAGCTCATTATCTCCTTTAACAAACGGTATGGCTAAAATAAACTATACCACGGAAGAGAGAGATGGCAGATTGATCATAACAAAAGAAATAAAATCGGCTTTTTTACAACCGGATTTATATCAAAAAACACAAAGCAATAAAATTGATATGATAGAAGATGTTCAATCTTTTACCGTAGAGTGCAAATATGGGAATCGCTGGGTAAAAACATGGGACAGCGCATTGACAAAAAATGTTCCGAACGAGATAAGGATTTTAGTTACGTTTTATATTTCAAATAAAGAAACACGGGATAATACCGGCAGACTTTATGTGATTTCCGATATAGCAAAACCCAGAATAGGGAAGAACTTATAATGGCTTCTAATAAGGGGATGGCTCTTATACTGACGCTGATGATCCTTGCGATAATGACAACAATGGTTGTTGAATTTGTGCATGAAGTATATTCAACCAATGCAATTTTAAATAACTGGAGAATCAGCCGCCAACTTTCGTTGACTGCCAAATCAGGAATTACTATTGTTAAAAAAATAATTAAAGATAATCAGTCACGTTATGCATATACATATCCGGGTAAATATGAGGTTCCTTTGGGAAACATATTTGGTGAAAACGCCGATGGGTCCGGCGGCAAGGTTTTTGTGAATGTTGAGGATGAGAACGCAAAATTTAATGTAAACAGTATTGTCTGGCCTAATGGAACTACTAATGAATCTTCAATAGATTCATTTAAAAGGCTTTTGAAAAATATAAAGCTTGATGAGCAAGTTGCATACAGGGTTGCTGACTGGATAGATCCTGACAGCGAATCAAGGATGGGAAGATCCGAGCAGGGTGCTAAAAATGCTTATCTGGACAGCATTGATGAGCTAAAACTTATAAATGGAATGGATTCTAAAACGTACGAAGTATTAAAGCCTTTTATTACTGTATATGGTGCTGAAGGTGTTACATCTAATATTATAAATATCAATAGCGCATCATTGCCGGTAATTATGGCCCTTAATGCTGAAATTACAAAAGATCTTGCAGAAAGAATTATAAAGTACAGAGGTCTTGAGCCTCTGGAAACTCCAAGTGATCTGGTTAAAATAGCAGGTTTTGAAGGTTCTTTGGGGCAGTCACTTCTCGGTATGCTTATAGTAAAAGCCGTAAATTTTAAAATAACATCTTTGGCAGAGGATAATAAGATAAAGAGAATCATAGAATGTGTTGTGGAAAATAAAGGCGATAAATTATTAACCAAATACTGGTGTGAAAGGTGAAAATAGCCAAATCGTGAATAACGCTATAATCATGAGCCAGTTTCAAAACGCCCCATTTTGGCCGATCTCTGCGTTGGGCTCAAATTTCAATCCTCGAAATACTCAATGTATTCCTGTGGTTGAAATTTTCACCCGCCTTGAGCTTGACCAAACTGAAACGTTTTGAAAGTGGCTCTCATGCAAATTGGAGCATTATGAAAAAAATCGGTTTTATTGATATTCATCCGGGCGGTTCTATTTCTACTTTTTGCATAAAACAGGATGAAAGTGAGAAATGGCAGGATAATACTCTTGTTTATATTTTTAAAGAGAATTCCGGAAAAATTGAGCTTGAAAAAACACTTGAATATTCATCCGATGAGAATTTAGAGGATATCAATGATTTTTATCTGAGTATTCCCATGGAGTTATTAAATTTCAGGATAATTAATCTTCCATATTCAGATAAGGAAAAATTGGGTAAAGCAATTCCTTTAGAACTTGGAAGCCTTATTGAAGGTGGTGACCCTGAAGATATTGTTTTTGAAACAGTTGTTCTTAAAAACACCGATTCCGGATTTGATATACTGGTAGTTTATGCCGATAAAAGCTGCATTAATGCTGTAATTGAAAAGCTTTCTCTGAAAAATATTGATCCACGCATTATAACATCAATAGATCTTGCTAATATCATTCAAATGGGTGAAGACACACTTTTTTTTGTTGAACGCCTCGCAAGTAAGGAAAATAAGGAAGAAATTGACAGAACAGGTTCAGCAGCAAATGAACTTTTTCACCCGACCATAAATTTAAGATCCGGCCCTTTAGCCTATACAAAAGATATTGCCAGAAGAAAACGTATCCTGAAAAAAACAGTGGTTTTAAGTTTTTTACTGGCATTTATTATTAATGCCAACATTGTTATCAATCTGACAATAACAAATAAAGATATTTCTTCACAGAAGAAAAGTTTAAGGAACATGTATGCAGCTTTGTTTCCAGAAGAAAAGAAAATAGTTAATGAAGTATATCAGTTAAAATCTCATATCAAAGAGATGAAAAAAAAGAGTGATGCCTTAACAGGAGTAAATCCCATCGATTTTCTTCTAAAACTTTCTCAGGAACAAATAGGAGGAGTTATTTATAATGAAATCTGGTTCGAAAAAGAATTTATTAAAATGAAGGCCGAAGCAGTTTCAATGGAAGTTGTTGACAAGGCCAGGGGGAAGTACTCAAAATACTTATCAGATGTTTTGATCACAGATATTAAACCGGCAACCGACGGAAATGTTTTCTTTACTGTTGTTGCTAAAGAAAGGCCTGAATAAAAATGGACTTAAGGCAAATCCCGGAAAAATTATCGCAACATATCAGTAGAACATATTCGCGTAATGATATTATTATACTATTTCTTCTTCTGTGTTTTTTTCTTCTTACTATTCCTATGCACATGCTTAATAAAAAAGCAGAAAAAGAACTATCAGCTCTAAAAATAAGGCAAAATGGTTTTTATACCTTAAGCGATGAATACAAGAAGCTGAATGTGCACATAAGTGCTATTGAAAACAAAAGATCTTTGTCAAAGGCCGACAGTATTATTCATGCTTTAGATGAAGTATTCTTGCCGCTTGGTATTCAAGGGAAAATAAAATCTATAAAAAGTTTGGAAGATAGAGAAATAGAGGGCAGGATGAATGAAAAAAGCGCTGAGGTTATGATAGAACAGGTCAGTCTCAATGAACTGGTAAATATTTTTTATAAAATTGAAAATGTGCCTATGCTTCTTAAGATAAATAAAGCATCTATAAAAAAATCATTTGCATTCCCTGAACTTTTAGATATTTCCATGAGTATATCATTATTTACCGAAAAAGTTTGAATAGCTCATATTTAACGGATAACAAGTTTAACTAAAAATGAAAAAAGCAGCTTTTTTTATTGCAGTTGTATTCTTTGTCTTTTGGGGGCTATGGATAATTGCAATTCCCAATAAATTTGTGTCGGACTATATCTCAAACTCTCTTAAAAGATATAACATTATTATAGATTTGGATAGTTTTGAAAAAGGACTTTTTTATAGCATAAAAAAACAAAATGTTCAGATAAGCAGTACTGATGGTACTTTGATTTTAGTAATAAATAATTTAAAAGCCGGAATAAATTTTGCCTCTTTTTTAAAATTATCTCCGAAGATAGATATTCATTGCAATATCAATAAAGGAGATGTTGATGGAAATATCGGTTTTAAAAAAGGTACCGGCCTTGTTGCACGAATTAAGGGAAGTGGTATTGATATTAAAGATTTGCCTGTAGTTGAAAAGTTATATGGAATCAGTGGTACAGGAGATATTAATTTTGATTTTTTGAAAATAAAAGATAAAAGTAATATTAAGTTTTCTTTAAATAATGCAGATATAAAAAGTATCGGACTTATTCCGTTTGATTTGTTTAAAAAAATGCGTGGAGAAATGTTTGAGGAGAATGGATTAATTACCGTAAAATCTTTGGCAATGGAAGGGAATGGAATATATGCCAGGGCCAAAGGTTATATAAAAGGAAATAAAAGAGATTTGAAAATGGAGATAATGGTGAATTCTTCTTCTGATATGAAACCGTCATATCTTGAAGCTCTTGAAAAATACAGGGTCTCACCCGGTTATTATGTAATTAGATGAGCCAGTTTCAAAACGCCCCATTTTGGCCGATCTTAAGCGTTGGGCTCAAATTTCAATCCTCGAAATACTCAATGTATCCCTGCGGTTGAAATTTTCTCCCGCCTTGAGCTTGACCAAACTGAAACGTTTTGAAAGTGGCTCAGATGAAAGATGCTATTCTTTCGGGATTTCAAACTTTTCCATAAGATCATATAAAGTCGGGCGGCTTATGCCAAGCTCGGAAGCAGCTTTTGTCAGATTGCTGTTGTTTTTGAAAAGTGCTTTTAAAATTAGTTCTTTTTCTAAAGCTTCGCGTGCTTCCTTGAGCCCCATACCTTCAAATTTAGCAGGTGCAGAAGTTGTCATCTCAAGATCTTCAGGGCTTATTTTACCGCCTTCAGCCATTATAACGGCACGTTTTATTCGGTTTTCAAGTTCTCTGATATTTCCCGGCCATTCATATTGCAAAATAGCATTGATTGCCTCAGATGTGTAACCTTTTATTTTTTTTCTGTTTTCATCTGTATATCGCTCAAGAAAAGCTTTAGCCAAAAGCAACACATCTCCTTTTCTTTCTCTTAAAGGAGGAAGGGATATTGAAATTACTCCCAGACGATAATATAGATCATTTCTGAAACTTCCATCTTTCATTGCCTCTTCCAGATCGCGGTTTGTAGCAGAAAGAACACGGGTATCAACTTCAATTACTTCCCTTCCTCCTACTCGTTCGATAACTTTTTCCTGAAGGAATCGCAGAAGTTTAACTTGAAGAGAGAGCGGAAGTTCGCCTATTTCATCTAAAAACAGGGTACCACCTTCAGCCATTTCAATACGGCCTTTACGTTGCGTATGAGCACCTGTGAAAGATCCCTTTTCATGTCCGAAAAGCTCACTTTCAAGAAGATTTTCAGGTATGGCGCCGCAGTTAATAGCAATAAAAGAATTAGATTTGCGGTAACTAAGACTGTGAATAGCACGGGCGACCAGTTCCTTGCCCGTACCGCTTTCTCCTGTTACAAGAACAGGAGCATCTGTTGTTGACACCTTTTTTATTATTGAAAACACTTCCATTATTTGGGGGCAGGTGCCCAGCATGCCTTCAAAGGAGTTGCCGCTCAACCGGCTTTGTAGAATACGTTGTTCCTGTTCAAGATGAGATACATAAAAAGCGCGTTTTAAAACAATCTTAAGTTCATCTATTTGTATCGGTTTGTAGAAAAAATCATATGCACCTTGTGCTACAGCACGCAGGGCGTTTTCTTTTTCTCCGCGTCCGGTAATGATAATTACCTTGAGCTGTCTGTTTTCGGCAAGGATTTCAGACAAGGTCAGAAAGCCCTCTTCCACACCTGCAGGATGTGGAGGCAATCCCAGATCAAGTGTAATAACAGATGGGGTTTCCTTTTTAAATACAGCAAGAGCGCTCTTTCGATCTTCGGCCAGAAAAACCCTGTAGTCGTTGGCCAAAGCCCACTTCATCTGTGTTCTCAAATCTTCATCATCATCTACTATCAATATTTTTGGTTTTTTCATCCCTTGTCCTTAAATATTGTGACTTATATCTCTTGACAATATATGAACCGTTTATCTTTATTTACTGCTTATCGGCAAAAACACCCTAAACATTGACCATTTATTTTCTTTGCTTTCAACCTCTATCCTGCCACCATGAGCTTCAACAATTGTTTTACAGTGAAACAAACCGATTCCCATGCCTTGCTTTTTTGTTGTCCTGAAAGGCCGGAACAGATCATTTGCTATAAATTCCTCAGACATTCCGCAGCCATTGTCATAGATAGAGATCTGCACCCAATTTTCTTGACTGGCAGTTTCAACTATAATTTTTCCATCCTGTTCTATGGCATCACAGGCATTCATAAGAAGATTTTCGAGTACTTTATTAATTTGTTCAGGATCTATAAAAACCAAAGGAACATTGTTTAAATTTTGCAAAACAGACGCTTGGGTATATCCTTTTATATCAGATACTGCAGATGTAATCATCTCATTAAGATCAGTCTTTTGTACATAAAGTTCCAGCTTTTGGCTTAAAAGAGAGAGGCGGCTGCTCATGCTGTTTATCTTTAATACGCTTTGTGAAATTGTTTTAAGAGCATCGGCACGAAACTCAGGATTATCTATAAGAACAGGCAGGTTCTGTGTTACAAGAGAAAGTTTTGTCGCAAGATTTTTCAGGTCATGCATAAAAAAAGCAGACATGGCCTGGAATGCCTCTAGTTCTTTTACTTTGCGAAGATGTTCCGAAAGCCTCAAGTTTTGCAAAATAGCAGCCGCCTGATCGCCAATGGTTCTAACAAGCTCGGTTTCTTCAAAAGAAAGGGGCTCATAAAAAACTTTTTCGCTTAACGTCATAATCCCGATAAGTTGACCTGCGGCATTTAGCGGGACACAGTATCTTATGCGCGATTCGCGAGTTTCTGCATCATAGATGCGGTTTAGAGACTTCACCCAGCCGGCTGTATTTCCTTTAAGATCAAGCAAAACAGACTGTTCTTCCATTGTTCGGGTAAGATCGGCTATATTATAACCTGAAAAACTCATTGAATCTGCTTTTGCATCCGTAAATACTGTTGAACCTTCTAAAGACATTCTTTCCTGTTTATCGTCAACTATCCAGATGCTTACGGATAGAATCTCCATAGTTTCAGAAACCATGTTTACAATAATGCTGCAAAGATCTTTTGTTTGTGTAACAGAAGCGGTTCTGTTTGTAAAATCTCCCCAGATTTTCCGGTAGTCATACTGGGGTCGTTTGAAATGACGGCTTATGAAACGTTTTCTCTTTACCCGCAGACGGTCTGAAAGAAGCAGACTTAATATTATTAATAAAGCTGTAAATGCAAAAAATATTATTAGATAAGTATTATCTAACCATGCAAAATGAACGGAAAGCCATGTTAGAGCTCCTACTAATATAAAGTAGATGCCTGCGATAAGCATTGTAAATGAATTATATAAAAGCTGATGGGAAAGCTGGATACTGGCATTAAGAGGTTTCCCACGTAATAGTGACCGTAAAATAAGGATTGCGGCTACAAGAAGAGCTCCTTGATTAATAACATAAAGACCTGTAGTTACACCTTTGAAAAGCAGTACATAGCTGTAAGTGAAAAGACGTATTCCTATTATAGCTCCCAGGCCGAGAAACATGAATTTGGTTTGCCAGCGTATATGACCTGTGGCATGTCGGAATGTTTTTTCAAAATTCATCAGAATCAGGATTGCAGATAATATCCAGATAAGATGCCATATATATCCTGATCTTCCGATTGCGATAAAAAGTTCGGAGGTTTTTGTTAAAACGGGTTCTCCCGAAAAGAAGGAGTCTCTGAAAAAAATGGCTATTAATACAGGCAGAATAAAAAATGAAATAATGACCCATTTCCATTTTGATATCTGTTCCATATAATTAGCCCTGGCAAAGCTTATGCTGAAAAGAAGCCAGACAGATGGCAGAAATGAAGCGGTTATTGACTGGAATTGCTGTCGTATTAAAAAATTATCTATAGATAATGACTGGAAAAGAACCCCGGTTAATGCAGCATTTACTGAACATAAAATCATGCCTGCTGCAAAAATACGATGAATAAAAGAGCGAGGTTCCCGCCACAGCGCAAGAAGCGCAATTCCTGCTGCTACCGCAGCTGCAATATATGAGATAGTTATGTTAAACATTGTTTAGTCAGATGAAAAATTTAAGTGTTGTTGATATATACGATTTGATTTTATATATATCTGAGTTTTTAACTCTCCATTATAGTGAACAATGTACAGAGTTTATAGCATACAGCATTGGAATGCAAGTTTCATTTTAATGTTATGATTCAGGCAGGATTATTATTTCTTATTTTCTTCTAATCATTGACCTTTTATCTTCTTATGTGGTAATAAACTTCCGGCTTAATTTTTCAAAGATGCATGAATCGTTTTAATAAAACGGTATTTTCTGATGATTAATTGATAAACTTGTTAAATAAAAAAATAGTACTTTAAAACCTGACGGTTGCATTATTTTAAGCCGTCAAAATCAGGAGGTTTTTTGATATGAAAGAAGTTGTAATAGTTGGAGGCGCAAGAACTGCTGTAGGGTCATTTGGTGGAACCTTAAAAGATGTTTCTGCTATTGATTTAGGTGGTCTGGTTATAAAAGATGCTCTTAAAAGAACGGGGCTCAGGCCTGTTGTTGGAGCAAATACATTAGATAATGCTCCGGAAAAATTGAAAGATAAAGGTATAACCGAGCTTGAAAGCAAATATTTTGATTGGGATGATTCAAAACAAGCAATTGAAATTGATGAAGTTATAATGGGAAATGTGCTTCAGGCCGGATTGGGGCAAAATCCTGCAAGACAATCAATGATACGTGGTGGTATTCCGAAGGAGACTCCTGCCTTTACTATTAATAAAGTGTGCAGTTCAGGACTTAGGGCGATTGCTTTGGGCGCAACTTCCATAATGGCCGGACAGGCCGATGTCATAATAGCCGGTGGACAGGAAAACATGAGCCTTGTACCGATGGCGCTTCCAAAAGCCCGCTGGGGTTACAGAATGGAAATTACCGGAAACGGCCAGATCCAGGATTTAATGGTTTTGGATGGATTATATGAGATATTTTATGGCTATCATATGGGATTAACCGCTGAAAATATTGCTGCTATGTATGGGATCAGCAGAGAAGAGCAGGATCAACTAGGCGCACTCAGCCATGAAAGAGCTATGGCTGCAATAAAAAACGGCATATTTGCCCAGGAAATAACCCCTGTTGTGATAAAAACGCGAAAAGGTGACACTATAGTTGATACTGATGAGCGCCCAATGGAAACAAGCGTTGAAAAAATGGGAAAATTAAGACCGGCATTCAAAAAAGACGGAACCGTGACAGCCGGAAATGCTTCGGGAATAAATGACGGAGCTGCGGCAGTTGTTATGATGAGCCTTGATAAGGCCAAAGAGCTTGGACTTGAACCTATTGTTTATGTCAAGTCTTTTGCATCCGGTGGTGTTGATCCGGCATATATGGGACTTGGGCCTGTTCCTGCTATTAAAAAAGCATTGAAATTAGCCTCCATGACATTAAATGATATTGACATGATAGAATTAAATGAAGCATTTGCATCGCAGGCTATCGGTTGTATGCGCGAACTTGGTATTGATAATGACAGACCGAATGAACTGGGAAGCGGCATTTCTTTGGGGCATCCCATTGGCTGCACAGGTGCTCGCCAAATGGTTTCAGGAATGAACCAGATGAAAAGAAAAGGATATTCTACAGGGCTTATTTCCATGTGTATAGGCGGCGGTATGGGAATGGCCATGGTTATTGAAAGAAAATAAGGATTATAATATGGATCTTAGCAGAAAACTCGGGATTCTCATTTTTTGTGGTGTGCCTGCCATAGTCGGCGGGGGTATAGCATATGCTGCTTTTGGCAGTTATACTTATGTGATTGCTTATGAAATCATTCTTTTCCTTTTTGCCGGAGTATTTGTCGGCAAAGCATAGAGAACAGATATCCATTCCGGTAGCAAACTTTAAACAAAAGGTTTTGTATTATTATGCAAACTGAAGAACTACATGAGATCAACTTAGAAACAGAAATGAAAAAGTCTTATCTCGATTACGCCATGAGCGTTATTATCGGGAGGGCTTTGCCTGATGTTCGTGATGGTCTTAAGCCTGTTCATCGCCGCATTCTTTATGCCATGCGCGAGCTTAAGAATGATTGGAACAAACCGTATAAAAAATCAGCCAGAATAGTCGGTGATGTAATAGGTAAATATCATCCGCATGGTGATACGGCGGTTTATGATACTATTGTTCGAATGGCCCAGGATTTTTCATTAAGGTATCTGCTTGTTGATGGCCAGGGCAATTTCGGCTCTGTAGATGGAGATCCCCCCGCAGCAATGCGTTATACTGAAATCAGAATGACGCGCCTTGCCCATGAAATGATGGAAGATATCGATAAAGAGACCGTTGATGTTGTGCCGAATTATGATGAGTCTTTAACCGAGCCTTCAATACTACCTGCTAAAATTCCATGTCTTCTGATAAACGGATCATCAGGTATTGCTGTCGGAATGGCGACAAGTATTCCACCGCATAATCTTACCGAAGTAATAGAAGCAATAAAGAGTCTTATAGATAACCCCGATATTACATGTGAAGAGCTTATTAAAATAGTTCCGGGTCCGGATTTTCCGACAGCCGGTATAATTTACGGGAGAAGTGGAATATATGATGCTTATTCCACTGGAAGAGGTAAAGTAAAGGTTCGTGCCAGGGTTTTCGTTGAAATAGATAAAAAGAGCCAGAGTGAAACTATAGTGGTTACAGAGCTTCCATATATGGTCAATAAAGCATCCCTTATAGAAAAAATTGCCGAACTGATCCGTGACAAGCATATAGAAGGAGTAAAATATGTAAGGGATGAATCCGACAGACAAGGGATGCGGATTGCTCTTGGCCTCAAGAAAGACCAGATGGCCAAAATTATTATAAATCAACTTTATAAGCATACCCGGATGCAAAGCACATTCGGGATCATCTTCCTTGCTGTTGTAAATAACAGACCGGAAGTTTTAAAATTAAAGGAAATTCTTGAGTATTTTGTACTGCACCGCAAGGATATTATTATAAAGCGGACAAAGTTTGAATTAAAGAAAGCTGAAGCCAGGGCTCACATACTTGAAGGGCTCAAGATAGCGATAGATAATATTGATGCAGTAATTACATTGATTAAAAGCTCTAAATCTCCCGCAGAGGCCAAACAATCACTTATATCTAAATTCGATATGACTCCTATTCAGGCTCAGGCTGTGCTGGATATGCGTCTTCAAAGGCTTACAGGCCTTGAGCGGGAAAAGATAATTGAGGAATATAATAATATAATAAATGATATTGCAAGATACAAAGAGATCCTTTCTAACGAAAAGATAGTGTTAAATATAATAAAAGATGAACTTACCCAGATAAAAAGTGAATACGGTGATGTACGACGCACTGAAATTACGGATGAAACGGAAGATATTTCTATTGAGGATTTAATAGTTGAAGAGGATATGGTTGTTACTGTTTCCAAGAATGGGTATATAAAGAGAACGCCCGCAAGTATTTATGATGCGCAAAGTCGCGGAGGCAAAGGTAAAACCGCGATGGCAACAAAGGAAGAGGATTTTGTTTCATTGCTTTTTGTCGCATCTACTCACCACAATTTTCTGTTTTTTACAAATCAGGGGAAAGTTTATTGGTGTAAAGTTTATGATATTCCTGAAGCCGGACGGACAAGCCGGGGTAAGGCTATAGTTAATTTATTAAACTTTGCACAAGATGAAAAACTTACTACCGTTCTTGCTGTAAAGGATTTTGAGCCGGGATCTTTTGTGATCATGGCAACAAAGCGAGGGCAGGTTAAAAGAACGGATATCATGGCATACAGCCGGCCAAGAGTAGGAGGGATCAAGGCTTTAAAACTTGATGATGGAGATGAGCTTATAGCAGTGCGTATTACTGATGGTACGCTTAATGTTTTTGTTTGTTCAGCTTTGGGGAAATCTATTCGTTTCCACGAATCGGATATACGGGCAACCGGCCGTGTTACCGGAGGAATGCGTGGGATGCGTTTGTCCAAGGATGACCGGATAGTGGGAATGGAGGTTTTAAGCCATGGGCAGACACTTTTTGCGGTTACGGAAAACGGTTTTGGCAAAAGAACATCTATTGATGAATATCCTGTTCATAAAAGAGGAGGAAAGGGTGTCATATGCATAAAAACCAGTGAAAGAAACGGCCAGGTTGTAACAATAATTATTGTAGATGAGGATGATGACCTTATGCTTATGACAGACTCCGGTAAAATTATTCGTACTCCCATAAGCGGTATTTCAGTTATCAGCCGCAACACCCAGGGAGTCAAGCTTATGAACAGAGAAGAGCCTGAAAAAGTTATCGGAGCGGTGAGGCTTGCTGAAAAAGACTAGCCCAGGGTCGGGAGAATATACCATATAAGAGGATATGGATGAATTTTAGATGATGGATATATCAGAAATAAATAATGCAAATATCGGTGTGATTGGGGCAGGAAGCTGGGGTACTGCGCTTGCCAATCTTTTGGGTAATAAAGGATTTAAGGTTGATTTCTGGGTTTTTGAAAAGGAAATAAAAGAACAGATCGAAGAATTTCGCGAGAATAAGGTTTTTCTTCCTGATATAGTACTTTCTTCTAATATTATTCCTTCAAATAATATTGCCGATGCGGTTAAAGGAAAAGATCTTGTTCTTATAGTTGTTCCATCCCATGTGATGCGCGAAACAGCTATGAAAATATCGGGCTTGCTTGATAAAAAAACAATAATAGTTTCTGCTTCAAAGGGAATAGAAAATGGTACGTATCTTACCATGACCGGTGTTCTCAAGGAATGTATAACCAATATTTGTGAAGATAATTTTGCTGTTCTTTCAGGGCCGAGTTTTGCCAAGGAAGTAGCAAAAAACTTACCTACCGCTGTAACAGCAGCATCAAAAAATCCTGATGTTGCAGCTTATGTTCAGCTCTTGTTCGCAACTCCATTTTTCAGGGTATATACCAATGATGATATAATAGGTGTTGAATTGGGGGGTGCTGTCAAAAATGTTATAGCTATTGCTGCAGGAATTATAGACGGTCTTGGCCTGGGATTAAATACCAGAGCAGCACTTATAACAAGAGGACTGGCAGAGCTAAAGCGACTAGGGCTTGCAATGGGTGCAAAGCCTGAAACATTTACAGGTCTTGCCGGTGCTGGTGACCTGGTTCTTACCTGTACAGGCGATTTAAGCAGAAATCATATGATCGGTAAAAAAATAGGCGAAAACAGGAAATTAAAAGAAATTCTTTCCGAAATGCGTATGGTTGCAGAAGGTGTAAATACTACAAAATCGGTTTATAATCTTTCAAAAAAACTTGGTGTTGAAATGCCTATTACCCATGAAGTATACAACATATTATATGAAGAAGTTTCTCCTAAAGAGGCTGTACTCACGCTTATGACTCGCGATCTTAAGCAGGAAGTGGATGAGTAAAGACAGCATACAGAAAAAGGGCGAAGGCCACAGACAAAGGCTTCGAGACAAATACCTGACTTCAGGCCTTTCCGGTTTCCATGATTATGAAGTAATAGAACTTTTATTAACTCTTGCTACCCCGCGCAAAGACTGCAAGGAAGCTGCAAAGGTGGCTTTAAATAAATTCAAGACATTTCAGGCAGTCCTCGAAGCTTCCCCATCTGAATTGTGTAAGATAAAAGGCATAGGACCTGTAAATCTTTTTGGGATCAAGCTTGTTAATGATGTTGCAAACAGGTATCTTGAAAAAAAATTGATTAATAAAGATCCTATAAACAATTCCAAAGCATTGTTTGATTACCTTAACCATAATTTAAGGGATAAAAATATTGAGTGCTTTGAGGTGATATTTCTCGATGCCAAGAACAAAGTCATAAGAGCCGAAACCCTTTTTAAGGGTTCGCTTACTTCAAGTTCCGTATATCCAAGAGAAGTTGCACGGGCTGCTTTGGATTATCATGCAGCAGCTCTTATTTTCGCTCATAACCATCCGTCAGGTGATCCTGAACCTTCCGCCGAAGACATAGCGGTTACAAGGCAGCTTGTTTTTGCATGCAAGGTAATGGGTGTTTCCGTCCATGAACATATTATAATTGGGGACAATAAATATTACAGCTTTGCAGATCACGGTTATATTGAAAAGATTAACCGGGAATTTAATTTGCAGACTAAAGAGTTTGATGCGGGAAGTTTGCCGAAATGAATGCCGACAACACAAAAAATCCGGATTGTTTCGGGAAAATGGATATTGTTTTCCCAATGGCCGATGACGGCTTAAGATGTTCGCCGAAATCCTGTCTTGCATGCGATTTAAAGACCGATTGCTTAAAAACAGCTATGAACCGGGAAGAGGGCCTAAGAGTACGTGAAGAATTAACAGACAAGTATTATGAAGCAGGCATGATCGGCTTTTTGAAAAGATGGTCTGATAAAAAAGATCTGCACCGCAAGATAAAAAATAAATAGACTTTCAGATAATGTTTTTGGCAAGGCCAGAAGGAGCTCCCTGAGTAAGGCATGCAATTAGTATGTTGTCGAAGGGGGGCGACTGATAACGCAGTCCAAAAACTTTATATGGAAGTCTAAAGCAAGGAGGAAGTTTTGAAAACTATAAAAGACATTAACCTTTCGGGTAAACGTGTGTTTATAAGAGTTGATTTTAATGTGCCTTTAGATGAAAAGCTTAATATAACTGATGATACCAGAATAAGTTTTGCACTTTCCAGCTTAAAATACGCGATAGAAAATAAAGCAAAGCTTATTATTGCATCTCATCTTGGCAGACCGAAAGGAAAAGTTTCTCCTCAGTTCAGTCTTTTGCCGGTAGCAAAACGGCTTAGTTCTTATTTGGACAAAGAGGTTAAGATGGCTCCCGACTGCATAGGGTCTGATGTGGATTCTTTGATATCTTCAATGTCTGAAGCAGATGTGTTGCTTCTTGAAAACTTAAGATTTCATCCTGAAGAAGAAAAAAATGACGATAATTTTGCAAAAGAACTGGCAAAGCTTTGTGATATATACGTTAATGATGCATTTGCCGTATCTCATAGGGCGAATGCTTCTGTTGCCGCAATAACAGAGCATGCTCCTGTGTCGGTTGCCGGATTTTTGCTTGAAAAAGAGTTGGAATACTTTAAAAAAGCCATGACAACCCCGAAGAGGCCGCTTGTGGCCGTTGTGGGAGGAGCAAAAGTTTCAAGCAAGCTTGCAGCTCTTGAAAATATGATTTTGCGCGTTGACAAACTGATAATTGGCGGTGCAATGGCAAATACTTTTCTAAAAAGCCAGGGCATTGATGTAGGGGATTCAAAGGTAGAAGAAGATCTTTTGGAAGTTGCCGCATCAATAATGAAGAAAGCTTTAAAAAAAGGTGTTAAATTCTATCTTCCTGTTGATGGAATTGTTGCTGATTCTTTTTCTCCCGATGCAGCAACAAAAATTGTGCCTGTAGCCAAAATACCGGCAAAGTGGATGATGCTTGATATAGGGCCTGAGTCATCTCTGCTTTTTTCAAAAGCTTTAAAGGATGCAGAAACAATAATCTGGAATGGCCCTCTCGGAGCATTTGAAATGGAAGCTTTTGCCAAAGGAACAATGTCTATGGCAAATGATCTGGCAAATTCTAAAGCATTAACCATAGTTGGCGGAGGAGATACTGATTCGGCTGTCCATAAAGCAGGTAAAGCAGGCAGTATAACTTTTATTTCAACAGGAGGCGGTGCTTTTCTTGAGTTGCTTGAAGGCAAGACCTTGCCTGCTGTTGCAGCTTTGGTCAAAGCCCAGCAAAAAACAGTATAAGAATAAAAACTGTTTTTATCTATGGAAAATCTTCGTTCTCATAAATTTAAAATTCTTTTCGGCATCTGTATTATTGCTGTTGCAGTTGTAATATATATTTTCAGGACTCCCTTATGGACTTTGACTCTTTTTTATTGGAACCTATTATCCGACAGGGAACAGATTAAAACATTTATTACATCGTTTGGAATCCTTGCCCCTATTGCTTTTATAGCTATCCAGATCCTTCAGGTTATTTTTGCTCCTGTTCCCGGAGAAGCAACAGGCTTTATAGGCGGATATCTTTTTGGCGCTTTACAGGGGTTTATTTATTCAAGCATAGGGCTTGCTTTTGGTTCGTGGATAAATTTTCTTATTGGCCGTTTTTTAGGCAAGCGCTTTATCAGAAAAATAATTCCTATAAATTATCTGAATAAATTTGACTCAAGTATTAAGCACCAGGGGGTTCTAGTGCTTTTTGTGCTATTTGTTTTTCCCGGTTTTCCCAAAGATTATCTTTGCCTGTTTCTTGGCATGAGTGCTCTTCCGATTAAAGTATTTATTCTTCTTGCCACTATAGGGCGCATGCCCGGAACTTTGATGCTAAGTTTTCAGGGAGCATCCCTTTATGATAAAGCGTATGGGCCCTTTATAATTATAACGGTCATTTGTATTGTCTTTATGGCCATTGGATATAAATACCGCGATGCTATTTATCAGTGGGTTGATAAAATTAACAACAAGTAATACTTCAGTTCGCGCTACTCACGGTGGGTTAAAATAGGTGTGAGCTGCAAGCCCTTTATGGAAGTATGAAGCAATGAAAAAGACAATGTTTAAGAGAAAACATATAATAACCGTGGCTCTTTTTATAGCAATGGTTACCTTAGGTTCTCTTTCAACCTGGTTTATATGGAACTATACAGTACGCAGATTATCTGAAGAAGCTATGGAAAAAGCTCTTCTTGTAGCACGATCAATTAATAATAAGCGCTTACAAAATCTGCAAGGCAACTTAAACGATCTGAATACACCGGATTATGTCCGAATCAAAGAACAATTGACCCAAATCCGTAAAGCCCATAAAACATGCCGTTTTCTCTACTTGATGGGACGCAAAAGCAATGGAACGGTTTTCTTTTTTATAGATTCCCAATTGCCGGGTTCGAAGGATTATACGCCACCTGGTCTAATCTATAATGAAGTGTCAGAAGAATACCTGTACACATTTAATACCGGAAAGCCCCGTGCTGTTGGCCCAATTGAAGATCGTTGGGGTATCTTGATGACTAGTCTTGTTCCAATATACAATCAGGAAACTAATAATCTAATTGCGGTACTGGGTATGGACATTGATGCCAAAGATTGGAAGAATATGGCCATAGTGCAGTGTCTGCTTCCGGTAAGTCTAACCATGTCGATAATTTTTCTTACTGCTCTTTTACTGATAATAAATCGGAACAGATTAATAGTTAAAATGCACTATGATGAAATGAATGAATTCAACACAGAACTGCAACTAGCTTTGAAGCACGTTAAAAAATTACAGGGGCTTCTTCCAATTTGTGCTTCATGTAAGAAAATTAAAGATGACAAAGGTTATTGGAATCAGATTGAATCTTACATTGTAGAGCATTCTGAGATTCAATTTAGTCATGGGCTTTGTGAGGAATGTTCTGAAAAACTTTATGGTAAAGAAGATTGGTACAAAAAATTGAAAAGAAAAGAAAAAGCGAACCATATAATCGAATAGCCGGAGGTTTTTAAATTAAAAAAGCCTGTTCATCTTGTCGGTTACTGTGCAAAAAAATGTTCTTATGCAATCCGTTTCCCCTTTTTATATAATACCCAATGACATTCGCCCTATAAAGGTATATTTTATGCTTGACGCATTAAATTTTATTATGATAATGATAACTTCGGTCGTGTTACCCGTATTATTTTTCTGTAGACATCGGGCTAAAAGACTATTTTCTACTTCCCTGTCTTTGGTTTTCCCGAAAACAAATCCTTTTTAAGCGATAAGCTGTTTTTAGAGGATTGGAAGATTATTTTTCATGAGAGGAACCAACGCCTCAATATCCAAAATATCGCGGCCCGCGCTCACGAACGTCTTTTATAGAACAAGACTATTTGAGGCGCTGGAGATTGGCAGTAAACCCATTATCTGGATCTCCGGCCCTGCGGGCTCAGGAAAGACCACGTTTGCTGCGAGCTATTTAGATTCAACAGGGATTCCGTGTCTTTGGTATCGTGTGGACCGGAGTGATTCTGACATAGAGAATTTTTTCTATTATATGGGGCTAGCGGCAAAGAAAGCAGCTCCACGTTTCAAAAAGCCGCTTGAAACGTTAAGACCTGAATATCTACAGGGAATACCGGTTTTCACACACAGATTCTTCGAAGACCTTTATCGCAGGTTGAAACCTCCTTTTGCAATTGTTTTGGACGATTATCAGGAAGCACTTGAAACCTCTGCCTTTCATGAGATTGTTAATATAGGCTTGTCCGATGTACCTGACGGTACGCGTGTATTTATTCTAAGCAGGAATGAACCGACCCCGGCTCATATCGGGTTGCGTGCAGGTAACAAGATGCATTTTATCAGATGGGACGATCTTCGCTTTACACTTGATGAATCGAAACAGTTCACGCAAATTGCCGGAAAGCAAGAGCTGACGGACAATGAAATCACAGGCATGCACAACAGCATCGAAGGCTGGGCTGCAGGTCTTGTTTTGCTTATGGAAAACAATGCCTACGCTGCAACAACGCTGAAACCGCCCCAAAAACTATTGCGTAAAGATGTGTTTAGCTATTTCGCGAGGGAGGTTTTCGACAGGCTTGATGAAAAGATGCAGGGTTTTTTGTTAAAGACAGCATTGCTACCGGCAATGCCGGCGAAGATTGCGGAAAGGCTGGCTGGAAAGGGTGCTGAAGATATGCTTGAAACTCTTAGAGGCAGCCATTTTTTTACTGAGCTAAATTTGACACCTAAACCTGTATACAGATATCATTCCCTGTTCAGAGATTTTCTGATTGCCCGCATGAGAGAATCTTTTAGACCGGAAGATATCTTGCAGGAGCAAAGGCGTGCTGCATCGCTGCTTGAGGAATCAGGTCAGCTGGAGCATGCAGCAGATCTTTGGATTGAATGTGAAGATTGGGAGGCACTTTCGGCTCTTATATTGAAAAACGCTGAAATGCTTCTTAGTCAGGGCAGGATCCAATCTCTGGCCGGCTGGCTTACCCGGCTGCCAGATGATACACTTTCTAAATCCCCATGGCTTTATTATTGGCTGGGTATGTGCCGCCTCTTATTTGATCCTGCTTCTGCAAGACAATATCTTGAAAAAGCGTTTGATGAGTTTAATATAGCCGACAACCTTGCGGGGGCCCTGCTTTCATGGTCTTTTATTATAGAGAGTTTTGGTTATGAGTTTGCTGATTTTACCCCGCTTCAGATGTGGATCAAGCGCCTATATCAATTAATGGACAGGAGGCGACTAAACTTTCCCTCAGTCCAAATTGAGACCAGAGTAGCTGCCGGTATGGTGTTTGCTATGACAACCGCTTGGCCTTGGCACGCCGATATGGAAGATTGGATAAAGAGGTCGCTTAAACTTGCAAGAGAATGCGGTGATCAAACACTTTGCTGTACAGCATTTTTTTCGGTTTGTCTTCATTACGCATTATCCGGAGATTTTAAAAAATTCTCCTTATTGATGGAAGAAATGCGCAATATGACCAGAAGGCCCGGAGCTAGTCTGTTTGTAAAAGCTATATTTATTGTACTTGAAGCCCATCTTTGCCTTGCCTTTCATATTGGTTCTGATCATAGAGATGCTGCAAAAATTATTTCAGCAGCACTTGAATTCTCTGCCAAAACAGGCATCCATTATTTTGATTACCTTGTTTTATATACAAAGGCTTTTGTTGAATTCGAAGCCGGAGATCTCGCGGCAGGAGATGAAAGCTTGCGTGCTCTTGAAGCTATATTGGATCCCAGGCAAAGACTTCGTGTTGCATTTTTTCATCGTCTTTTAGCTTATCGTGAGTTTGTGGCTGGAAATTTCTCTAAGGCATTGACTCGTGCCGAAGAAGCACTTAAAATCTCAGAAAAGGGTGGTTATGTCTATGTGACGGCAAACAGTCATTTGGCGATAGCTCGAGTGCTGCATGTAATAAACCAGACCGATAAGGCCCAAAACCATATCCAGTCGGCTATGGATCTTTCATGCGGGTCAAAGCTGTTTTATTTTATGTGCCTTCTTGCCAAAGCACACTTTGCTTTCGACACGGGCAAAGAGGAAGAAGGTCTGAGTCTGTTGCGGCAGGGTTTTCTAATCGGAAGTGAGCAAAATTATATGGGTTTTGTATACTGGTGGGATCCAAAAATTATGGCATTTCTTTGTGCAAAAGCTCTTAGCGCAGGTATAGAAACTGACTATGTCAGACAATTCGTTAGCAATAGGAAACTCATAGAATACCAAGTCCCGGTAGAATTGGAAGGCTGGCCCTGGCCTCTTAAGATTTATACATTTGGTGAATTCAGGATTGAACGGGATGGAAATAATCTGGATTTCAAAGGCAAGGCTCCTCAGAAACCTTTGGCACTTCTTAAGGTGCTGATTTGCCTCGATCACAATAATGTACCTGAAGAAGATATTGTGGACGCACTTTGGCCTGAAACCGACGGAGATTTGGCCCATAAATCCTGTGAAATAACACTTCTGCGCCTCCGAAATATTATAGGAAAGGAGGTCGTTTCGGTCAATGGAGGGTTGGTCTCGCTGTGCAATAAATATTGCTGGACAGATCTTAGAGCGATCAGGAGCCTGTTGGATCAGGCTGAGAGCGCTTGGGCAAAGGCAAAGAGAGAGCGGGAATTCAAAGCAGCCATAGCCTTGACTGGCAGGGCTATGGGCATATACAAAGGAGACTTCCTTCCGGCGGACTCTACAAAGAGCTGGGTTATGACTGTCCGTGAGAGCATAAGAAACAGGTTTCTTGACCTTATAATTAACACCGGAAAATACTGGCAGAAAGCCGGGCAATTTGAAAAAGCAATAGAGCAGTACAAACGGGGGCTGATGCTGGATAGCCTGGTGGAGGAGCTCTATCAATCTCTGATGCTCTGCCAAATCAACCTTGGGCGCCGGGCCGAGGCCGCAAGAATTTACGAAAAATGTAAAGCTGTTCTTTCAAAAACCTTGAACATATCTCCATCCGAAAAGACCAACACGATATACAAGTCCATAACTTCTTAATAAATTTCATATAAATACGTATTTAGCAGGCCCTTTATATAATCTGGTATTTTTTTGTAAAATCCTTAATCTGTAGGCTATCTGTAGCTGCTTGTCTGTTATGATATTTGTTATAAGCAAACAATTACATATTGAATCAAAATATTATTTTGACAAACGCTATTAAATATAATGCAAATATTAAAATAACTATGAATGAGTTGTAAAAGGGGGGAGTTGTGGAGTGCTACATAATACGTATTTACAGAAGAGATAAAATAAACCCGGACATTGTTTCAGGAATAGCCGAAATATCGGGCGTTGAGAAGCCCATTATTTTCTCGAGCATTAAAGAAATAGAAAATATATTAAAGAATCGCTCTGAAGAGATATGTCCGGTTGGTCTAAAATTCCCACACAAATCTGCCGGAAAATAAATATCCTTGAGAAGTATTTCTGATACCAAATTCGGATAGGGCGCTAAGGGTTATAGAAAGTTTATTCCCTGTATTCCAGTATATGGATGGGCCGGCCTGAAAGCGTCTTATGCCTGAATTATGGATTTTGTGGCCGTTTACTGTCTTGTTCTCTCCGAATGTGGCGTTGAAGTTTCCACCTGCCAATACACCGGGGTATATCATATATCCAACATAAATTTCCAAAATCGTTTCATTACCTTCATTTATGTCTGCATCTGTATTTTTTGTAAATATATTATAAAAAAGACTCGTCTCAATATTGAATTTGCCCAATTGTTTTGCCATACCCAAAACGGGTCTTATTTAATCTGTAGTTGGCAATTTTCTGAAACGAGAGAACAAAGCTAAAAAATCTTCCAGCAGCATATATAGACATGGGATTAAAAGCAAAGTAATAAAAGTAGCGAAGAGTACTCCAAACCCAAGGCTGATTGCCATTGGAGTAATGAATCTTGCCTGTATGCTTTTTTCAAGCATGATGGGTGTTAAGCCGGCAAAAGTGGTCAAAGATGTAAGGATAATTGCCCGGAATCTTAGCTTGGCTGCTTTTATTATCGCATCATAAGCGTTATAATTTTCTTCCGTCCTTAATCTGTTTGTGCGGTCTATAAGTACCAGCGAGTCGTTTACTACAATCCCTGAAAGACCCACCATACCCATAAGACTCATCATACTTAAGTTGAAACCAAGAAGAATATGACCGATTACTGCTCCCACCAGTCCGAAGGGAATTGCAGCCATAACAACAAGTGGTTGTGAAAAGGATCTGAATGGAATGGCCAGAAGTGCAAATATCCCGAATAGAGCAAAAATGAATCCTCTGTTGATATCGGCTAATGATTCGTTTTGTTCCCGGCCTTCTCCTTCAAGGGTGTAACGCAGTCCCGAATACCTGTTCAGAAGATTCGGAATAAATCTCTGAGTCAGATCGTTTCTAATATCATTGGCATTTCCAACTTTTTCATTAACATCTGCTGTTACCTTGATAACCCTTCGGCGCTGGGCCCTTTCAATTGTGGCATAGCCCTGTTTCATTTCTATTTCCGCTACAAGATTGAAAGGCACCTCATGGCCTGAAGGTGTACGAATCCTCATTTCTTCGGTATTGGCAAGAGACTTTCTTTCTGATTCGGGATATCGCACTAAAACCTTGACTTCATCATTATCCAGCTGCAGGCGAAGGGCTTCGGCGCCGTAAAATGCGCTTCTTACCTGCCTTGCCAGGTCGTTTAATGTAAGCCCAAGGGTGCTGGCAGCCGGTTTCAATTTAAGCTGCATCTCCTGTTTGCCGGGTAAAAAACTGTCGCTTATATCAAATACGCCCGGATATTTCTCAAGTTCATTTTTTAATTCATCTGCAGCCAAAAGAAGTTGTTCGTGATTATCCATGGAAAGGTGAATTTCAATGGCATTTCCGGCATTGCTGATATCGCTTTTGAAACTTACGGTTTCTGCATCGGGTACTATTCCTGCTTCTTTACGCCACAGATTTACAATTTCCCCGGAGCTTAAGTTGCGCTGTTCAGATTCTAACAGCTGAATCCATATTTGTGCCAGATGTCCGCCAACATCGTTGTTTCCGCTGTGTCTGTCAAAATGCGAGCCCACCATGGATATACTGTATTCAAAATTTGACGGAGCACCTGCAGGGTTCTTTTTATCAATTTCATCCAGAACTTTTTTTGCAGCTTTTTCAAAATAGCTTACTACTTCTGAAGTCCTGGCAGGCGGAGTTCCTGATGGCATGGTTATCATGCATTCCAGCGTGTCACTTTCTACTTTTGGAAAGAAAGTGTATTTTATTAAACCCGCCTGCCAAATACCAAACGTAATAAATATAATGGCAATTCCAAGAGCAACTGAAGCATAACGCCATTTTACGCAAAATTCTACAAGCCTGGCATAGGGCCCGTTAACAAAGCGGTTTAGCCATCTTGCGCTGAACTTTTCGTGTTTAACACCTGGGCTGCTGTTTCTTTTCAGTGCTTTCGAGCGGTTTAAATGGGAAGGAAGGACGAACAGTGATTCTATCAAAGAGCCGGATAAAACCAGAATTACTACAAGGGGAATATTTCGTGTCAGTTTTCCCATCGTGCCTCCAGCCATTAGTAGTGGCCAGAAGGCTACCATAGTGGTTAACACTGAAAAAATAACAGGCCTTCCCACCTCCATGGTTCCAATGATTGATGCATCAAGGGCATTTGCACCCTCTTCATATTTCCGGTATATATTTTCACCCACTATTATGGCATCATCAACAACGATACCAAGTACCATTATAAAAGCAAAAAGAGATATCATATTGATGGAGACATCAAACTGGGGTAAAAACATCAAACCTGCTGCAAAGGATACCGGAATTCCGAAGGTTACCCAAAATGCAAGCCGGATTTCCATAAAAATGCCAAGAATTATTATTACCAAAAAAAGTCCCATGGCCATATTTTTCATGAGAAGTTCAATACGGCTTTTCAATATTTTGGACATATCACCAAAATATTCGATATCTACGCCTTTCGGCAGACTTGGCTGAATTTCTTTAATATATTTCTTAACAGCTTTTACAACTGAAAGTGCACTCTGGTCGGCAACCCGGAAAACATTTATAATAGCCGCCGGTTTTCCCATAAAATGTGCAAATACATCCACATCCTGAAACCCGTCACTTAGTTTTGCAATATTGTCCAGAGTTACCCTGCTTCCGTCAGGCCGGTTGATAATTGCAATATTGCGATAGTCATCGGCGTAATATCTCTTTCCTTTGGTCCGAATAAGAATTTCACCGCCTGCTGTTTTAACGCTTCCGGCAGGAAGATCGAAACTGCTTCTGGTTATAATATCAGCAACATTTGCAAGAGTAAGGCCATATCTGCGCAGAGTTTTTTCGGAAATTTCAATATGGATTTCTCTTTCTCTGACTGCACCGATATCTGCCTGGGTAACCCCCGGAAGATTGGTAAGATCGTCTTTTATTCTGTTTGCAAGATGTTTTAAAGTCGATTCCGAAACATCTCCGTAAATGGCGATATTAATAACCTGGCTGCGCCGCACAATTTCCCTGACAACCGGTTGTTCAGCCTCTTCCGGAAATGTAGTAATATGATCAACTTCCGCCTTGACATCATCAAGAAGTTTTTTTAAATCCCAGTCTTTCATTACTTCAACGATTACAGATCCAAAACCTTCTCTTACGGTTGAATCTATTCGTTTGATGCCGGCAAGTCCTGAAATTTTTTCTTCAATTTTTCGGATTACTCCTTCTTCCACTTCAGCCGGTGAGGCACCGATGTATACTACCGAAATGTTGATTTTATCCAATACCAAATCAGGAAAAACCTCAAGTTTGATACTGGTTCCCACAACTATTCCGCCGATAAGAAGAAAAAACATTAAAAGATTTGCGGCAACATGGTTTTGCGTAAACCATTTAATGACCCCGTTCATGATTGTTCCACTCCATCTTTTGCAGGTACATTGCGCACTTTCATTCCATTGGTTACTTCCTTAATAGGAGAAACCACAACCTGTTCCTTATCTGAAAGGCCGCTCTTAAGCACAATACCTGCTCTCGAGCGAAGGGCAACCTCAACAGTTCGAAATTCAAGTCTTCCATCTTTATCTACCACCCAAACTACATTATCCTGATGAATGGCGGATCTGGGAATAATGACTCCGTTTTCAATAGATTTTCCCTGAATGTTCACGGATGCGAAAAGGCCTGGAGCCAGCGGCGGTTTTTTCGCGTAAGGCGCATCGACTTTAACCACAATATTTACCATTCGTGTCAGTTCATCCACTTTTCCTTCAGCCCGTACCACCGTGCCTTTCCATATTCTTCTTTTCCCGGCTATATCAACATATACTATTGCATCTGAGCCCTTTCCATTTCCACTTGTAAACCCCGGAACATCAAACCATTGCAGGTTTTCGGTTTCCATTGGAAGTACAATCTCCGAAGCTTCAATGGAATAAAGAGTGGCAAGCCCCTGACCAAGAGAAACATATTGACCGATATCTACATTTTTTTTACCGACCTGCCCGTCAAACGGGGCTATCAGCCGGGTTCTTGCCAGGTTCAGCCTTGCCCGTTCAAGCTCTGCCCGCTGGGCTTCAAGCTTTGCCTTTGCAGTGGCCAGCTGAGGTTCCTTGGCTACCAATGGGGGAGGGGGCTGATCAGGATGAAGTGCTTTCCAGTCAGATTTTGCAACGGATGCTTCCTGTTCGGCGAGTATGAATTTGCTTTCTGCATCTTTAAGCAATGCTTCTGCGAGTGTCACGGCTATTTCATAGTCGGCAGGATCGATTTTCAGGAGAACTTCGTCTTTTTTATACTCACCGCCGTTTACAAGAGCTGGTGAAATATAAACCACCTTGCCTCCAACCTGTGGAACAAGCTGGATTTCTTTAAGGGGATAAACTGTCCCGTTACCCTCGATCGGCACTGAAAATGTTTTAGCCTCAACAGCAATGGTTCTTGCAAGTGGAACGGCTATAGTTGCGCTTTGTTTTTCAACAGGAGGACGGGAAGCTTTAAGAAACATGTTTCCGGCAAATCCTACAGCTATGAATATGATCACCAATACAATTTGAATTATTCTTTTATTTATTTTTTTCATGTAATTATATTCTTTTCTTCCAGTGCTTTTAATATTTTTTCAGCACTTATGGGCAAACTGTTGATATTTACTCCTACAGCATCAAAGATTGCATTTGCAATTGCAGGACCTACAGGAGCAACGCTTCCTTCACCGCAGGCCTTTGCACCGAAAGGTGCGTTCGGCTCATCCGTTTCCACTACAATTATATCGGTTTGAGGCATTTCAAATGCCGTTGGCATATGGTAGCCCAAAAACGACGGGTTTAAAATGAGTCCGTTTTCCATATTCAGATCTTCAAACAGACTATATCCGATTCCCATATGAAGGCCGCCTTCAAGCTGGCCCTCCACCATAACAGGGTTAACCGGTTTGCCGACATCCATGGCAAAACAGAAGTTCTCCACATCAACCTGTCCGGTTTCCCGATCTACCTTAACTTCGGCTGTTCCTGCGCTGAAAATGTATGCCGGTGCGTAATTTCCCTTTCCTGTTTCAAATATGGCTTTTATTTCGGCAGCGTCGACTTCGTGACGCCATATGCCGTGCCCTACGACTTCTTTACCTTTATTGTCTTCCTGAGAAGCCCAGATAGCTTCTCTGAAAGTCATGCCTTTATCAGGAGATCCCTTGATGTAAATTCTATTATCTCCTGCCTCAAGATCATCAATTCTTGCTTCAAGGCGTTTGGCAACTGCCTCAAAAAGCCTGTCTTTTGCATCGGCGGCGGCTCGCTTTGTGGCCATGCCGGAGTGAAATGTTATCCTTTGACTGGCAGAACCTGCGCTGTAAGGGCATACATCGGTATCACCGGATACAATCCTGATTTTATCCATATCGATTCCCAATTCTTCGGCTGCCATCATGGCCATTACAGTGTCAGATCCCTGACCGATATCCTGAGCACCCGAATAAAGAGTGGCAAAACCCTCCGTATGAAGTTTTATCATCGCCGCGGCAGTATAATTAGCCGGAGTAATGTTGGCTGCGCGGCTGCCCCCTGAAAGAGAGCCTCCGCTTCCTATACCGACGCCTTTGTCTATTTTACTTAACTTTCCGTGTTTTTCCTTCCAGCCGATGCACTTTGCAGCTTTTTCTATGGCTTCGGTGAATCCGCAGCTGGTTATATCCATTCCGGTTCCAGTCCTGTAACCGGTAGTAACGGCATTTTTGAGACGCAATTGTACAGGGTCCATTCCCAGCTCCCTTGCTATCAGATCCATGTGCATATTTTCTGCAAAATGCGCCTGAGGAGCTGTATAGCCCCGCCTTGCGCCTGCAACCGTTTTATTTGTATATACTCTTATAGAATTTAAACTTATGTTCGGGACCTTATAATCTATTCCCAGAAAAAGAGTTGAAAGAAATGGCCCCGGTAACCCCGAACCGCTATATGCGCCCCCATCCATTATACATTTTACCTGCTTGGCGACAAGAGTTCCATCGCGCATAACACCTGTTTTCATATCAAAAATAATGGGATGACTGACTCTGGTGGTTCCAAACTCTTCCTCACGGGAAAGTATAATCTTAACCGGTCGGCCGGTTTTTCTTGAAAGAGCGACACAACAGACATCCAAAGGAAAAAGTTCCGCCTTGCCTCCGAATCCTCCTCCCACTTTGGGTATAATCAGCCTTACCTTTTCTTCAGCAAGACCCAGAACATACGCAAGAATGCTTCTGACATTATAAGGGTTCTGGGTCGAGGTATATAAAGTAACCCGGCCGTCAAGTCCCCAAACACCGATTGAAGAATGAGGCTCCATTGCACAATGCGCCTGATACCTGGTTTCATAACGATGCTCGAATACTCTGTATGATTCCTTGAATCCCTGTTTTACATCTCCAGATTCTGTGAGAACCTGGTTGGATATATTCCTTTCAAACTCATCATGAATGAGCGGAGCGCCAGGCTTTAATGATTCGAACGGATCAAATACTGGCGGCAGTTCTTTATAGTCCACACGGATAAGTTCTAATGCCTCCATTGCCGTATCTTCATTAACAGCTGCTACAGCCGCTACTTCATCTCCTATATAACGCACCTTATCCAGACAAAGAGCAGGTTGGTCCCATATGGGCCGGTTTGAGGCAGCAACACCCATCTTCCTGTCTCCGATATCTTTACTTGTTATAACCGCTTTCACTCCGGAAAGCTTTTGTGCTCTGCTTATGTCTATGTTTAGAACGCGTGCATGAGGGTAGGGGCTTCTTAATATCTTACCGGTTAACATACCGGAAAGTTTCAGGTCATCAGTGTAAATGGCCTTTCCCGTGACCTTTTCCAGAGAATCAACTTTATGTAAAGGCTTGCCCACTACACAATATTCTTTCATTGATTTCTCCCTCAGCTATTATTTATTAATGTCTTTGCAATCTTGCATCTGTTTATTGGAGCTTTTCTCTTGTTTTTCCAGCGCCTTTAATATTTTTTCAGGGGTTAAGGGCAGGTTTTTAATTCTTACACCAATGGCATCATAAATGGCGTTTGCAATAGCAGGAGCAACAGGGGCAAGACTTCCTTCCCCGCATGCTTTGGCGCCAAATGGGCCCAGCTTTTCATTTGGTTCAATCAAAATAATATCCATTTTTGGCATTTCATAAACAGTAGGAAATTTATAATCAATATATGAAGCGTTCATAATTAATCCATTTTCGGTTTTTATATTTTCCATAAGGCTATAACCCAGACCCATGTGAAGTCCCCCTTCCAGTTGGCCTTCCACACCGACCGGGTTGATTGCTGTACCACAGTCCTGGGCGAAACAGAATCTGCTTACTTCAATTTGGCCTGTTTCTTTATCTATCTTAACCTTGGCTGCACCGGCACAAAACACATATGCCGCACAATAATTTCCGAATCCTGTTGCATAGATTTGTCCCAATACTTCCGGTTTCTCATCATGCCGGAAATGCCCCCGACCAATAATTTCCTGCCCATTATGATCTTCCTGGCAAATCCAGATTGCTTGCCTGAAAGTCATTCCTTTTTCAGGTGTTCCCTTGACGTATATACGATTGTCCTTAGCCTCAAGGTCTTTAATGTTTGCTTCAAGTTTTTTGGCTACTGCCTCAAAAAGCTGTTTTTTTGCATCTGCGGCTGCCAGCCTGGATGCATTGCCTGCATGGAATGTAACTCTTTGACCCCATGTTCCGGCATCATAAGGACAAAGATCGGTATCACTAACCATAAACATTATCTTGTCCATGCTGATGCCCAGCTCTTCTGCTGCTATCATGGGAAGTACTGTGCTTGAACCCTGCCCGCAATCCGTAGCTCCGGTGTAAAGGGTGGCAAAACCCTCTTTGTGCAGCTTTATCATTACAGAAGTTGTATAATTCATCGGTGTTATGTCCGGAGCATAACTGCTTCCCGAAACAGAGCCGCCGCCTCCCATTCCGACTCCGACAGCCTCTTTATTCCGTTTGCCGCGTACGTCTTTCCAGCCGATACAGTTTGCTGTTTTTTCTATGGCCTCAGGAAAACCGCAGCTTGTAACCTTTATACCGGTGCTGCTGGTATAATTGGGGCCGATAGCATTTTTCAGACGAAATTCCACAGGATCCATTCCAAGATCTTCTGCGATTTCATCCAGATGTGAACATTCGGCAAAACGCACCTGGGGAGCTGTATAGCCGCGCCTTGCACCTGCAATGGTTTTATTGGTATAGACCCTTAATGCATTCAAACTGAGATTGGGTACCTTATAATCCAGACGCAAAAAGAGAGTGGAAAGAAAAGGGCCTGCTCCACCTGCTCCACCTGCTCCGTAAGCTCCCCCGTCCATTATATTACTGATTTTCTTGGCAAGAATAATTCCGTCTTTTGTAACGCCGGTTTTAATTTCAACAGTTATGGGATGACTGACCCGGCTGGTGCCAAATTCCTCTTCTCTGGTTAATGTTATTTTTACCGGGTAACCGGCTTTTTTTGAAAGCAGGGCACAGCATACATCCATCGGCATGAGTTCAACCTTTCCCCCGAACCCCCCTCCTAAAGCTGGCACAATTACTCTTACCCTGTCTTCGGGAAGGCCCAATACCAATGCCAAAACTGTTCTGATCTGATACGGGGCCTGCGTGGAAGTCCATAAGGTTATCCTGCCATTATTATCCCAACTCCCCAGCGATGTATGTGGTTCCATGGCACAATGGGCATGACAATGACTTTCATACCGGCCCTCATATACCTTATAGGAATCCTTGAAAGCCTGCTTAACATCTCCTGCTTCAAGTAAAACCTGGTTTGAAATATTTTTTTCAAATCCTTCATGAATGATCGGGGCACCAGGTTCCATAGCTTCATACATGTCAAATACCGCAGGCAGCTTTTTGTAATCCACTTTGATAAGTTCAAGAGCCTCCATAGCTGTATCTTCATCAATGGCTGCAACAGCGGCCACTTCATCTCCTATATATCTGACCCTGTCAATACAAAGAGAAGTCTGATCCCATAAAATATCGCGTGTCGCAACAGATGTGCCCATCTTGAGGGAGCCGGTATCCTTGCCGGTAATAACTGCTTTAACTCCGCGAAGTTTTATTGCTTTGGAGGTATCAATATTTAAAATTTCTGCATGAGGTAAAGGGCTTCTTAAAAGCTTGCCGGTAAGCATTCCGGCCATTTTTACGTCATCCGTATAAATAGCCTTACCGGTTACTTTGGAAACGGCATCAGTTCTTGGAGTGGATTTACCTACTATAGAGTAATCTTTCATTTTATACTCCATAAACAAACTAATTTATTTCTATCAGTTATATTATCAATTGCTATAAACCCCATCCACCGCCCAAAGCCCGATGAAGGGTTACACGGTTTTGTAAAATGGTAAGGTCGGATGCAATGATTTCTTCTTCGGCCAAAAATCTGGCCTGTACAGCGTCTAATACCGTCAGATAGTCCACTATCCCCCGGTCATAGCGAAATTCGGCCATTTCCTGGGTTGCCTTTGCCTCATTTAAAAAATCATTCAGCTGCTCTCTTCGCAGGATCTGCTGCTTTCTTATCAACAGGGCGTTTTCAACCTCGGAAAAAGCCGAAAGTACTGTTTTGGCGTAATCGGATACACCTTGCTGATAACGGGCTTTTGCAATATCGTATCCGGCTTTCCGGCTGCCTGCATCAAAAACAGGAGCGGTTATTCCGGAGGCAATGTTCCATAATTCACTGGCCGGTGTAATCAGACTGCTCAGTTCATCGCTGGCATAACCAAAACTTGCGGTTAAACTGATTGCAGGAAACCTGTTGGCTTTTGCTTGTCCCACTCTGGCATTTAAAGCCATAAGTTGGGCTTCTGCAGCCCGGATATCGGGCCTTTGCATAAGCAGACCCGAAGGTAAACCACCGGGAACAGGGGGCAGATGATCAATATAATATTTTGACTTAGTTTTCTGTGAAGTATTTTCCGGATATTTACCGCATAGTATGGCAAGATTGTTTTGGCTTACTTTCAATGCCTGGAGCAAAGTCGGCTGAGCTGATTTAACCTGAGAAAGGCTTCTTCTGGCCTGTCTTACTTCCAAAGCATCGGTAAGACCTGCGGTGTAGCGTTTGTCAACTAAATTTAAACCGGTCTGATAATTATTAATGCGCTGCTCATTTAGCTGTATCTGGCGGTTTAAAGATTCAATTTTAAGATACAGACTAACCACTTCAGCGATAACGCTATGAATAATCGTATCCCTGTTTTCTTCGGCCTGCAAAAGATCAGCCTTAGCCGCTTCATTTGCTCTTGCCAGACGACCCCAGAGATCCAGCTCAAAGGTGGCAGGCATAGACAGGCCATAAGCATTTGTGGTAATGCGTTGTTCAGAAGTTACAAACCCGATGCCACCTTCGGGCAGAGCGGTTGGAGTAGTAGTATCTGTTATTAACTGATTGCGTTTTGCCTGCCCGGCGATATCCACATTCGGAAAACGATTGGCTCCGGTTTGAATCATCCGGCCTTTTTGCTCAAGAATAACGGCAGCCGTTTTTCTTATATCAGGATTGTATTTAAATGCTTCGTCAACAAGATCATTTAATTTCGGATCACCGAATTCGCGCCACCAGAAGTCTTTTGCACCGGACAATGAAGTCAGCTTTTCTTCTTCCTGAATATAGGCTTTTGGTATATTGATTCCAAGTTCCGGTCTTAAGTAGTTTTCGCCCATTTTCATACAGCCCGAAATGAACATAGAAGATATAGTTAAAATATAAAGTACCCAAAATAAAGGCTTCATCAACAAATCTCCCCGGAATTTCCATATAATCCATGCAAAGCAAAGGAAACAATGTGTTCTGTCAGCTGATTAATAAAGGTTTCATTATATTCTTTCCCGGTGATTGTAGTAACAGGAAGCTGTGCAAGGGAAAAATACAAAGACATTGCGATCATGCTGAAAATATTTAACTTTATTTTAATTTCATCCATATTTTGAGGCAGATACGGTTTTAATTGTTTTATCAATACCTCAAAAAAGGGTACCATTCCTTCCTTGATAACAATTTCAACGGCTCCGGTAGGATTATTAATTTCTCTGTGCATCATACTATTTAAACTTTGATTGCCTAAATTATTAAGATGTTTTTCTATAAAAACAAGAGTTAAGGTTCTTATAATAGTTTCAAGATTAATTTCAGTCTGTTTTGCAAGGTTGTCTTCGAATCGGGTTTCTATTTCGGCCAAACGGGGAAGAAGTTGATATCGAAACACGTCGAAGTAAAGATTTTTTTTATTGCCGAAATGATAGTTTACAGCTGCAAGGTTGCATTTTGCAGCTTGTGTGATTTCTCTGATTGATACACCATTGAAACCTTTTTTAGCGAATAATTTTTCTGCTGTTGCGAGAATACGTTCTTTCGTTTTATCAGTTGAGACTGCATCGGATTTCATGATTTATCCTTAAGAGATAATAATATATACAGATAATTATATAATACAAAAGCATAAAACGTATGAATGAAACAAATGTATGAAACAATCATTTTAATGTCAAGAATTTTTATATAAATTATATTTTGACAAGGGAATAATATGCAAATATGAGTGTTAGTCCCATTGGTCAAGCTCAAGGCGGGAGAAAATATCAACCACAGGAATACATTTAGTATTTCGAGGATAGCGCTAATGGTTAGCGCTTATGCTTCACTACGTGTCACTTCGTGCGAAATTTGAGCCTAACGCAAAGATCGGCCAAAATGGGATATTTTGAAACTGACTCCAATATTTATGAATTAAAACCTACAATATGTTGAATAACGGGGATTTGTCAATGACTGCTATTCTGGTGATTTATCACTCTCAAAACGGAAATACAAAAATGATGGCCGAATCAGTTGCCAAAGGTGTGGCAAGTGTTGAAAGCGTTTCTGTAAATCTTAAAGCCGTAGCCGATACAACACTTGAGGATCTTAGAGACTGTGATGGCATAGTAATAGGCTCGCCGGAGTATTTCGGATATATGGCGGGGATGATAAAAGATTTTTTTGACAGAACATATGAAGTAGTGACGAATAATAAAAAAGAATTTCACAGGCCATATTCTACTTTTATCAGTGCTGGAAATGATGGAAGAAATACTCTTAATCAGATCGAAAGAATTTGTTTAGCCTTTCCGTTTCGTAAAGTATACGAACCGATTGTTTCCAGAGGTGATATAACAAAAAACATTTTGGAAGATTGTTTTGAGATGGGGCAAACCATTGCGGCAGGTTGTGACTTGGGGATATATTAATTATACTTGCAAAAGCAAAACATCTTTATTCTAACTTGGTTTTACCATCTGAACAACATTTGTTACTCCAAAGTCGAGTTGCACTATAACTTAACCAAGGAGTAATAAATGAGCAGATTTCATAAATTATCACAAACAATTTGGTACTGCCAGTATCATAATATTATTGTATGGACATCCAAATAATAAGAAAATATATAATGTATCAAGACGATAAAGATAAGGGCAACGCGACCTTTTCCCCCTTTTTGGGCAAAGGCATTTTTATCCCCTTCCAGGGGTTAAAATAATGTCGGCCCTTTTGGGGTTGGATTTTTACTAAGGCAAATTGTGGCGCTGTCCCGGAGTCTCTTATGGCATGGACTGATTTATCTTTATTTGTTTGCACCTTATGCTTTAAGAAATGTCGGGCCTCAAAAATGGGATGATATAGAAAAAGATGTAGCTGATGATTTTTGGGGTCAGGTTCAGGATCTGGCCACCAACATGGGAAGCGGTATTATTTTAGAAAGAGCCATTTATTCTCCTTTATTTTTAGAAAGACATGATGCTACAATGCTAAAATGTGGCATATGCCAGATAGGCATATATAACGGATATAACCGGAAACCGTCCGTTTTCAGGTTGGCACAACTACCGTACTCCGGTTGAAAATTATATATGAGAGCAAGCACCCATCCTGGGCCTGGCGTCTTTGGGGGCTCTGAGGCTGGTGTGCAGGTAGTTGTGGATAATATGCTGAGTTCGCATATTTCTCGGTTTTTTTGAAGCTTATAAATCCTAAATTGCCGGAAGACTTTTAAACCCATATAAAAACAGGACGGGGAATATGAAATTAAAAGATAAAGTTGCGATTATAACAGGTGGTGCTGCCGGAATAGGCAAGGCTATTGCGATTGGGATGGCAAAAGAAGGTGCTAACATTGTCATAACTGACTTGATTGAAGAACGGCTTCAAAAGGCTGAAAAAGATTTAAAGGCCATAGGCGTTGAAGTCCTTGCTCTGAAATCGGATGTATCGATTATTGCGGACAACAAAAGCATGGTAGAAAAAACTATCGAAAAGTTTGGCAAGATAGATGTACTTGTCAACAATGCAGGTATAGGAGGCTCATCAGCCCCATTCCTTGAAAAAGATGAAGACACATTTGATAGGGTTGTGGCTGTAAATCAGAAGGGTGTGTTTTTCTGCACCCAGCTTGTGGCAAGAGAAATGGTTAAGAAAAATTACGGAAAAATCATCGGGATATGTTCTGCTCAGGGAAGAATTGGTGTGCCTATGAATGCAGAATATACAGGAACCAAAGGAGCGATGATTGCAATGACTAGGGCGATTGCGGCCGAACTCAGCCCGATGGGAATTAATGTAAATGCTATTGCCTGTGGTCTCACAACCGACACAGAACAATTTATGGCATTTAATTATCCTGAAGAAATGACACAAATGATAGTAAATGTAACCCCCATGAGGCGGACAGCTTCTGTAAAAGATTATGTTGGGATAGCAGTACTTCTGGCTTCTGATGAAGGTTCTTTTATTACAGGTCAAACTATATCCGTTGATGGCGGTATTAGTATGCCTTAATAGGCATGCAGAGGACACCGTCAAATGTTAGGAACCAAAAGAATGACGGATTTAAGTTTTTGGACAACGAGATATTTTGTAAGAATCAGAGGATACACAGCCACAGGAATACTTTATGTATTCCTGTGGCTGAAATTTTCTCCCGCCTTAAGCTTGACCGAACTGAAACGTTTTAAAAGTGGTTCTAACTATTTAACCGTATAACCGCGGCCATCAAGACAGGCACCTATAGCACGCTGATAATCTGCTCGTTTTCGGCTCATCTCTGTTCCGGCCATATTGACAGGTGGTTGTGTGGGATCAAAATTAGTCTGGTTTACAGCCCATCTATGGCATTGATAACGATCATCTGCCTGTTGCTGTTCGTTCTGGCCCAGCCGGGGATAGACAAACATCTTATCTGCCGGAGGGGGTGCTTCGCTGACTTCTTTCTCCGGTGGCTCAACAATTACATACCCATCTCCTCTGTGGGTGTAATATACTTCATTTGCATAGTAATATGGTACATTTCCTACCCATATCGTTGTATAATAAGGTGGCAGAAAGGGAGTTATAAGGCCTATCGGAGGTGCAACGATAGTAAAGCGTGGTCCATACGGACTATACCATATGCCTCCTGAGAAAAAATATCGTGAGCCTCTGTACTGAACCGACCTATGCTTATTCGGTAATCTGTCTATGTACTGATTTCGGGCTGGGTAGTGACGATTGTGATGATAACGCGAATCATTATAATTATGATCTTTTCGTTCATGATTTTCATATTTACGATAACTTTCACCTTTTCTTTCTGCATAAGCTGTCTGGGAAAAACCAAACAATATTAATATTGATAAGAGGATAAATGTCAGTTTAAAGAATAAGCTTCGGTTAATAATATTAAGATATAACATGATGGCTCCTTTTGTTAATATTGTGTTTACTGAGCCACTTTCAAAACGTTTCAGTTTGGTCAAGCTCAAGGCGGGCGAAAATTTCAACCGCAGGAATACATTGAGTATTTCGAGGATTGAAATTTGAGCCCAACGCAGAGATCGGCCAAAA
>Ga0180007_10000352_pt1 | contig 80948 bp, 70 predicted proteins | sample MM_PC_MetaG_FD_121122 | JGI IMG/M metagenome (GOLD analysis project Ga0180007, IMG submission 121122) | Groundwater microbial communities from the Aspo Hard Rock Laboratory (HRL) deep subsurface site, Sweden - MM_PC_MetaG | ecosystem: Environmental > Aquatic > Deep subsurface > Groundwater...
TTATCCTTGTTGATAATCGGGATCTCATATCCTTTTACCCGACTACCTTCCAGGCAATTACTTAATACCTGGATTAATTCATCTCGATAATCCTCGGGAATCAATAAATCCAGCCAGCTATGGCCAATTATAACTTCTCGGTTTTTCCCCAGCAAGTTTTCCGCAAAACTGTTAATACTTTGAATATTAAGATTTTTATCCAAGCCGATTATAATTGCCTGAGCAGTTTCAATAATATTTTCCACATAATTTGTGTATTCCCGAAGTTTTTGCTCAATTATTTTTTGATCAGTCAAATCCACGACAGAATGGACCAAACCAATCAATTCATTTTCTTCGTTTAACAAAGGATCAACTGATAAAGACAACCACTTATCCATTTTTTGGATAACTAAAATACTGCGCTGCTTGGTTTTTAGCGTATTATAAATCGGGCATAAACCCTCAGCCTCATTGTCATGAATCAGCTCATGACAATCCTGCCCAATAATTTCCGCGTAAGGTTTGTTCACAAAATTACTCTGTGATTTATTGCAGCGGACAATCTTACCCTCTAAATCCAAAAGCGATAGGCCATAACCAATTGAATCAAACGTTACCCGCCATTCATGAGCCGCCACCCGTAAAGAATTTTCCGCGTTTTTTCTTTCCGTCATATCATGCAGCATCACCAAGGTCATTGTTTTTTCTTCCCACTCTGTATCTACTGCCCGCATTGCCGCGATTTTCTCAGTTCCGTCAGGATAGGTAATTATCGTTTCATGAACTCCTTGTTTTATAATATCAAGCCCTAAGGGGCGTTCAATAATTTCCGCCAGCAACCGGCCAAATAAAATAGTCGCGCTGGTATTAGCAAATTTCACAATCCCCTTATCATCAACAATCAAGATACTATCTGTACTTTTTTCAACAATGTTCAGAAAGTTTTGCCGGCTTATTTCCAATGTGCCTTTTGCTTCCTGCAAATCTTCCAGAATATTCAAAGTTGCCTCTTGTCCTTGGACAAGCTCTTGGGTCAGGTTTTTGTAGTTTTCTTCTGATGCTTTTAAGCTCTGTTCTGTCTCCATCCGTTCCGTAATATCTTGTCCGGAACTAAATATCCCAATAATCATTCCAGTATTATCGCGTAGAAGACTAGTCTGCCAGCTGATATGGCGGATACTGCCTGCGGCGGTTTTTATATCATTTTCATAATATTTCTTACTTTGTATCTCTCCGCTTAACAGCTGATTAAATTTTTTTATTGCCTCATCTTTGTTTGGTACAAAATTTTCAAACCAGTTTTTACCTATAATTTCCTGTTCTGTTTGCTCCAGGATTTCACAGCTTTTTTTATTTACCAGCGTAATCTCTCCCTTAATACTTAAAGCCACAAACATTGTCCCGGTAATATCAAAATAACGCTTTGCCCGGTCTGTTTCATCTTGTAAAATTTTTTCTATTTTTTTCCGTTCAGCTATTTCCTGATTAAGCTTAGCGATTGAGGTTGTCGTTGTCTTTAAAACTTTCACCATATTATTGAACGACTGGCCTAAAATCCCGATTTCATCTTGCGTCTGACTTTCAAATAAAACATCCAAATTCCCTTTACTGATTTGATCTATTGTCTGTGTAAGCTTTACTAAAGGAAATATTATCGAGCTCATCAACCTAAGCCCGATAATTGAAACAATAACGCACAATAAGATTATCATGGACAAGGAAAAAGTTTTTGCTTTATTCAATATTCTTAAATACGGAGTAATATCTAAAAAACTCAACACCGCGCCGATGTTCTGGCCATCAATATCGATTAGCGGAAAAGCACAAAACGCGAACTGCTGATCATTGGCATGAAGAATTTTACTAATTACCTGCAAGCCGCTGGAAGCCGCTTCTATTGTTTTTTCCAGTTCATTATCTAAAAGCAAAGCGTATTCTTTTTCCAAGGTACTAGTAACAACCACAAATTTTTTAAATTTAACAATTCCCCCAAGCTTATTATCTAGAGTTTTAATGTCTTGAGCATTACGTTCATTAATTAAAATTTTATTAACGCATAAGACTGTCTTTGCTCCAGCAAAATATTGCATATCATTAATCACTGAATTAAGGTATTGCCCGATTTCCAAATATCCGATTAAAGTCTTATTGTGAAAATACGGTTTATATGCCCGGTATATTAGATTGTCATTGGCTATAGTAATCCCGGAAACAATATCCCGCGCGGTTTTGTCCTGCAAAGAACTTGGCAGGACAACTAAATCCCCATAAACATTTTGTCTATGCATCCGCAAAAAACAATGTCCATCCGGAAGAATAAACTTAACTGTATCAATTTGATACTGATCACGCAGCACTTTAAATAAAGGCTGAGAGTATTCATCCAGCTTTTTTTTGTTTCTTTCCAGATATATGCCTTTTAAAACATCATCATTGATAATAAGCTCAAGCGCCATAGCTAAAGATCTTACCTTGCTGTTTTGGCCTGTGCGCCAAACTGTTTCAACATGCTGCGCGTCATTAATCACGTATTGTTTTACCAGATTTTTCTGATTATGGATAATAATCTGTAAAACAATAATTACTAATAAAATAATCACAAAAAATGACAAAATAATTCTTTGTCCTATTTTCATACTCGCTCCTTAAAACAATCTGTCTGCCGCGCTGAATAAGCCTTTATTCATTAAGATAAAAGTAAAAACCGCGATAAGAAATGCCAATAAACTCACGATGAATGTCTTAGCGCCATTAATCGTTCCGATTTTCTTGATATCCGCGTTAAGGCCGATAGCCGCCATGGCAATGCCCCATAAAATATTTAGAACCGGTTTTAAGACAGGGATTGCGGCTGCTGCTAAACTCGGCATTAAGCTAAACAAGATCCCTGATAATAAGAAAGCCCACAAATACCACGGGGTATAAAGCTTACCTTTTATAAAGCTGGAAAATAAAGGGATGATAAATAATAAGCCGAGATAGCGCAGGGCTTTTATTGAAAGCGCCAGATCTTTTACTGCCTGAGGCAAATCAGCAACCGAGGCTTTGACAAATCCGCTGAACTGTAAAACCGATCCGGAAAAAGCAGCGTAATCTAAGCCGGATATTTTAAAAAAAGCCGCGGTTAAAGGCAGGATAATAAATAATCCGATTAATGCTGATAAAAAAACCGCGATTAAACTAACTGAGATATCCTCCGGCTCGGCATCGATTGCCTGTGAGGTTATAGTAATTGCCGAAGCTCCGCAGATACACGAACCAGCTGCCACTAAATATCCCACTTTTTCCTTTAACCCGAATAAGCTGGAAAGCAGCAAAGCCGATATAATATATACTAAGAAAACAACCAGCAATATGATTAAAAAGTCCCTTTCTTTAACCACGCTTGCCGCGTGAAAATTTAAAGACACTGCTCCGTAAATTGCTACTCCCGGAGGAATACAGATTAACGGCGCACGCTTAATCCCGGTTAATGCCTTTTCCGGAAGCAAGACAAAAGCTTTTATGGCAATACCCAGTCCCATGGCTATAACTAATGGGTCAAAAATCGGCAGATTGCTCAGATTACTAATCATCAAACCCAAGCCGCCCACGCAAGCCGCGATTAAAAATCCTGGCGCTATTGATTTAAGCATTTTAATCATGTTTTCTGCTCCTTATCTGTTAAAATCTACTTTTCCAGTTCCTGAATCTGCTTCTCAAGATCTTGAATTTTCTTTTTCATTTCCATCATTTTCAATTCCCGGCCGACAGCAGACTTCTGAAATATTTCCAAATCACGCATCTTACGGTTAAGCTCTTTTATCGATTGCCTTTCTTTACTTATATCCTGAGCAATATGCACCGCGCCGGCCATTTGCCCATTGACACCAAAAATCGGCGATGTTTTGATCCGAAAAGGAATTCCAATAGATACATCCTCGATTTCCGCGATATGTATTTGCTGATCTTTTGTTGTAAACTCCATGGGGCAGCCCTGCCAGGGAGAATCCTGTTTATGCCAAAGCTCATAACATTTTCTGCCTTCGATTTGATTAGGCTCCATTTTTAAATAATTAGCGCAAGCTTTATTCACGCGCACAATCACATTATTTGTATCCTGAATAAAAATCAGATCATCAATCGAATCAAATGTCCTATGCCAATCAGCTACTAATAGCTTTAATTCTGATTCCGTTTTTTTCCGTTCGGTCATATCCAGCGCGTACTCGATCACCTGTTTAATATTACCCGCATCATCAAAAATCGGATCACAATGTACCTCCACAAATCTTTGGTTGCCTTGCTGGTCATAATGAAGGTGCTCGACAATAACTGCTTTTTTTATTTTTTTAACTTGCGCCATAGGGCAAACATTATCCGCGCCATCACAGGGATTACTTCTTTTATGCGTAATTTCATAACAAGTTTTTAAGCTCTGATCCTTAGCAATAAACGCGTGAGAATTTGCCAGAACAATCGAATAATCCTCAGCATTGATCACGAGAAAAGGATATGTCAATGACTCAATAATATTTTTCAAAAATTGATTATTCTTAAACAATTCTTTTTCCATAACCGCTGTTTGCAGGCTCAAACCTGTGACATTAACCATATTCTCAAGCATTGCGTCCATGTTTGGGGTAATTACATGACGGCTAAACAAGGCAAATACGCCGATAGTCTGGGCCTGTGATACAATCCGATAACCGGCAAAGGAAACCAGCCCTTTTTCTTTCGCCCCTGGATGCTCCTGGATGCTCGGTTCATTAGCAATATCATTAGTAATAAACTTTCGATCTTCGCCTGAAGCAATTTTGCCGATTTTATAACAATCAAAAGGCATCCGTACGGCTTTATTAATATCCGTGTATGACCCTGAACCGGCTATTAAGTGCAAACACTTGTCTCGATAACGACAGATAGGCTGATCATCCTGATTATTAGCATGAATGCAGTCCTTATCACACAAGTCTCCTGGCTTGATCATCCATATTCTGGCAAAATCAGCATCAAATATCTTAACCGCGGCGTCAGTTACCAGTTTCATTTTATCAGTCAATTCTCCAGGAGCTAATAAATTATCCTTTAAACTATTTATTCCTTCCAGTTTTGCCTGTTCTTTGGACTTATCAGAAATATCGCGGACAATAGAAATTAGATAATTATTTTGCTCAAAGCGAACAAACTTAGTACTCACTTCCACCGGAAACTGAGAACCGTCTTTTCGTCTATGAATTGTATTCTGCAGCATTGTCAGTGCTGATTCTTTAATCAACTGGATATGTTTAGCCCAACGCTCTGGAGTAAATAACGGGGCTATATCCAAAACTGTTTTTGAAAGCAGCTCAGCTTTATCATATCCCAGACTTTCACAAGCTTCTTTGTTCGCGTAAATAAGCTTGGCGCTTTCCAGGGAAATGAACAAAATCGCGTCTCGGGATTGTTCCATTAAATTGCTTAATAATAGCAGGTCTTTTTCAATTTGTCTACGCAAAGCAATATCTTCACAATCTTCATACATCACGACAATTCTTTTATCCTGCAAAGTCTCGCCAAAACGCGCCGCGCTGACATTACAGATAATATCTCTGCCGTCATAAGTCCGGCAGGGGAATTCCTGGGCATAACATTTTTTACCGTCTAATACAGGATAAATCATATCGGCGATCCGCTGAAAATCCTCGTCACTGCGATAGAACCTCCGGGTTGATTGACCAATGATTGTCTCACGATCTATATTAAATATTGTCTTTACCGCTTTATTAGCAAACACAATTTTTTGGTTAACCAAGCCAATAACCGCGTGCGGCACAGCATTTAAAATACTGCTTACCGTTTTATTTTCTTCCGCGCGCGCGAATTGATCAAGCACCGTTTGCTCAGATTCTGCTAATTTTCGCTTTAGCTGTTTTATTTCCTGCGATAGTTTTTCTGACGCGCTATTTTGTTCAGACATAATAAACACTCCGAGTATAAAATTATTCAACTGTTTTTGACTTGCTTGCTGCTTGTTTTAAATCCCTAATCTCTTCTTTTAGTTCTTTCATTTTTATTTCCCGGCCAACAACAAAGTGATTGAAATGTTCCAGTTCACTCATTTTGTTTTTAAGCGCTTCTTCAGTCAGTTTTTGTTCCGTGACATCGCGAAAACTCCAGACTCTGCCCACAGTCAATGTTCCAATTTTCTGAGGCTTTGAGGCACACTCGATTATTTTACCGTTTTTAAATTTAATAATATCAAAACTAGTGGAATCTGGCTGACTGTATGCTTTTTCAACGCTTGCTTTAACCTGCTCTGGATTTTCTACTTGCTTAAACGATTCGGCCCAAAAAGTGCTATCGCCACCGATTTTTAAAATTTCCTCGGGAATTTTCCAGATATCCAGAAAATTGCGATTATAGCGGGTAATCAGGCCTTTATCATTCACCACCAAAATCCCGTCAGCCGTAGACTCAATAGTAGCAGTAATTAAAGATAAAGATTCGGTAATTTCCTTGGATTTTAATTGTTCAGCATATCTTAATTCTTTTTCCCGACGCAGAGAATTGCTGATATCAATGGTCATTTGATTAAACATTCTCGATACTCGGCCGATCTCATCTCCTCTTGTCGTCGGCAGTTTATAATTTAAATCTCCTTCGGATACCCGCTTCAATCCCTGCTCAACAATAAAAATAGGCCGAATAATAATTTGCAGCAAAAGGAATACAACGGAAATACTGATAATAATCATACCGATCATGGCGATCATAATACTTAAATTTTTAGCGGAATTAATCGCGGTTAATACGGGCTGCCAATCAAGGCTGATATTTAGAACTCCGAGAATTTTATATTTTGTTCCGTGGCAAACAATACATTGATTTTCATTAGGGATCGGAATCGCCTCAGTAAAAATCTCCTGATTTTCTACTCTCCTGTTTTCAATTCCATGGGATTCTTTGCCAAGCAGCGCGTCTGCAACCAATGGGGAGATTGCTCTTTTCTCAAGCATATCCCAGTCAGTACTTCTTTTAATTGTTCCGTTATGGTCAAGAAGACTAATTGATTTTATCCCGGATAATTTTCGAAAATCATCAAATTGCATCTGAATAATATCCTGATCTCCCTCCAGCATGGGAAAGCGGATTCCGGTAAGAATCAAACAGCCTAAATCATTAGCTTCTTTTAAGCCGCGATTCAGGAGAATTTCTTTTTGGGCAGCAAAATTTAAAAAAGTGATTAATGAGAATACACCTACTAAAACAATACCTAGAAAAAAAATGAACTTTGCACCCAGCGAAGCACGAATCGGATTTAACATATATTCTGACTCCTTCAGAGAGCGCGCGTTTAACGAAGAGGAAAAACCGAATAACTAAACATAAACTATTTTAATTATTCGGTAATGTTCTGCCGCATTTAGCCGCAATATTTCTATATTTTCGCAAAAACCGCAAACGTATTTGCCGTTTAAAATACCCCGCGATCTTACTTGTAATTACTGACAGCATACAAGCAGCCCCTTTTCTCTGATTTACAGTATATTGATGCCTAGAAAAACTAACACCACTATATCCCCAAAATTAGTAAACTTTATTTAAACTATATTATAGTATAGAATAAATTTAAATGTCAATGTATCTTTACTTAAGCCAATATGTTCGACTCAATAGACAAGCACTAAATTCAATATCACTGCTTCTATCCTCTAAATTTTAAATTATATTTAGGCGCGATTTCACTATTTCCAAAAGCTTATCCAAGCTTATTGGTTTATATAAAAGCTCCTCTTCTTGAAACCCCAATTCTTGCAGCTTTACAATGTCGTTTTCCGCGCCCACTGAGCCGCCGATCAAAATAATCGGGATAGCGCATCCAATCTGACGAAGCTGGGTTAATACCGCGAAACCATCGACTTTTGGCATTTTCATGTCTAACAAAATACAATCAATCTGAACATGGGACTGAATTATCTCCAGAGCATAACCGCCGTGTTCAGCGCTTAAAACTGAAAACCCGTGTTTCGCAAAAAACTTTTCCATGATTAACCGAATTTCTGGTTCATCATCTACCACCAATAATACATGCATAAGCTCGCCCCCCCCCTGGCAAAACTATATATTATTAGCCAGAATATAACAATAGGAATTTCTACTGTATGAATCGGGTATAAAAACTTCAGGGTAAAGAGATAAGTCAATACTTATCGCTTTGCCAGATAAGAAGTTAAATTAATAGCCTGATCATCAATTCCCAGTTTTTTTCGGATATTCTGCCGATGTTTATCAATTGTCTGGCTGGTAATATTTAAAAGTTGGGCGATTTCTTTACTGGTCAAACCGTCACGAATTAATCGGGAGATTTCCGCTTCTCTGGGAGTAAAATTATAATCCGCGGCCTGCTTTGAGGAACGCAAAGAACTATTAAGCTCAGTTAAATGTTTTTTGATCAGCATAATATATTTTTCCGCCCGGCCTCTTAAAGCAACCTTACCCAGTAAAGGTAAAATCTCCTGCTCTATATGACCAATAATATCCTGCTTAACCTTATCTTTTTCCTGTTCGATTTGCGATATTATTTCCTTTAAGGCAAGATTTTTAATCATTAAAACTTTATTCTGGGCTTCTAACTGAATTTCATATTTTTTTAAAGCATCCTCTGATTGTTTGCGCGAGGTTATATCCCGGGCAATGCCGCAGATACCAATAATCTTGTTTTGTTTATCTTTAATCGGGACCTTGATTATATGGAAAGTGCTTGGTATATTATTTATATTTTTGTTATGCTCGAAACTCATTGTTTTGCCTTGCAATACCTGCCTATCGACTTCTTCATTCTCCCGGGCGGCCTGGCTGCCAAAAAGATCTGTATCGGTTTTGCCCCTGATTGTAGACAAAGGCATCTTGAATTTTTTCTCCATGCGGGGATTAACATCAATATATCTTAACTCCTGGTCTTTAATAAATATGCAGTCACTGGCGGAATTAAAAATCGCTTTTAGCCTGGACTCGGTTGAAAATAATAACTGTTTTATCTTTTCTTTTTCCGCCTCCAGCAAATTGCAAATATGCTCTTGGCGGCATTGATTCATATTTTCAATGCTGAATAAATAAGCTAAACGCTTTTTATCTGAACCGCAAACCAGAGTAATCAGGCAAGTCGCGCAAAACACAGTTTTATCTTGACGCATAAAACAAAAACTGGTTTTAAATCTTTGATTTTTCCCAAATAAATAGCTTAATTGAATATTTTGTTTCTGCTCATCCTTAATCTGCATAATATCGCTTATACCTATCTGCTTTAATCTGTCCAAAGGGTATCCCAGGATGATGGCTGCGGCAGCATTTATCGCGTGAACTTTTTCTAATCGCGCGTCGGCTAACAACATTGGCTGCGTGCTATTATCAAAAGTCTGCTTAAAACTATGCTGCGCACTGCGGATAATCATCTTAATTTTAATTCCTTTGTAAAAATGTCACCAGGTCACCAAGTTGCAAGTAGGGACAGGGCTTGCCCCTGTCCGTTTATCAATAATTTGTCCCAATTCCGCTGATTTTATATTGTTTTTATATCGGACAGCCGCAAGGGCTGTCCCTACTGAAAATCTGTGCGTAATAAAAAAAGCCAGAACAGATTTTGCTCTGGCTTTTTTTAATCATCTTTAGACACAAGCGTTGTCTAAATCCCCTAAGCATTCTGTAACAACAACATACACGCTTATATAATACACACAGTCTATTGGGATGTCAACTTTATCTTATGCTTTTAATTTACTTTTTAACCTGCTTTTTCTCTTCAATAATCTTTTCCGCGATCGAGAAAGGAACTTCAATGTATTTTTCAAAATGCATTGAATAATTCGCTCTGCCGCTGCTCATTGAACGCAAGGCACTGGCATATCCAAACATTTCTGACAGCGGAGCTTCTGCTGAGACAATCTGCAGTTTAGCCTTCATTTCCATGCCCAATACTTTTCCGCGGCGGGAACACATATCGCCAACTACAGATCCGGTATATTCTTCCGGAGATGAGGCTTCAATAGACATATAAGGTTCCAGCAAGATTGGTGACGCATTCATAAACGCGCGTTTAAAACACTCTGACGCGCAGACTTTAAACGCCATTTCTGAAGAATCAACATCATGGTAAGAACCATCAGTTAATTCAACCATAACGTCGACAACTGGATATCCGGCAAAACTTCCTTTTAGCATTCTCTCAATAACCCCTTTTTCAACCGCCGGAATATATTCCCGGGGAATTGATCCTCCGGTAATCTTATTGACAAACTCAAAACCATGTCCCGGCTCAGCAGGATAAATCTTAAGCACCACATGCGCGTACTGTCCTTTACCACCTGTTTGCTTAACATGCTTATAGTTTTCAGTAGCACTAGCGGTGATTGTCTCCCGATAAGCAACCTTTGGTTTTCCAACAACTGCTTCTACTTTAAATTCATGCTTTAAGCGGTCGACAATGATTTCCAGATGTAATTCTCCCATTCCGGAAAGAATAGTTTCATCAGTCTCTTTATCTGTTTGCACTGTAAAAGTCGGATCTTCTTCAGCTAAGCGCATCAAGCCTTTGCCCAGCTTATCCTGATCCGGACGACTTTGCGGTTTAATACTCAAAGACATAACCGGCGCGGGAAATTCCATGGCCTCAAGCACAACCTGATTATCCTCATCACAAAGCGTATCCCCGGTTATCGTGCGATCTAAACCAACAACCGCCGCGATATCCCCAGCGCAAATCTCTTCGCGCATATCCCGGGTATTAGCATGCATCTGCATCAAACGGCCGACTCTTTCTTTTCTGCCTTTAGTTGAATTATAAATATAGGTGCCGGCTTTGATTGTTCCGGAGTAAACCCGGAAATATACTAATTTCCCCATATGCGGATCAGCCTGAATTTTAAAAGCAAGCGCGGAAAAGGGTTCATTATCATCAGGCCTGCGAAGAATTTTCTTTTCTACATCATCCGGATCATGACCTTCAACCGGCGGCAAATCAACTGGCGATGGCAGATACATAGTAACCGCGTCCAGCAATCTCTGCACACCTTTGTTCTTAAATGCCGAACCGCACAAAACCGGAACAATTTTATTAGCAATTGTTCCTTTGCGGATCGCGGCAATCAGCTCTTCTTTAGTGATAGAATTTTCGTCTTCTAAATATTTTTCCATTAAACTATCGTCTAATTCCACAGCTTTTTCCAGCAAATTATGCTGAAATTCTTTAACTTTTTCCGCGTACTCCGCGGGAATCGCTTCCAACCGGAAATTCTTACCTTGTGAATCATCTTCATAAATACAGGCTTGCATTTCCAGCAAGTCAATAATTCCAATAAAATGATCTTCCGCGCCCATCGGAATCTGCAAGGGAATAACATTTGCCCCAAGATCATCTTCAATGTTTTTTACAACTGAAAAAAAGTCAGCACCAATCCGATCCATTTTATTAATAAACGCGATCTTTGGGACTTGATATTTATCAGATTGTCTCCAAACTGTTTCCGACTGAGGTTCTACACCGCCAACCGCGCAAAACACGGCAACTGCGCCATCAAGGATTCGCAAACTACGCTCAACTTCTACGGTAAAATCAACGTGACCGGGAGTATCAATAATATTAATCTTATGTCCATTCCAAGCGCAGGTTGTCGCCGCGGAGGTAATCGTGATCCCTCTTTCCTGTTCCTGCTTCATCCAATCCATCTGCGCTTTACCGTCATGTACTTCACCGATCTTATGCGATCTGCCGGTATAAAACAATATTCTTTCGGTTACCGTAGTCTTTCCCGCGTCAATATGCGCCATGATGCCAATATTTCTTACCTTATCTAATTCGATTAAACGTGCCATTGGAACTATCTCCTTTTTATGCTTTTCTATATTTTAAAGTGTTAAAGTCTTTTATTATATCAAATTGTCTGATAAAATCAAGCATCCAGTTATTTTTTCTAATTTATCTATTCTCATCCATCAAAATCAGTACACTTATTTTTCCGCGACACGAATCTCTTTATAAAAAATAACCATATCATCGCCTTCAGAATAAAAATTCACCAGTTTACCTGCTTCTTCAAATTTCACTTTTTTATATAAACCCCGCGCCGCGGAATATTGGTTTCTTGTCGATGTTTCCAGCTTTATTGTCGCTCTGGGTGTTTTCGCTTTAATCAGTTCTTCGGTTTTGATTAGCAGCGATTTTCCAATCCCTCTGCCCTGAAATGATTTATCCACGATTATCCAATAAATATCCCAGGTGAATTCCGTTAATGGCGTACGGCCAAATAAAGTAAACCCGGCTAATTTACCATCCGCTGCTTCTTCAATCAAGCTGTATGTTGTTTTTTTATTATTCTGCAAATCCTCTAACAGTTCTTTTAAAATCTCAATTTCGCCTTCTGTAAAAACCGCGGTACTCTTGGTTATTTTTAAGTACTGTTTTATTTCATATTTCATGCCAGACTCCGGATTCAATCAAGGTTTAGTCTTTCCATAGTTAAACTAAGTATTTTACAAATAATTTCTTCATATGTATACCCCGCGGAATAGGCCTGACGGGCAAAGCCGCTGTCATTATTTATATCCGGATTAGGATTAACATCAATTATAAAAATTTTATTATTGCTTTGCCTCAGGTCTACTCTAAAATAGCCGGAACATCCGATATTTCGCGCTGCTTGAACGCAGAGATCAGCAATTTGTTTTTCTAAATCACTGTATTGATTTTTCGCGATCACTTGGGGAATCAGCTTATTGAAATCCGGACTTTGCCGCTCCCACTTAGCCTCATAACTCATAAACGGTTTTTGCGCGTTGACTTTGGAATAATCCATGATCGAGATACCCAGCATTTCATAAGGCGGCTGACCAATAAAGGACACATTGTATTCATTACCGGAAAGAAACTCTTCAATAATCAGGCCTTCCGGATGCTTTTGCAGTTTTAAATTTATAACTTTATTTAAATCTTCCTGGTTAGAAACCAAAGAATCTTTATCAATCCCCACGCTCGCGTCTTCACAGCATGGCTTAATAAACACAGGCAATTTAAGCTTACTTGAACTCAAGCCTTCTCCTGGCTTAAGACAAAGACCAGCTGGCACAGGCAAACCAGCCTTTAGCAAAAGATTTTTACACAAGTTTTTATCCAAACATTGCTCTAAGACTTTACTTTTATTCCCGGTAAACGCGATCCCGGTCTTCTCCAAGATACCAGCAAAATCAATTTCCCTTTGCGCGTCATAACTAAATCCTTCAAACAAATTAAATACACAGTCGGGATTTAAATTTTTAATTTTTCTTATTAAATTTTTTTCAGACCTTAAAAAGTCGCCAGGCTCGACAAAAAATAAATCGGCAGCTATATTTTTTGCTGACAAAGCTGCTTTGATCGAATCCGCGCAGCGCGAAGCGTCGGCATTATCTTGTCTGGCATTATTTTCGCGGGCAATAGCTATTAATACTTTCACGAGGTATGTATATTATTCCTTTTTAAAGATATGTTTAAAATCTTATCAACCACATCAACAAATTTCTTATTATGCAGCTTGGAGATTAGCATTAAATCACTATACCTAGGAGAAAGCCCTGGCAAAGGGTTTACATCAATTATTTTTGGTACACCCAGGTTGTCCACCCGAAAATCTATGCGTGCCACATCAGCCAAGCCAAGCACCTTAAACGCGGCCATGGCATATTGGCGCAGCAGCTTTAATGTCTTATCCGCGATAACTTCTTCAGCGCGCTCATATTTGATTCGCGCCTGCCAATCCCGCTTATTTTCTATTGAATAAACAAAAGTTTTTTTTTGCTGATTTTGAGAAATCTTCATCATTCCCAGGATTTCAAGCTCCTGATTACCACACAAGCCAACAGTGATTTCTTCGTTTTCCACAAACTCTTCGACCAATGCCGGCTGATGATATTGAGTTAAAATAAAATTAACTTTATCCCGGCATTTATCAATCGAACTGATTACTGAATCATCAAAAATGCCTTTGGACGAGCCTTCCCAGCGAGGCTTAATAATATATTTACGGCCGTCAAAAGGAATAGCCAGACTCTGCAGCTGCTGAAGATCAGATATTGTAAACATTTTCGGAACAGGAATAGAAGAATTTTTTAAAACAACATAGTTAAGCCATTTATCCAGAGTTAAAGCCAAAGCAGCAGGATCAGAACCATAATAAGGGATATTCAGCCATTCCAGCAAGCAGGGAACTTGCGATTCCCGGCTGCGGGTTTTGCCTTTGCCTTCAGCGATATTCAAGACAAAATCCAGTTTATTACTATTAAGCTTGCTGAATAAATCCTGGTCTTGTTCAGCAAGCAAAACTTCAAAGCCCAAATATTCCAATCGCTTTTGCAAAAATTCTATGGTTTCTATTTCATCATATTCTTCGTCCGAGTCGCTGTCTATATCCCTTTTTAGATTAAAACATATTCCCGCCCGAAGCTTATGATTAAGCGCTGTTTTCATTAAATATCCTTTTTCCAGCTAATCACTTTGGGGATTATGATATTCAAATACTTCATTATTATAGTTTCTCAAAACCACTTTATTCGGTGTCATGCTCAGCAAATACTGCGGGTCTAAAGGTATTTTTCCTTTGCCATTAGGGCCATCGACCACAAATCTCGGAACACACATTCCGCTGGTATGTCCGCGCAGATGCTCGATTATTTCTATGCCCCTAAATATTGAGGTCCGGAAATGCGATGCCCCTACCACTTCATCACATTGAAAAATATAATACGGTCTAACCCTGATTGCCTGGAGTTTTTGACAAAGTTCTTTCATTACCTCCACGGAATCATTCACCCCTTTTAACAAAACACTCTGGTTGCTCAAAGGGATGCCGCTTTTTTGCAGCATCTGGCAGGCTGCCGTGGATTCCGGGGTTATTTCCCGCGGATGATTAAACTGCAGATTTATCCAAAGCTTATCATATTTACCCAGAATGCGGCATAAACTCTTGGTTATTCGCTCCGGAAATACTACTGGAGTTCTCGTTCCGATACGAATAGACTGAATATGTTCAATATTGCTCGCTTGCTCTAAAATCCAATCCAGCCTTTCTTGATTTAAGGTCAAGGGATCTCCTCCGGAAATAATAATTTCTCGGATTTCTTTATGCGCTCTGACATATTCTAAAGAAGAATGGATTTCCGCGAGAGTCGGTTCAACATTATTATTCTGCCATAAACGTTTGCGCGTGCAATGACGGCAATACATAAAACAGCGCGATGTGGAAATTAAAAGCACTCTATCCGGATAACGATGCACTAATATATTAGTAACTGATGTTTTCTTTTCACCTAAGGGATCTTCTCTTTCCATGGAATTAGAAAAAAGCTCCTCTAGCGCGGGAACACATTGCTTGCGAATTGGATCATTTTCATCATTTGGATCTTTAATTAAAGAAAAATAGTAAGGAGGAATTAACATATGGTATTGTTTGATAATCTCAATCAAAGCTTTGCGTGTTGTTGCGTCAAAATTAATAAACTTGGCCAATTGCTCAGCCGTAGCTATCAACTTTTTTGGAAGCGGTTTTGGTTCAGCAGTAACTATTAAATTATTGTTACAATTATTTTTATTCAAATATTCACTGCTGGTACTGCACGAGTCTGGAGGTTTATCATTCTCCGAGTCTCCACCATTTAGGATTTGTCTTTCCATGAACAGCGTGTCTCCTTCCAAGGATACTGTTTAGAAACAAGTTAATTTTATCTTTATTCGTATGTATAATAGTACAATACGATTATTTGTCAATATGTTTTTTTTCAGGAAAAAGGGATGGCTAAAGCCATCCCTTTTTCCTGCTCTCAAAACAAAAACATTAATCCCATCGTGTCTGGGATTACGCTTGTTCTATTATCTTTATATTAATCGCTCTTGGTCCTTTAGGAGAATCTTCGACTTCAAACTCAACCTGTTCTTCCCCTCTTAAAGAATCAAATTCCACTCCTGATACACTGCTCTGATGAAAGAATAATTGTCTGCCATCTGTATCATCAATAAAGCCAAAGCCTCTATCCCGAACAACTTTATTTATTTTACCCTTATGCATATCATATCTCCTTATTAAGAAACAAGGCCCGAACTTTTTGTTCGAGCCTTGCTACATGCAAGTTATATTTTTACTACATTTGCCGCTTGTTCACCTTTTGGCCCTGGCTGTACTTCAAATTCAACCTCCTGGCCCTCATTTAAAGACTTATAACCATTACCCTGAATCGCATTATGATGTACGAATACATCTTTGCCTGACTCAGAAGCAATAAATCCATAGCCCTTTTGGTCGCTAAACCATTTAACTGTTCCTTTTGCCATTATTTATTACACCTCCTTCTTTCTAAATTATAATAAATAACAGCCTAAAGAAAAAAACCGCAAGGTGAATTTCTTTTACCTTGCGGACTAAGACCTCAATTCCCTTATTTACTACTATATTCAGTATGCGCTCATTGCCCCAGCTTGTCAACCTAATTAAAAAAATAGATTTTCTTAGTTTATTAAAAGCACTCCCTGGTTTATCGCTCTTTAACAATCAACCCTTTGCCTTAAAATCTTATTTTTTCTGGCGGGGGGAAGATGGCGAAGGCCTTCTCGGCTTTTTTTTCGGCGGAAAATTACCCGGAGTTTCCATAATAAATGATTCCGACTGTATTTTAGGGTGTTTAGAGATTGGCAAAGTTGCTTTAATAAGTTTTTCAATATCTTCAACATCTCGCTTTTGTTCCGGCATGGCAAAAGAAATCGCGTGACCTTTATGTCCGGCTCTTCCTGTTCTGCCGATCCGATGAACATAATTGCTGGCATCATCCGGAATATCATAGTTGATTACCAATTCAATACCTGTAACATCAATTCCCCTGGAAGCAATATCTGTAGCTACCAACACTTTATATTGCCCGGATTTAAATCCTTCCAAAGCTTCCACGCGCTGATCAAGGCTGCGATCAGAATGTATTTCTGCGGCACGATGCCCCATGCCTCGAATCGACCGAACTAAACGCGTGGCATTATGCTTTGTCCGGGAAAACAACAAAACCGGACCATGATACTTACTGAGCACTTTACGCAATAAATCCATTTTCGCGCTTTTTTTAACAATGTATAATTCCTGCGTAACATTATCCGCGGTTGTCCCAGCCGGCGCGATTTCTACAGAAACCGGCAATTGCATATATTTAGCCGCTATGCCCACGATTTCTTTAGGCATGGTCGCGGAAAACAACATTGTTTGCCGTTCTTTAGGCAAATGCTGCAGGATTAACTCAATCTGGGGTAAAAATCCCATATCCAGCATTCTATCCGCTTCATCTAAAACCAGCATTTCTACTTCCTGGGGCAATACATTCCAATTGCTCATATGATCAATTAAACGCCCAGGAGTCGCGATAATAATTCTCGGATTACGCCGCAAAGCTTTTACCTGCGGATCCATTGGTGCTCCGCCGATCAGACAAACTGCTTCCATTTTAAAGGAAGGGACAATCAGCTGAAAAACTTCGTCTATCTGCATTGCCAGCTCTCTTGTTGGAGCTAAAACAAGGCCTATTCCTTTTTTTCCAGCCAAACATTGAACCATGGGAATAGCAAAAGAATGCGTCTTGCCTGTGCCTGTCTGGGCAATGCCCACAACATCCTTACCTTCAATAGCCAAAGGAATTGCCTGAAACTGAATCGGGGTTGGCGATTTAAATTTCAGACTCTCCAAAATCTCCAAGATTCGCGGAGCTATGCCCAAGCCATAAAAACTGGCATTATTTTGTTCATTTGTATGTGATAAATTGCTCATACTGTCTTTCTTTGTTATCAGCCTATATATAACGGGATCAAATAAGATATGCTGTCTATCTAGGCATGAATATTGTTGTCCTACACTTTTGATGCGGGATTACGTATTGCTTATTACTTTATTGATTATACTCTTATATCCCAGGTTACACAAGTTTTAAAAATTAATCTATAAATCACCAGGTCACCTGGGTCACAAAGTCACCAGGTTAAAAACTTTTGTAAAACCTCCAAATCAATCTATTTTAGTTCTCAACGCCTCTAATAGATTATATTTTAACTGCCTGCTTTTGGCTTTTGACCTGGTGTCTTTGTGGCCTTGAACATCTATGTTTTAAATGGTAAACTTATTGATTAAGGAGGCGGCCATGAAATTTGATTCAATATTTCAAAAAAAAATATCCAGAAAAGAATTTTTAAAATTACTCTGTTCCGGAGCCAGCTTATTAGTTACTGAAAGCATTATTGCTAAAGCCGCATTAGCCTTACCCGCTGATTCAACAGGCAGAATTAAAAAAAACATTAAAACTGCTTATGATTTAGTCGCTGCTTCCGGGAGTGATCCGTATCAGCTTACATTAAAAGCTATTCAGGCAATAGGAGGAATGGAACATTTTGTAAAACCCAATAGCACAGTATTAATCAAACCAAATATTGCTTGGGACAGAACCCCGGAACAAGCCGCTAATACAAATCCTGATGTTATCGCCGCTTTAATTGATCTATGTTTTCAAGCTGGAGCAAAAAGAGTCAATATTTTTGATAATTGCTGCAATGACGCTAAACGCTGTTATGATAATAGCGGTATACAGAAAATCGCCAAAGAACATAAAGCTAATATCTTTTTTCCAAGCCCCTGGAATGTCTGCCAAGCAAAATTTGCCTATCAAAGCCCCATGGAAAACTGGCCGGTTTTTCGCGAAGCTTTAGAGTGCGACACTTTTATTAATGTCCCGATCATGAAACATCATCGGCTCACTGGGCTTACCCTTTCCATGAAAAACTTAATGGGCATTTGCTCAGGCTCGCGGGGAAACATCCACACTGATATTGGACTAAAACTGGCTGATCTGACTAATTTCATTAATCCTGACCTAACCGTGATTGATGCTTACCGAGTATTATTGCGCAATGGCCCGGTAGGCGGAAATCTGGAAGATGTCCAACTTACGCAAAAATTAATTGTCGGCACAGAGCCTGTCTTAACTGACGCGTATGCGGCCAAACTTATGGGTTATGACCCCATGTCTATTCCCTATATCGCCAGCGCGATAAACCGCGATTTGGGCAATGCTGATCTTGATCAAGCCAACATCCTTGATCTAACTGTATGAAATTTAAAAAACTAGTGCTTATCCGCGGATTTTCTCAAATAATATTCTTTCTAGGCTTTGGCTACATTCTCTGGACAACAACCTATCCCCTAACCAGCCCCTTGCCCTCTGATTTGTTTTTTAAAACTAATCCGCTGCTAATGATTATTTCCTCTCTCAGCGAACGCATTGTTCTAACCGGAATTATTTACAGCTTAATCCTTTTATTGCTAAGCATGATTATCGGCCGATACTTTTGCGGCTGGGTTTGCCCTTTGGGCAGTTTCATGGATTTCGCGAACTGGCTGAATAAAAAAAAATTTGTTGCTCCGGACAAAACTAATCGCAAAGTAAGAAAATTTAAATATTTGATTCTACTAATAATATTTTGTTTTGCCATTTTCAAAGTACAGATTTCCTGGCTATTTGATCCTATAGTTATTTTCGGCAGATTCGTATCTTTAAATCTTATTCCGGCAATTACCTTAATTATTGACAATAGCTTTATCCGCTTGCTAAAAGCCTCTAATCTGTCATTGCGATTATTTGATCTATACCGCGATTTACAGCAATCGATTCTTGGAGTAAAAATAAGCTTTTTTGCTCATTCCTGGATTACTTTGCTGGATATCCTGCTTATTATACTTGCTGCTTTTTATATCCCACGCCTCTGGTGCCGGACAATTTGCCCTTTGGGAGGATTATACGCGCTTGCGGCAAAATGCAGCCCCTTAAAAAGAGTGGTAACAAAATGTATTGCCTGCGGAAAATGCAATACGCGCTGCCGGATGGGCGCGATAAAAAAAGATTTTAGTTACCTGAAATCTGAATGTATTTTATGCATGGACTGCGTATATGATTGCCCAACTCAAGAAACTTTTTTTCATTTTAACGCTTTAAGATTAAAGCCTCAGGCTAAAACTCCTGAAATAAAATCAGGAATATCCCGCCGGGAATTTCTGATTATGACCTTAACTTCATCGCTTAGCCTGCTGGCCATAAAAAAATCTTCAAGTCAAGATTTTCTGGACAGCCGTCATCCTTATATCATCAGACCGCCCGCGGCATTAAAAGAAGATACATTTTTAAACCGCTGTATCCGCTGCGGCAATTGCATGAAAGTATGTCCGACCAATGGATTGCAACCGGTGATCGTTGCTTGCGGAGCACGGGGTGTCTGGAGCCCGCAGCTGATCGCGGATATTGGATATTGCGAATATAATTGCACGCTCTGCAGCCAAGTATGTCCAACTGGCGCGATAAAAAAAATCCCTTTAGCCAAAAAACAAACGCTGAAACTGGGTATTGCGAAAATTAATCGCGAAACATGCTTACCCTGGGCAAAAAATAAAGAATGTATTGGCTGCGAAGAACATTGCCCCATTCCGGATAAAGCGATAAAAATTAAAGAGGAAATTGTTGACGGAAAATTATTATTACGCCCGGAAATAGATGAAAAACTTTGTATTGGCTGCGGCATCTGCCAGACAAAATGCCCAGTAAGACCAATCCGGGCAATAAAAATGGTTCCGGAAAAAAGCGATAGGATGTAACTCTACGAGTCACCAGGACACAAGTCACAAGGTCACAGAAAAAAGTTAGCGAGTTAACGGGTTAACGCTCTAATCCAAAACACTTTGCCAGCATCCATCCCCGATGATCAGATGATCGAGAACTTTAACCTGTAATATATTCCCCGCCTTTATCAGCTCCTGAGTAAAGCTTCGATCTTCTTTACTCGGCTGAGTATTGCCTGATGGATGATTGTGCACACAAACAATAGAAGCCGAAAAATATTGCAAAGCTTTTTGAAATATTTCCCGGATAATCGGAGCTGCCTGATTAACTGTGCCTTGAGTAATTTCTAGTATTTCAATGATTTGATTCTGGGAATTAAGCAAAACAACTTTAAACACTTCTTTTTTCAAATCACGCATTCGCGGCATCAATAGATCAATAATATCCTGGGCTGAGCTGACTTTCATTTTTTCCGCGAGCTTTTCCTCGCCAAAACGCCGGCCGATCTCAATTGCCGCGCGAATCTGGGCCAATTTAGCATTGCCCAAGCCCTTAAGATCTTTCCACTGAGCACTATCCGTATGTCCCATATCGCGGAATGTTTTAAATTTCTGGAGAATTTTGCGGGAAAGATCCAAAGCGCTGGCCCCTTTTGTGCCAGTGCGTAAAAGAATGGCTAAAAGTTCGGCATTACTTAAAGTATGTTCACCGTGTTTAAGTAATTTTTCCCGAGGACGATCATCTTTCGGCCAGTTTTTGATTACTTTTTCATTTACTGTTTTTATTTGCTCAGACATGAAGTTATTTTCCCTTCATCCGATAAATATCTAGCAATATAAAGATCTGACTATTATTCAATCTTAGATTAAAGATTCCGCGGATAGATCAGCTTATTTAATAGTTAAACAAATCGCTTAAGCCAAAAGATTTGCTTGTCGCTTTATTTAAAGCATTAAGCACTTTAATCCGCACAGGCTTTGTCAGCCTTCTGCCTTTGCTGGCGCGTTTAATCATAAGATGCGTGATTTGTTCTGTGGACGCGGCAACTATATCATGCGGCTTTAAATTATACTCTAGGATTATTTGCTTGATTGGCTGTTCGCCTAAATCGCGTTCGATTACCCTGTCTTTACCTAACAATCTCTATCCCTTTATCGGTTATCATTATTTTTCGCTGTTTGTATAATTTGCCGATTGCTTGCTTAAAAACTGTCTTACTGATTTGGAATCTGTTTCTTATTTCTTCCGGAGTGCTTAAATCATTAAACCGCAATTTACCGCCAGCCTGTTCAAGCTCCTGAAAAATCCGATCCGCGGTTGAAAACACATGATTGCCCTGCTCCGGCTGCAAAGAAACATCAATTTTACCATCAGCCCGAACTGCTTTTATAAATGCTTTTATTTTTTGCCCCTTATGATACTCATCATACACTTCGTTTCCGTAAACCAGTCCGGAGTATTCATCATTTATTGCGACCTTGATACCCAGATCAGTAAACGCGTAAATAACAGCATCAACTTCCTGCCATTTTTTAAACACACCGGGTTCAGCTATTTCATTTAAATGTCTGTAATCTTTCTGCATCTTTTCACTTTCAACTTTATAACTTTTCCTGCTTTTACCTTGTGACCTTTAATCATAAACCTAATAGCAAATTCAATATCTAATCAGCCTTTTTTCGCTTTTTTCTCAAGTCTTTTTTCTTTTAAGGTTTTTAATGGTTTCTTTTTTTCCTGTTTTTTCGCATCATGACTTTTTGCCATAAACAGCCTCCTTTGTTTGATTAGTTGTATCCGTTTATTATTTTACTATTTTAGTCTTTTTAATGCTATTCTTTTTAAAGCTATTTCCACTTTTAATACTTCAACCTTAACCTCGTCTCCCACTGACACTATATCTTGGGGGTTACGCACAAAACTATTGCTTAATTGTGAAATATGAATCAAACCATCTTGATGAACCCCGATATCCACAAAAGCGCCAAAATTAGTTACATTGGTTACAATCCCATCTAAAATCATGCCCAGAGAAAGATCTTCTATAGTATTAATTATATCAGAAAATATAATACTTTTAAACTCTTTACGCGGATCACGTCCGGGTTTTTTTAATTCTTTAAGAATATCCTCTAAAGTCGGCCGGCCAAATTCAGCAGTCACATAATTATCAATCGCGACATTCTCGATTAGCTTCTCATCGCCAATAATTTCTTCCAGACTTACATTGTGATCCCGCGCGATTTTTTCAACAATTGGATACGCCTCGGGATGAATTGCCGAGTTGTCTAAAGGATATGAATTCTCCCTCATTCTTAGAAACCCAGCGCTTTGTTCAAAAACTTTTGGCCCCAGTTTAGCAACCTTTAGTAAATCTTTTCGGCTTTTAAAGGGACCATTATCTCTGCGAAAATCAACAATATTTTTAGCCACTGTCTGCCCGATACCGGAAACAAAAGAAAGTAATTCGCAAGAAGCTGTATTAAGCTCTACTCCAACATAATTAACACAAGACTCAACAGTTAGATCTAATGCCTTTTTTAAAGCATGCTGATTAACATCATGCTGATACTGCCCTACGCCGATTGATTTAGGGTCTATCTTCACTAATTCCGCCAAAGGATCCTGCAGTCTGCGGGCAATGCTTATTGCCCCGCGAACCGTAACATCCTGATCCGGAAATTCCTTAGCGGCTACTTCTGAGGCAGAATAAACTGATGCTCCGGCTTCACTAACCACAACTGAGCTGATTTTCAATTTATGATCTTTGATCAACTGTCTGATGAAAATATCCGTTTCCTTAGATGCCGTGCCATTGCCAATAGCAATAATATCAACTTGGTATTTCTTAATAAATCCCAGGAGAATTTGTGCTGTTTGTTCTTTGCGCTTATGCTCATGCGGATAAATCGCGGTAAATTCCTTAAAATCTCCCTTACTGTCAATCACCACCACTTTGCATCCGGTTCTAAATCCAGGATCAATACCCATAATCACTTTATTGCCCGCAGGCGCCGACAAAAGCAATTTGTGCAAATTATCCGTAAACACATTAATCGCCTCTTTTTCCGCCTGTTCAAGTTTAAGCATAAACACCTCTCGCTCAATGGAAAGAAATATCAGGCGGTCAAAACTATCAGTTACTGCCGCTGCCAATTCCTCAGAAAACAAACAGTTGGGATTTTTAATGATCCGCGTTTTAATAAAATCAATGAACAGCGGTTTTTCGATTTCAAGCTTCCAGATCAAGACCCCTTCAATCGCCCCGCGGCGAATAGCCAAAACCCGATGCGATGGGGATTTTTTCAACAACTCGGAAAAATCATAATAATTTTGAAATTTTGATTCTTTGTCAGCCCATTGTTTTTTTGCCTGACTATGGAGCAAGGCTTTATCTAAAACCTGCGCTCTAATCCAACCGCGAATAAAAGCATCATCCGCGATCTGTTCCGCGATAATATCGCAGGCTCCCTTAACCGCGTCCTCATAAGTCTCCACTTGTTTTTCCGGATTTATAAACAACTGAACAAGCTGTTGTTTTGTCCGCGACAGTGTTTCCTGCTTAAGCATAATCTCAGCCAATGGCCCCAAACCTTTTTCCGCGGCAATCATTGCTTTAGTTCGGCGTTTAGGCTTATACGGCAGATAAATATCTTCTAATTTAGTTTTATCTCTACATTCTAATATCTGTTTCCGCAGAGCTGGAGTTAATTTCCCTTGTTCATCAATGGTTTTAACAATTGTTTCTTTTCTTTTTTCCAGTTCCTTATAATAGTCCCATCTTTCGGAAATAGAGCGAATAACAATTTCATTAAGCCCTCCGGTTTTTTCTTTACGATAACGGGAAATAAACGGAATTGTTCCGCCTTCTTCCAATAATATAACAGTATTCTCAACCGCGCTGCTGGATTGCTCAAGCTCTGAGCCGATATATTTAATAATGGATTGATTATCCATAAAATTTCTTTTTACTCCTCTAAAATGCTTTTAACCATAGACTTTTGCTGATCCGACTTAACTTCGGCCTCTTTTTTTTGAGGGAAAAGGTTTTTTACCTTTAAAAAAACTTTTCTCGCCCGGCTTGCTGTCCAGAGAACCGCTTCTTGCCACAAAAGGCTTGCTATCCCGCGAGCCTCTCCTTGGCGCAAAAGACTTACTGCCTTTATAAGAACTTCTTTCGCCAAAGCTATCATCTCTTTTACCAGAGCCGAAATTGCCGGCATAACCTTCAGAACGCTGCGGTCTTGCTGGAGACTGTCCAAGCAGTAAATCAATCTTTCTTTCCAAAAACACCAATTGCTGCTGCATTTTCTTAATCATTGTCGGCAGATCAGTCTCTTCCTGATGCCGGTCTGAAGTCTCGTGTTTTTTAAATTGCTGCCTTTTTCTATCTTTGTTTGGTTTATACTCAAATTCTGACATTTTTACCATCCTTTTGTTTGTAATCCATTTAATATCCACTTTCTTTGATTCGCATAGCTATTGTATCTCACTAATAATCCTCAGTCAATTAAAACAGCTAAAATCGACTCAGAATAAATAATACATTCTTACCTCCTATCGCACTAATCGATTTAAATAAAATAACTCTGTTTTACCTATAGCGGAAAAGTAATTAACCCGCATTAGCTGGAAATAAGCCGTATGTAGGCTTTGCAAAACATCCTGGCGATAAGCCTTTTGCTGCGCCAGATTAATATCCTCTTCAACTGCCCGCAGCTTTTTTTCATTATTTAACACATTCAGATAAGAAAAAACCGCGGATAAAATAATCTGCTGTTTAGCAAAATCCTGTTTAAGACTTGCTATCTTCATGCCAAGGATTATCAACTATTTGCTTGGCAAAAGAAACAGGCAACGGCAAAATCAGCAGTGTTAAAACAAAGAAGGCCAGCACGTTAAAAAACCATACGATCCTTATTTTCTTTAGCCAATATATTTTTGTATTCATTATATTTTCTGTTTCTCCAAAGCAGTTGTGCTTCGGCATAGTTTTTCCATAACTTTGTTGTGGAAAAAGTCCAACTAGCTGTGGTCCGGTAATTAGGGGGAGATCATAAGGAGTTGTAAAGTAGAAAATTTGTTAACAGTTTAAAATATGAGGCTTAAGATAACTATTGCTCCAACGATTTTAATCTTTCATAATATTCTTTTAGTACATAAAATGTTTTCTTGGGCTTGCGCTGCGCGTCAACAACTCCAAAATACTCTTCATTCGCCACATCATCAGGATGCCCGCCAATTAGAACAAATCCCTGCGTATTATATTCTTCATAACAATATCTCTGATCCGGATCCCCGTAATCAACTGTTCCGCCTAAAAGAACATGGTAAGAGCCGACCTTCCACAAGCTATCATTAAACTCATGAACCAGGCCGCCTAAACAAATTTTATCTTCATCTGCGGCAGATAAATTTTTTGTAAGTTCATCCCATAAAACAATTATATACTCTGCCTGCAAAACCTCATCATTTATGCCGCTGCAATCTACTGCCTGAAATTCATTTACACATTTATACTCTTGGGTATTAAATGAATCTGTCCCAAACTCGCTAATATACACAGGTTTATCCGATAACTCTTTCCATTGATGAAAAAGATTACCAAAGCTCTTGCCGCGATAGATATTAAGTCCCCAGATATCCACAGCCGGACACTCCTTGAGAATTGCCGCGATTGTATTCTCTTTTACCTCATCAATAAATCTATCCCCCAAAGAAGAAGATACCGGATGCAGGGTATCTAACTCCTTTATTTTTAACGCGGCATTTTGAGTAGCTAAAGCAGCTTCGGATACTGTATCATATCCATAATATTTATTGCGATCAAAATTCCATTCATTACCTAAAGACCACATTAGAATTGCCGGATGATCTTTATACATATTTACTACCTCAAGATACCTGCCGTTTTCCAAATCTTTCCTTGAAACAGCTACAGTCATAATCACCATGATTCCATGCTTATATAACTCATCCAGTATCCGAAGGTCAGATTCCCCTTCTAGCCCAAAATGTGCATATACACGTACTGTATTGACGTTCATTTCTTTCATCAGGGGAATATCAGTAGCATAATATTTTTTATACTGAAGGGAAAACCAGTAACTAAAAAGCTCATTGCCCTGAGGTTCTCTTCCCAGCCAATCAAAAAAGAATCCATAAGAGACCTCTTCCTCCGGGGCATACGGATTCGGCCCCGAATGAGGAGCTTTTGTTGCCGCAGACCAACTCAAACCTTTAATTATATAAGGGCGGGCAGCAGACAAAACTCCATCTTCCTGGCGTACCGCGACCATAAGCCTGTTACCTATAATAGTAATTTGACTCGCAGTCCGCGGAACCTCGGCAAAAACTTCCGCGCAAGCAATAACGAGGTATAATAAAACAGTTACTATACCCGCCCAGACAAGCCTGGCCCCTGGATGATAATTTAGCTTATACATTTTCCACTCTATTGTGGTTCTTGAGTTAATATTCAGCACACCATTATAATATATAAATGATACGCCTATCCGATTACTTAGTCAATAAATTAACTAAGATAGCAGGTCCCGGATTCTTTCGCTACTTTCGCATTTCGAGGTCTGTACCCTCTGTTTCTTTCAAACTTGCGAGCCTGGAGTTGTATTCCATGGCCACTTCCACACCTCATGTCGAGGCGGAAAGTTTTCAGAAGGTTGATACTCCACGAATCTATCTTGCCTTTCAGTTCGCGAAGCTTTAGAAAAAGCAGCACTAAATTCTTCCGCCATATCTGGCTTGATTACTTCAAGTATTTTTCGCAGAACTTCTTCCGTACCGACTTCAGCGCGAACAGCAACCTTGTTTGCCAAAGACGGTGAATATTTCGCGACTTCTACCGATGAGACATCAAGCCAGACAGGAAGAATAATCTTTTCGCCGGTATTCTCTCGATACACCAAACCATCAAGTTCATACTGTGTCCAATTTTTAACGAAGAATGCTTTGCTTAATACCACTATTCCATACCTTGATTTTGCTACACCCTCATCAATTGTTCGTCTTAAAGAATCGCCGAGTTTCAATGCGAAATTGTCGTACCATACTCGTAAGCCCTTGTTTCTTAATTCATAAGCGAGTTTCTCCACAAAAGTCAATTTATCTTCATTTGCATGGCAAATAAACACATCCCATTTCATATTACACCGCCGTTTTTTTAAAATGTATCCCGAATTTTCTATAGTTCTTCTTAAACGTCTAATTCATCCGCAGAAAAATCTTTGCTTTTCGTTATATTATAGTGCGAATTTTTCTATTCAACAACCTATTTTGCTGCCTTTGTCAGATTTTTACGTCTTAGAACTTGTGACCAGATACATGTATCAGCAAGAATTTTCATCTTTTTCTTGCCTTTTTGTAATCATAGTTTTTGTCAAAATCAACTGTTCCAAATAGAAGGTTTCCTAAAAGCGTATAATTTCCCGCTAAACATTGTTCGATTATCCGATTGGTATATTCATCAAGCCTGAGTTCCGGATCGCGGCGAAAATTCACATCTAGAAAATACGTCCCTGCCTTGCCAAGCACGACCCTGCCGCCGTTCAAAACCTCCCCTTTTACGGCACTCCTGAGCCCCTGCTCCGATATCGCCATTACCGGGGATAAGTTGGAAAAATCCTGCCTGGTCTCAACACAAAAGTCAGCGGCTAAAAGATGCGTGTTTAACAATAAAAACCACGCCGCATAAAAAAATAAAAACCTTATATTTTTAATAAGCATATTCCCTGAAACTCCTTATGCAAATTATAAAAGAATACCACATGCGGGCAAATATTGCAAAAATGTCGGCAAAAAATCAAAAGCAGCAGGCAATTTGGAGAAAGTTATGATATACTTAGTTCCGGTAACCAGATAAAGCAGTTTATCAGAGGCAACTGCCCGGTGACGGAAGACGGTTCGCCGTTATTACGCAGCGTACACGACCATTTCGCAAACGCCTTCTTATCGATTCACGAGCATGACTTTAATGAATATTGTCAGGTTTTCCCGGACCGCAGCTTTGACCGATCAGTCTATTTAGAGGTTCGGTCCGGAGTCAACATCCCCTTCTAGTCTTTATGCATTAATTTTTTACGCAGTAGACTTTCTTCTCTGCTATAAAAAGATATACTGCATGCCATTCATATTTTTTATTATTTGGATTATGTTCGTCTCTGTCCCAGGTTGAGGCATTGTTTATTATGTATTGCCGGATATTAAACAATGAGTATACTACGCTAACAATAATGTGTTATAAACTCATCAGTACCGTAAGCCCTTTTCTGATCATCATTACAGCAATAGCAGCTAAAAGCAAAGCCATTATTTTTGATAAGGCCATTGCTCCTGATTTTCCCAATACCCTGGTCACCCGGTCAGAGCAATAAAAAAGAACAATCGCGAAAAAAATATTTACAATAACCGAAATAATTGTCGGGATTATTCCATATTGATCAACAATAATCAAACAGGTTGTTAAAACCGCCGGGCCGACAATCAGCGGCATGCCCAAAGGAACCACACCTAATTCTTCGATAGGCATTCTTCTGCGCTTGCCAGGAAACAGTAAATCAAGAATCGCGATGCAAAACAAAACAATCCCCCCGGCAACCATAAAGTCGCCAACCGTGATTCCCAGCAAAGCAAATAATCCCTTGCCAATTAAAATAAACACAAAAGCAACAAGTATCGCGGTGAAAAATGATTGTGTTAGAATTCGCTTTTTTGATATTTTATCCAGATCGCGAGTCAAAGAAATAAAAATCGGTAATACGCCAATCGCGTCTACTGCCACAAAAATCGGAATAAACGCTAATAATATTTTAGGGAACATCTGATCTCCTCTAATTACCCAGCCTGTCAAAACAGAAATATAAATAATGATTCAACTAAAATCAACTTTGATTATTTCAAACCCGCAAATTCATTTGGCCCAATAAGCCCGCCGGAAATAACCATTTTCAAAGCTTCTTCCACAGTCCACTGCGGATCTTTGGTTTGCGCCTCACTGAGAATAACTAAAAAACCGGAAGTCGGATTTGGCGCTGTAGGAATAAATACTTTCAACAGCTTCTCGCCTGTTTGCTTATTAGTAATCTCACCCGTAATAAACCCTATTGATCTGACCCCTGGATTAAAATAATCAACCAGCACCGCTTTCCTAAACACTTGTTTATCCGAAAGAGCTAAAGCGTTTGATAATTGTTTACCCACTTGATATACCGTCTTTATCAACGGAACTTTACTGCTTAAATACTCTAAAATAGAAAATATTTTTCTCCCCAGCACATTACTGGCAATCATCCCGGTAAAATACAGGATAATAATAAACAACAATAATCCTGTTCCCGGAATCCGATAACCAATATACTGGTCAATTGTTCCCATAAGAGTTTTATCAATCAAAACATAAGTAAACTTTAATATAAAAATTGTAATCCCTAAAGGAATAAGCGCTAATAGTCCTTTTATGATATATTGCTCTAAATGTTTTAAAAATGTTTTCATTTGATTTTATTACCCTCTTTTGATTAGAAAAATTAGATATCCAGCATACAAAGCAATAAACACTCCGCCTTCCCAGCGGTCAATAATCCGGCGTTTACCGGTAAACATAAACAGAAATAAAAACAAGCTTGATAATATCAGCACCGCTATATCCGCATTGATTTGGGTTATTACCGGTAAGGGCTTAATCAGCGCGGATATCCCCAAAACAAAGAAAATATTAAATATATTTGAACCAACAATATTTCCCACGGCAATATCAGAATTCTTTTTAGACGCGGCAATCGCGGAAGTTGCTAATTCCGGCAATGAAGTGCCAGTAGCGACAATCGTCAATCCAATAAGCGATTGGCTGACGCCTAAACTGCTGGCAATCGCCACCGCGCTGGTTTGCACAAAATTTCCGCCGAAAACTAAACCGACAATTCCCCCGCTAATCATCATCAATGATTTTGAAATGCTCCTTGGCTTAATATCGCTAGGATTTAGCAACTCTGTGTCTTTAGCAATACTTGCGATATAATACATAAATATCAGGAAAAAAGATATCAGCACAAATCCGTCTATCCGGCCAATAAAGCTGCTGTTCATTTTGTCAAAAAAAACATCATTTACTATCGCGCCCAAAACAAGAACTGCCAAGAAGCTAAACGGTATTTCCTTCCAAACAGTACCTTTGGTCACAGCTAAGGGAAAAATCAAAGAGGATAAACCGAGAATAACCAGAATATTAAAAATATTGCTGCCTAATATATTGCCTATCGCGATTTCTGAATTCCCCTGAAAACTGGCAAATATATTAACAAATAATTCCGGAGTGGATGTCCCCAAAGCAACTACAGATAAACCGATGGCCAAATCAGAAACACGTAATCTTTTAGCTAAAGAGGAAGCTCCTTCAACCAGAAAATTCGCTCCGGCAATAAGAATACAAAAACCAATTATTAAATAAATTAGAGTAAAAACCAATGTTTTCTCCTTAGAGTCTTAAGTTTACGCGTAATGGTAATTATACGACTGAGCAGCCTTATTGTAAACAAGTATGTTAATTGCTCTCAAATCTAACAACCCTTGTTTTCTATAATCTAAAACAATCCTCTTGTTTTACGCTTATTTCCCCCTGACCATTACAAATTTTCCCGTAATTATTCGCTAAAATTATAAACAGCTCATATTATCTTGACTTAGCATTGATAAAAGATTTAAAATCATGTCATGACTTATAAATTAGATATGCAATAAACTATTTTCAAAGAAAGCTGATTTTTAATAAAGGGTTAGATTCATGCAAAATAAACATTGTGAAATAGGCGCTTTTGTCGGCAACCCCAATCATCGGCCGCCAAATGTTGAAGAAATCCGCAAGTATGAACATCTTACCGGCAGACATCTTAACTCTATTCTGTTTTTCTGGGATTGGGCTGATGGAGCTTTTCCCCTGTCTGATTTACATCAAGTACGCTATCATGACGGATATGACACGGAAATAAGTCTGCATATTACTTGGGAACCCTGGAAAAGAGCTGGAGTCAATGACAGCAGCTATAGTCTTTCCAGTATAATCAATGGCCGGCACGATGCTTACATTCAACAGTTTGCCCGGGATTGCCGCGACTGGAGCAAGGTTATTCGCCTAAGATTCGCCCATGAAATGATTCATTTTAATAATCCGGAAACCTCGGGATGGTATCCCTGGCAAGATAAACCCGATAAATATGTAAAAGCCTGGCAACACATTTACCGTATCTTTAAAACCGAAAACGCCCATAATGTGGAGTTTGTCTGGGCGCCAATGAATTACCCGACATGGCTTGATGTTATACCGCTTTATTATCCGGGAAAAGAATATGTTGATTGGCTGGCAATTGACGGCTACAACTGGGGCGAGGATGGACAGCCTGGCTGGCCTTATGATCAAAATTTTAATGATTTATTTTACCCAATGTACCATGTTTTTATTGAGCATCCGGAAATCTTTGGGGATAAAAAAATCATGATCTCGGAAACCGCCACTCCCAAAGACAATCAATTCGGAGGGAGTAAATCCCTCTGGATTATTGATATGTTTAAATGCCTTAAGAACCAATATTCTCAAGTAGAAGCATTTTACTGGTTTAATGCCAAGAAAGAAAAAGACTGGCGGGTAAATTCATCACCCTTAAGCCTTGCCGCTTTTAGGAAAAGCATCCACGACCCTTATTTTACTTCCCATCCCAAGCGGAAACTATAACTAATTGTTTCGAGTATATTATTAGGGGCCGGGACAAGCGCGGCCCCTACATTGTGACCTTGTGTCCTGGTGTCCTTATATCTTTTGCTTCTGGCCATGAGCTATCATCAGCTATCAGCCAAGCACGCGCTTCGTACTTCATTCATATTCACAGATATATGCTGTATCCTGCTCAACTTTTACTTTTAATTTTGATTTAGCCGGAACATCAAATGATGCGCCTTTCTCAAATTCTTCCCACTCATCATCTTCAGCAAAATACACTGAAAGGTTTCCTTCAACAACTGTCATAATCTCTTTTGTATCAGTATCAAATTCATATTCACCCGGCTCCATAACTCCCACTGTTTTTTTGCCTTCGCTAGAATTTATCACAAAAGATTTTACCTTTCCATCAAAATACTCATTTACTTTAATCACTTTAAAACTCCTTTCGTAGCTCACATTAATAATTCTGGTTTTATTTTGGAAATAATTATATCCTGTTTTCCCTAAACAATCAACCACTTTTAGAACAAGCTGAATCAACAAGCTGAATCTATTAACAATCCCCCTCATTTCTGAATTAAACAGCGGTCTTTTTATCTGCTTAGTTAACTCTTAGGGCCTCTTAAGCAGTTCCTTTCGCAAACAACTAATTATGCTCAATCCGCAGATAGTTTACTATTATTACCTGTTTAGTGGTATAATAAATAAAAAGGAGTATTATGAAACAAATCGCGACAATCAAAGCCAAAAGAGTTTGCAAGGCTGTTAATTGTACTTGTATTTTAAGTATTTACAACATGGAAAAATACTGTTATAAGCATCGGCGGGAAGCTGAGAATAAAAAAACCAGAAACATCTAAATAAACAATAAGTCTTGAAATTCTTAGCAATTCTGAGGGTTTTCCCAAACACAGCCAATAATATTAGTCAATTAAATACGGGATTTATGCAAAGCAAAGCATCTTGATTCCTTTGTTTTGTTTTTTAAAAATTCAATGCCTTCCCCTCCCATATCCTTAAATAGAAACTTTTCTATTATCCATTAGAAAAGTTTCTATTTCTAAACACAAAAATTTGATATAATAATATTTGAAAAATTATTTTTAAATAACCCTAACTAAAAACCCGGAGAAAAAATGAGAAAGCTTTACCATTATGGATTAATTATTGTTATTTGCGCAATGTTTACCAATGGCTGCGCGGCGATGATTGTTGGCGCCGGAGGAACCGCGCTTTGGCAACATGGAAAAATTGTATCTGAGGAACCTAAACCCACTGAACAAGTCCAAGCCGCGGCAAAACAAGCCCTCAAACACAAAAAGATCGTGCTTAATGATACGGTTAAGCGGGATAATTTTGTCCAGTTACGCGGCAAGGGTCCGGATGGGGAAAAAATAGCAATCGATATTATTGAAACAGATAAGAATGCGTCACGCATTGAAATCCGCATCGGAATAGGGCAAAAACAAGCGGCAAAAGATCTTTTACTTGAAATTAAGAAGGATCTTTATGCTAAACCAGGCTTTAAGTTATTTTAAAGCGCCTGATTTAAATCAACTGCTTATCCTGGTTTAACTAAAAATACCCGGCAATTATGTCTTTATCTGCCAGCAATGATGAATACTCCGATTTCGATAATCCTCAGGAATGGTTTTTGGAGTTAAAGCAATAATCTCTTTTACCGCTAAACCATCAAACATCGGCTCAAATCGCTGATGATTCGTGGAAAAGAAAATATCTGAACCCGGCCTCGTAACTTTTAAAACTTTATTTATTAGGTCAGGATGACCGCGATTTATATCAAAATCAATCCCGGCTGACTGCTCCTTGTAAAAAGAGGGTGGGTCCACAAAAACCAAGTCAAACTTCTGATCAGCTTTATCCGCAAGCGCCAAAAATTTCATAACATCAGATTGGACAAGTTTGTGCTGATCACTCCAAAGCGCATTAAGCTCAAGGTTATCCTTGGCCCAATTTACATATGTCTGCGAACGATCGACAGTAACAGTTGAGCGAGCATTACCCAGTGCTGCCGCGCAGGTAAAAGCTCCGGTATAAGCAAACAGATTCAGGAAGTCCTTGCCTTCTGCCATCTTCCGGATAATATTCCGCGTCTGCCGATGATCAGAAAACAATCCTGTATCCAGAAAATCCGTAAGATTAACTAAAAATTTAAGATCACCCTCGCTTACTTCCATCCGCTTGTCTTCGCAAGCAAGCTTGCTATACCGGTGACCTTCTTCCACGTTAGTATGTCTTTTTTTCATATGCACATTTTCCATTGACACATTCAAAGCCGCGGCCGCAGCCCGCGCCATTTGCGGCAGATACTCCGGACCGGTTTGCAACCGTTCATATTCAGCAACAACAAGGTGTCCCGCGTACCAATCCACTACTAACCGGATTTCCTTACTATCCCAGTCATAAAGCCTAAAACAATCTATCCGGGCTTTGCTAAAACGTTTTTTAAAATGATTGTATTTCTTTTTCACAGAATTTGATAACATCTGGGCATGCTGCAAAGCCTTTTCCGCAGTAACCAAGCCTTTTAATTCTGCTGGTTTACTATATTTATTAGAATAATGATTCATGTACAGGTTCCTATAGGTTATTAATAGTTACACATATTATGCGTTTTTCGGTTACGGTTACGACACCCGTTTCGTCTGCCGGCAACGTCTATCGGCTTTCAATGCATTATTTTTAGCCCTAACCTTTCTACGTTGCCGATACGGGCTTCGTCGCCAATTACCCGTTGCCCGCTCTTTTTTTCTTCTCTTTAGCCTTGATCTGATTCCAATTGCGCACAACCTGAGCGCTGGATTTTACCTTTGTCTTACCAAAAACATGCGGATGGCGGCGTTTTAATTTTTTTATCAATCCATCAATAACATCTTCAATATTAAATTCTTTTTCTTGGGAAGCAATCTGACTATGAAACATCACATGCAGCAAAACATCGCCTAATTCCTCTTTTATATGATTAAAATCTTCACTTTTTATTGCCTGAATTAATTCCCGGGTTTCTTCTCTCAGACCGCCGAGCAAAGACTGATGCGTCTGTTTTTTATCCCAAAGACAGCCCTTTGGTCCAAGCAGGGTTTTAAAAACTTGTTTTAATTCAATAAATTTTGTTTTCTCCATTATCAGTCCTTTGCGTTATGATCTGTAAAATAACCATCTAAAAGAATACTCTTTAAAAAAATTCAGGTCAACATAAAAAAGTCAGACTAGGCAAGCACTATTAGATTGCTTTATTACCGCACAGGTAAAACATATTTGTACATTAACCAGAAAATACAGAAACCTCCTGCCATAACAAAAATATGCCAAACTTGATGCGGCCCAAATCCAAAACCAAGATATAAATTTTTCATGCCCAGAATGATTGCCCCAAAAGTATAAAACAGCCCTCCGGCAACAAGCCACCCTATGCCTGGTTTAGGCAATGTTTTGACTAAAGGACGCCAGGCAATAATAATAAGCCAGCCCATGATAATAAAAAAACTGAACAATACGACAATTACAATTTGCGGCGGATGACGTAAAGTCAATTTCAGGCACATACCGGTAATTGCTAATCCCCAGTTGACTCCAAACAAACTCCATCCCCATTTGCCGCGCAGGATGATTAAACAAAGCGGAGTATAGGTGCCAGCAATTAAGAAATAAATCATCGCGTGTTCAACATGTTGAAAAGTTACAATTGCCGCGGGAGAAACAGTCAAAGAATGATATAGCGCGCTCATTGTATATAAAGCAATTTGGGAAACTCCATAAATACTAACGGCAACAATATGGCGGGTTTTTTTTGCGCGAGCAGCCCGCCAAACTAAAATAATCAGGGCCACGATTGATAATACCGCGCCGATAATATGGGTAAAGCCGTTTATCGGCTCTCTTAGATTACTTATCCATGAAAACATATTAATAAGCTCTTAATTAAAAATCCTTAAATATACCGCGATTCAATTTTTAAGCTTTCACATACATTGAACACAATCGGACAAATTGAATAGCTTTCCATTACCTTGCTAAATCTCGAAATAAAATTTTCTTTGCACAGATGAGGATAAGACCTGCACCCAACGGGGCGAAATAAATACTGCAAACACTTCTTATCTTTAAAAAAAGAACAGGGACTTATCTTAAAAATAAATCCATTCTCTTTTTTATCTTCCCTTAAATCCTTTTTTATACTTTCAGCTGTTACCGGCCCCAATTTTTCAATATCTTCTTTTTTAAAAACAGGATCCATGAGCTTACAGCAATTACCGCAGCTCGTACAATCTATTTTGGCTGATATTTGCTTGTAAAGGCTCCGCACAATTTTATCTATTTTCTTAGAATCTTGATTGGATTTCAAAAAGGAATAAAATTCTTGATTCTCCAGCTCTTTCTCTTTTGCCAATTGCGCGATCATATACAAATCAGTATTCATATTATCACTGTCTTTCTTTATCATTTTCTTCATTCTACTCCAAACAAAAGCTCCGCACAAGGATTATGCGCGGATAAGATTCTAAAAGATGTCAATAAAATAATGTTTTCTATGTTATAATAAGTATTGCTTAGTCTAATAATTTTAAGGAGTTTTTTATGAAAATAGCGTTGATCTCGCCTATCGCGTGGAGAACTCCGCCGGTTCATTATGGTCCATGGGAAAATATTGTTTCTTTGCTTTGCGAAGGGTTAACTAAAAAAGGCATTGATGTGACTTTATTTGCCACTGGCGAGTCTGTAACTAGCGCGAAACACAGCTTTGTCTGTGAACATGGATATGAAGAAGATAAAACTATCGACCCTAAAGTTTGGGAAGCTCTTCATATATCCGCGGTTTTTGAGCGGGCCGATGAATTTGATATTATTCATAATAATTTTGACTTTCTCCCGATAACTTACAGCGGCCTGGTTGATACACCGGTACTGACTACGATACATGGATTTTCTTCTTCGGCAATTCTGCCTGTTTACGAAAAATATAATAATCAAACATACTATGTTTCGATTAGCGATTCTGACCGCAGTGATAAACTTGATTATATCGCGAATGTGTATCACGGAATTAACCTTGAACACTTCACATTTAAAAATGATCCTGGTGATTATTTATTGTTTTTCGGACGTATTCATCCGGATAAAGGAACTAAAGAAGCAATTGAGATAGCTAAGGCTTTTGGTAAAAAATTAATAATAGCAGGAATAATTCAGGATCAGAAATATTTCGATAAACAAGTCGCCTGTAATTTAAATGCTGATATAACTTATATCGGTAGTGTTGGGCCTAAAGACCGCGATGAATTGTTGGGTAACGCGTATGCTCTGCTCCATCCGATTTTTTTTAAAGAACCCTTTGGACTTTCCGTAATAGAGTCTATGGCCTGCGGAACGCCTGTTGTTGCTTTTAATAAAGGCAGCATGCCTGAGCTGATTGAACATGAAGTAAACGGATTTCTCGTGAATAATGCCGCGGAAGCGGTCGCGGCACTCAGTAGGATCCCGGAAATAAACAGAGCGAACTGCCGAAAAACAGCAGCTGATAAATTTTCAGTTGAGATTATGGTTGATAATTATATTAAAGTATATGAGCAAATTATCAACAGCACAAAACGCGAAGCTAAACGTCCCTGGGGTTATTATAAAGTACTTGCTGATGAGCTTGATCATAAGGTCAAGCGAATTGTTGTTTTCCCCTCCGGTGAGCTTAGCCTGCAAAAACACAAATATCGCAGTGAACATTGGCAGATCATAAAAGGTGAAGCACTTATAACCCTTAATGATAAACAAATCCTGGTAAAAACAGGTGAAAGCATTGATATTCCTTGCGGCTGTAAACATCGAGTTACGAATGTGTCTGAGAAAGAAATGGCTTTTATCGAAATTCAACTAGGGGAGTATTTTGGTGAGGATGATATTGAAAGATTTGAAGATAAATATGGGAGGGTGAATTAATGATGAACGATAAAATCGTGACTCGCTATAAAGGAAACCCGATTCTTACCAAAGATAATGTCCCCTATCCTGTAGCTACAGTGCATAATGCGGGAGTTGTTAAATATCAGAATAAATATATTATGTTATTTCGTTCTCATTTATTAAACGGCCGGTCGATTATCGGGATCGCGCGAAGTGATGACGGTTATAATTTTAAAGTTAAACCCGAACCGTTTTTAGTCCCTTCAAGCGTTTCAAAATTTGGGGAATATGAAGAATATAGTGTTGAGGATCTGCGGATTAGTAAAATAGATACTGATTTTTTGCTCACTTACAGCGCTTATTCCAGACATGGTGTCAGGATTGGACTTGCTAAAACAAAAGATTTTGAAACAGTAGAAAAAATAGCATTAATTACTCAAGCTGATTCGCGAAATGTTGTGATATTTCCCGAAAAAATAAAAGGACAATATGTCCGGCTCGACAGACCTCATTCTGAAATTTCGAAATGGTCGATTTGGATATCATATTCTTTGGATTTAGTTCATTGGGGTAATTCCAAATTGTTAATAAAACCAGAGCCATACCATTGGGATGAAATGAAAATCGGCCCGGGCGCTACGCCGATTAAAACCGATAAAGGCTGGCTTAATATTTATCATGGCGTTTTCAATACAATGTCCGGCGCGGTATATCGACTCGGTGTTGCCCTTCATGACCTAAATGACCCATCGATAATTATCGGAGTTTCTGATCAATGGATACTTCAGCCGGAAGATCCATGGGAAATAACCGGCTATGTATCTAATGTCGTTTTTACCTGCGGCGCGGTGCAAGAAGATAATGGTTCAGTTAAAATTTATTGGGGCGGGGCTGATACCGTTATGTGTGTCGGCGAAGCAAACATAAATAAATTAGTTTCACTGTGTATTAATAATCCTCGAAAACCTTTATGATCAGGAGCCGATAATGTCAGTTTGCAATGTTAAAAAAATCAAGAAGATCTTCAAACCAGATCCAAAACGAGTTATTACAAAAGCGCATATTCCTCAGGGTCAGGGGCGTATAGAGAAAATTATCGCCCGGGTTTTAAATCTCTCTGATAAAAAGGCGAAGCAGACATTAGACAAAGTAATAGCTGATTTTTCCCCTAGGCATAAAAACATATTAGGCTCGTTTGGTGAACATTACAATGAAATAAGAAGTTATATCCCGAAGAATATCCAAATAAATGATACTAAAAGATTCCTTTTAGGCGCTTATTTTACTTTAGAATATTCTGTTCAGGCCGCGGCATTTTTTAATCCATCTATTATTGAGCATCCTGATCAAAGTGATTTGCCTAAAGGAAGCATGCGTTTTATTATAAGTTTTCGCTCCGTGGGAGAAGGTCATATTTCCTCAATAGAATTCAGAAAAGGAGTAGTTGATAAAAATGGTGACTTTAGTTTTGATAAAGTCAGTCCATATGTTGAAAGAGCAACCACGGTAAGTAATCCTGTTTATGACAAGGAATCGTTCTTTTTTAAAATGGCAGAATTGGGAGTTAAAAACGAATTTTCAGCTTTTATTAATAGTCAATTGCAGGAGCATTTTTCGCTTTCTGACTTAAAAACTGTATTGCGTATAGCATCGGATAAAGTCAACTCTGATGATGCCAAAACAATACTCTGGCTGGCTATGTCAAACTATGAATTACACTTTAAACTTGAGCAGAAATTATCCGAAAGAATTATTTTCCCTTGCTCGCAAAATGATAGTAATGGGATTGAGGACGCGCGCTTTGTCCGGTTTATTGATGACGATAGCAGTATCACTTATTACGCGACTTATACTGCTTATAATGGATTTCAGATCATGCCTCAAATATTAGTAACCAAAGACTTCCTTGATTTTAAAATAATCACTCTCAACGGTAAATTCGCCGGAAATAAAGGCATGGCTCTTTTTCCCCGAAAGATAAACGGTAAATATATGATGATTTCCCGCTTTGATGGTGAAAATTTATTTCTTATGTCATCAGATAATATTCACTTCTGGCCAAACGTAGAGCTTTTGAAAGAACCCGAATATGATTGGGAATTTTTCCAAATAGGCAATTGCGGATCTCCGATTGAAACCGAAAAAGGTTGGATAGTCCTAACGCATGGCGTAGGCCCAATGCGTAAATACTGCATTGGCGCGATACTCCTGGATCTAAAGAACCCAAGCAAAGTTATCGGAAGTACAGTTGAGCCGATACTCTCCCCCACAGAAGAAGAACGCGAAGGCTATGTGCCAAACGTAGTCTATTCCTGCGGGGCAATAATCCATAAAAAAGATTTAATCATCCCCTATGCCATGTCCGATACAAATTCAGGAATAGCAACCGTGGCTGTTGAACAGCTGTTAAGTACTATGTTGAAATCAAAAAAATAAGAGGAACAATAAAGTGGATAAACAGAAAATAAAAAATCTGGGGAAGATTGCTGTTATTGGTAATTATCTTCCGCGTAATTGCGGGATTGCTACCTTTACAACCGATTTAAGTATCGCTTTAGCTAAAGAACTTAAAGTTGAACAGGATCTAATAAATATCGCGATGGATGATATCCCGGAAGGTTATGATTATCCATCGCCTGTAAAATTCAGAGTTCAGCAAAACATTCAATCTGATTATTATTGGGCAGCGGATTATATTAATGTTAATCAATATGAAACCGCGATTCTTCAGCACGAGTATGGGATCTTTGGCGGTGAAGACGGGTCCTATATTCTTCACATGTTAAAATCCTTAAAGATGCCTGTGCTTACGAATCTGCATACAGTACTTGAAAATCCTACATACGGACAGCGAAAAGTAATGGATGGCCTGGCAAAGTATTCTGACCGCCTGCTTGTTATGAGTAAAAAAGCCTTTGATCTTTTAACCCGAGTTTATGGTATTGACCGTGAAATGGTCTGTTTTGTTCCGCACGGGATACCGGATGTTTCTTATGCCAAGCAGGGATTACACAATAAACTGTTTGCCTTGGAAAATAGAGATGTCATCCTTACTTTTGGTCTTCTCGGCCCGAATAAAGGCATTGAAAATATGATTGAAGCCCTTCCGGCAATTGTAAAAAAACATCCCAACGCGACTTATTTAATTTTAGGAAAAACGCATCCTCATATATTAGATAAAGCAGGTGATTCTTACCGTCATGGTTTACAGCAGTTGATCAAGAAATTAAAAATGGATAAGCATGTAGTTTTTCATAATCATTTTGTGGAACTTGATACCCTTGTGCAGTATCTTCAAACTTCAAAAATATACTCAATTCCTTATTTAAAAAAAGAACAGATAACATCAGGAACACTTGCCTATGCCTTAGGAGTAGGCGCGGCAATTGTTTCAACTCCGTTCTGGTATGCCGAAGAACTATTGGCTGATGGTCGGGGATGTCTTGTGCCGTTTAATGATTCAGCTGCCATGTCAAATACAATCAATGAGTTATTAGATAATAATAAAAAACGTGAGACCATGCGGCTTAAGGCATATAATTATGGACGGAATATGATCTGGAAAGAGGTCGCCAGACAGCATTTTGATATAATTTCCGATATAAATAAACGGAAATCTTTAGATAACTTAGAAGATGTTGTTTGGGAATATCATAAAATATTTAATGAGCTCCCTGAAATCAATTTATCTCATTTAAGAACTTTATCTGATAGCACAGGCATACTTCAACATGCAAAATACACAACCCCGAATCTTCATCACGGTTATTGTGTTGATGATAATGCCCGCGCATTAATCGCGACTGCAATGTATTATTCATTGCGTAAAGATAAAACTGTATTACCTTTGCTGCAGACATATTTGGCATTTTTATATTATGCCTTTAATGAAATTACCGGCCGGTTCCGTAATTTTATGACTTATGATCGTCGTTGGCTTGAACAACCCGGTAGTGAGGATTCTCATGGCCGCGCTCTTTGGGGTTTAGGTGTGATGGTTAAAGAAGCTCCAGATGATTCAATTCGCAACATTAGCATGCTTTTATTTAAAGAAGCTCTGCCGGCAATCGAACCATTTACTTCGCCAAGAGCCTGGGCCTTTTCGATCCTCGGACTGCAAGCATATCTGACTGTTTACGGAGGAGATACCGATGCCTGTAATATGCGGAATCTTTTGGCTGATAAAATATATCAGCTGTTTAAAAACAATGCTACTGATCAGTGGCCGTGGTGTGAAGAAAAAGCAACATATGCCAATGCTCTTTTACCACACGCGTTAATTATCGCAGGGCAAGCTATGCCGAATCCAGACATGTATGAAATGGGAATAAAATCACTAAAATGGCTGCTTAAAGTTCAAACAGCCTCAGATGGACATTTGTCATTGATCGGCAATGCTGGCTGGCTCGACAAACAAGGTAATCATTCTAAATTTGGTCAACAGCCAATCGAAGTCATGAGTTTAATAAATGCCTGTTTAGATGTTTATATCAGCACACAAGAAAAACCCTGGCTGCAGGAAAGTGAAAGATGCCTATCCTGGTTCATGGGGCAAAATGACCTGCAAACTCCGGTATATGATTATAAAACCGGCGGTTGCGGTGATGGGATCGAAAGTTATGGAGTCAGCGCGAATCAAGGCGCGGAATCCTCATTGGCTTGGATAATCTCATTGATCAAAATGTACACAGTGTTGGGTATATAGATAGATCCGATAACGGGCCGGCACAGGGACCGGCCCCTACACAAAACAGTATTTAGAAAAAGTCCACTTTATTCCTAACGTTCTTTACCTCCCCAGAACAACATCTCCACACCGCATTTAATCGTCCACTCGCGGTCCCAGTCATTTGTGTTCGCCCAATTAATATCCGGTCCAATCATAAAATACATCCATTTCTTGCGCACAGGAAACCTATAAAATGCTCCCGCTCTATATTCGTCTACAAGATGAAACTTGCCAAATCCAGCCAGCCGAAGCCCCCATCCGTGAGCTACATCTTCACCGGAAATCACTCGGTTAAGCCGTGTCTCATCCAGCAATTCAGAAACATAGCCAAAAATAAACACTTCAGACCAGCGAAACCCTTCATCTCTTAGTTCGTTTTGGCGGTCATCATCTCTATCCTGTTCGCTCCACTTAATTGATGTAGAAAATCGTGTATTCCAGCGATCTTTCCAATAATCAAATGCCAATGTCGATATCTCACCAAAACCTTCCTCTTCTTCCCAATAAAATCTTTGCTCCGAATACAGCGTGCATATTTCTTTTTTCCACTCCGAAGTCCAGACTGTATTGGCAAATAACTCCGGCTGCCAGCGCGTCCGAACACCAATATCTGTAGATATGTTTTGCCACCATTGCCGAGAAACAGCAGCTCGTACCGCAGTGTCCTGTTGTTCCAGAATATCTCTTCCTGGCAGCGTGGTCGGGTCCCGAGTAGTAATCCTGAGCTTCATCCGCCGCTGCATGTTCGGCAATTCAATATTCGCGTCAAAATCTACCAGTGAATTTACTTTTAGACGATTATCTTTTTTAATTTTACCTTCTCCGAATACGCCAACCCTAAAGCGCGATAACTCAATAATCCGTTCTTCCCCTTTCGGAGGCTTAAACCAGTAATCAAATTTCTGTACTTGATTTTGAAATGCTTTAAAAAAATTCGCGTGAATCCAATCGATTTTTCCGCTAAAACCTTCGGAATTTTTCCATGATTCAGCAACAGGTTCAACTGTGCGGGATATTAATTCTGGCGAATTCGGGGCAGAGGCTTCTGCTGCAGCAAAGCCATTATTTTTGGCCTGCGAATAATCATTGTTCACTTCTTGAACTATAACTGGGTCTTGTTCTGCGGTTTTCGCGAAAATACGACTGCCTTTGCCCACATTGCCGAACAGCACAAAAAAAATAACCGCAGCGCTTAATATCCTCCGCGCTGCGATTATTGATAAGATACTCGTGATATTAAATGCAGTCACGGGTAACATATATTTCTTCCTCCAGGCCTTAATTTTTTTATCCAGAAAGAAGTTATTCCTTGATAAATTCATCGGAATTTCTGTATTTGCCTCATTAAAACACCGCTCATATCAGGCTGATTCCCTCTTATTCATTTCAACGCGTATCCGCGGCAAACATTCCGGAAAACGCTGCTGCAAAAACTCCAGAAGCTTTTCCCTGACTTCACAGCGTAAATCCCAGGCCGTAGGAGAATCCGTCGCGCTCATCAGCGCCCGCAGTTCAACTGTTTTTTCAGTAGCATTGGTTACCTGCAGCACATTGACCTTTTTGTCCCACTTGGAATTATTTTCCAGAATACTTGTTAATTCATTCCGTACTTCTTCTACGGGTACAGTGTAATCTGTATATATAAAAACAGTTCCCAGCAAATCCGCCGAGGTTCGTGTCCAATTCTGAAACGGTTTTTCGAGAAAATATGATATGGGAACCACCAAACGCCTTAGATCCCAGATACGCACTACCACAAAAGTGAGCGTAATTTCCTCAATCCAGCCCCATTCATCTTCAACAATCACCACATCATCCAGACGAATTGGCTGAGCAATAGCTATTTGAATACCGGCAATAAGATTCCCTAATGTTTTTTGCGCGGCAAAGCCTATAACTATGCCGACAATTCCCGCAGAAGCAAGTATACTTACCCCGATATGCCTGACTTGCGAGAAACTCATCAGAATAAAAGAAACGCTTAACACAACTATAACCACACATATGATATTCGCGACCATACGTATTTGTGTCTGCATACTGCGGGCATGTACATTGTCCTGAACACTAATATCATAACTGTTCAAAAGCGCGTCGCGAACGATGTAAATAACCTTTACGGCAACCCAGCCAAACAAAGCGATAAGCAGAATTTGAATAAACTGGCTAACCCCGCCCCTCACTTTTTCCGTCAGTCGCAAGAAAGGGATAACCCCTGCGATACATAAAGCGGGCATCAAAAAACGTAACGGAATTTTGAGAATCCCCAGGTTGACTTTTAGCAATCCTAAGGAAACAGCCCCCCGCCGTTTAATTAAAAACAGGGTAAGAAAATAAAGAATCCACCCGGCAGCAAAACCGGAAACTATTAAAATACCAGAAAAAAGGTAATCATTCATAATTTTAATCTCTCTTTTATCTCTTTACTGGATTTATCCTTAAAGACAAAAAACCATTACATTTGTTTTAGAGAAGAAATAAGGGTTAAAACACCTTTGCCAAGTATCCACGCGATAATAACAATTATAACCGCGATGATAAATGGCTTCAAGAATTCAGATATTGACCGAGATAAATTATTCTTATCTGCCATGTCTTCCTCCTCCCTTATCCAGGATTTGCTTTAGTACAATTTATTGGCTATCTGATGCCGCAACATTCTTACTTTCGCACTAAACCTAAAAATCCGGCTATTCCCGCAAACACTCCGCCGATCAGAAGCCAGAGTGCCTTGTCCGTCGGCGCGCCCGTGAAAAAACGCGAAACATCGGAACTCGCTGAGTGGTAGGCGCTAAACCCAAAAAACAACAAAATAACCCCTGCAACCAGCAATGCAGCCGACATACTTTTATTCATATTGCCTTCCTTTCTTTTAACATTACAGGATTATTTCATGCTTAAAACAACACGATTATTGTTTATCCCTGGTGAAACTTCGGTAAAACGCGTCATCATTTCCTCGGAAGACTCCATTTTAACAATCTGCATCTTGCTCCCGTACAAACTTACATCACATCCTGTTTCTTTTTTAACAATTTCTTCAATGTCTGCCATACTGCTATTTTTAGGATCAAATTTTACCTGTTTTATATCTAAAGGACCCCGGGCTAGTCCCCCTGGCAGGTAAATCGCCCCTGTAGAAAAGTCAACAGCATAAGCAATAATCCCGGGGATCAGAAAGAAAAATAAACCAACCCCATCTAAAACAGCAACCCCAACATCAATCCTCCCGCCTTTTTGGCCTCTGCGGTCAGGATACATTATGGTCCCGCACCCAGTTAGCTGAAGAATTAAAACAGCACAGGTTAAAACATAAAAAACCTTTCCTAATTTTTTTAACATAATCCCTCCTTAATTTATCATCCTTTTTCCAACCAACCCGATTAATGCCGGCCCGAGCAACAACATTGTTGCCGGTTCCGGAACCGGTGTTGTACTGCCGCCGTTGCTACCGTTACCGCCGCTAAAGCCGTAACTGCCAAAGTCTGAGCGGCCGCTGCCGAAGTCTTCGGCTGTGTTATTGTTAGAAATAAAATTATCTACCAACGTCACTGCCCCAGTTAGCGCGAAAGCCCTCCCGCAAAGAATCTCTGCGCGAGGATCAAGGCTAACACTCGCAAGCGCAAGAATATTTCCGGCGAAAATCGTGTCTGTGCCTAGGGTCGCGGAACTTCCGACCTGCCAATACACACCGCTAAGGGAATTCCCATTGATTACATTAATTGAAGAATTGCTTGCGGTCGTGAGCGAACTCCCTATCTGGAAAATAAAGTCCGCATCGGGGTTATTTTGAAAATCAAGAGTAAGTGCTCCTGTCAATTGAGCCGATGTGTCAAAATGATAGACACCTGGAGTAAGAGTAGTGTATCCCGCTGAACCCAAGACAAAACCAGTATAGTCGTAAACAAATGGCAAACCTGCCAGCGTATTATACACGTTCGCTGCGTCTGCCAAAGCAAGCTGCGCGACACCATCATTTATGTGTATCGTTCCTCCGCTTACGGCCCCGTCAGGATAAAATCCCGTGACCGAAGTTCCTGGCGCCACTCCCAAATTCCCGTAGATTTGAGTTGTCAGGTTTGGGTCGCTGTGGCCGTTGGTCACCGTTTCATGCCCCAAAACAGCAAAACTATCCGTTGATTCTAGAAAAAAAGCAAACCCCGCGGTGGGGCTGAAAAAAACCAGAGCAAACACCGCGATTGTTAAAATAATCAAATAATTGTATTTCATTTTCAACCTCTCATTTTTCGCATTCATACAGACGTTCCTTTTCTTCCCAAAACTAACATAACAATTGCTAAAATCAAGAATACAAAAAACAAAATCTTAGCAATATCCATAGCCGCCCCCGCGATCCCGGTAAAACCTAACAACGCCGCGATAATGGCAATAACAAAAAACGTAACTGAATAATTCAACATAATAATCTCCTTTTCTTCGTTAATTATAAATATTAAAAACCGCTACTGGCGGCATCCTACAGCAAACACCGCAAGCAACACACACGCATTTAGTTCTTTGATATTATTTGATCTACAGTCATATTATTAATTACCTGTGTAACGCCATTTACATCATTAGCTACCTTGCCGGCCATGTCTTTTGACGCTGAGTTGACGGCATTGCCGGTTAAAGTTACTACTCCGTTATTTGTCTGAACTCCGGTTTTGAAAGCACTGGTTGAATGATGCGACAAGAAAGCTACCTTGACTTGCGCGGTAATCGACGCGTCATCTATTTTCTCACCCATTGTCTGTTTTGGTTCGGCTGGTATTTTAGCTATTGTTATTTCATTTTTTACATCTTTAACCCCGCTAACGTCTCTGGAATACGCGCCGGCCAGATCTTTTTGCGCCTGATTAGCGGCTTCGCCTTTTAAGGTTACGATTCCGTCCTTTACGAAAACCTGAGTATTGATCCCGCTTACATTACGGTTAAAAAGCAGAGAACTTTTGATCTGCAGGCTGATCCAACCGTCAGAATTTTTTTCCTGAGACTTACCATCGAATACCAGATTATTATCCACTTTTTTGACCCCTGGCAGGCTCGCCAAAGTCTCTCCAGCTAATAATATATGCGATTCCTCGGCAACCGTTCCTGTCAAGGTGACAGCGCCATCCATAGACTGGATTTTAATAGAGTCGTTTTTGAGATACGTTTTGAACACGTAGGACTGCTTCGCGGATGATTCAATCCGGGCATCCATTTCAGAGGCATACGCCAATACGCTCGAAAACAACAAAACAGCAACGGTCATTGAAAAAAACATTTTAAAATAATTTTTACTCATAACACACACCTTCCTTTTTTGTAAATCTGTATGGAAGAAACTCTCTCCCCGCGTTTTTACCTTTTATTCCCTAAACATTCCGCTTCTCTACAAAGCACCCCAACCCGACTAAGATCACCACGCTAATGAAAGGCAGCCTCACCCACATCTCATAGCATTACACCCATTGTTTGTTTTCTCCTTTCTATAATTAACTTCCTTTATTTTTTCTTCGTTTGTTTTTTATTTTTTTTATCGGTAATTTTTTCTATTTTCTCCGTTAACACAGCTATATCAAACGGCTTGATAATATAATCATACGGCTTAGTATCTTTTGCTTTTTCGTCTATTTGATCCGGGTCTCCTCCTGTCAAATAGATCACCGGAGTATTGGAGCTTTTCCGGATCGCGATTACAGTTTCATATCCGTTCTTTTGCCCGCGCAATCTAATATCCATAAGGATTACATCCGGATTATTTTTCTCCGAACTCTCTATGGCATCTTCTCCATTAGAGACGACTTTAAACACATTGTAGCCAAGATTGTTTAAACACAGCTTTAAACTGGATGCTATTATTGCCTCATCTTCAACAATTAAAATATTTTTTTCCACAACAACCCTCATGCTTTTTCCTGTTAACTTTGAAAGGTGAGCTTAAACCATGTTCCTCCAGCACTGCTAAAGCTAATTTTCCCGCCCAGTTGAGTTTGTATAGTATCGATAACAATTCTTAACCCCATGGTTTTAACCTTATAAATATTAAACCCTTTGGAAAATCCAATACCATTGTCACTGACCAGTATTTCTAACATACCTTTACGGTTTGAACTCAGCGATATAGCGATTTCTCCTTTCCTGTCTTCCGGAAAAGCATATTTAAAAGAATTGGTAAGCAGTTCATTAATGATCAGCCCGCAAGGGACCGCAATATCTATTTTTAACAACACCTTGACCACATTAACATTAACCATAATTTTTTTCCGGTCAATACCGTAAGCTAAAATTAATTCATTAACTAATTCATTGATATATTCAGAGATATCAATACTCATAAAATCTTTTGATTCACAAAGCTTCTGATGAACAAGAGCCATGACTCTGATACGTTCCTGTACTTGTTTAAAAACATCAATAACTTCTTTATTTTTAGAGTTAAAAAGCTTTAACTGCAGCAGGCCTGAAATAATTTGCAGGTTATTTTTAACCCGGTGATGAAGCTCCTTCAAAAGAGCTTCTTTTTCTTTTAAAGAACGCTGAATGCTCTCTTCAGCTTCCTTCCGGACTGTAATATCACGGATATTACACTGGATCACCCTTTTCTGGTCAACTAAGTAAACATTGCTGACGAATTCAACCGCGATTTTGTGTCCGTCTTTTGTTTCCAAAGGCAGGTCCTCATACCGGACGTATTCTTTGGTTTGCAACTCTAAAAAGGCTTTTTTTGATGCCTTGGCATCCTTAAAAGCGCCGATCTGCCATAATTTTTTTTCTAAAATATCTTTTTTAGCATACCCCAGCATATTTAGCAAAAACGGGTTTACATCTTTGATCTTTCCTGTATTCGCGGCAAGGATTAATATCCCGTCTTGCGCTGTTTCAAAAAGCCTGCGGTAGCGGTCCTCGGAAACTTCTAATACGTTCTTTTGTACTGCCTGTACTGATAATCTTTTCTTAACAGCCTTTATTTTCATTTTCTCCCTTCCTTATCAAGCTCAACCACTACAGCTCCTGTTTTTAACACCCACTCCGTGTTTTCACCGGCCGGCCGTCTATCCCCTGATTTAACTATCCGCCTTAAAACCTCCCAGCCGTCCATTCCCGGCATATGAATATCCAGGATCAAACACCCGGGAACGCTGTCAGGCACAAAAAATCATTTGCGCAGGAAAAAGCATTAACTGCAAATCCATACGTAACCAAAAGCATGCTCAGCGATCTGCGCACTGATTCATCATCATCGAGAATAAAGATTTTTTTACTTTTCTTGACATTTGCTCCCTATATTCCTTCTCTTACCTTTAAGTTCATTATAGGCGCGACAAAAAATTAAATCTATTATACCTAGGTATAATAGAACAACAGCGTCGTAAATTTATAACTCGTTCTTTAAAACCATTAAACATGCCTTTACAATATCCGGATCAAATTGAGTACCTGCGGCTTTTCTTATTATTTTTACAGCATTTTCTTTGGAATAAGCCTTGCGGTAAGGACGATTGGAAACCAATGCTTGATATACATCCGCGATGGCAATGATCCTGGCCCCTAAAGGGATACTCTCCCCAGCCAATCCTTTGGGATACCCTTTCCCGTCCCATCGTTCATGATGATAAAGAAGAAATGGTTTTATCGGATACAAAGAATGAATCGGACTTATAATGTCCACACCTATTTGAGGGTGTTTTTTAATTTCTTCGAATTCTTCTGTGTCCAGCTTGGAATTTTTACGCAATATATGCTCATTAATCCCGGCTTTTCCCAAATCATGCAGCATTGCCGCTTGCCGAATAAGCTCTATTTTATCTTTAGAAAAATGCAATGCCCGAGAAATTTTAACTGCCCAACCAGCGGTTCGTTCCACCTGCTCGCCGTTATAGTTGTCCTTTAATTTTATTTTCCTGGCAAATGCCAAAGCCTCTTCAATTAAACTATGGTTTGCCCGGACAGCAAGTTTCTCTATTTTTTTCTTAATTAACTGTATTGTCGCGGTTTCCCGGGCTGTAACAGACCCATTTTTTGTGTCCAAAGATGAATATACCCTGTTACCGCCGTCTTCTTTGGCCTTATTCAAGATCCGGTCGACAGGATCTACTAAATCCGTGTTTATATCTATAACATCTTCCGGATAAGAAACAACCGCTAAGCTTAACGTTAGCTTGATTGAATGGGTACTATCGCCAAAAGGAAATAAGCTGACCGTTTTTAGGATTCTTTGAGCTAAGACTAAAGCGCCCGCTCTATCCAGATCAGGAGATACTACAATAAATTCTTCGCCGCCATAACGAATAACCGCATCATAAGGGCGGACAGTTTTAGTCAGCCGGGCGGCAAACTGCGTTAATATCAAATCGCCAAACACATGTCCGTATACATCGTTTATTGACTTAAAATGATCCATATCCATCATTATTACGGAAACCGGGGCAAACTGTCTCTGTGCCCGGGCAAGATTCACTTCAAGCGCCTCTTTAAGATAGCGATGGTTATAAAGGCCGGTATGTGAATCCTTTAGGGCTAACTGTTCCAATTTCTGGTTTGATTTTTCTATTTCATTATGCAAATACTCTCGCGCTATCTCCAAACGTCTGCGCTCGGTTATATTGCGAATATTACATTGAATAACTTTCTTGCGCCCAACTCTATAGCTGTTACTGATAAACTCTACACTAACCAAATGGCCGTCTTTGGCCTGAAGCGGTAAATTTTCATAACGGATATATCCCTTGCTTTGTAAATGAATAAATGCTGTTTTGCTTTTATCAACATCCACAAAAGCGCCTACTTCCCATAGTTTTTTCCCCAAGAGCTCCTCGCGGGAATACCCCAGCATATCAACCAAAAATGGATTAACTTCAGTTATTTGGCCGGTATCCTCCTCCATTATCAATATCCCGTCTTGGGCTGTTTCAAAAAGCCGGCGAAAGCGAATTTCCGAATCATTCAGCACATTCTCTAACCGCTTGCGCTCAGTGATATCGCGCCAGACACTTAAAAACATATCGCGATTTTTATAATTAAATAAAGCCGTTGATACCAAAAGTGTTTTTTCCGAACCGTCCTTTGCCTGAATCGTCGTTTGAGTTTCGCGCGTTGTGCCTTGTGAAAAAATTTCGTTTAGCCTTTTAAGCACTTCTTGATGATCCTTACTCTGAGGATGAATAAGAACATCAAAGTCTTTTTGCCGGTTTACTTCGTCTATAGTATATCCGCTAATTTCCCGCATTTTCTCATTGAATACCATAAACTGGCCCTGCATATCGGAAACAGTTATACCGTCACTAATCGTATCAATAATCTTATGCAATTTGATTTCTTCCTTGGTATAACCAAACATATCCAGACAAGCCTGATTCATATCGATAAAACTACCTTTCAAATCAGTTAGAAACAATCCGTCACTAAACGAATCGTATAGATTGCGGTATTTTCCCTCGGATTCTTTCCACGGGTTAAATCTTTAATTTTTTCCATAAACTCTTTCATCGCTTGAGCGTGATTCAGAACCTTTTGCGTGATTTCCGGCGAAACCGGAGCAGGATTAGCAGAGGCAAGCATTACCGCCTCTATGGCTGACTCCATAATAACCACATCACTTCCAACGTAAGGATTAATCAGTTCTTGTGCAATTGGGTCAAGCGGAATGAAATCATCAAATTGGGGGAAAAACGAGTTCTCTTTTGAGGGCGCGGTTATCAAGCTGACCACGTTTTTCATATCGTTGATCCAGTTTATAATTCTCTTTGCTTCCTGAACCGGCATAAATTCTTTCTTTGCCAGCCAATGCCGGCAAAGGAGGATAATCGCGGTTACATTATCACCGACTCGACGGTACATAAAATCCCAAGCCGGCTGGGGCACAACACTCCCTTTGATTTTTATGTATTCATAAATTTCTTTTTCATTAGACAAAGGATTTGCCATTAGTTCTCCATCCTTCCCCATATTTTTTATTCAAGCGTTCACTTAAAATTCTATACCATGCGCAAAACTCATAAACCCCTTCTTTAAAAACTTTTAACACCGCACATGTAGCCATTGACAGTCAAGGTTACTGGCTTTCTTATCTTATGTTCTGTTTGTGCGGCGATTATACAAATCACACAAAGCCTTTCCTTACTTTTTTTACCTTCTCATAAACTAATTTAATATTCTCCGCATTTTCCATTTGCACAAGCTGTTCCGCCTTAAACCAATCATCCAAATCGTTTCCCTGCGAATATCCTCTTTTTTCAAATAACTCAAATGCTTTTTTTTCGATTCTTTTTCTTTTGCCAATTTGTGTTTTATTTAAGATCATTTTAGTCCCTTCCTTTTTTACAATCACCATCTCTCTCTTCTTACTTCTAATTTTATTTTAATAAAACCGCGTGATCATATCAATTGTACCTGGGTATAATATATAATTTCTCCATGCCAATAGCCTTATTCGTTCTTTGGTAACCTGATTTTTATGTCAACAATCAGCGGAAGGTGATCTGAAGCGATTTTATCCAGGTCTGTCCTAGAGACTTCCACTCGAGTCACCTCGATTTCAGGGCTGATAAAAACATGATCAATCCTTCCGACGGGGTAATAACTAGACCAAGTCGCTTTGGGGCTGTGATGTTCAAGTTCTTCTTGAGCATCTCGAAAAAACTCCTTTACTGTACGGCATAACCGCGAATTAGGCAAAGCGTTAAAATCCCCGCACAAAATAACCGGGCCATGGCAAACCGGATGCGCTATCCATTCCGAACCAAGCAAAGCCTTTGCTTGACGAATCCTTTCCCGAGGGAAAAGCCCAAGATGCGTGTTAAAAAAATTTATCCTTATCCCCGCAATGCTTATAACTGTCCAAATAACTCCTCGAGGTTCCGCCATGGAGATTTTGATAGTACCAGGCAGCCTCCCTGCACGCATTAACTCCATTGGATAGCGGCTTAACACAGCATTGCCGTAGCGCTCCTCATCAACAACCACAGAGGGGTGAAAATGATATATCATCTCTAATTCTTTAGCGATCAGATGCGGTTGGTCCACTTCACCGGTACGTTTACGCCACATATCCAGTTCTTGAAGCGCCACAATATCCGGCTCATGCCGCCCAATAACGCGGGCAATCCTTTCCGGTGAAATTTTACCATCCAGTCCAATACAAGAGTGCGCATTATAAGTCATGACCCGAATTGTTTTCGGAGCAGCCTCAAATTTTTCGCGGATCAAATTGTCAAAGTATTGTTTGCCCGCTTGCGGCATCGGGCGTTTTAGAAATCGCAGTGCCGCGAAATGCAAATCCGTCGGGGTTAAATACGTTCTCTTTCTCTGCCTAGGAATAACATCAACCGGAAGTAACGCAAAAGCATTCGTTTCTTCTGGGGCAGGCCCAGCATGAGAACCTTTTTCCAACGGAAAAGTAATCAATTCTTTTGCCCCAGGTTTAAATCCCATAAAAGTAAAATCTCCTGTGTTAGCATGATGACAAATACTAATTAAGTCTTCTGTTGCCTGAGATAAGAACGGGTGATCATCTCCTAAAATTTTCTTAGCATCCTTAGGTAAATTAAATTCGCCTTCTTCTGTCCAGACACAGACTTGCCCCTGCTCTTTTGGCAGCATAACAACAGGAATTTTAGCTTTCGCTACCAATGCTTTCGCGAAATAATGTTTATCAACATTATTCATTTCTCTTGGCAAATAAATATTTCCCGTCGGGCCGATAGCTGTAACTACAAGCTTATTATCCAAAGAATTATCCTGGACAAAATTCGCGTTACTAAATTTTTTTTCAACATAAAAAAACCCCAATAAACGGGCGCGCTGCAGCTGTTCTCCATTTTTATCAAAAGTAACACCTTCAATCGTTGTATCAAATTCTCTAAAAACTTCCGCGACAGCTTCCTGAACTGTCCTGCCATATTTGCTAATGTATGAAATGGAATCCTCCTGTCCATGGTCAGAACAGATCCAGATATCATAGCTGCGGCAAGGTGAATGCATAGCATTATAATAGATCTTTTCAATAGCTCGATCTATCCCTTTTAAAGCCCAATGCGCAACTCGCGATGAAGGCCCGCTATGATGCGCGTTTTCATCATAACCTAAAAAATTTAAATAAATAATCGGCAATCCGCGCGCGATATCAATTTTAGCACCCAAAGAAACCAATTCTCTAAGATGTATACAAATAAGTGAACGCAGATAAATAAATTTTAATTCATCAATAAAATTATTTTTTTTAAAAATATCTCTGCCAAAATCAAAAATTCCTAAAATAATTTCCCAAGATATTAAAACCAGCATCCTTAAAAACACGTAGAAGTGAGTTACTATTAAAATAAAAAAGCTATTCGGGTTAACATCCTTCCATATCCGGCTCCAGCCTAAAAATGCGGCACAAAAATGTGTTTCCCGCGCTCCCCCGGAATATATATTAGAATATGAACTGCCGTCTTTTAAAAGGCCGACTCCCTGTTCCGAAAGTCTTCTCTCAATTTCAACTACCGCATCACTGTCATACATTTTAAATACTTTATGAGCTTTTTTGTCGAAAAATGAGAATGCCGGAACAATGTGTTTAATGCCATAAAATAATTCACCCTGAACTGACGGAGTACTTGAAGGTAACCCGGAATATTGAGGATAAATTTTATAATATTTTTTTTTAATAAGGCCGTGAAGAAAAGGCATTTGATTGTTTTTAATTGCTTTTTTAAGCTGAGCTTGTGACAAGCCATCAATTTGTATAAAAACTAACCCCGGCTGAGTTTCTGACTCTTCCGAAAAAGATAGCCTCATAAGTTTTGCTGACCATTCACTCAAAGATAACAGTTTAGGCAGATTGGCTAACCCTCTTTTTCTTTTCTTAATAATAGGTTCCCTTAAAATTGCCTTTTCTGTTATGGCCGCGCCTCCTGCCTGCATCATATTTTTAAACATCCCCCACTCACTCTTTAGCCGTCCGGACAGAGATTCCCAGGCACTATTTTTGAGGTCCGAAGAAACGTATTCTTTGATCATAACATCCTGATAAACCTTAAGCATCTTTTTAGCGCAAAGATCCGCGGTGAATTCTTTTGTTGTCGCTTTGGCATTTTCCTTCATCCGCTTGAATTCACCAGGAGGCTGGTTAAGGCACCACGCTACCGCTTTTGAAAAATTGTCTTGGTTTTCTCCGAATATCAACCGGCCATTGTAACCATCTTTAACAACTTCACGAATGCCGGGAGCATCAACAGCCACAACCGGAACTCCGGCAGCCATCGCTTCAACCAAAACAATCCCCTGCGTCTCACTTAAAGAAGCGAAAGTAAAAATATCCATCGCGTGATAACAATCAACCAGGTCCTGTCCCTTAAGCACTCCGGTCAGATGCAGCCTTTTCTCTGCTCCTTCCTCCTTATAGATTTTCTTGATCAGATCCTTAAGCGGCCCTTCTCCAACCAATAAAAAGTGCGCTTTACTTTCTTTCTTTAAGTAACCAGCAACACTGCGGCTCAAGAATTCTAAATTTTTTTCTAAAACCAGCCTGCTGACACACCCGGCCACAACGGCATTTAAAGGGATACCCAAGCGTTTACGGATAATATTTCCATCTCCTTGAGAAAATTTTCGCAGGTCCACTCCGGTCGGGACCACTTCTATCGGGGTTTTGACCCCGCGGTTTAAAAGTATAGCGCGGACACTTTCGCTGGGCACAATCACCTGATTCGCCAAATTAGCGTAACCGGCAAAAAGTTCAATGATAAAATGCTTAATCCCTTCATTTGGAATCGGCAGATAATGCATATGCTGTTCAAACATCGTATGATAAGTAAACACCAGCGGAACACGGGATTGGCTGCTTAACCGCAGGGCAATATCCCCCATCCAGAAAGGGTGGTGGCAATGAATAATATCCGGCATAAACTTTTTCATAAGTTCCGGTAAAAGACTCGACATCGGTAAAGCAATGGAAAAATTTGAATGGTTGAATTTTTGAATCGCGCGCAGGCGTATCACCCCAACCTCATCAGGCGGCGCGCCCGCGCATTCAGGCGCGACAATAACAACTTCATGGCCCAATTTTTCAAACTCAAGAGTAAAGGAATGAATAGATTGTTCTATTCCTCCAACCATGGGAGTATAAGTGTTTGTCATCATTAAAATCTTCATAGTCATTCTACCGCTTTCAATTCAGTGGAATTAGTTCCCGGAAGAACTCTCAAGTATATAAACCCGGATAATTGAATATCAATCGGCGGTTTTTTCCTCTTAGGCGCGTATTCGTATGGGGCAAGGTTCTAAAAACCCACCATTTAAAACTTATAAAAGCAAATAAACTTGTTAATATTGTGGCAATTATTAACGCTTGCCAAACAGCACCCAGCCGAAAACCTTTTATTTTGATATTTTTTAATGTCCATAGTTTTTACTTACAATACCTCTAGTATTATTATGCGCGAAATAAAAATTTTAATCAATTGTACCTGGGTATACATCCCGAATTTTGCGGTAGATTATGTTTTGTGCGATTTTGAAGAGGTTTGAATAAATATTATCTTTGAAGAAATTAACTTTTAGAGGGAGTAATGCCTGCTTTTTGGGCAAAACGGATAAGCTCGGACACGATTTTGGCCTGCATTTTATTCATTACCCGGCCGCGGTAGACCTTAATTATTTGAAGTGAGACTCCGCAACATAAATTATCGTCTTGAGAATAGTCATACTCTGGCTTTTTTCTTGATAGGAAGGGAAAAATAAAAAATTGCCCCGCCGCTAGGATTATTTTTAACATCCAATTTCCCGCCATGAAACTCAACAATAGAGCGGCTGATAGACAATCCCATGCCCAGCCCATCCTGTTTACTCGTAAAAAACCGGGTGAAAAGCTTAGGAAGATTCTTCACTGGTATCCCGCATCCTGTATCCCGAATTTCAACAATAATCACATTATCCTTCCGCGATGTACTGATCATTATCTCCCGGACCTGCGGCGCGTTATCCAGAGCATCGAAACTATTACTGATAAGATTCAGGATAACCTGCTGCAGCTGTATATGGTCACCGCGGATAAGCGGAAGGTTCTTTTCAAGCTCGAGCTTTAAGACATCGTGCCTTACTGCGGCATCAGTAGCAATAAGTATAACTGTATCATTAATAAGAGTATTGATGTCAAGCGGTTTCATTTCCGAAATACCCTTCTTTAAAAGCAAACGCATGCGCTGAATAACCGCGGCCGCCCGCTGGTCATCATTAATAATGTACTGCAATATATCCTTTAGCTTAGGCTCTTTGCCATTAAGCATACGTTGAGCCGCCTGCGCGTAAGAAAGAATAGACGTAAGCGGCTGGCTGATCTCATGCGCTAAAGAAGAAACAAATTCCGCGAGTTTTCCCACCCTGGTTACGTGCAAAAGCTCATGGCGCTGCTCTTCGATCTTTAATTCTCTCTGCCTCATCAAGGTGAGATCTGTCTTGATCCCTACATAATGAGTAACCTCCCCTTTTAAATCAGGTACCGGAGAAAGGCGCAATGAATTCCAGCATTTTTTTTCAGCCTTATTCAAATTAAGCACTTCTCCGTGAAAAGATTTCCCTTTAAGCATAGCGCGCTTTATTTTCTTGATAATAAGAGGATTGGCCTCAACTCCGTAGAATAAGAAATAATTTTTTTCCAAAATTTCATTTTTTGTGTAACCAGTCATCTTCTGAAACGATTTATTAGTATAAACAATAGGATAATCCGGTTTCCGCGCGTCAATAAGAAAAATTCCGTCCACGGCTGATTCCATGGCCTTGGTAAGAATGTAAACCTGCTCCTCAGCCAGATCATTCCTCTCTACCCATTTCTTTATCTGCCCGTTTTTAAGCTTTAACTCACGCGCTTGCCGGAGAACCGTCTTTCCCATTTTCGCATTAGTTTTAATTTTGTCAAAAGCCCGTCTTGAAAAATTCCGTCGTTCCGCTTTAAAAGCGCTATTTTTAGATATAGGCTTTTTCGCTTTTTTCTGAATAGCCCTTACTTTTATTTTGAGTTTTGATTGTTTTTTATTTGCCATATTATATATTATTTTGCGCAAAGAAAATAATTCCTAAAAACATTCCCCGCTTTAAAGCAAAAAAACTCCGCTGACACCTTCCGTGGCGTTTTTCTTTAGTAAATAGTATAACTCTTTATAACACCCCGGGCAAGAAGATTTATAGCAAATGATTTATAGCAAATGTCAAGCCAAATCTATTATATCCACATGCTTCCACATGCTAAATATTCAAATCATCTCCTAAATATTCAGCTATTAAAGTAAAACAGCCTTTGCGTAATTTACCAGCAAAGGCTGTTTTAAATACCCGCGATTAATGTTTTGCTTATTCCGGCTTGTTTTTTCTGCTGAGATTTTGGATTGTTTTTATTACATTTTGTTTATAGCGGATAATTATTGCGATGCCCGCGAACAAAATAATCAAAAACAATAGTCTGCCTGATTTCTTAGTATAAAAAGCATGTATCTTTAGCTGCTCCCGGCTGATTAATTTGGTAAATGTATAGAGTTTGCCTCCAGTCGGAATGGTAATATGAATCGGTAATACCCCTTTTTGTCTGCCTTTGGTTGCCACTTGCTTGGTTTTTGACGGAGCTAACTGCTGATTATAACGCGCGGTCTGAGTATTTATATTTGAGACAAATGTCTGGTCTTTTTTCTGCCAGATTTCTGGCGCGGGCTTCTGCGTATAGGCTTCTTTTTTTAAATCACAAAACGATGTATCCGCGCAGGTCTCATAGTCCATTAGTTCTTGCGACCTGGCGGGCATGTCTCTCCCAAGCTTTTCAACATTAAGTCCGCCAATAATCCTTTTATCCATATGTTCCTGCGGCTGCCTCCATCTGCCCTGAGCAAAAACTCTTGTACCTGGTTCCAGATTACCGCTAAGATTAAAATAATTATAACCAAACGGCATATACACATCCCAGGTAACATTTGTCAGCGGAATATCAAACTGCGGCGCAGTAAGATTTATCCTGCCAAACAGGAAAAATTTAGAACGCTTAACTTCATAAATTATTTCCACAGGAAAACTGCGGTCTTTTTCTTCATACTTAACCAAGGGTAATAATATTTTATTTTCTTCGGTTTTCGCGGGTTTTACCGCTTTGCCGTCAACAAAAGTGCTCCAGATTTCCACATTTTTAGGCAAAGCTATGTCTAAATACTGTTTTGTTCTGTTTTTAATCTGATACTTCGCGCTGACAATAATCTGCCCGTCTTTACCTAAAACAGTTGTAATATTTGCTGCTTCAACTACCGCCACCAATACCGCGACATCTTCGTGCTTTTTAATGTCTAAGCCCACGCTATATGGATAGCGGACATATTGTAAAGCGTATAATATCGGAATATCCGCGCCGGCAAGTTTATCCTGCGGTAATTCCTTAACATCTACCTGGCTGGCCCCGTCAATATTAACTAATTCAATTTCCACATTTGCCCTTGGACCAATGGCCACACTGCCGGTCTGACGTTCGACCCCAAGAACCTGAAATGCCGGCATTTCTGTTTTTTCCGAAAGATTTTTTAATACTTTTTCATAGGCACAGTAAAGATTATACTTGCCCTTTACTTTAGAATGTAAAGAAATCGTATATATTTTTACTTTTTTCTTCTGACCGTTTACATCCATTTCTTCTAAACGTTCTGCTTTGGCTTTAATTCCCTGTCCCATGATATCCACTCCGCTGACATCATTAGGTAAGACAATTTCAAACTGATCAACTCCGGCAAATAAAACATCAAATGTTACCGCTGAATTAACCAGGACCAAACCTTCACCCACTGATAAAAAGGTAAAGACATCCGCCATTACCCGCGGATCAACCTTTTCTACTGCCAGCTGCAGTTCATAAGGCTGGGTAATAAACTTATACGCTAAGTTCGGATAGATTTTCTCCCCGGGAATCTCGATTAAATCTGATAAAGCTGTTTCCGTAAGCTTACCGCGGTGTTTTGTTTTAAGATTAATACTGCTCTCGCAAGCCACACCAATAAAACCCGTCAGCTTATCCACATTTAAAACATTTACCTGCGGCATCTGAATATCCTGATAAATATCTTTTACCGGCTTTTCCAGCTTAACTAATAAGCGATAATCCCCGATGGCCTTAGTGCGCAGCTGGATTTCCAGATCCTGCCTATTCCCTTTTTGATTTACTTTCCAGTTTTCAATATTTAAACCTTTAACATCAATAACATCCATATCGCCGGGCAATTCCAGATTAAAATTAAACACCCCTGCTTTCTCAATCTTATAATCAGTCATAATCAGCAGCCGCATTACTTCTTCTGACACATCAAGAAAAACATTATTCCGGGCGGATATTTCCGGCATTGTTTTCTCAATATTAATCATCAGTTCTTTAGGATCACGTAAAAAACGATACGCTAAAGAAATATTTGCTTCGCCGTCTCCGGCATCTTTTAGCTGTTGCGGTAATTCCGCGATATTCAGCTGACTAACTCCATCGCGCTGCAAAGAACGCAGTTTATAATCATCTTTTACCTTAAACGCGTAATAGCCATTTTCCCTTTCAGAGTCTAAAGAAATAATATCCGACGTGCTATAATTACCTTCAATCTTATCTTTTATTTCTTCCGCGTCCAGCACTAATTGATATGTATCGGAGATTTCCTTTGTTAATTCCACGCTAAGAATCTGCTTATTCTTCTCTTTTTTTAATGTCCAGTTTTTCAGGTTTTCGCCTTTAACAGTCAACAGATTCATATTTTCCGGCAAAGACACATTAAATTGAGAAAGTTTCCCCTGAATAACTTTGTAATTTAAAAAAGTCCGGGTATTAATCACGCCAGAGGATATAGTAATCAGAGTATTATTCTCTGAATTAAACAAAAGATCTGCTTTGGCTAAAGCCGTAGGCTTGGCAAACCAACTCACTTCAATCTGTTTAGCCGCTCCCAAATAAGCTGTAAATTCCGTGTTTTTACCTTTGGCTTTTATCTGCGTGCTCATTGCCGGACTGCTTTGAATATCCAGATCAATCCCCTCGAACACCAATTGTAATGTGGAAATCGCTGACGGAAATACCTCAAGATTCAGCATATTACGATCACTTTTCTGATTAACCAAGGCGGTGAATTGCAGTCCAACAGAATAACTGCCTTTACCCGGAAAAAGCAGATTATACCTGCCTTCTCGCTGCAGCAGCAATACGCCTTTAGGTAAAGCGGTTTTAATCATTGCCACATCCTGAGTAAACAAAGGAACGCTACTCTGCTGCTCAGCTAAAACTTCAATCTTTAATTTTGTATCCACAAACACAGTAGCATCTTCTACCTTACCAATGTAAGCAGCCTCCTGTACCACATAGCTGGGCATACACATTGTTTTAGAAGCAATACACATATCCACTTCTTTTGCCCCAACACACGGTATAATGCTTAACACTCCGATCATTAATCCTAAACAAGCAAACAATATTTTCCTCATAATCTATCCCCTTTCTTCTGCCCCATAACTAGGGACAGCGACTAGTTTTTAGCCTTTTTGGGCCGCCCTTCTGACAAAGGAGTCAACCTCATTCCAAACACCTGCTCCAATTTCCGAACGAAACTTGAACTACCAGAGGGTCTTCCCGTCAACGTATTTCCTTTAATTAATTCTACTACTGCCCCATCTGTTCTTTCATTCAAATATTTATCCCAATCTGCTACCTGAACATACCTGTTAATCTTTAATAACGTTAACTCTCCTAAGCTACTGTTGCCTGATCCATGCGCTTTTGCACTACTGTATTTCCAATCTTTCGCACTCATCACCAAACCGGCCCTTACCGGATTATTTTCGACATATCTTACTGCCTCATATAAATGCTTCTCGTCCAACGCACAAGAATAAAATCTTCCCTGCCATAAATGACCACTGACTCCATTCTTCTTATTATAATATTGAGAATACCTCATATGCGCCGAATTAAACGTTCTGGCAAAAGAATCCTGATTTATAGGAACTGCAATGAAATGCACATGGTTGGGCATTAAACAATAACTGATTATCAACAGTTTATTTTTATCGCTATATTCTTTTATCAATTCCAGATATCGCTGATAATCACTGTCTTCAGAAAAAGTTATTTGTTTATAATTACCTCGCTGGGTAATATGATGCGGGCAATCTTTCACAACTACTCTGGCTATTCTTGGCATACAACCATCATACAAATAACCTATGTTGTTGTCAATAAAAACTAGTCGCTGTCCCTTGTTTACAATCTGCGAGGACTTTCGCTTCCCCCAAACCTGTCGTATCGTTTCACTTGAAATACAGGGCCACTCACTCCTTAAAGAGGAACCCTTATGTTTCCCTCCTTGCGCTAACCATGAATCGAGCTATGCTCTGGTTCATAGCAGGAAGTTCCAGCACGCCGATAGGGGAAAACAATCTTTTCCCCTTCACTATTCGTATTTTCAGGCTTGAATATCATCCAGTTTTTTCTTAAAGTCTTTGCCTTTGGATGATTAGCATTTTCCCTTCTTGTAAACTACGTGTATAATCTTTGCCATCTTTTCTCCTCTTATTTTGCCCCTATTTATTACGCCAATAAACTTCCTATATCTCCAAACTTATGGCTATATATGTAGTAACAGAGGTAACATGCTGTTATTAAAGTAGTTTTGACTATGAGCAATATTACAGAGGAACAAGTGAGTAATTTGGCATTATTGGCCAAGAAGGGCTTGAAAAAGAATTTACTACTTTAGACGCTCTATGCCTCTCCCCAATGTCAAGACCATTTTTTATAGATCATCTCTCTCCACAATATCAGGCTGAATCAAGCGGCGCTTTTTTCCTTTATTCATTTAATATTATTTGCTATAATATTAACCTGATTAGGGGATGCCTTTTATGGATCAAAACACAGCTCAGAATAAACATGAACACACTGCCGCGGAAATAAAACTTGCCAGCCAAATCGCGGCGAGTTTATTCGGCATGCTAAAAGCAGTCCATCTCTATCCGCGCGGACATCAAATGCTCAGTCAAGTTGTAGAAAAATTCTACACAACCCTTCAGGAAGTTATCGCGCAAAAACAAATCGCGGTATTCCGCATCTATGAAAATAATCTTTATATTCTGGATATTCATTTGGATAATCAAAAGCTGCCGGGGATTGATGATTTTATTGAAGAAATGCAAAAACGTTATATCCGCCAAATCATTTTCAATCCAGCCACCAACTTAACTGACATTGATCTTTTAGTAGAAATCTTTAATTTTGAAACCAGCAAAATATCGTCTTTGGGTGGAGCGGGTAAAATTTTAATTCAAAAAGGCTCCAAAGGAATTCGGATTATTGAATATTATTCCAGCAAACACTCCACCCTGGATCAGGAGCGCTTGCTGAGTTTAACCAACAGTATTATCTTTCGTTATTTTACTGACGACGAGATGCCTTTTTTAGATTCTGAACAAACTCATTTTCTATATGAATTGCTTCAAGAGTCACAACTGGTCTGCGAATTGATTAAAATTGCCTCGCAGTTTAGTATTAGAAAACAAACCTCTGCTCTGGGTGAAAACCAGTTAATTCTTAAAATTCTAAATAAAATTAAAATCGCGATTACCACATTGGAACTTTCTGAAGAAGAAGAAATCCATACAATCTTAAAAGATTTAATTGCCGCGTTCGGCAATGAAACATTATTTGATTTGGTATTTGAAGATCCCGACGCAGAAATCCTCCAATACACGCAAGCCGCTAATTATCTACTTGAACAAATGAGCCCCGGGCAAACCGCGAAATTGTTTGTTAAAAAAATCGCTGAATCAAATCAAACTTTCAGTATTATAGCGCATACCAAACATGTCTTAAGCAGAGTGTTTATTGACCGCAGCGCTTTTTTAAATTTTCTTCCGGCTTTCAAGCAGGCCCTGCAAACCGGATTAGAGCATTCCGATAAAACCTCTTCGATTTTAAATGACATCTGTTCGGCTTTTGCTCCTGGCCTTTCTCTGGAAGATAATGTGGACCTGGCTTTAGGCGCCATAACCTCTGAAGAAAAAATCGACATTATTGATGGTTTAAATGTATTAAAAACCGTACACTTTGAAAAAGATATTTTAAAAAAATATATCGAAGAATATTCTGAGATTCCAGCACATCTGGAAATCCTGCACGCTTTATTGTCTGACCCATTAGAAACCCCCGTGTTTAATGATTTGCTGGATAAATGCCTGCAAATAACCAAAAGTATTTTACACGGTTCTGACCTGGAGCAAAGCAGTCAATCCTTTAACTTTTTCGCGGAACAACTTAAACCAGAGTCTTTAATCACTACTGAGCACAAACTATTTATCGCGGATGCTTTGGAGCATTTTCCCGAAGCACTGATTGAAAAATTTATCTTAGAAATGACTAAAACTTATTCCGAAACAAAAACCAAACTTTGTTTACAAGATTTATTTATCCTGTTTTCACACAGACTGATCGCCTTACTCCTTAGACTATACACGCAAAAAGGTGACTTATCCAAAGATACAATAATTAAACAAGTTATTCTAGAGCAATATAGCACTGCTGCTTTAAAATTAAACATCGATTTATGCAAGGAGCCAACCAACAGCATTTTACGTTTACTGGAATTAATGCAGCTAATTAATGATGATGCCGCGCTGCCTTTGGTCTGGCCGATATTGTTTCATGAAAATATTATTTTAGCGCAACGAGCTTTAAAGCTGATTGCCAACCGCAAATCACACGCGGCTTTAAACATGCTCTTGCAAATTTTGGGGCATAAGCTCATTGCTTTGCGCATTGTCTGCATTGAATATTTAGCTGGTTTTAGATATAAAGAAGTGCGTTCCACCATTGCTTTGATTGCCCGTGGACAGGAGGCTATGTGCGATAATGAGCTGTTAAATATTGATATCCGCGTTGCGGCTTTAAAATCTTTGCGCAGTTTGGACAAGGAACTAACAATCAGCGTGCTAAAGGAAATTAAGCATAAACGCAAAATACTGTTTTTCCCGGCTGAACCTAAGGCTTTGCGTGTTTTCGCGAAAATTGAGCTCAAAGAATTACAAAACAAATAAAATAAGTTAAAAAAATCCAAACATTGATTGAGGGATGCTAATGGATCAAGCGATTATAAAACAGCTGGTTAAGGTTTTCGTGAAAAACTTTTCCCTTTTACTCACTGAAAGCGGTTTATATCCACCACACCATCCGAATGTTGTTGCCCAAACCCATCAAACGTTAGCTGCTTTAAAAGAAGCTTTTAATATTCTGCCGGAAATTTATCTAGACATTCTAGAAGGCCAATTTGCCTATGAAGGAATCCCTTTGTATGAAATAAAACATATTGTGGAAAAAGTAGCCCAAATGCTGGAGTCAAAAGCAATTAAATGTATTTGTTTTAAAATTGGCTTAAGTCCGCAGAACTTAAGTCTTTTTGTCCAAATGCTCTCTGATAAAATTAAACATTTGAATGCTGAAGGATTACAAAGTGAGTTGGGTAAAGCTAATATCGCGAGCATTATTGTGGAAAAAAAGCGGGATAAAAAAGAAGATAACAAACATACTTTGTTGGAAGCAAATAAAGTTTATGGGGGCAGCATTGAAGCCAATAAGCTTATTTATTCAGCAATCCAGGCTGGCAAGGTTTTACCTTTAGATGTTGTGGATAAAGTTGCCCAGGATATTACCAGCTTGATTGCCCAAGACAGCTGCTCTAGTTTAGCGTTAGCGGCTCTGCGCAGTTATGATGAATACACTTTTACCCATTCAACTAATGTGGCGATTCTTTCAGTTGCGTTAGCAACAACAGTGATTGAGGATCCTTTACTGCTCAATCGTCTGGCTAGAGCCGCGATTTTGCATGATATTGGAAAAACAAAGATTCCGTTAAAAATATTAAATAAACCCGACAAACTAAATCCCGATGAATGGCAGTTAATGCAGCAGCATCCTTTATTGGGCGCGCAGATTTTGGAACAGCAGGCAACCATGGATGAACTTTCAATTATTATTGCTTCGCAGCATCATATGAAGTACGATTTGAGTGGATATCCGCGAATCCAGCATCTCGCGCCTTTGCATCCACTATCTTTAATTGTTAATATCTGTGACATTTATGACGCGATCACCAGCAGGCGGCCATATAAAAATTCTTTGCCTTGTGATAAAGCTTTAGCATTTATGATGCGGTTGATTGGCTGTGATTTTGATCCGGCATTTTTTAAAATCTTTGTGCAGATGATGGGGGTATACCCTCCTGGCAGTTTAGTGCGCTTAAATACCAGGGAATTCGCGATTACCAAAAGAGCGCGTCCTACGGCCTTGCTGCTGCCTCAGGTAAAAATAATAATCGATGCCAGTGGACAATTATTAGCTGATCCTTTATTAATTGATTTGTCGGATAATGAGCAAAACAATACGGGAAGAAATATTGAAGAAGTTGTTGAGCCCTCAACCATAGGGATTGATCCCCTGGATTTTATTTAAAACTTTGAAGCTTTTCCCACAAAAAGATTGCCGAGCTTTTGGTATATATTCCGGTTTGTCTAAAAAAAAGTAGAATGTTTATTTGTTTAAACAATCCGCCTAAGAGTAAAGCAATAATACTCAGATTAATCAAATAAATCAAAGTTAAAGAAAAAAGATATCCATTTTCCGTTATATCCGGCTGTTCAACTCTTAAGCTGTGCACTGTCATTAAAAAGTGAAATGCGATTGAACAGCCAATCAGGAGAATTAAAATCTGGAGATAATCATTGATATAAGGATAGAATATCGTCGCGCAAAAAAATCCGGCAATAATCAAAATTGTGTATATGGGCAAACAATATGGTCCCAGACTGATCAAAACATTACTCTTTGTGGCCGCCACACTGCCGCCCTGTGCCGAGACTTTAAATGCTTTAACTTTTCCGCCGCACAACAAGGCAAGCAGAGCATGCGTGCTTTCATGTCCCAAGACATATAAAAAACTCATTTTTAATCCCGAGAAATATAATAGAATATATAAACCAATGCCGCTAAGAAAATAAAGCATTGTTTGCTCCATGGTTCCTAAAGCTTGGAGTAATTCATAAAACGCTTTACTTGCCCCAAAACACACTGGCAATAAACTAATACCAATAATAATTTTCACAAGGCGTTTGAGCATGAGGCTTTATCCTGTATTAATTTATTGTCTCGGTCTAATAAATTCTAAACCATCCATATATGGCTGCAACGCTTTAGGAATAGCAATACTGCCATCTGCCTGCTGATAGTTTTCCATGATCGCGATTACTGTTCTGGCTAAAGCAATGCCTGAACCATTAAGCGTGTGCACATGACTGACTTTATTAGTAAGCGCGTCTTTGTATCTAATATTTGCTCTGCGGGCCTGAAAATCCTCAAAATTGCTGCAGCTGGAAACTTCCAGCCAATTTTTTACGCCTGGAGCCCAAACCTCAATATCATAACATTTAGCTGCCGCAAAACTAATATCACCGGTTGATAAGGCAATAACTCTGTAGGGCAGCTCCAACTCCTGTAATACAGCTTCAGCATTTTTCAACAATGATTCCAACTCCGCGTATGATGTTTCTGGTTGAACAAATTTTACTAATTCCACTTTATCAAACTGATGTACGCGCAGTAAACCCCGTGTATCTTTACCATAAGATCCAGCTTCTCTGCGAAAACAGGGAGTATATGCTGTATAATAAATCGGCAGTTTTTTTGAATCCAGGATTTCATTGCGATGAATATTAGTTACCGGCACCTCGGCTGTTGGGATTAAAAACAAATCATCTTCGTTTGCTCTATACATATCTTCTTCTAACTTTGGTAATTGACCTGTCCCTGTCATTGAGGCCCTATTAACAACAAATGGAGGTGCGATCTCTAAAAAACCGTGTTTTTTAGTATGTAATCCCAACATAAAGTTAATTAAAGCTCTTTCCAAATAGGCTCCAAGGCCTTTATATAGTACAAAATTCGAGCCTGTTATCTTGGTTGCGCGCGCAAAGTCAATAATATCTAATGATTCACTTAATTCAATATGATCTTTTATTTTAAAGTCAAACTCTGTTTTCGGCGTTCCCCAAGCACTGACTTGTAGATTAGCACTAGCATCTTTTCCTATTGGCACTGATTCATTGGGAATATTTGGGATTGTAAGTAATATTTCATCTATTTTACTCCTAATACTACCCACTTCATCATCATTATCCTTAATTTTTTGGGATAAATCCTTTAGTGCAGATCTTTTATCGGAAATATCCTGCTTTTGCTTGACTAAAACAGCCATTTCATCTGAGGCTTGATTGCGCTGCTGTTTTAATACTTCTACTTGCGCGTTTTTTTCGCGCCATTGCCTGTCTAAATCCAGTAAACTCTTAATTTCCAGATTCATATTACGATTTTTAATTGCCTGTTTGACGATTTCGGGATTTTCTCTGATTAATTTAATATCCAACATATTTACCTCCATTTATTAATAAAGTCACATGACACAAAGTCACAAGGTTTTAGAAATTAATTATTAGTAATTCGTCATTCATAACTCATCATTCGTAATTAGTCTTTCAGTCTATTATCCCTTTATAACACCTAAGGGCTTCATTCTGCAAACTTTTTTTGAAATTCCAGCAGCAGCCACAATATCAATTACTTGCTTAACATCTTTATACGCTTGCGGTGCTTCTTCACAAATAATTTGCTTGTCCGCAGCTATTACAGTAATCCCTTTATTATTTAATTCCCGGAGAATTTGTTTGCTGTTTAAGGTTCTTATTGCCTGAGAACGGGACATTATCCGGCCTGCCCCATGACACGTCGAACCAAAAGTTTCCCGCATTGCGCTGTCAGTGCCAACTAGTAAATAGGAACAAGTCCCCATATCTCCTGGAATAATCACTGGCTGTCCGGTTTGTTTATGCAGGGCATTCAGTTCTGATTGTCCTGGACCAAAAGCCCGCGTAGCTCCCTTGCGATGCACACAGACATTCAGTTTTTTATTATTAATTATATGCTGCTCGATTTTCGCGATATTATGCGCCACATCATAAACTAATTCCGCTTTTAATTGATTGTCGGTTAATTTTAAGGTTTGTTTAAATGTTTGGATTACCTGATACATAATAATCTGGCGATTTGCCCAGGCATAATTTGCCGCGCAGCGCATTGCCCCTAAATAAGCCTGGCCTTCCGGGGAATTAACCGGCGCGCAAGCTAATTGGCGGTCAGGAACCTGGATATTATATTTTTTCAAACAGCCTAAAATCAACTTTATTTGATCTGTGCAGATTTGATGACCTAAACCCCGCGAACCAGTGTGAATCATTACCACTATTTGTTTAAGCTTAAGCCCAAAATTAGCCGCAATCTGCTGATCATAAATTTTCTCAATGCTCTGAATTTCAATAAAATGATTGCCTGAACCTAATGTGCCTAATTGCTGCTGTCCTCTTTTAACAGCATGCTCTGATATGTTTTCCGGCTGAGCATTTTTCATCCAGCCATTTTCCTCGGTATTTTCCAAATCAGCTAAAGTGCCATAGCCTTGATCAACTGCCCAGGCCGCGCCGTTTAAAAATACTTGTTGCGCGTCTTTTAATTTAAGCTTGAATTTGCTGGTCGAGCCAACGCCAGCAGGTACTGTATGATATAAGTTTTTTATTAATTCCGGAATTTTCTGCTGAATTTCTTCAAAATGTAATTGTGTTTTAAGCAGCCGCACTCCACAATTAATATCAAAACCAACACCGCCAGGGGAAATTACCCCACTTTTGTCAATATCTGTAGCTACAACCCCGCCAATCGGAAAACCATAGCCCCAATGAATATCCGGCATTGCTAAAGCCGGGCCAATAATTCCTGGCAAAAAAGCCGTATTTGCCACCTGTTCAATTGCTTTATCTTTGAATAAGTTATTAAAAATTTGCTGATTAGCGTAAATAATCCCGTGGGTAAGCATGCCTGGTTTATAATTCCGCGGCACCTGAACCCGAAACTCATCCAATCTTTGCAGTTTGCTTGTCATTGTTTTCCCCAAATGGTCTATAGCCATAAGCTATAAGCCATTAGCCGGTTACAAATCCAAAAACACTTTGGCTGTGATTTGCTGCTTATCGCGTTTTATACTTAATTGATGGTAGGTAACAGCTTTTACTTCTGTTTTTCGCTGAATATTTCGCTGATTAAATTTAACTGCTTTACAGCAACCATTGATCTGCGTTTTAGACAGGCTGTTTATTTGAAAATAAATAAAAAAAATTTGATTAATATCGGATAAAGCTAAAAGCTCGCTCAGCCAGGCAACCAGCAACTCTTCTTGATCTGAAGCATTAAGGCAAACCTGATACTCAACTGTTTTTTTTGCTGGCCGTTTAATCTCACCGATCAATGAAAACATCGCCTGCGCGGCATTTACAAAAACAGCTGAATAGTCTGAACCAGTTATGGCCAGACCAATATCAGCTGTATGCGAAATATGCTTAAATTTCGCCGGTTGTTTCTGGATTTTCAATTTCCGTGTCTTCGGCAATATCCGCGTCTTCAACATCTTCATCTTTTGCTGCCAGTCTGGCAACCGCGACCAAACGATCATCTTGTTTTAAGCGGATCATTCTCACGCCTTGCGTAGATCTGCCGGTTGCCCGAATATCTTTAATTGGCGAACGCACAATCATTCCGCTTGAGGTTATAAGCATTAAATCATCATTATCTGTCACTGAGTTCACCGCAACAACTAAACCATTAGCTGCTGTTGTTTTAATATTAATTAATCCTTTACCGCCGCGGGTTTGAGTACGATATTCTTCCATTTTTGTTCTTTTACCTGAACCTTTTTCAGTAACAGTAAGCAATGTACCGTCTTTGCGTACTAACTCCATACCAATTACTTTATCGCCTTTAGCCAGAGAAATACCGCGCACACCTGATGCTGTTCGGCCCATATCGCGGACATCTGCTTCGGAAAAACGAATTGCTTTACCCTGCAGTGTGGCGAGGAAAACTTCTTCGTTTCCGTCAGTTAATCTACAGGAAATCAAAGCATCATTATCTTTTATGGTGATGGCATTAATTCCGCCTTTGCGCGGATTGCTGTAGGCCATTAAATCCGTCTTTTTAACCTGACCATTGGCTGTGCTCATAATTAGGAAATTGCCTTCGGTAAATTCCTTCACTTGAATCAATGCGGCAATTGTTTCACCTGAATCAAATGGCAGTAAATTAACAATTGCTTTACCTTTAGACACGCGGCCAGCCTGAGGAATTTCATAAACCTTTAACCAAAAGACTTTTCCCCGGTTAGTAAACACGAGTAAGTAATCATGGGTTGAAGCCACGAATAAGTGTTCGATAAAATCTTCTTCGCGCATTCCCGCGCCGGAAACACCCACTCCGCCGCGCCGCTGTTTACGATAAGCGCTGACCGGCAGACGCTTAATATATCCAGCATGCGAAAGGGTAATCACTACTTCTTCCTGAGCAATCAAATCTTCAATCTCTAAATCATCTACCGCGGCAATAATCTGAGTTCTCCGGGCGTCGCCGTATTTCTTTTTTAATTCCAGCAATTCTTCTTTGATAATTGATAAGACTTTTTTCGGATCTTCCAAAATTGCTTTTAACATGGTGATCTTTTTAATTAACTCTAAATATTCGTTTTCAACTTTATCGCGTTCTAATCCGGTTAATCGCTGCAGCTGCATTTCTAAAATAGCTTGCGCCTGAAGTTCGCTTAATTTAAATCTTTCCATTAAAGCAATCCGCGCGTCAGGGGTGGTTTTTGATTCTCGAATAGTTTTAATTACTTTATCTAAATTATCTAAACATATTTTTAAGCCTTCTAAAATATGCGCTCTTTCCTGGGCTTTACGCAGATCATACTTTGTTCTGCGAATAATAATAATTTTACGATGCTCGATAAAATGCTGCAATATTTGTTTTAACGGTAAAATCTGGGGCTGATTATCGACTAAAGCCAGAAAAATAATTCCAAAGGTGGTTTCAAGCTGAGTGTGTTTATATAATAAGTTTAAAACTACCTGGGCATTACCATCGCGTTTTAATTCAATAACCAAACGCATTCCTTCTTTATCTGATTCATCGCGCACATCAGAAATGCCCTCAATTTTTTTGTCCTGTACTAGTTTTACAATATTATTAATAACATTAGTTTTATTTACCTGATAAGGAATTTCTCTAATTACTATTGTCTCTTTATTATTTTTATGCTGTTCAATCGCGGCTTTAGCCCGCACCCTGATTGGTGAGCGCCCGGTTTTATAAGCCTGCTTAATCCCTTCTCTGCCGCAGATAATTCCGCCGGTAGGAAAATCCGGCCCAGGAATAATTTGAATTAATTCTTTTACTGTTGTCTCAGGATTGTCGATTAAACAAACAACCCCATCAATAACTTCATTTAAATTATGCGGCGGAATATTTGTCGCCATACCAACAGCGATACCGCTTGAGCCATTGATTAATAAATTAGGTAAAGCCGCGGGTAACAATCTGGGTTCTTTTAATGATTCATCAAAGTTTGGCGCGAAATCAACAGTTTCTTTATCGATATCAACCAGCATTTCCCGGGTAATTGCCGCCATCCGCGCCTCAGTATAACGCATTGCCGCGGCTGAGTCTCCATCAACCGAACCAAAGTTTCCCTGCCCATCAATCAAGGGATAACGCAAAGAAAATTCCTGAACCATCCGCACCATGGAATCATAAACAGCGGTGTCTCCATGCGGATGATATTTACCTAAAACTTCTCCCACAATACGCGCGCTTTTTTTGTACGGCTTACTGTGATCGAGATTTAAATCTTTCATCGCGTAAAGAATACGTCTGTGTACTGGTTTTAACCCATCACGAATATCGGGTAAGGCTCGGCCAACAATTACACTCATAGCATAATCAATGTAGGATTTTTTCATTTCCTCTTCGATTGGCACTGGTATTATGCGTTCATTTTCTGTAAACATATCTTTTTTTATTCTCCCTGTTTATTAACTGGCAACTAGTTTAACTACTGGCCAACTACCTAACTGGCTAACCGATCTATATATCTAAATTTCTTACGTCTTTAGCATGCGCTTGAATAAAATTACGTCTTGGCTCAACCGCGTCACCCATTAAAACTGTAAACATTTCATCCGCTACCACCGCGTCCTCAATGTCTACGCGCAGCATTGTGCGTTTTTCCGGATCCATTGTCGTTTCCCAAAGCTGTTCAGGATTCATTTCCCCTAAACCTTTATAGCGCTGAATAGTTAAACCTTTTCTGCCTGATTCGCGAATAACAATCAATAAATCCTTTAATCTGCTGATTGGTGTTTCATCGCTGGACTGCTGATCAACCAGATTTAATACTTTTTTATTCAGGCTGGTACCATCTGCTTTAACCGCGCCTTTTTTCGCTTTTTTGCCCCCTTTATTTAATTCCGGGGTTTCCTCTTCTAATTCCGAACCTTCTTTAACTTCGGAAACATAATCCAGAATATCAATTTCCATTTTCTCTAATCTTAGGGTTAACTTAAAAATATCCATGCTTTCATGAAAAGTAGTTACTTTTATTATATGAATATTAGGATCATCAATTGTGCCGCCAAAACCGCGCGTTTCCTGAATTTCCACATCTTTACCTGTGCGAACTTCTTCTTCTTTAACATAAGCCGCTAATTCTTTTTCATCAAAAATAAATTTACCTTCCTCTACACTATCAATTTTATATATCGGCAGTTTATTGGTTTTAGCGTCCTTTAATTGGAGATATTTTAAAAATGTGATTCCTTTTTTTTCAACACTATGGCTTAAAAATTCAACTTCCAATAATATTGCCAGTAATTCTTTAAATTGATTATCGGAAAAGGTTTTATCATTTTTCACATTGACAAGTTTTAAGCCTTCCATTCCTAATTCAAATAAAAGACTGTCCATTTCCGCTTCGGTTTCAATATATTCTTCTCTTTTTCCTCTTTTAATTTTATATAAAGGCGGTTGAGCGATATAAACATGGCCTTTTTCAATTAGCTGCGGCATTTGACGATAAAGCAATGTTAATAATAATGTGCGGATATGACTACCATCAACATCAGCATCAGCCATTAAGATAATTTTGTGATAGCGTAATTTTTCCAAATCAAAATCACTGCTTACTCCTGTGCCTAAAGCGGTGATGATCGTTCTTACTTCATCATTGCTTAACACTTTATCTAAACGCGCTTTTTCCACATTAATAATTTTACCTTTAATCGGCAGGATTGCCTGAAAACGGCGGTCTCTTCCCTGCTTAGCTGAACCACCCGCGGAATCTCCTTCAACAATATAAACTTCACACAAAGCCGCGTCACGAATAGAACAATCCGCTAATTTACCAGGTAATGACCCGCTGTCTAAAGCACCTTTACGCCGGGTTAATTCTCGGGCTTTGCGGGCCGCGCTGCGGGCGCGTGATGCTAATAAAGCTTTTTCAATTATTTTATTGCCCACCGCGGGATTTTCTTCTAAAAAACTCCCCAAAGCTTCATTTAAAACAGAAGCAACTATGCCTTCTACTTCACTATTACCTAATTTAGTTTTAGTTTGACCTTCATATTGAGGATTCGGAACTTTAACACTTACAACAACCGCTAAACCTTCCCGCACATCATCACCGGAAAAAGTATCATCCTGATTTTTTAAGAGTTTTTTATTTTTCGCGAATTGATTTAGGGTTCTTGTTAGCGCTGATTTAAAACCAGTTAAATGAGTTCCACCTTCAATTGTATTAATATTATTAGCAAAAGAATAAACTGTTTCACCATAACCATCGTTATACTGCATGGCGATTTCGACAACAATGTCATCTTTTTCTTTTTCCAAATAAATCACTTTTTTAAAAATTGGATTTTTATTTTTATTTAAATGTTCAACAAATTCCAGAATGCCGCCTTTAAAACAAAATTCAGATTGTTTATCATTGCGCTCATCTCTTAAAGTAATCTTTAATCCTTTATTTAAGAAAGCTAATTCTCTTAAACGATTTGATAAAATATCAAAACTGTATTTTGTGATTTCAAATATTTCCCGATCCGGTTTAAATGTGACTTTTGTTCCGGTGTTTTTACTTTTTCCGATAGTGGTTAATTTTGTCGCTGTTTTTCCGTATTCATATCTTTGATGATAAACTTTTCCATCTCTTCTTACTTCCACTTCCAACCATTCAGATAAAGCGTTTACCACACTAACTCCAACTCCATGCAGCCCACCGGAAACTTTATAAACCCGATGATCAAATTTTCCTCCGGCGTGTAAAGTTGTTAAAACAACTTCCACTCCCGGTTTATTTAATTTAGCGTGATTATCAACCGGAATTCCCCGGCCGTCATCAGTAATTGAAACGCTATTATCTTCATTAATAAACACTTCAATATTTGTGCAATACCCAGCCAAGGCTTCATCAATTGAGTTATCAACAACTTCATAAACCAGATGATGCAGACCACGGGCGGTTGTATCGCCAATATACATCGCTGGTCTCTTTCGAACCGCTTCTAAACCTTCTAAAACCTGGATTGTTTCTGAATTATATTTTTCTGGCATAAAAACTACTCCTCCTTAGATCGAAATCAGAATTTCACTTTTTTTTCACTCTTTATTGATTTTACCAATTTTAAACCGAATATCTTTTACTACTCTTAAATCTAAAAATTTTCCAATATTACCGCGTATTTCTTTTTTTCTTAATGTTAAGTGATGCAGTAACGCTGAATTTGAAACCACAATAATTAAAACCTTGTTTTTAATCACCACCGGCATTGATTCCACTGCTGCCGGCAAAGAAATAATTTCTTTCCAGTTTTTTAAAATAACCGCCTGGGGCGTTTGTTTTATCCCTTGATGTTCTTTAAGAAAATTTTCCAGGATTTCTTTAATAATTACTGGTTTTCTTTTTTGATCAGAATATTGATTAATCATATTACTCCCGCTCCCGCGGAAATCAAGCTAATTGCATTGGTAATACAATGTATACATAAAAACCGTTTTCATTAACTAGGTTTTCCCTAAACACTCCCGGTTTTTCCGCGTTTAATAATTCAAAGTCAACATGCTCTTCCTGTAAATTTTTTAAAACATCTAAAATATAGTAAGGGTTGAATCCCACAGTTAACTCATTACCTTTATAATCCATACTGATTTCATCTTTAACTTCTCCTATATCCGGAGTCATTTTAGAAATCACTAGTTTATTTTTAAATACATCCAGTTTAATTGATTGTGAATCAGGACTGGTAAATAAACTTGCCCGTTTAATCGCCGCGAGAAATTTACTTTTCTCGATCTTAATTTTTGCTGTATCATCTTTTGCTTTCTCTTTAGGAATAACCTGTTCATAATTAGGAAATTCCCCTTCAATTAAGCGGGAAATAATGGTTGTGTTATTTAATTCAAAAGCAACTTGATTATCAGAAAAATATATTTTCACTTCACCTTCGTCTTTTAATATTTTATTTAATTCATTAATTGTTTTAATTGGAATAATTGCTTCTTTCTTATCCACATTTAAGGGGATTTTAATTTCAGTTAAAGCTAATCTCCGGCCGTCAGTCGCGACTAATCTTAAAATTTTATTTTTAATGTAAAATAATGTGCCGTTCAAAACATACCGGGTTTCGTCGCGGGACATAGCAAAACTTACTTTTTTAAGAATTTTCTTTAATAATTGCTGTTCCAAGACAACACATTCTTTATTACTAAATTTAGGAATAGCGGGAAATTCTTCTTTAGGTAAACCAATTAAGCGAAAAGAACAGCTGCCGCAATCAATAATCATATTATAATTTTTCCGAACAGTTACTGTAATCTCCCCTTCCGGTAATTCCTTAACTATATCAGAAAATCTTTTTGCCGGAATAGTAATTGTTCCATCTTCGATAATTTCCGAATCAGCGGTATAAATAATACCAATATCTAAATCAGTTGAACTAAAAATTAACTTCCCATTATGCGCTTCTAATAAAATATTCGATAATATTGGTAATGTTGTTTTGGTTGCTACAGCACCTTCTACTGTTTGAATGGCGGACATTAAAATATTCTGAGCAGATTTAAATTTCATATTATCCCCTTTTTATTAACAATTCAGAGTATTATTATTATATATATTTAATTATGAAAAATAGTAGTCGTAATAATAGTAATACTGTTAATATGTGAATAAACCAGTTAAAGTGTTGCTATATATAACACTATTTATTCTTAATTCTGTTAGTAAGTGTTGTTAATAACTCTGTCAACTTATAATCATTTGTTGAAAGTTTTTTAATTTTCTCATAAGCGTGTAAAACAGTGGTGTGGTCTCTTCCCCCGAAAAACTCGCCAATCTCCGATAAGGAATGATTTGTTAACTCTCTGGACAAATACATGGCTAAGTGTCTAGGATAAGCAATAACCTTACTCCGGCCACCCTTTTTTATATCAGAAACTTTAATATCAAAATTATCGGCAATTGTTTTTTGAATCTTTTCCACGGTAATTACTTTTATAAAAGCATCTTCCTTAATCGCGTCTTTTAATACTTCCGCGGCGATGGAAATAGAAATTGGATTATTAGTTAGTAAAGAATACGCGACAACGCGGATTAAAGATCCTTCCAACTCCCGAATATTAGAGCGGATTTTTTCCGCGATAAAGAAAATAACATCATCCGGAACCCGAACAATTTCCCGTTCCGCTTTTTTCTTTAAAATCGCCACGCGGGTTTCCAGGTCTGGCGGCTGAATATCCGTAACCAATCCCCACTCAAAACGAGAAATTAATCTTTCTTCTAAACCAGGAATGTCTTTAGGCGGCCGGTCACTGGAAATCACGACTTGTTTATGCGCGTCATACAAAGCGTTAAAAGTATGAAAAAATTCTTCCTGTGTACTTTCCTTACCGGCAATAAATTGAATATCATCAATTAATAAAATATCCACACTCCGGTATTTTTCCCGAAAATGCATTGTGGTTCGAGTCCGAATCGCGTTAATTAATTGATTGGTAAACCGTTCACTAGTTGTATAAGAAAGTTTCGCGCCGGAATTTTTCTCCAGAATAAAGTGACCTACAGCCTGCATTAAATGTGTTTTCCCTAAACCAACTCCTCCATAGATAAATAAAGGATTGTAAGCTCGAGCCGGAGATTCGGCAACTGCCGCGCTGGCCGCGTGGGCAAAGCGATTGCTCGCCAATAACAAAACTATCAAAAGTATATTTTGGATTTAAATAAATATCAGTTTTATGAGACGATCTGGAAATAAAGTTTTCAGAGGGTGTTTGGGTAAATAATTTTTCCGGAACTGGATTATTACTTTCCGCGCTAACAATAAAATCAACTCTTAGATTTGTTTTATTAATCAAACCAGCGGTTTTCCGAATAGATTGAGCATAATGATCATTCAGCCATTCCTTGAAAAATTTATTAGGCACAGCAATTGTGAAAACATCATCAGTGAGCTCAACCGCATTCAGAGGCTTTAGCCATGTTTCAAAACTTTGGGCAGTTATTTCTTTTTTTAATACACTAAGAATCTCGACCCATAATAAATCGGCTTTGTTTGGCATAATTAATTGGAGTCATTTCAAGTTTATTAACAATGTAATCTTTAGTAGAAAATAGATATAATATATTGTAAAAAAAGAACTTACAAAAGCTAAATCAGAAAGTATCCACTGTTTATCCACAGAAAAAAATTTTAGAGCAGCGACACATTGATGTTATTATAGCAAATGCTAAAAAAAATTCAAGGCTTTTTTTGGGTTTTTTTATTGACTAAAATAGGTTTTATGTTATAATTTTGTTTTAAAGTAACTATAAGAAAGAGGACTAACATGAAGAAAAATTTAACAAACAAATCAAATCGTAAAAGAAAAAAAACCCATGGTTTTAGAGAGAGAATGAAATCCGCGAGCGGTCGTGACGTATTGAAAAGGCGTCGGCAAAAAGGACGCGAAGAGCTAGCTGTTTAATATATATGAAACAGCACGGTTTAAGCAAAAAAGAATGCCTGCTCAAACCCTATCAATATAAGAGTGTCTATAAAAGCCGACGATTGCAAAAAAGCGCGATTGTCTGGCTTTATTCTTCGCCCAATGGATTGGCATATAATCGGATGGGTATTAGTGCAAGCAAAAAGACCTGCGCGAACAATGTAACGCGTAATCGAGTGAAAAGAATTCTCCGTCAGGTTTTTCAGCAGGATAAAACTGTTTATGGCTGTGGAGTGGATATTGTTTTTGTTTTAAAAAAACTACCAAAGACTGTTGATCTTAGAACATTTGATCAGGAAGTAAAAGCACAGCAAGGCTAAACATGAAGTTTATACTATTAAATCTCTTAGTGTTTTATCGTAAGTTCTTATCACCAATAAAGATATGTTCATGCAGATATACGCCGTCCTGCTCTAATTATATGACTGAAGCAATTAATAAAAAGGGGAGTTTAAAGGGGGTTGCTTTGGGAATACTCAGGATATTCCGCTGTAATCAATTTTTCCCCGGCGGTTACGATCCGGTAAAATAATTCAAAAGCAAATATCAAATATTAGTAATATTAAAGAAAAGGTATATTTATGGACAAAGATAAAAATTTTATAACAGCTATTGTTCTGACAATTATGGTGATATTTTTTTATCCCATGTTAATGAAAAAAATTTTTCCTGACAAATTCACTGAGCCACAACAGCAGATATCTCAAACCGCCGCCTTAAATCAAACAGAGATCCCAATTGTTCAATCAAATATTTCTAGCGCGATAACATATTCTAAAACAAAGAGTTACACTTTAGAAACGAATAAATATAATGTTATTGTTAACAGTCCTGGGGCTGATATTAGAAGTATTGATTTTAGCCAGATTCCGGATCCAGCCACTAATTTGCCGACAAATTTAATGGACACTCAAGACCAAATCCCGGGGATTTTCAGCACGCCGGAATTAATTCGTAATGCTGAGCTGCAGAATGTCGATGTGCAGGCAGACGCCTTAGAGTTTACTTATAAA
>Ga0180007_10000353_pt1 | contig 80876 bp, 66 predicted proteins | sample MM_PC_MetaG_FD_121122 | JGI IMG/M metagenome (GOLD analysis project Ga0180007, IMG submission 121122) | Groundwater microbial communities from the Aspo Hard Rock Laboratory (HRL) deep subsurface site, Sweden - MM_PC_MetaG | ecosystem: Environmental > Aquatic > Deep subsurface > Groundwater...
GCAGGGCACCCTCTGGAAAAAATATATACCCATTCACCTAGTTTATATCCAAAATATTTGCATATTTGAAATATTTATACATACTGCGAATGGGTGTGCTCATGCTCATGCTGGGCACACACAAAAAATACATGATAATTGCCGTTTCCGTGCTGATTGCGGAGTTCACAGCCCGCAACAACTTCGGTGCGGCTCGACAGGAAAGTTCTCCGCAATCGGCAACTACATATATTTCCGTACGTTAGGCAACAGTTTAAAACCATGCCAGAATATAACATCCATGACATAGAGAATTACATTTCCTCGATAAAGGCATTATTTGAGAGAATAGAAACTTTGAATAATGAGTTTCCACCTCATTTCGAATATTTGATGATAAAATGCTTTGAGCCAATAAAAGTTTATAATGCTATTGGTGAAGGCGTTTTTCCAATTATTGAAAGAGTTACTGTTAACAAAAGAGTTCTAAAAGGAAATAATGTTCGAATTAATAAAGTTGATAAATTGAAATATCCGCCAGCAGAATGCATAACAAAATATGGTAGAGCTAATCTGAAGCATCAAAGTGTACTTTATGGCTCTTTTAATTTTATGACAGCTGTTAAAGAAATGAAACCCGAGATAGGTGATTTAATAACAGTTTCAGAATGGAAGATTAAAAATGAAAGCGATAATTTGATTACTTGTCCAATATTCATGAATCAACCGAAAGATGGAACAATAAATACAAGACTCTTAAACATGTATAATAGTTTTATGCTTGATTTAAAAAGATTTCCACCTGAGATCTCCAGACTTATTTTTGAAATTCATACATTTTATGCAAATTGTTTCGCGAGAAAAATAGATTCAAGCAATAATCAAGGATATATTTTTACAGCATTGTTAGCTGACAAAATTTTAAATAAAAATAACGGGGGTGTTATAGATGCAATACTTTATCCAAGCACACAGGAAGAACTTAGAACTGAAAATATTGCTATAAAAAAAGAATCTTTCGATAAGAAATACACACTTTTTAAAACAACAGAAAAAAAACTTCTGGATTTCTCTGAACAAGGCGATAAATATAAGTTTGAATTATTGGGCGAATCACAAATAAATGATGGTGAGACTATATTATGGAATTAATAAAACTCGCTGGCGCGGACTTTCAGTCATAAGTGTTCGAAACATGAAAATGTGAGAAATTTTTAGCTGTTTTTTGAATAGAATAAGGATGTTTTGCATCAAATATTAAGATTAATTCTACCTTTTTTATTTTGATTTGTATGTAAATACAAGGTTTCGAACAGTAGTAACTGCAAGTCCGCTCGAGCAAATTATCGATGGAAATTTTTAAAAATTGAATAAATAATCCTTCTTCCGGATTTTTTCTTTTCTATTATTTTCGATTTAATTAATGGGTGGATTTAAGGTTGTCATTCAAAAATTATCCTAAATTTATCTCCTTATAATCAAAACCTAATTAACATGAAAAAGAGCCGTACCATTCGTCAAATGATTTTCCCATTCTTTATTCCATTTATGATCTATCTGGTTTTCTATGACAGAATTAGCATAAAACCTTCGGAGGCAGGTTTTTGGATGATTATTACAATGGGAATGGCCATTGGGGTATTGATCACCCATTTGTTTATCTGGAATCGTGAACGTAAAAATAAAGCCGCCAAATAGAATTTAGAGTAATCTCTTCAGTGTTCAATAAAATTTCTTAATTTTGTGGCTCAAAGCATATCTAATAAAAAATAGTTATGAGCACGTTTAAACCATTATTCTTCTCGTTTACTATTTATCATACAGCGGTTAAATGCCATAGCATTCAAATTCCTTATAATACCACCTGGCGCGAATAATCAAAACAACATAAAACAAAGCATCATATCCAATTACTGTTCTTTCTTATATCAAATTAATGTTAGTGATATGACTGGGTTTTATTAAAATGATTTATTCGTTTTATTAATTATTTTTTTAAAATTTAATTAAATGATTACAAAGGAACTTATTGAACCCCGTAGTATTGTTGTTGTAGGAGGTTCAACTGATATACAAAAGCCGGGTGGAAAAGTCTTAAAAAATATTTTGGATGGCAATTTTAAAGGTGATTTATATGTTACCAATCCAAAAGAACATACCGTTCAAGGTATTCAAAGCTTTCGCGATGCCAGTGAACTGCCGGATGTTGATCTTGCCATTATTGCCATAGCAGCACTCTTTATTCTGGAAACCATAAAAACTTTAGCGTATACAAAAGGAACTAAAGCATTCATTATATTATCCGCAGGTTTCAGTGAATTTAGTAAGGAAGGAAAAAATCTTGAACAGGAAGTAGTTGAAGTTATCAATAGTGTTGATGCTAGTTTGATTGGCCCAAATTGTATTGGTGTAATCCTTCCAACTTATCACGGTGTATTTACGCTTCCAATTCCAAAGTTGGATCCAAAAGGGTGCGATTTTATTTCTGGATCAGGTGCAACTGCTTGTTTTATACTTGAATCTGCAATTCCTAAAGGCCTGACATTCGCGAGTGTTTTTTCTGTTGGAAATAGCGCTCAATTGGGTGTAGAAGAAGTGTTGCAATATTTCGACGAGACCTTTAATACTAAAACAAGCTCAAAGGTTAAACTCCTTTATATTGAAGATATAGCCAAACCTGAATTATTGCTGAAACATGCAGCATCGCTGATCAGAAAAGGATGTAAAATTGCAGCCATAAAAGCAGGTAGTTCGGAAGCAGGAAGCAGGGCAGCGTCCTCTCATACCGGAGCGCTGGCCAGTTCGGATGAAGCAGTTAATGCACTCTTTAAAAAAGCAGGTATCGTTCGATGCTACGGCCGGGAGGATTTAATCAATGTTGCTTCGGTTTTTATGCATCCGGCCTTAACAGGGAAAAATATTGCAATTATCACACATGCAGGCGGCCCTGCCGTAATGCTTACGGATTCATTATCAAACGGAGGATTAAAGATCCCTGCCATTGAAGGTCCGGATGCCAAAGCTTTGCTCGACAAACTATTCCCCGGGTCATCAGTAAGCAATCCTATTGATTTTTTGGCAACAGGTACAGCCGAGCAACTTGGAATCATCATTGATTATGTAGATCAAAAATTTGACCAGATCGATGCCATGATTGTCATTTTCGGAACTCCCGGTTTGTTTGATATTTCCGATGTTTATAAAGTATTGGATGAGAAAATGAATTCAGTTAAGAAACCTATTTTTCCCGTACTGCCTTCAATCCAAACTGCTGGTAGGGAAATTAAAGAATTTTTATCCAAAGGAAGAATTAATTTCCCGGATGAAGTATTGCTCGGAGATGCATTGGTAAAAATTTACAATACCCCAGCCCCTGCTCCTTCAAACATTGAACTTCCGGCTATCGATAGAGTTGGAATAAGAGAAGTAATTGATAAGGCTGAAAACGGTTATCTGTCACCTGTCCAAGTTGGTAAATTGTTGGATGCTGCAGGAATAAGTCGGTCAAATGAGAAAGTAGTCAATTCAGAAACCGAAGCGATTGAATTCGCAAAGAACGTTGGTTATCCGCTGGTTATGAAAGTTGTCGGTCCTGTTCATAAGTCGGATGTTGGGGGGGTTGTGCTGAATGTAAATAAATTAGAGACTGTTATTGCCGAATATCATCGATTGATGAAAATTCAGGATACAACCGCCGTTCTGATGTATCCCATGCTTTTTGGAACTGAAGTTTTTATTGGAGCCAAAAGGGATGATAAATTCGGCCATTTGGTATTGTGTGGGCTAGGCGGCATTTTTGTCGAAGTTTTAAAGGATTTCAGCACAGGTATTGCACCTTTATCGAAACACGAAGCTGGACAAATGATAAAACAATTAAGAGGATATGGAATTATTAAGGGAGCCAGAAAACAAGATCCGGTTAATGAGGATCTTTTTGCTGATGCCATTGTTCGTATTTCAGCACTCGTAATAGTTGCACCTGAAATTTTGGAGATGGATTTAAATCCATTGCTTGGAACACGAACCAGTCTTACAGTTGTTGATGCACGAATAAAAATTGATAAAATGATGCCATAACAGATAAAATTGGCTGTTTATGGTTGATAGACTTTTAGTAATATTGCAATGATTAAAACATTAAAAAAGATAAAATATGGGTAACCTAGACTCTGAATTTAAAAATACCCCGATCGATTCCGAAATTGTTAAACAAAAAATTATAGAGAGCGGTCTTCAAAACGTTGGCAGAGCCACAATTCGTGAAATATATCGGCTAGTAAGCAATATCGAAGAAGCAACAGGCGAAAAATTCATTCGCATGGAGATGGGAATACCGGGTATACTCAGTCCGCAAATAATTATGGATGCAGAAATCGATGCAATCAAAAAAGGGGTGAATTCAGTATACCCCATGTTGGAAGGCGTTACGGAACTGAAACATGAAATATCAAAATTTATTAAATTATTCCTGAATCTGGAGGTAGATTATAACGGTTGTATCCCAACCGTTGGCAGCCTTCAGGGAAGCATGTCCTCCTTTATTACCATTGATAATATGTGGGAGGATCGTGATACCGTTTTATTCATTGACCCTGGATTTCCGCTTCACCGACAACAACTTAACATCTTGGGCAAAAAATCTGAATCCTTTGATGTGTATAATTTTCGAGGTGATAAGTTAAAGGAAAAATTAGAATCATTCCTGAGTAAAGGTCACATTCATTCTATTTTATATTCTAATCCAAATAATCCATCCTGGATTTGTTTTACCGAAAAAGAATTAAAAATTATTGGAGACCTTGCAAATAAATATGATGTAATCATACTTGAAGATTTGGCCTATTTCGGAATGGATTTTAGAAAAGATTATTCCATACCCGGTGAACCTCCTTACCAACCAACTGTGGCAAATTATACGGATAATTATATTCTGATAATATCTTGTTCAAAGATTTTTAGTTACCCCGGTCCGCGAATTGGAATGATGGTTATTTCCAATAAGTTACAAAATCTAAGAAGACCGGCTTTAAAAAGGTTTTTTGCCACGGATAGCTTTGGCTATTCCATTTTATTCGGAGCTATTTATGCACTTAGTGCCGGATGCGGCCATTCTGCTCAATACGGTTTACTGGCCATTCTAAAAGCTTTGAACAGTGGGGAACATAATTACAGGGAAGATGTAATTGAATATGGCAAAAAAGCTCACATCATGAAGAAATTATTTACTGATTACGGTTTTGATATTGTTTATGACAAAGACGACGGTACTCCCATAGCCGACGGTTTTTATTTCACAATTTCGTATCCGCTGTTTACAGGTAAAGAGTTGATTGAAAAGTTATTGTATTATGGCATTAGTGCTATCACACTTGATGTAACACGAAGTGAGCGGCATGAAGGTTTACGTGCCTGTGTATCGCTTGTTCAGAGAAATCAATTTCCTATACTCGAAAGCAGGCTAAAGCGATTTCATGAGAATTATCCATTACCAAATAAATAATCGTTTTAACGATTTCTGATCATGAAAAGATATAGTTCAACATACAATTGGAAATTTGAAATGATTATATTTCTTGTTTGTTATTATTATCCTTGAGGATCAGATTTATTGTTCATCAAATGTCGATCTGTCTATTTTTTCGGTTCAGAAATTAATCCGATTTATAGAAATTCAGATAGGCATAGGTTCAATTAAAACAAGAGGAGAATCAACAAATATCATTATTACACATTATAAAAAAAATAGCATATGTTAGCAGAACCTTATAAACTGAAAACTATCAGAAATTTAGTTTTCACAAGCTTTCAAGAAAGAATAGACGCCTTGATGGAAGCCGATTACAATACTTTTAATATCCCTTCATATCTTGTAACTTTTGATATGACAAGTCAAGGAACAAGTGCAGTTAGTCAGGATCAGTTCTCCGGATTATTCATCGGAGATGAAACTTATGCCGGTAGCCGTAACTTTGAAAACCTTGTCAATAATGTAAAAAATATTTTCGGCCATGAGCATGTTTGCCCCACTCATAATTTGAGAGGATCGCACAAATTGATCTCAACAACCATGGTTAATGCATATGACATTATTTATTCAAACTCTGAAAAACCCGGAGAGCTGATCAAAGAACGAAAAGCTACGATGGAGGTTTTAAAGGTAAATGATAAAACTTTTTCAGGAAATATTAATGTCGATCAATTAAGGAAAAAACTTGAAGGCAAAAAACAACCTTTTGTCTACATTGAATTATATGCAGATGGTTATAAACCTATTTCCTTTGCAAATTTGAAAGAAACTCACAAAATCGCCGAGGAAAACGATACCGTTCTGGTTATTAATGGATCATACATACTTTCTTCTGCAAATTACATTCGCAAAAATGAAGAAGGATTTGAGAATAAAACAATTGCTGAAATCGTTAAAAAAATAGCTTCTCTTGCCCATGTTTTTGTAATTGATGCCGGTCAGGACCCACGTTCGAACACAGGTGGATTAATCGCCACCGACAATGATGAATTGTATGACAAATACATGAATGAAGTGGTTGTCTATGAAGGTTTGCATACCTATGGAGGAATGGCGGGACGTACGATGGAAGTTTTTGCCAGAGGATTGGAAGAAATGGTTTATGAGCAACAGGCAATGTGGATATTCCAACAAACGGACTATTTTGCAGCTCAATTAAAAAACATTCCTTACTTTTTAGGTGCAGATGGAATTTATATCAAAGCCGATGAATTTTTACCCAATGTTGAAAACCCTGCATTTACTTTAGCAGCTGCATTATACTTAAAGTCAGGAGTAAGAACTTTTCTTGAGGATAGATTTGGTGTAACAATTCTACCCCTTCAAATTCCACGCATGGCTTTAACCAATGAGCATTTGAGCGAAATAGCTGAAGTTGTGAACCAACTCTTTGAAGAAAGAGAAAAAATTACAGGACTTGTACTGCAAAATGAGCCGGATTGGAATGATGAAGCCCTGTTTAAATGGAAAAGACCGATCATTAAAGATTTCCTATTTGAGAGTGAGCCTTTTAATATTCAACAAATTGAATATGTTGGTGAAGCAACTAAAAAGGAAAGATTGAAATATGCCAAAGAAGCAGGTTATAATACCTTCTTGCTTCAATCAAAACATGTGGTAATCGATTTTTTAACCGACTCGGGAACTACCGCTCAAAGTACCGATCAATGGGCAACTTATTTGAGCAGTGTTGAAACTCAAGCTAGTAGTGAAAATTATTTTGACCTGGTCGAAACCTTGATGGAAGTTACGGGTTACAAATTTATTATCCCTACCCATCAAGGACGGGCAGCCGAACACATTATGTCGCAATGCCTTATAAAAGATGGTATTGTTCCGGGTAATATGTATTTTACAACTACCAAATTACATCAGGAGATGGCCGGAGGGACTTTTGCCGATGTGATTTGTGATGAAGCACACGATCCAACCAGTACTTTCCGCTGGAAAGGAAATATCGACCTGAAAAAGCTTAAGAAAATTGTTGATGAAAACGGTGCCGATAAAATTCCTTATATCAGTTTTGAATTAAGTGTAAACCTTGCTGGTGGTGAACCGGTGCATATGGATAATGCAAAAGAAGTTTACGAATATTGTGAAGCTAATGACATTTACTTAATGTGGGATGCAACGCGTGCAATTGAAAATGCTTATATGATCAAAAAACATGATCCAAGATATGAGCATACTTCCATTGCCGATATTGTTCACGAACTTTTTAGTTATGGACATGGATGTACGGTATCCAGCAAAAAAGATTATATGGTTAATATTGGAGGTTTCCTTGGTATTAAAGATGATGAGGAATTCTACATGAAAGCTCTCGAGATGCTTCGCAAGTATGAAGGTTCGATCACCACAGGTGGTCTTGCTGCCGCAGATTTAGCGGTTCACGCATTGGGTGCTATGGAAATGTTGGACTTCAGATATATTAAAAATCGTGTGGAACAAACCCAATACCTTGGCGAAAAATTATTAAAAGCCGGTGTACCTATCGTTGAGCCTGTTGGCTCGCATGCAGTATTTTTGGATGCAAAACGATTTTTATCTCATTTGGATCAGGACGAATATCCATCTCAAGCACTTGCAACTGCCTTATTTATTGATTCAGGAGTACGTGCCATGGAAAGAGGAAATGTTTCTAAAGGACGGCAACCAAATGGCAAAAACTACCGTCCTTCACTCGAACTGGTACGTTTAACCATTCCAAGAAGAGCATACACCAATGCACATATGGATTTAGTTGCGGAGAGCATCATCAATCTCTATAAGAAAAGAGAGACAATTAAAGGCCTCCGCTTCACTTATGAACCCAAAAACCTGAGATTCTTCCAGGGTCGGTTCGAAGAAGTAAAATAAAAAAATAAGCAACAAATAACAACCTGCCTGCCGCAGGCTGGATAACAAATAACAAATAACAAATAACAAGTAACAAATAACAAGTAACAAATAACAAATAACAAGTAACAAAAAACAAATAACAAATAACAAATAACAAATAACAAATAACAAGTAACAAATAACAAATAACAAGTAACAAAAAACAAATAACAAGCAACAAATAACAACCTGCCTGCCGCAGGCTGGATAACAAAAAACAAGTAACAACCTGCTTGCGGCAGGATAACAAATAACAAAATACTAATAAATCCTATGACCGAAAAGTCACAGACAAAGCATATTTATGATTTGGAAGAACGTACTTTCCAGTTTGCAAAGAACATTAGGCTTTTTGTGATGAAATTGCCTAAGTCAATTGCAAATATTGAAGATGGGAAGCAAGTTATAAGATCTTCTGCTTCAACTGGTGCAAATTACATTGAAGCAAATGAATCATTGAGTAATAAAGATTTTGTTTTTCGTATCAAAATTTGTAGGAAAGAAGCAAAAGAAAGTGCTTTCTTTTTGAGGTTGCTCAAAGAAACCAACTCTGATGAACATATAAACGACTTAAATATTCTTTACAATGAAGCCATCGAATTAAAAAAAATATTTTCGGCCATCATCGAAAAATCAAAATGAGGTTCCATTTTTTAATTTGAAATTTGAGGTCTGATGTTTTATTTGTTATTTGGAACTTGGGATTTGTAATTTACCAATGTTTTTTTTGTTATTTAAAACTTGGGATTTATAATTTATCAATGTTTTTTTTTATTTGTATTTTAATTAACCCAATCAAAGGAGGACAAATTATGCCTTTACTATTAACCAAAGCAGATGTTCAAAAAGTGCTGAACATGAAAGACTGCATCGAAGTGGTTGAAAAAGCTTTTGCAGAATTATCAAACGGTACGGCTGTATTGCCGCTTCGCATTAATATTGCACCAACCGATGGATTATCACTTTATATGCCTGCCTACCTGAAGGAAATGAAAGCCCTTGCTTGCAAAGTAGTTACTGTATACAAAAATAACCCTTCAAAACACGATTTACCAACTACCATCGGAAAAGTATTGCTCCAAAACCCCGAAACCGGTGAAGTAATCTGTATTATGGATGGAGGATACCTCACGGCGGTAAGAACAGGAGCAGCGAGTGGCGTAGCCACCAAATATCTTGCACGTAAAGATAAAAACCAGGTAATCGGAATCTACGGAACAGGCGTTCAAGCCAAAATGCAGCTTTGGGCCATGAATGAAACCGTTAGTATTTCAAAAGTATTGGTTTATGATCTGAATGAAAAAGCCGCCGATAATTTTGTAAAGGAAACAACAGCAATGCTAAATCTGGAGGTTATTAAGACTAAAAATCCTGATGATCTTTTGATTTCGGATATTATTTGTACGGCAACTTCCTCCTCTACCCCACTTTTTGATGGAAATAAATTAAAACCCGGCACACACATTAATAATATTGGTAGCCATACACCCAATGCACGGGAGTTGGACACTGCCACGGTTAAACGCTCAAAATTTGTTGGCGATTCGAAAGAAGCATGTTTTAAGGAAGCCGGAGATATTATGATCCCATTAAAAGAAGGTTCGGTAACCGAAGATCATTTTTATGCTGAACTTGGCGAATTGATAACAGGTAAAAAAGACGGACGGGTTAATGCAGAGGAAATAACTGTTTTTAAATCGAACGGGCTGGCAATACAAGATGCCGCAACTGCCAAACTCATTTACGATAAAGCGGTAGCTGCAGGCATTGGGGTTTCTGTCATTATATAAATAAAATTCTGATTGGCTCTCAGTTAAAGTGTATTTTTTTTCTTATTAGCTGAAAGGCATGCTGTTTTTTACAATTTTACTAAATGGATGATATATTAAAAAAAGCTTATAATCCTGAGGCTTTCCGAAAAGAGGGGCATGAACTGGTTAATCTGCTTGCAGATTATTTGCAAGATTGTATGTCGCAAAAAGAAATGCCGGTATTACCCTGGATAGATCCTGAAATGCAACATGCAGATTGGAAAAAATTTCTTGACAAAAAAAACACGCCAAAGGAATTCTATCAAAAGTTCCTGGATCAATCCAATCATTTACATCATCCTAATTACATTGGCCATCAGGTTGTTCCACCACTTCCTATTGCGGCCCTTACCGATTTAATGGCCACTTTTTCAAATAACGGAATGGCTATTTATGAGATGGGACCGGCTGCTACTGCAATCGAACGAAATGTAATTGAATGGTTGCTTGGTTTTTTTGGCTGGGATAAAAATGCGAACGGATTATTAACTTCCGGTGGTTCATTGGGTAACCTTACAGGTTTACTTGCAGCCCGTCAGGCAGTTAAAGAATATGATGTTTGGGAAGCGGGAGTTGACGGTAATCTGGCTGTAATGGTTTCTGCGGAATCTCATTATAGTGTGGACAGGAGTGTGCGGATTATGGGTCTTGGCGACAAAGGGATCATTAAGCTTCCGGTCGATGATCAGCATCGTATTAAAGTTGACTTATTACCAGGCATCTTTGATGAAGCAAAGAGTAATGGTAAAATTGTGATGGCCTTGGTTGGTAATGCTTGCTCTACTTCAACGGGTATTTACGACCATAATGATGAAATGGCTGATTTTTGCGCCCAAAATAAAATTTGGTTCCATATTGATGGAGCTCATGGTGGAGCAGCAATTATTTCAGAAAAGTACAAATACCTTACTAAAGGAATTGAAAAAGCGGATTCGGTAGTTATTGATTTTCATAAAATGATGTTGACTCCTGCTTTAACCACTGCAGTAATCTTTAAAAATGGCAAAACATCCTACGAAGCATTTACGCAAAAGGCTTCCTATTTGTTAAATAAAAAAGGTGAGATTAATTGGTTCGATGGCGCCGGCAGAACGATCGAATGCACTAAAAAAGCGATGGGTTTAAAAATCTATTTGATGATCAAAACCTATGGTACGGAATTATTTTCCTCATATGTTGATCAAACCTACGATCTTGCCCGTGAATTTGCCAGCATAATTCAGGAAAGTTCGGATTTTGAACTTGCGGTAACTCCCGACTCTAATATCGTTTGTTTCCGGTTAATCCCTGAAGGGCTTACTGAGCAGGAAAGAAATCTGCTTAACAGCAAAATAAGAGAACTGATAAAAATCGATGGAACTTTTTATATCGTTCAAACAGTGATTAACGAAAAAGTATATTTCAGGATCACGATTATGAACCCATTTACCACTATAGAAATTCTAAAAAAGCTTCTATTTATGATTCGAAGCATTTCTGCAGATTTAGGTAACGAATTTTCATAAAAAGCCCAATATTTAGGAAAAAGAGAAGCGACTTTAATACCAAGAATTTGCTTTTTTTTTCCTAATTTTGTTGAATTAGAGTATAAATAATTTACGAATAAATATCAAGTCATCATGGCAAAAGTTAGAGGAGTAATTATCGTTGATACTGAAAAATGCAAGGGTTGTGAAGTTTGCGTTGGCAATTGCCCTTCTGAAGTTATAGGCATGTCTGATAATGTAAATGGAAAAGGTTATCATTACGCTTATATGGCACAAGCAGATGCGTGTACAGGATGTTCAAATTGCGCGATTGTTTGTCCTGATGGCGTAATTACCGTATATCGAAAAAAAATTACCGTAGAAGTTTAACCTTATAAAATAAAAGCATAATGGGTGAATTAAAATTAATGAAGGGTAACGAAGCCATCGCCGAAGCTGCAATAAGAGCAGGCGTTGATGCGTATTTTGGTTACCCTATCACACCTCAAACAGAAATTATTGAATACTTAATGGCTGAAAAACCACATGAAAGAACGGGTATGGTGGTATTGCAGGCCGAAAGTGAAATTGCTGCCATCAACATGGTTTATGGAGCAGCAGGAGTTGGAAAAAAAGCAATGACTTCTTCTTCAAGTCCAGGTATCAGCCTAAAAATGGAAGGAATATCTTATATGGCAGGAGCCGAACTTCCGGCAGTTATTGTTAACGTAGCACGTGGAGGACCAGGATTAGGCACAATTCAACCCTCTCAGGCAGATTATTTTCAAGCAACAAAAGGTGGTGGTCATGGCGATTATCGTATGGTTGTTCTTGCACCGGCATCTGTTCAGGAAATGTCAGATTTTGTTTCATTAGCGTTTGACTTGGCTTTTAAATACCGTAATCCCGTTATGATTTTGAGTGATGGAGTGATTGGTCAAATGATGGAAAAAGTTGAACTAAAGGATGCCGTTCCAAGATGGACTGATGAGGAAATTAAAAAGATGTCACCTTGGGCCACAATCGGAAAACCTAAAACCCGCGAACATAACATTATCACTTCTCTGGATCTGGATTCATCCCGACAGGAAAAGCATAATGAAAAACTCGTTGCCAAATACAATGAGATGAGGGCCAAAGAAGTTCGATTTGAGAAAATTGAATGTGATGATGATATTGATTATTTATTTGTGGCCTATGGATCAAGTGCTCGTATTGCTCAAAAATCAATTCAATTATTGAGAGAAAAAGGGATTAAAGCCGGACTATTCCGCCTTATCACCCTTTTCCCATTCCCTTATGAGGAAATTGAAAAAATGTCATCTAATGTAAAAGGAATTTTAGCGGTTGAGCTTAGCGCCGGGCAGATGGTTGAAGATGTTTTATTGGCTGTAAAAGGAAAAGTTCATGTAGAACACTATGGTCGTATGGGGGGAATGATTCACTCGCCTTTACAAGTAGCTAATGCACTGGAAAAAAAATTAATAGGAGGTTAATCTGATGAGAGACGAAATATATAATGAAATTGTTCAGCCCGAGAACTTAGTTTATAAAAAAACTGAGTTGATGACCGATAAAGTATTGAGTTATTGTCCTGGTTGCGGTCACGGAACAGCCCATCGTATTATCATGGAAGTAATTGAAGAACTAGACCTTCAGGAAAATACAATTGCAATTGCCCCGGTTGGCTGTTCAGTGCTGGCTTATGAATTTATGAATGTCGATATTCAACAGGCTGCTCACGGACGAGCACCTGCTGTTGCAACTGGCATAAAACGTTGCTGGCCCGATAAGATTGTATTTACTTATCAAGGTGATGGTGACCTTGCTGCCATCGGAACTGCCGAAACCATTCATGCCATCAACAGAGGTGAAAATATCGTGATTATTTTTGTTAATAATGGTATTTATGGAATGACCGGTGGCCAAATGGCTCCAACAACTTTACCCGGAATGAAATCCTCAACCTCACCTTATGGCAGGGATGTTGCATTGATGGGTAGCCCTATTAAAATGACCGAATTAATCTCTCATTTAGATGGAGCTTATTTTGTAACCCGTCAGGCTGTTCACACACCTGCACATGTTCGTAAAACAAAAAAAGCCGTAAAAATGGCCTTTCAAAATCAGGTAGATAAAAAAGGTGGAGTTTCATTTGTTGAAATCGTATCCAATTGTAATTCCGGTTGGAAAATGAGCCCCGTTCACGCAAATGAATGGATGGTTGATAATATGTTCCCATTTTATCCACTGGGAGATATCAAAGTTGATGGTGAAATGGTAAAAAAATAAATTGAAAGAATAAAAGTTTAAAAACAATATAAAATGACAGAAGAAATTATCATTGCAGGTTTTGGTGGACAAGGCGTTTTGTCAATGGGTAAAATCTTGGCCTATTCAGGAATTATGCAAGACCAAGAGGTAAGCTGGATGCCTTCTTACGGACCTGAAATGCGCGGTGGCACAGCTAATGTCACAGTAATTATTAGTGACGAAAGGGTAAGTTCACCTGTATTAAACGAATTTGACACAGCCATCATTCTAAACCAGCAATCGATGGATAAGTTTGAGAAAACCGTAAAGCCGGGTGGATATCTTTTATATGATCCAAATGGTATTACAAAACATCCTGTGCGAACAGATATTAAAATTTTTAAAATTGAAGGCAGTAAGCTATCGGCTGAAATGGGTAATACTAAAATCTTCAATATGGTAGTTTTGGGTGCCTATATGAAGATGCGGCCCATTGTGAAAATTGAGAATGTAATTAGAGGATTGAAAAAATCATTGCCCGAAAGATACCATTCATTAATTCCTATTAATGAATCAGCCATTAATAAAGGCATGGAAAATCTGGTTAATGTAAATTAATTTCTCATAAACTCAAAATGACCTTCTTTCATTCTTATGTTTGAAGGTTTTTTTTTAAACCAAACATAAATGAATCGGAACTATATTGAAGCATTGTTAAAATCAAATAAACAGTTTATTGAAAGAACTGGTAAGGATTTTTTCGAAGATCATATTGAACGGCAAACGCCTTATATGACACTTATAACCTGTTCAGATTCACGCGTTCAAAACGAAGCATTTCAGGACAACTCATTCAATAAAGTTTTTGTTATTAGAAATATCGGAAATCAGATATATTCAAATGAAGGTTCTGTGGATTACGGGATATTGCATCTAAAAACGCCTGTCTTATTTATATTGGGACACACCGATTGTGGTGCTATAAAAGCTTTCATCTCAGGTTACAAGTCGGAACCCATCTCGATTATACATGAATTGGACCACCTCATCCCTGTCATATCAAATGAGAAAAAATCTTTAATTGTACATATTTCAAAAAACATACATTACCAGGCAAATATTGCGCTTGAAAAATACAATGATTTGGTGTTGGAAAATAAATTAATCATTTTAGGCGGAATATACGATTTCAGGAATGAAATGAATGAAGGCTTCGGAAAAATAAAAATTATCAATATTAACGGTAAAGTGCAGGAATAGATTGATGATGTTTGAATTTAATCAACTTCACGATTTGCTGGAGGCAAAATACAAACAATACAATCGGCCCGAATTTATTGAAACAGATCCAATACAAATCCCTCATCAGTTTACAAAAAAGCAAGACATTGAAATTGCCGGATTCTTTGCCGCCACACTTGCATGGGGGCAACGATCAACCATACTGAAAAATGCAAATCAGTTAATGAGTTTGATGGATCATGCACCTCATGATTTTATTTTAAATTTTGAAAATGCTGATCTTCGAATTTTTGAAAAATTTAAGCATCGCACATTTAATGGGATCGATTGTATTTCTTTTCTTAAAGCACTTCAACACCTATATCGAAATTCTGAAAATCTTGAAAATGCTTTTTTTTCTTCACCTTCAAATCATCATATTCCGGAAAATATTTCGAATTTCAAGAAATTGTTTTTTTCTCTTTCCCATCAAAACAGAACAGAAAAGCACATAGCAGATCCACTTAAAGGTTCAGCAGCAAAACGCATAAATATGTTTTTACGTTGGATGGTTCGGAAAGATGAATACGGGGTTGACTTTGGAATTTGGAAAGCAGTTAAACCATCTGAATTATTTTGTCCCCTGGATACCCATTCAGGAAATGTTGCTCGTAAACTTGGGCTGCTTGATCGCCGGCAAGATGACTGGAAATCTGTGGAAGAATTGACTACTCAGCTCAGACGATTCGACAAGGATGATCCTGTTAAATATGATTATGCACTTTTTGGTCTTGGAGTTTTTGAAAAATTTTAACCAGGATGGCGTCCCTTTAGGGACGCCATCCTATTTCTTTATATAGAATTCTATAAATAATTCATCAACTCATTCAACATCAAATATGCAAAGAGGAAGAGTGATAAGGCCAGAATGATATTTGTTATCAAAGAATTTTTAAATTGTTTTAACCAGCGAAAGCGGTTATTTAAATAAAGCAAAGTTATGGCTAAAAATGGCATAAAGAATGCACCGGCAACCGCATATAGAATTACTATCCAGACTGGTTTGCCCATATAGAGTAAAATAATTGGAGGAAGGGCCAGATAGAGTACATAATATTTATAAAATTTGCTCTGAGCCAATTGCGATTGCCCCAAAATGCCACGCTTAAATTTTAATTGAACGAAATCGGCGAATAAATAAGGAATTCCATGCCATACCCCTATCATGGAAGAAAATACCGCACCCCAAAATCCTATCAGAAATATCCATTTCCCGGTCTGGCCGGTTACTTCGCCCATTTTATCGGCAAGTGCCAAAACCATCATATTTCCTTGTATCACATCGGGCTTAGTTCCAGCTGCGACTATCATAATGGCGAGTCCAAAAAACCCGGTTAGCATATAAGCAAAGCCTAAATCCAAACGGCTCTGTGTTAAAAATGAAGTTCCTTGCCATTTTTTTTCACTAATCCAATATCCATAACTCAATAAGGTTACGCTACCCCCTACTCCACCAATCACCCCCAAAATAAATTTAAGAGATCCGGGAGGAATGCTTGGAATAAAAATGGACTTTAAAATGGTCAATATATCCGGCTTGATCAATATTGCACTGGTAATTGTAATTACGAACATTAGTGCAATAAAGAACTTCATAAGTTTTTCAATCAGATGATATTTCCCACCTAAAACCAAAACTGCTGCTAATATCGAATGAATCACTCCCCATTGAGCTACAGTCAATACTGGAATGATTGCATGTGCCGATAAGCCACAGGCAGCCATGAGGGCGGCAGCTACTATAAACGACCATACGATTAAATACACAAAGAAATACCAGCTAAAGAAGGCATTTAACTTTTCCATCCATGCCTGCATCAAGCTGGTACCGTAAACCAGTTGCCATCTTGAAACACCTTCATTCAACACGTATTTTAATATTGCACCGGCAATAGCCGCCCATAACAATGCATAACCGTACTGAGCACCGGATACCGATGCAGCAATTAAATCACCGGCCCCGACACCTGTTGCAGCCACGACAATACCGGGCCCCAACATTTTAAAAATATTTTTAGATTTTAAATTCATCAGCAATTTTCTGCTTTTTCGGTTGTGTTCGTTGATATAGGTATCCGACGATGCGACCATATCATTACGTAAATACTCAGTATTACGAAAATAATCGACAATCCAAATGTAGCATTAAAACCAAATAATTCATAAAAAAATATCCCAAATAATGGTGCAAATATAGCCCGAATACCAACTAACGATAAATGCAATGATTGATAGGTGCCTGCCTCTTCTGCACTGCAAAAATATGACGAACCAATATTCCATAGTAAAACCATAGATGCAGCAAATACTCCATGAAAAACAACATATCCTATCAAAGAATAATACAGTCTAATACTCATAAAATCGGTATAAAAAGGTAAATATGAGGTTAATCCAAGAAACAGAATATACAAACCTAAAGAAGCGTAGGTTAAAATTCCAAATATACGTGGGTCGGTTTTCCCCATAAGCTTTCCAAAGTATGGCAGTATAATAATCGCGATAATATTATAAGCATTCCGGTAAAATGCAACACTAAAATAATTGAGGTTTAATTCATCATAAAAATAAATAAAAAGAATGGGCATTGTGAACATGAAAGCGAATCCATATAACATAAATCCGATTTCAAAATGGCGGTATGCAACATTTTCCTTAAGGATGCAATACATATTTTTACCCGACTGAAATACTGATTGAAAGAAGGTTTTTCGAATTGTCAGAGGTTTTTCTTCAGGGAAATGCATTTTAGTTAACAGATAAATCGACCCAACTCCCAGAATCGCCATCACAGGGAAAACATAGATGAAAATATAGTTATCTGCATCAAGCCACAAGCCATAAACCAAGGTAACTATAAGCATTACAATTTTGTTCAAAGAAGTTGAAATGCTATATAAATGAGCAAAATTAGCATTGCTGTAATTCGCTTTTAAAAGATAATTTATGTTCGGGAAAATAATAGGATTACCTAAAAAATAAACCAGAAAGATTGCCAGAAAAACATAATGATATATTGAGTTTCCCTGAAAAGATGCTGCCGAATGAGGGAAAAGAATTAAGAGAAACAAGGGTAGTCTGGTTATCAGTCCTGTAAAGATTAATAATCGTTTCCTGTCTCTAATACGTCGAATAAACTCATTAATAAAAAGTAAAAAAACAAAAACAACTGCACTAAATTGAAACAAAAAACCCAGCTGATAGTTGGACCCGAATAAACTCTTTAAAAACACAAATTCATTCAGTGCCAATACACCCAAAATCACTGCCTCAATTAAAGAATAGACGGTGTGGATTTTGAAAGTCCGCTTTTCGAGTGGATTTAAATTAAGTTTTTGGAGTTTTAACATAGGCTATAAACGAATTTTGCAAAAGTAAATTAAAAACAGGGGATTATCTCATAATGTTAATCAATTGTTAATTTTATTTGGAACGAATCTATATAGTATTTTTTGAACTATCTTTGTACTTCAACTTAAATTAATACAAAATGAAAAAAATATTTATATCTATTATCCTAATAAGCATTGTAGGCATGACAAACGCACAAAATAAAAATTTCCACGATTTTAAGGCAGAAAACATTACCGGAGAACTTATAGACTTCTCGGTATTTAAGGGGAAAAAAGTTTTGGTAGTGAATACCGCTTCTAAATGCGGCCTTACGCCACAATATAAGCAACTACAAGAACTTTACGACACCTATGGCGGACAAGGTTTTGAAATTATTGGATTTCCGGCAAATAACTTTGCAGGTCAGGAACCCGGCACTAAAGAAGAAATCAAAACTTTTTGTGAACAAAATTATGGGGTTACATTTACCATGATGAATAAAGTTTCCGTAAAAGGTGATGATATTAGCCCTATTTATTCATGGTTGACTAAAGAAAGCGAGAATGGTGTGATGGATTCAGAAGTTACCTGGAATTTCCAGAAATACTTTATTGATGAGAATGGTCATTTGGTTGATTTTGTAACACCTAAAACAAGCCCTCTTGATGATAAAATTACCGCTTGGGTGAAAAAATAATAAGTTGAGTGGTGAATTATAAGTTAAAAATTGTCTGCATTATGTTAACTCATAACTTATAATTTATAACTTCACATTCATGAATCAGGAAGCATTATTTAAAATCACTTATGGCTTGTATATCTTAAGTGCAAGCGATGGTCAAAGAATGACCGGACATGTCTCGAATACTATATTTCAAGTAACTGCCGACCCCGTCCGATTTGCTGTTGCTTCCAATAAAAATAACCTCACAACTGAATTAATAAGTAAAAGCAAAGCTTTCAGTATTTCCGTTTTGGAACAAGATGTTGATCTTGCTTTTCTTGGCCCTTGGGGATTCAAGTCGGGTCGCGATATTGAAAAATTTAAGGGTTTAAAACATAAAATCGGACAAACAGGTTCACCTATTCTATTAGAGAAAGCGGTGGCCTATTTTGAATGTAAGCTTACCGAAACCATTGATACAGGTTCTCATATCTTATTTATTGGAGATGTGATAGATATGGATCTGGTTAATGAAAATTCAACCCCTCTCACATACGAATATTATCGTAAGGTGATTAAGGGAATTTCTCCTAAAAACGCACCTACCTATATAAAAGATCATGATGTTGGAGAAGAAGTCGGACCAAAATCCTCAAGTACTAAAAAGCAATTATATCAATGCACAGTTTGTGGTTTAATATACGACCCGGAAGACGGTGACCCTGATTCAGGTATTGCCCCCGGAACTGCATTTGAAGATATCCCTGATAAATGGACCTGTCCTGTATGTGGGGTTACGAAAGATGATTTTAAACCGATAAGCTCCTGAAATGATTAATGATTAATGTCTATTGATAATTGAAAAGGCAATACTATGCTATATGAATCTTTTAAAAACCACTTTACAATTTATAATTAAACTTTTGAACTTCTAAGCATTTAAGCCATTAAACATTCTTCATTTTAAAATAATCGTTCCATAATAATCATTTCGTAAATTTACACTTCAATTTGATGCTTGAAGATGAAGATCATTTTATCACATATTCTTACTCCTGTTTACTTTGTTGTTTTTGGTTTCTTGGTTGTAATATTTCAGCCAATTCAAATGTTATGTAGAAATATTTGGGGATATCAAAGTCATAAAACAAGTGTCGACATTTTGAACCTATTGCTATTTAAAAGTCTAATTATCGTTGGTGCAAAAATAAAAATTGAAGGATCATTCGACTTTCCGGCAAATCGCCCATTAATTATTGTTGCCAATCATCAAAGCACTTATGATATTCCTGCAATTTATTGGCTTTTTCGTAAAAATCATCCGAAATTTATTGCAAAAAAGGAGTTAGAAAAATACATTCCAAGCATTTCATATAATTTACGCCATAGTGGTGCTGCCATTATTGACCGTAAAAACCCCACTCAGGCCATCAAGGAAATTATTAGACTTGGCCGACTCATCGAAACAAATAAGTATTCAGCTTGTATCTTTCCTGAAGGGACCCGCAGCCGAACCGGTAAATTAAGATCCTTTCAATCGGGAGGAATTAAAACATTGTTAAAAGTGTCACCATCCGCCTTGATAGTTCCATTTGCCATTAATGGAAATTATAAATTACATCGATATGGTAAATACCCGTTGAGTTTTGGTGAAACCTTGAAGTTTACTGTTCTTGAGCCTATTGAACCAAATCATATTTTGGCTGAGGAATTAGTGCTTAAAATTGAACAGGAAATTTCAAAAGCTATAGGTGATTAAGCATTAGTTTTATAAACTAAAAACCAAAAGCTAACGCTAATAGCCCTTTATTTCTTCATTGTTCTTATCTTTCAATACTAACATTAGAGACTTTCCCTTATATTTACATTATTAACAAAACTATCTTAATGATGAAAGCACTTCTTTTAAGTCTATTTATTACCCTTACATTGGTTTCTTGCCAAAATATAGATTCAAAAAAAATCATTAATGACCAGACTGAAAACAACCGACTGGCTCAGGAAGTAATTACCGAAACACTCAGATCGTGGGACGCATACAAAGAATATGCATGGGGACATGATGCCCTGACACCGCTTTCAAAATCGTTTACCGACTGGTACAGCGAACCGCTCTATATATCACCTATTGATGCATACAGCACGCTCTACTTGATGGGATTAATGGACGAAGCAAAAGAAATTGAAAATTATGTAGTTGATTCATTAAATTTTAATAAAAATATAGATGCAAAAATATTTGAAGTGAACATTCGAATATTGGGTGGTTTGCTATCGATGTATGAATTATCAGAAAATCCAAAAGTTTTAGATAAAGCAAGAGATTTTGCAGATCGAATGATGCCTGCATTTAATACAAAAACAGGAGTTCCTAAATATTGGGTAAACCTTAAAACCGGAATTGCCAGAGGCGATACAGTGAACGTTGCTGAAGCCGGAACCTATACATTTGAAATGGGCATGTTAAGCTATTATACCAAAGATCCAAAATACTATCAGGCAGGAAAAAAGGCAACACTGGCTATTTACAATCGACGTTCAGCTATAGGATTGATAGGTGATGTAATTGATGTTGAAACAGGTGAATGGGTATCCGAAACAAGCCATATTTGCGCCGGGGTTGATTCTTACTATGAGTATCTGTACAAAAGTTACCTCATGTTTGGCGATTCTGAATTAGGTAAAATATGGGATGAAAGCATCATTGGTATTCACCAATATTTAGCTGAGGAGTTTGATGAAAAACTATGGTACGGACGTGTTAACATGAATACAGGTGATAGAACCAGTTCAGTAGTTACTCTATACGATGCATTTTTTCCTGCCATACTAGCTTTGTCGGGCGATATTGATCGTGCTGAAAAGTATGAGAAAACCTGGAGCTGGCTTTGGAATAAATACGGCTTAGAGCCCTCTGGTTATGATTATAAAAAAGCTATTGCAAAATATCCTGATTATGATCTTAATCCGGAAATCATCGAATCGGCTTATTACTTATATCATTTAACCGGTGATACAACCTATCTATCGATGAATAAGAAATTTTGGACTGATATTAAAAAATATTGTAGAACAGAAGTTGCATATACTTCTATTGTCAACGTCGAAACCATGGAACAAAAAGATTATATGCCCACTTTTTTCTTCGCCGAGACATTAAAGTATTTTTACCTTACTTTTTCACATCATCAAAACAATTTTAATTTTGATGATCATATTTTTAATACTGAAGCACATCCATTTCGAAGGAGTGGAATTGATAAAACAGAAGCAAAAATACGATTGGGGTTTTAAACCCATTCTCAGATAATTAGTTATGTATACTGGGATAACTAACTCGCTATAGTTGTTATTAGGATCATAAAGTCATGTTTAATAAGCAAACATGGCAGAAAAAATTTTTTTTTAATGAATTGAAAAAAATCATACTTTTAACATTAAGAATCTTCTGTTTTTTTGAATCAAGCCTAAATATTCGAAATTCAATAATTTTTATAAAACGAGCATGTTCGTTAAACATAAACAAGGATGAAAATTTATATGCAAGTTCAATCCATACTATTTTAAAATTAACCACATATGAAAAAACTGAAACTATTTTGTATAGCATTAATTGTTGGAATTTCAACTCAAATTAATGCACAAACTGCTGATGAAACTATTGCTAACTATTTCGAGAATACAGGAGGAGTAGCTAAATGGCAAGCACTTCAAGGGATTAAAATGAGCGCCAAAGTTAACCAGGGAGGAATGGAAATCCCACTTGAAATAATTCAATTAAAAGGAGGCAAACAAATGACCGTTATTAATTTTCAAGGAAAAGAAATTAAACAAGGTGTTTTTAATGGTGAGATTTTATGGAGTACCAATTTCATGACCCAAAAAGCAGAAAAAGGCGACCAGGAAACTACTGACAATATGAAACTACTGGTAAATGATTTCCCAGATCCATTTCTGGATTATAAGAAAAATGGCTATACTATCGAATTATTAGGTAAGGAAACCCTTGATGGTAGCGAAACTTTCAAGATAAAACTTACCAAAAAACCTATTACCGTAGATGGGGCAAAAGTGGAAGATATTACATATTATTTCTTTGATGCAGAAAACTTTGTTCCTTTGGTTATACATTCTGAAATTAAATCAGGTCCGATGAAAGGACAAGTTTCTGAAGTTAAAATGAGCGACTACCAAGAAGTAGATGGCTTATCTTTACCTCATTCAATGACCCAAGGCTTAAAAGGCCAACCCGGACAAGCGATTGCCATCGACAAAATTGAGTTAAATCCTCAAATCGATCCTAAGGAATTTGAATTTCCTGAAGAGGTTGCAGTTGGAGCTGATCCTGTTAAAAAATAACATCAAAACTACCCTCAATATTCACTTATTGAGGGTTTTATTTATTAACTAAACCATAAAAAATGAAAAAAATATTTTTTGCATTTGCATTCAGCATTGGTTTCTTGCCATTCAATTTGGATGCCCAAACCACAGGAGTTATTAATGCAAATGATTTATTTGGCGATTTATCTGTCCGACATATTGGACCTGCATTGATGAGTGGTCGAATCAACGATATGGAAACCCATCCCACGAATCCACGAATTATTTACACAGCTACTGCCGGTGGTGGAGTTTGGAAATCGAATGATGCCGGAACTACCTTCAACCCTATTTTTGATGATTATTGCCAATCGATTGGCGCCATCGCACTTGATCCAAACAACCCGGACAATATAATCTATGTAGGAACAGGTGAAACCTGGCCACGAAATAGCGTTTCAATCGGTGATGGATTATACAAATCGAAAGATGGTGGTACGAATTGGGAGAAAATTGGATTTGAAAAATCAGAACGAATTGCCAATATCATAGTAAACCCAAAAAATTCAAAAGAAATTTACGTTGCGGTGTTAGGTGCACTTTGGTCGGATAGTGATGAAAGAGGGGTTTACAAAACAACGGACGGTGGAGCAACCTGGGAAAAGGTGTTATATGTAAATCAAAAAACAGGAGCTGCCGAATTAGCAATGGATCCATCAAATCCCGATATTCTTTATGCATCAATGTGGGAGTTCAGGCGCACTGCCTGGTCGTTTGAATCGGGAGGTGATCATAGTGCCCTTTACAAATCCAAAGATGCAGGAAAAACCTGGAACAAGATTCACAATGGATTTCCAAAAGGAAAGTTGGGACGCTTGGCAATCGCGATAGCACCTTCAAGTCCAAATATCCTTTATACCATTATTGAAGCAGAAGAGGATCTCAGGAAAGGACTTTACAAAAGTGATGATGCCGGTGAAAACTGGAAACAGCTCAATAATGATTTTGAAATTACAGTACGTCCATTCTATTTTTCAAAAATAGTGATTGATCCTAAAAATCCTGATGTGGTAGTAAAAGCCGGATTGAGGGGTTCTATTTCCAGAGATGGGGGCAAGACTTTTAAAAATTTAGGAAATATGCACGCCGATATCCACGATATGGTATTTGATATCAATGATTCTGACAGAATTTACGTTGGCACGGATGGCGGAGTTTATCGTTCATGGAATGGGGGAACTACTTTGGAAATTGTGGAAAATCTTCCCTTATCTCAATTCTATCACGTGAGTGTAGATGACGCTGAACCCTATAATGTCTATGGTGGCTTACAGGATAACGGTTCCTGGTACGGGCCCTCGGCTGCCAGCGGAGGCATTGGTGCCAGGGAATGGAATTCAGTTGGTGGCGGTGATGGATTTAGGGTGTATAGGCATCCAACGAAAAACATTATCTATTCGGAAATGCAAGGTGCTGAAAATGTTTGGCGCTATGATGTTGACAATAAACTGATAAAAACGATCCAACCTTTGCCCGTAAAAGGATATCCAAAATTTCGGTTTAACTGGAACACCCCAATTACTACCAGTGTGCATAAACCTGATCGTTTTTATATCGGGAGCCAGTTCCTTCATAGATCAGAAGACATGGGTGATACCTGGACAATTATTTCTCCAGATTTAACTACCAACGATAAGAGCAAACAGGAGCAGGCTAATTCGGGTGGTTTATCTATAGACAATTCCGGAGCTGAAAACCACACAACCATATTTACCATTGCCGAATCACCTCTTGACGAAAATGTTATCTGGGTAGGAACCGATGATGGAAATGTTCAAGTAACTACCGATGGAGGTAAAACCTGGACAAACACTGTCGCTAACATAGCCGGTTTACCAAAAAATACCTGGGCATATCATATTGAAGCCAGTTCATTCGACAAAGGAACGGCCTATGCTGTTTTTGAAGGTCATACTACAGGTGATTTTAAGCCTTATGCGTACAAAACCAGTGATTTTGGAAAAACATGGAAAAATATCATTACTGATAATATTGTTGGTTTTGCCAGAAACATTCAGGAAGATTATGTAAATCCGAATTTACTGTTTTTAGGAACTGAATTAGGTTTGTACATTACTTTGGATGGTGGCCTGAGCTGGACCAAGTTTACCAAAAATATTCCTCCGGTTGCAGTTCATTATATTGAATTGCACAAAAAAACCAACGATTTGATATTAGCTACTCATGGCCGTGGAATTATCATCATTGATGACATTTCTCCGCTGCGTGAAATTACCTCGGAAGTAATAAACAAAACCTTGCATTTTTTCACCAGTAAACCAACCGTGATGAAAGATCAAGGTGGCTTTGCCAGCAGTTTCGGTACTGAAGTTCAATTTATCGGTGCAAACCCTACTTCTGCTGCGCAAATAAAATATCTGCTACCAAAGCGACATACTTTTGGTAAAATGACTTTGGAAATTCAGGATATGGATGGAAAAGTAATTTCAACTTTGGGTGCCGGAAAATCGAAGGGGATCAATATCGTTAACTGGTCCTATTCTATTAAACAACCAAAAGTTGCAAAAGGAAAAACTTTCAGTTTTGGTGGAATTACGTCACCGAGGGTAAAAGCCGGAAAATATAAAGCCGTTATTACAAAAGGTAAAGACGTTTTTGAACATGTATTTGAGGTTGTTTATGATGAGCATGCAGGTCTTACAGCAGCAGATCGTGACTTGAAGCATAGTACGACCATGAAAATGTACGATATGACCCAAGAACTTGCGTATATTGTTTATCAGTTAGATGCCATCTTAGAAGCCAATGCGAATAATAAAAAACTTGTAGCTTCTTTAAATTCGCTTAAAGAAACCTTGGTTATTACTACGGGTGATAATTATGTTGGCTCAGCAGAACCCCAATTAAGGGAAAAAATGGCTGATCTTTATGCAAAAATAGCCGGCAGTTACGATAAACCTACTTCTAATGAATTAAATTATTTACTTATCATCGAAGAAAGCTTTAATCAAGCAAAACTCGATTTTGCCAAGTTGATCAAAAAGGTAAAATTGGATGTATTGAAATTAAAAACATTTGATGAGTTCCTAAACGAATAAGCAAAAGAAAGGCCGGTTTTATCCGGCCTTTCTTTATTTTGGCATACATAGCGAAAATTTAAAGTCTGTGACGAATGCTATTAAAATGCGTTGGGGAGCCTGCCTGCCTGCAGGCAGGTTGCGGGTTGCTTTCCTGTCAAGTTACACAGAAGTTGAAGCGGGGTAGAAAGCTTGCATAACCACTTAAACCCATATTGCATATAGCCTTTGCTAGGAGTTCGTTGTTCTTGTTTATCAAACATTTAAAGTACCTATATAGTAATTAAATTCGTCCATATCTTCATCATCTAAAAAGTCTACCGTGTGATTTTCATTCTCTTTTATCCGGCAGGAACTGATAATGAAAAGTAATGATATCAGTGGAAGAAATAACTTCTTCATAAAAATTTAATTGAGAAAATACTTCGAGATAATTGCCAAAAGCGCATCTTTTTTAGTAGGTTTGGAAATATAATCGTTACAACCCGCTTCAAGTGCCTTTTCTTTATCCCCCGGCATAGCATAAGCTGTTTGAGCGATAATAATGACGTCACGATTAAATTCGCGAATTGCCCGTGTAGCTTCATAACCATTCATTATAGGCATCTTGATGTCCATCAATATTAAATCTAATTTTTCATTCTGACAGATTTTTATAGCATCTACTCCTGTCTGAACATGATAGATTTTTTTGCAGTTATCTTTCACTATTGCAGTCAGATAAGCATCCGAACTCTCCTGATCTTCTGCAATCAATAATGTGATTTGTTTTAATTTATTCATGGCACTTTTATTTATGGCAATGTCTTCTTTGTCTTTGTGATGCTTGGTATATTTATAAGGTAAGCTGAAATAAAATTCTGAACCTTCTCCTTCTTCTGAATGAACCCAAATTTTCCCTTTGAGCATTTTAACATAAGATTTGGTGATAGAAAGACCTAACCCTGCTCCTTCATATAAACTCGATAAGCTTGAATCGACTTGAACAAATCGATCAAATATTATTTTTAATTGGTTTTTAGGGATTCCTATACCTGAGTCAATTATAAAAAATTTAAGCTCGTTATCAAATTCCTCGTATCCCATTTCAATAAATCCTTCGTCAGTATATTTTATCGCATTTTTAAGCAATTTGTTGAATATAGCATACAACTTTTCTTTATCAGTTTGGATTAAGATGTCGGATTTTGGTTTGTTTTTAAAGATAAATTTCAACCCTTTACTTTCAATTTCCGGTAAAAACAAATTGAATATATCTTGCATTTGTTCGTTAATATTTACTTCCGAAAGATCAACTTTTACATATCCTGCTTCTATTGTCGAAACATTTAATAAATCATTAATAATGTTCAGCATTCTTTCACCGCTACTCTCAATCACCTCAATGTATTTATCCCTTTCTTCTCCGGTTAAATCTTTTTCCTTAAGCAAATCTGCAAACCCCAGAATGCCATTCATCGGTGTACGTATTTCATGACTCATATTAGCCAAAAATGAAGACTTTAAACGATCGCTTTCTTCAGCTTTTTCTTTGGCAATAATCAGACTTTTTTCAATTTTCTTTCGAATTTTAATCTCCTCAATAAGATTTTGATTACGTTCGTCAAGTAATTTTGTGCGATCTATTACTTGTTCCTCCAAACCTTGATTAATTTTTGTTATTTCATCTTGCTTCTCGGCCAGTAATATTCTTTGATTGAAATCAAGGCGTTTCAAAAATTCGATATTATATAAAGCCAACATGCTAATAACATGAGCCGAGATAAAGAATGCACCTGCAACTAATAAGTGCCCAAACTGTGTATCTGTTGAATCATAAAAAATAAAAATGGCAATACTATAGATAAGGGTCAGTATAATTCCTGCTATAGTCGCAGGAAGAAACCTAAGGTGAATAAAAAAATATCCAGCCATAATTACCAAAAACATTCCTCCATAATAATATAAATTATTAGGATTTCGTAGTAACATATATATAATGCCGCTACCACCTGCAATAAAGCTTATTGATAGAAGTGTCTGCCAGATATTTCTGAAATATTTGTGAAATGAAAAAAGAAAAACTCCTGATAATATAGGTATTACGATTAAATACCTTATGATGTGGAATTCTTTTATAAATTCTTCAGAAGTTATTAAATCTAAGTATCCAAAGGCAGCATAGAGCAGTGAAACTGTTATAAATGAGATTCGAAATGGTATGAGTGAATTCTTAAAATAGTCTTGCCTGAATTTGGCTTCAATATTTTTGTTGAAGAAGTTTAAGGTGATCTTATTTATATTCAAATCAATATTGATATTCCGAATATTATTATTGATTCCGGGAATTTTAATCATTTTTAGGTCTTAATTCATCGCTAAAGATATTAAAATAAGTTCTTTGGAAAATTAAATAAATAAAAAAACTGCAAACATGCTTTCGAACATTAAAAGTACATCCTGAATAGTCTAGACAAAAAAGGAAGTAAATATATCCTACTATTTGATCCCGCGAAGACGAATTCTTAGGCAGGATCTCAAGGCTATTTTACCCACAGCCTGCAAGGAGGTTTATTTATATGTTGTTTGTATTTTTTGCAATACTACTCAATCGTGAAAAGCCTTAGGATATTTTCAACAGAAATAACTTCATCCGCCTTGGCGACTTCAACTACCTTAAAATGATGATTTATAATCTCAACATCTGTTGAGTTTTTGCTCTTTGATTTGAATCCTCTTTGCTCAATAATATTTTTTAAATTTTCTTCTGTAAGCTGAGAATTAGATTTGACATATAAAGTGAGATAAACCGGACATCCAAATTCAGTTTGCATGCCAATAATATCTGCCTGTTCTGCCAGTATGCCTCTCAGATTTTCAGTATCCAACTGATCCAGAAAATTATCAATACGGATTTTATAAACAATAAGATGGTCATCATTCAAATCAATTTCCTGTAACCGAACCTTAGCCGGGGTAAAAATCCATTCCCTGATTTTAAGGGTATCGGTCATGTCAGGAGCATACCAAATTTTTACCGTAAAAGTGCCGACATAAGTATCTATTCCATAAACTCCATCCATATCGTACATGTGATTCGAAAATGCAACCGAACTGCCATAGCATTTAATTGTTTTCAAATCGTGAATAGTATATATCTCCATCTCCGATTTCGTTTCAGGTTCGGCCCAATATTCACTCAAGGTTGGCAATTCGAATGATTTACCCAATACAAGTCCTGCAATAATTAAAATAACAACAATGATTGCGGGCCACCATTTTCTTCCTTTTCTGTTGATTGCCAAAGCGCCTTTTTCTGGACACACTTGCAGGCAATCGGCACATAAATGGCAGTCGATATGTTTTATAACAGTTTCCTTTGAGACTTGAATGGCTTGGGGGCATGCTTTATCACATAATTTACAACTGGTGCATATTTTAGCATCTCGTTTCACCTTTAATAATGGGAAAATCCTGCTTTGCATCGTGTAAAGCTCAAATATATAAGCTATGGCACAAAGAAATGCCAATGGCCAAATAAAACTGATATTTATTACGTAAACATTAAGAAGCAGGTAAATTCCCAGAATACTTACAGTGAGGGTAAAATACCTGAAAATACTTGATAGTGCTCCGAGTGGACAAAGGTATTTACACCATAAAAGCCGTATAAAAATAGATCCAATAATTACTAATAGGATGGCACCTATGGCCATCATTACATTCACATCGGGATTAAAACCGGAAGCAACTGCATAATAAGGGCAGAACCACTTGCAGAACAATTCACTCGATTCAACAGTGAAGTAAACAGTGATAAAGAGTAAGCCATACTTCAGCGATCTTAAAATTTTATCGGTGACACCGGTAATTGTGTAACGCATTTTAAATTTATCTCCAATTTTACCTAACCATTCTGAAATTGATCCGATGGGACAAATAAAAGAACAAAACAATTTACTAAATAGGATAATGGCTATAACGAATATCAACCCCATCGCAATTTGAGCACTGGTCATGGTACAAGCCAGGGTATCGTTTACCAAAAAACTAGTCAATGCCTGAATCCCTCCAAATGGGCAATAAGCTTCAAAATCTGCTAAATAATTAGGGTTAATAAATAAACTAATTCCCATGTAAATTAATAATGAAAAAATTATTAGCTGGATGCTTAGTCTGTAAGGATTGGTTTTAATCTTTTTCATATTGGAAATACTGATGAGGGGAGTGGATTAGAAAAATCCCCGACTAAAACATGGCCGGGGATCTATTATTGAGAATTCGCTTAGAGCTATTACTTTTTCTTGGCTTCTGTTTTAACCGCTGTTTTAGCTTTATCACAAGTGGCCGCTTTATCACAGGTGGCTGCTTTATCGCAAGTTCCTGTTTTATCACAAGTGGCTGCTTTATCACAGGTGGCTGCATTGGCACAAGTTGTTGTTTTTTTCTCTAAACATGTAGCAGCAGTTGGGCATGTTGCACATTTTGATGAAACTTCTTTTTTTGCTTGTTCGGTTTTCGCTTTTTTAACAATTTTTTTCTGATCCTGAGCAACTACATTTGCAACTAAAAAGAAGGATAAAAAAGTAATGCTGATAAATAATACAATTTGTTTTTTCATATCTATGGTTTTAAAATTTATTTATGATCCAAAAATAACACATTGATTTTAGTTAACAGGTTAACTATATGTTAAATGAGGTTATAGCGATGTTATTTTATGTTATAGCGATGTTAATATTTTAGCCGTTAGTCAAAATCTTTTTAATTTTGACACATGAAGAAGATGAAATTCCAATTGGTTTTATTGATTATTACTATATTTTGCCTGTCAGGATTGGTGGGAATTCAAATTAATTGGATCCTCAAACAAGCCAATTTACAAGAACAAGAATTTAATAGAGATGTCAAAAAGGCCTTAATAAGCATAGAAAAAAATCTTGAAGGTATCAGCGAATGTCCTTTTACAAATAAAACAGAAAATAATTGCATGGCATTGCTCAATACCTTTAAACAAGCGATTAATCTTGATTCCCTCATTACCCACGATTTAAATTATCACGGGATAGATTTGGATTATGAATATGGCATCGTGAATGTAAAGTTGGATAATTACTGGAGCGCACAAAAGGGTACAACGGTGACGGTAGATCTGGCCCAGGGACTACATGAATCAGGGTATGAGCTAAAGATTAATTTTCCGAAAAAAAGCGATTTTGTTTTTGCGCAGATTGGTTATGCTTTTATTAGTTCATTGCTTTTAATTATCCTTGTGGTTGTTTCCTTCATGCTTATTTTCAGATATTATAAAAGAGAAAAGTCGCTTACAGAGCGGATTCGTGAGTTTGTTAATAACATGACCCATGAATTTAAAACTCCTATAGCTAATATTGCCTTTGCAAATAGCATGATTTCAAAGCACTCAAAGGTTGAAAATGACTCAAAACTTCAATCCTTTACTCAAATTATTAAAAGTGAGCAAGCGAAGCTGAACGACCGTGTTGAAAAATTATTGAGTACCTCTTATAGTAATAAAGAGGCAATAAAAGAGTTTGAAAAATTGGATTTGTCGGTTTTGATTCAAGAAATTATTAGTTCAAATCAGGTACAGATATTGAATAAAAATGGAAAGATCAATTTTTTCGAATACGGCGATGATCACATCATTCTAAGTAATAGTAACCAACTTCAAATCATTCTGGATAATTTAATAGATAATTCAATTAAATATTGCACCGTTAACCCAGAAATTGATATTACATTGAAATCAAGCGAAAAATATCATCTGATTGAGGTAAAAGATAATGGAATTGGAATTTCGCCCGATCAGCAGAAATTGATATTTGATCAATATTACCGCGTGCCAACCGGTGATGTTCATGATATCAAAGGATTCGGAATTGGGCTGTATCATGTGAAACGAATTCTGGACCAAATTGGTGGGGAAATTATGGTGAATAGCGAAATAAATAAAGGAAGCCAATTTATCGTTAAATTGCCTAACCATAGAAAATAACCACGACTGTGCAAATGAAACCAAGGATACTAATTGTTGAAGATGACGTTAATCTGGGATTCCTGCTGGTTGAGTATCTGGAGTCGAATGGTTTTGAAGTTAAGCTGTATATTGATGGTGTTGCCGGTCTGAACGGTTTCAGGATGGGAACCTACGACCTTTGTATTATCGATATCATGTTACCCAAGATGGATGGCTTTAGTTTGATCAAAGAGATTAAGATGCTTGATAAACATATTTCGATCATCATCTTATCCGCCCGTTCATTGAAAGAGGACAAACTAAAAGGATTTGATATTGGTGTTGATGATTATATTACCAAGCCATTCGATGAAGAAGAGCTTGTTTGCAGGATAAATGCCGTTTTAAACCGAAAACAAAAACCTGACCCGTCGAAGCAGGCTAATTTATCAAAAGTTTCGGTTGGAGATTATAGTTTCGATCCACTTAATCAGGTACTATCGTTGAACTCGAATAAGTATCGTTTGACTTTTAAGGAGAATAAAATTCTGCAATTACTAAGCATGTCAAAAAATGAACTGGTAAAACGGGATGAGATCATGGAGCAGGTTTGGGGCGATTCGAATTATTCTACCGGCAGAAGCCTTGACGTATTCATTTCAAAATTAAGAAACTACCTTAAAAAGGATCCTAAAATAAAAATTTCGACAATTCCATCAGTAGGATACATCCTGGAAGAGAATGCGGACATTGGTTCGTGATTAAGTTGCTGGTTGCTGGTTGCTAATGCGGCAAAACCTACATTCTTCATTCTTCATTTAGCATTCCTACCCGAACGTTCCGTTCTGAACGGGCGGGCAACATTGGCCAATAACAAGTGATTTATTTAATAATCAATTGTTTTATCAATTTCCCTTTCCTGTTTGTAAAAATTACAAAATAGGTACCTTTTTGATAGCCGCTTAAATCAATTTGATCGTTTAAGAAATCTTTTCGTTCCAAAACACATTGTCCGGCCAAATTAAAAATAGATAGATCAACCGGTTCCGGTGAAGCTATCGTAACGATCTTTTCTGCTGGATTTGGATATAATTGAATCCCATCTTCTTTGTCTTCATCAAAAATACCAGTGCCGATATCGGTTGTGAACGACCATGCAGCTCCTTCAGTTTCGCCTATCGTATTCCGATTTACAACTTTCCAATAGTAGGTAGTTTGATAGCTTAGTGTAGCTGGTTGATAGGTGCTTGTTTCATTTGTGTTATTTAACACTTTCTGTGCAGGTGGATTGCTTGTTCCAAAATACAAATCGATCTGATCAGTATTTGATCCGTTGTTCCAGCTCAAGGTTGGGTTTGTTGAAACTGCTGTTGCCTGGTTTTGGGGTTGAGGATTGGAAGGCTGCCCGGGAGGATCTGTTTGAATTCCCGCAATAGTCTTTAAATAATTGATATAACCTGCATCAATTTCTTCATAAGAAATATCGAAAACATTCCAATCTAATCCGCTCAAGAAAAAATCCCGGATGGTTGGGTAATCAGCATGATTTTTTTGCATAAAATGCCAGAATGCCTGTCCGAATGAATAAACCGACATATAACCATCAGTATCAGGCATTATTTCAGCAAGATTCGGAAAATGACCATGCTCATTTTTAAACCTTTCCAAGCCCTCTTTAAAATACCATGAACGGTTGGCCAGGTAATCGTCATTAACACTTTCGTATGCCATGATCTCAGCCATTCCTTCTGAATGAAAACTGGGAATAGCAAACAGATGAGTTACGAAGTTAAAATGAAAACCGTGAAAAAATTCATGGGGTATCAAAGTTTTAAGTGCTTCGTCAAGTCCACCCCAAGCTACTGTTGGAGATAAAAAATCTATTTTATCGCCTGACCATGCACTTCCACCATTGTAATCGTCTAAAATCACCATACAATAAAGCCCCGCCTGAGCATTGGGATAAACCACACAATTAAATTTATGGAGAATTGGAAATTCAAAAAGTGTTGTATAATGTTCAAATTTTTCTTCCAGTTTACCAGCGATATCATCCATAAACTGAATATCCTGGGGAGTCGAATAAATATTAAAATGATTGGTTTGGCGCTGCAATACAATGCGATTGGCAACATCGTTTTCATAAAAATAGGTCAAATGATGTTGCCAAATAGTTTCATAACCATCCGGGCCAAGATTTTGTATTCCAACTACAGATAATGCTTGTGCTTCGATATAGGATACCATTAACGATCTTTTATTAATCGAAGTAAAATCATCCATACTTTTGATATCATTAATCACTGGATTATGCCCCAACTCACTGATAGCTTCAACAATTGTGTTGCTATTTATATAAAAGCCACTATAAAAAAGCCCGAAAGCTTCTGCAAAATAAGAAGGACAATAGCCACCCTGGCTCCTTATTTGTTTTTTCTTTAAAATCAATTGTGCAAGGGTATTCTTTACCAGTCTCGAAAAAGAATCTTCATAAACATCATTTCTTCCTCCGGGAGGAATTGAAACATAAATTTCATTCGGAACTTTGTATCCGCCACATTTCCAATCAGGAAAATCAAAATTGATGAACGCACTTAATTCTTCTTTCCCAACCAGAAAGATTTTTACCTTTTCCTCTTCATCGAATAAATTATCGAGGCCGGGACGATCCCAATATGAGCATAGCTCCAGGAACCATTGATCAATTTCATTTTTGATCTCATCCCAATATTCCGACTGGGATTCATGGGCATAAAAAGCTGTATGTTCGCTTTCTGCAATTAAAGCGGGTGGCTCGGGATGATAGACTCTTGAACTATTACTGATCCGAAATTCATCAATCCAACCATCGAACTGGATATTACTGCCCCCATCAACACCACCCAAAAAAACCTTACGTTCAGCATTACATAAGCTGCCATCAGTTCCTTCAGGAAATGACTGTGAATTACTAAAAACCTTGTTCCAGTCCTGATCATGAACAATAAATGATATACTAGCATCTGCGGAATCGCTGGCAAGTATTACATGATGCCATTTTTCAATCTCCAACCCGGTCTGCTGTTCAATCCTTATTTCAGCAAGATTATCGAAAGTTACCCCACAATTAAAACCAAGGCCATCACTCCTAAAACCGATAACAATGGCTGCAACTCCCTGTCCATCTTTAATAAACAGGCTTGGAAATGCAGTTGAACCTGAACCGTAATTCCCAACTTTTACCCAGAACTCAATACGCCAGTCCCTGCCAAGGTTAAGCTCTGATGCAGGTTCAATCAGAATGCATTGTAATCCTTCTTCATTGTTCATTCTAAAGGCCTGTCCAAAACCGGTTAAAGAATTTCCATACACAGATTCGTTGCCCCAGTTTTGAACATTTCCGCTATATGATCCCTCAAAGGTCAGATCATTGTTGAAGTGGATTAATAATACCGTCGAATCATCATTGATGCAAGGATTGCCATTTTGTTGTGAGAAGGAATAAAAGGACACAAATATTCCAATAACAAGGAAAGTAAGGGATTTCATAATAAAATATATATAGTTCTTTTAATTATAATCAAATTCAATCCCCTACTCCAATAAGATCGTTGATCTTACAAAAATCAATCTAAAAATAATACCGAATCTACAAAAAATTTAGCTTCATTTATGGCCTAATTATTTATATTGAATAAAAATTACATCTCTCCTTCATTATTAAAATTTGTTTTATTTATCTGAATATCTGATTAATATTAGTTTTAAAGTATTATGCTATACTAATTAATAATATATTTTAAGTACTTTGTCTTGCATAGTACTGAAAAATGTTTTATGTTTGTAGCATGAATATTGAAAAAACACAAGCACAGATGAAGAAAGGGGTACTGGAATTATGTATATTATCCATAATTACTGGAAAAGAAGTTTACGCCTCCGATATTCTGGAAGAATTAAAACATTCGGAACTGATCGTCGTTGAAGGCACCTTATATCCCCTCTTGACTCGTTTAAAAAACGATGGCCTCCTAAGTTATCGCTGGGAAGAATCAAAATCGGGCCCACCGCGAAAATATTATGAAATTACCGAGATAGGTAAAAAAGTATTAAAAGAGTTAGACATCAGTTGGAAGGAACTGGTCAATGCTGTTCAATTGCTAACCAAATCAAACAATTTAATTTAAAAAAGCCAAAAAAATGAAGAAAACATTCACTATAAATATTAGCGGAATAATTTTTCACATTGACGAAGATGCATACTCGAAGCTGAATTCCTATTTAGGTAGTATAAAAAATCACTTCACTAATCTGGATGGAAGAGAAGAAATCATCTCGGATATTGAAAGCCGCATCGCTGAAATTCTACAGACAAAACTAAGCGATTCAAAACAAGTTATTGTTATCGAAGACATCAACGAAGTTATCGTAATCATGGGGCAGCCCAGCGATTTTTCGGATGAAGATGAAGAACCTGTTAAATCCCGCACAAATTATTCGGATCAGCAAACCGGCTATAAAAGATTGTACCGTGATCCTGAAAACAAAATGATTGGTGGAGTAGCCGGAGGAATTGGCGCTTATTTGCATATAGATCCGCTTTGGATAAGAATCCTGTTTATTATTGCATTATTTACAACAATAGGTGGGTTTATCTACATCATTCTTTGGATTGTTGTTCCGGAAGCTTTGACAACATCAGAGCGACTGGAAATGCGTGGCGAAAAAGTGAATATCTCGAATATCGAAAAATCAATTAAGGATGAATTCGATAATTTGAAAGGAACGATTAATGACCTGACGAACCAAGCTAAAGAAACTTACAAAAAAAAAGCGATATACCTAAGACAGTTTTCGAGGACATCCTAGAGCTATTCGTTAATATTGCCAAAGCATTTTTTAAAGGGATCGTGATCTTGCTCGGAATCGTGATTATGGTAACCGGGCTTTCACTTGTGCTGGTATTTGTTGCGGCATTCTTTGGTCGTGGAATCTGGTTCTTCGATGGTCCGGATATGGTTGTATTGCCTGCTTTTCAGCTCATGGATCTTTTCCTAAGCAGTTCGGGTAATATCGGTTTATTAAAAGTAGGATTATTTTTCCTGATCGGAATACCGTTAATCATGTTAATGTACGCAGGTATCCGAATGATTTTTGGATTTGAAAGGGTCAGGCATCTGGGATTAACTGCCTTTGTTCTTTGGTTAATCGGATTGGCTCTTACCTTGTCTTTTTCATACAGAATATTTCATAATTTCAGGTACGAAGCGGAAGATAAGTATGAATACGCAATCGAACAACCCAAAACAAATGAAATTTTCCTTGAAACCAAAAATTCCGACAAAACATTAAATTACAAGTACGATGAACTCATTGAAATTGACGATTTGGAAATTGCGGTGACAGATGATGGTTTTTATATTAATAAGGCAAGACTGGATATCAGAAAAAGCAATAATGATCAGATTAGTTTGACAAAGCATGCAACTGCCCGTGGAAGGTCTGGATTTGCAGCTAAAGAAAGAGCTGAATTAACCGTTTATAACTTTAAGCAAGAAGGAAATCGCTTCATTTTTGATGAGTTTTATAAAATCCCGAAAGATGTACTTTGGGCCGATCAGGAAATCACTTTAGAATTACGGATACCGGTTGGCACAAAAATTAAACTGGATCAAAATATGTACAATATTCTACGTCATAACTCCGGATATTATTATTATAGCTGGTCCGATCAGGATTATGTAATGACAGAAGATGGGCTTGAAAAATCCAGGAATTTAATGGAGAACTCAGACGATTCAGTTCAAAAAGGCTATTCAGGCATCAACTCAATTAATTTAAATTATTTTGGATTATCCTTTAATTATTTTATAAAATAATGCCATTTAGCGAGTTGCTGAGAATATTGAGAATTTAACTTTAAATACTTTAGTCACTTCATTTTTTCGTTCATTACTTAATTCTGCGTTTTCTAAGTAAATTGACGACAGTAGCGGTAGAGTTCCTCTATCGCTATTTTATTTTTGCTAAAACTGCATTCAACCGGTCGTTTATCTTCAAAATATTTTCCGGTGTAATTTAATCCAGCCGGATCTGTAGCAAGCCAAACAGGGGTTACAGCTCCGGTTTCAGGTGATTCGTGCCCTCCAAAACCTAAATTATTACTCAATTTTGAATTTACTTCACCGGGATGACAAGCATTTACCACAATACCAAAATTATCCAACCGTTCGGCAAATGCAACGGTAAGCATTCTATTTGCCTGTTTCGATTGTCGATAGGCCAAATCATTGTGATATGGGCGATGTTCAAACTGAAGATCATTGATATCCATATCACCGGCCCATGAACTTGCCACATTCACGATTCTGGCATCCTTCATACCAGACATAAACTCACTGAAATAGTGCATCATCCTGAAATAGCCTAATATATTTGTTGCAAACTGCAACTCAAAGCCATCGGTGGTAGTTCTTCGCTCACGAGGAGTAGTGGCAGCGTTATTTATTAAGATATGTAAGGGTCCCTCCCATCTTTTATATAAATCCCTTATAGAGGTATGGCTTGATAAATCAACCAACTCGTACCAAACTTTAGCACCGGGTTTTAATGCCTGTATTGTGCCAACGGCTTCTTCCAGCCTTCTTTCATTTCTACCCAAAAGAAATACTTCAAAATCCATAAAAGCTAATTTCCGTGCAATAGCAAACCCAATTGCGCCATAAGCACCGGTTACAATTGCAGTTTTTGGATTTTCTTGTTCCATGCAAATTTTGATTTCTTATATCGAATATAATCTATATCACACAATTATGTCAATATTTGTTAATAAATAGCCCAAATTGTGAATTTTTTATTTATAATCATTTTAATTAGCTTTGCCGATAATTGAAAGAATTAAAACCAATGACGAAAATTCTTGATAGGAATAAAATATTGAAATACTTAAATAAGGATGAAATCCTGAATGATTTTCGTATTGCCAACGAGAGCAGACAGGTGAGTATCTTGGGTCGTAGGGAAGTATTAACAGGAAAAGCGAAGTTTGGGATTTTTGGCGATGGGAAGGAAATTCCGCAATTGGCAATGGCTAAGGTATTTCAGAATGGTGACTGGCGCTCAGGTTACTATCGTGATCAAACCTTTATGTTTGCTTCCGGGATGATGTGTTTGGAGGAATTTTTTGCTCAGCTTTATGGTGATACCGATCAGGAATTCAACCCCGGAACCGGAGGTCGCTTGATGAACAATCATTTTTCAAGACCAACCCTTGACAAAAATGGAAACTGGCTGAATCTTTCTGAACAAAAAAACTCAGCGACCGACACCTCCCCTACTGCCAGCCAAATGCCCAGAGCGCTTGGCTTAGCGCAGGCTTCAAAGATGTATCGAAATAATCCTGAACTCAAAAATAATCAGCAGTTTTCAATAAAAGGGAATGAGGTTGCTTTTGCAACCATCGGAGATGCAAGTACCTCGGAAGGTCAGTTTTTTGAAACAATCAATGCTTCAGGTGTTTTACAGGTACCCTTAGCTGTTTCTATTTGGGATGATGGTTGGGGGATTTCGGTTCCGATAAAATTTCAAACCACAAAAGGAAATATATCCGAAATATTAAAAGGTTTTGAAAAAACCAAAGTAGCGGATGGTTTTCTGATTTATAAAGCCAAAGCATGGGATTATCCTAATTTAATTCAAACTTATCGGGAAGGAATTCAACAATGCCGTAAAAACCACATTCCGGTAATTTTTCATATTACAGAGGCTACTCAACCTCAAGGGCATTCTACTTCCGGTTCGCATGAACGCTATAAAACCGAAGAACAACTTCAGATTGAAAAAGAAAGAGACGGGATTGCGGTGATGAGAAACTGGTTGCTTGGATCAGGCATTGCAACTGAGGAAGAATTGGCGCATATTGAAACAGAAGCTATTAAAAGAGCTAAAGAGGCCAGAAAAAATGCCTGGAACAACTACCAAAAACCCATTAAAAAGAAACAACAGGAATTCCTGAAAATGGTGGATGTAACTACTTGTAACTGTGCTAAAACAGCTAAAATTGAGCTGATCAAAACAGAACTTTCAAAAGTGGGAGAACCCATTTATAAAGATTTGATGTCTTCAGGGAAAAAGATACTCAGGCTCATTTGTAACTCGTGCAGTAATCCTCAAAACTCACTAAAAACAAACGTTACCAATTGGTTGAATAAAGAGATGGCATTAAGTAAGGATAGATATAGTTCGCATTTATACAGTGAATCGGATCAATCAACACTTAAAGTTAAAGAAGTTAAAGCCATCTATAATGAAAATCCGGAATCAATTCCGGGCCGTGAAATTTTATTAAAAAATTTCGATTATATTTTTAATAAATATCCTGAATCCTTAATTTTCGGAGAGGATGTTGGAAAAATTGGAGGAGTAAATCAGGCACTTGAAGGCTTACAAAAGAAATACGGAGAGTTGAGAATTGCTGATACCGGAATCAGGGAAGCAACGATTATTGGTCAGGGTATTGGGATGGCAATGAGAGGCTTACGACCCATTGCAGAAATCCAGTATTTCGATTATTTATTATATGGTTTACAATTACTTAGTGATGATTTAGCTACATTGAGTTACCGCAGTCGTGGCACTCAAAAAGCACCATTGATTATTCGTACGAGAGGACATCGGCTCGAAGGCATCTGGCATTCGGGATCACCTTTAAGCATGGTTATCAATTCTGTTCGTGGCATGCATGTATTGGTTCCACGCGATATGACTCAGGCTGCGGGCTTCTATAATACAATGATGGTATCCGATGATCCTGCACTTATCATCGAACCACTTAACGGATATCGAATCAGAGAAAAAGTTCCATCAAATATTGGAGAATTTAGGGTCATTCCGGGAAAGGCAGAAATTTTGGTTAACGGAAAGGATTTGACACTGGTAACTTATGGTTCATGTGTAAGAATCGCTCAGGATGCAGTAAATCAACTTAAAGAATTTGATATTGAGGTTGAATTGATTGACGTTCAATCATTATTACCTTTCGATACGGATCAAATCATCAATCAGTCGCTTCACAAAACAAATAAAATTTTATTCTTTGATGAAGACGTACCGGGTGGTGCAACTGCATACATGATGCAGATGGTTTTGGAAGGGCAAAAAGGTTTTTATCATTTGGATGCAGAACCAAAAACCTTAACTGCCAAAGATCATCGGGCAGCTTATAGTACGGATGGGGATTATTTTTCGAATCCAAATGCTGAAGATGTTTTTGACGCGGTTTATAACATGATGCACGAATACAATCCTATAAAATATCCTAAGATTTTTTGATTTTTCACAATGAACCTTAATAAACAACATGAAAGTATTTATAACTATTTTATTCCTTCTTTTGGGAAGTTCGATCGCCGGAATTTCACAAAACAATTATAATTCTACCACTGCTGAGAAAGGAGAAGGGATCTTATCGTTACTTCGCAGGAATGGCCTAGATCCTGCAGTATATATGAATGAATTTATAAAGATCAATAAGGCTCATCTGAATAAAAATAATGAATTAATTATTGGGAGAAAATATTTTTTGCCGGGGATACCAACTACCAGCAACTTTGCCATCTTCGGTAAAAAATATGAAACCGTTGATATTATCGATCAGCAATTAAAAGGAGCCACTTATTATTTGATCAGCGGACATGGTGGTCCCGATCCAGGAGCGGTATCAATTATTGAAAATAAACAGGTTTGTGAAGATGAGTATAATTATGATATTGCGTTAAGGCTTGGCAGGGCCTTAATCCAACGTGGGGCCACTGTTTATATGATTATCAGGGATATAAACGATGGTATCAGGGATGAACGCTTTTTAAAATGTGACCACGATGAATTGTGTTACCCTGACAAGAAAATCCCTCATAACCAATTGCTCAGGTTGCGACAAAGAACCAATGCAGTAAACAAATTATACTTGGCTGACAAAGAAAAATTTCAACGGGTAATTATTATCCATATGGATGCAAGAAGTAAAAATGAAGATTTGGATGTTTATTTTTATTACGACAAACGGAGTAATAGTGGTAAAAAAATGTCGGAAATTTTGCTGAATAAGCTAAAACAAAAATATAACACGCACCAGCCCGGCAGAGGTTATGACGGTACAGTGTCACCACGTAATCTATTTGTACTTCAAAACACCTACCCTACTGCCACATTCATCGAACTTGGAAATATGAATCATCAACAAAATCAAAAACGGTTTCTAATAGCAGATAATCGTCAGGCCCTAGCTAATTGGCTTACCGAAGGATTGATCGAAGACTTTAATGAAGAAGTAAAGAAAAAATAATTTCGATCAGCTATTAGCTTTTAGCTGTTGGCTTTTAGGTTATTGGTTGTTTGTTGTTAGCTTGTATAAAAGTCAATAACCAATAACTAAAAAAAATACATCAGGTAAAATAGGTTGAATCTAAAACTAAATGCTGTTTTGTAATTCAGCTTCTTCCATGATTACTTCATAAACATAACCTGCACCAAAATCTTTATTCAGGTTTATGGTTCCTTTAAAGGTAACAACATCACCAACTTTAACTTCAGCAGCAGTAGTAATGGTCAGATCAAAAGCGTTCTCATTGCCAGTGCCATCTTGAATATGAACCCAATTTTTGCCCATAATGGCTTCATTGTATTTTACAACTTCTCCTCTAATAATAACTTCTTTTCCTTTAAAACTTTCAGGGTTTGCAAATAAATCACCTAAGGTAATGCCATCCTCAGCTTTTTCAACCTGAACAGCTTTTTTCACAGCCTCTTTGACCATACCGTGAGGGGCAGTCATGTCGGGTTGAGTTACAGGAATGGGTTCAAACGAAATTTGATTGATAAAATAAACAAGATCGAATGTTTTGTTTAAATCTTTGCTCTCAAAGTCTTCCATTGCTAAACCTTCCGTGAAATATACAGTTTGTCCTACCGAAAAATCATGCTTGGTACAGGCAATCCAAAACTTATCAGAACTCTCTTCAACCAATAAATAAGTATAAGCATTGGCTTGAAGAACTTCTTTTACACTGGCTTTATGCTGACCATCGACCGCTTCAACCGAATCAGCATTTGAAGAATTTGAATTACATGCGAATATTGATATAAGTAATATCATTAAAAGTGAGGAATTGAAAATTTTCATCATTATAATTTTAAAAGTTAGACTTAGATTTGTTAGAATATTTTTTTACATTTTGAAGTTCAAAAGTAGTTATTTTTTTCCAGAAAGCCTGATATCAAAAACATGATATATTCCAGCAATGAAACTGAGATTAATTGTGAGAATTTCCAAATATGAGTACGAACATGGCACCATTGCCATTATAAGAATGGGCAGAAATGCTGCCTCCATGCATGAGCATAATCTGCCTCGACAAGCTTAAACCAATTCCTGAGCCATCAGATCTGGTTGTAAAAAAGGGAATGAAAATTTTGTCTAGCAAGTCGTCGCTTAAACCCGTCCCCGAATCCTTAATTTCAATTTGTACCCTTTTGTTGGCTGCATGAAATGCCTTCACGGATATTTGTTTGGTCTCAACCTGCATAACAGCCCAAATTGAGTTTTTTATTAAATTAATTAGCACCTGCTCTATCTGTTCTCTATCTGCATTTATTTTCAAGTCATTTGGCTCAACTTCCCATTCAAAGATGATTTTGTCCTTTTCAAATGCCTCTTCGAATAAAATTACCAATTCATTCATTAAATCAAATAATGAAATTTCTACCATTTGGGGTAAGGGAAGTATGGTTAAGTTCCTGTATTTTCTTACAAATTCCATCATTCCCTCACCTCTATTTTTAATGGTAGTCAGACCTTTATCAAGCTTGGCCCTCATTTTCTCATCGGGTTCTTGATTTTTTTTGACCAAAGCAGAAAGTGAATCGGCCAAAGAAGTGATTGGAGATACCGAATTCATTATTTCATGAGTAAGGATGCGAATCATTTTTTGCCAGGTTTCTGTTTCTTTCAAATCCAATTCAGGTTTAATATTCTGAAGAGAAACGAGATTCAATTCCTCACCGGCAATTTTGTACATGGTAACCTTAGCAGCGAGTTGAAGCATTTCGTTGCCATTTTTTAGCTCTAATAATTGCTGTTGTCCGGGAATGAGCTTAAGAAAGAATTCGCTTAAATTTTTATGCGTAAAGTCCAGCGCAAATAAATTCTTAAGTCGCGATAATCCAAAAATCTTTAGGGCTTCGGAATTTATAAACCTGATCAATCTTCTCGAATCGAAAGCAAATACGCCTACTCCAACATGTTCTATTACAGCTTTGAAATACAGATCTTGCTCCTCCCGTTTTTTTACTACATCCTTAAAATGCATTGATAACAGATCAAGCTGAAAATTTAGTTCGTCAAAATCTCCCTTAGGACCAGTATTTCTGTAAATTACATTAATATCTTCTGTTCTAACCGATTCGAAAAACATGGCTAATTTTCTGTTAATTTTATTCAGATAATCGATCAACAAGTATATCTGGATAACAGTCAAAAAAACAAAGAATAACTGAACATACAATAAATTGGATTTATTCAACAACTGCAAGAAGATAAATCCACTTAAAAACATGAGCAAAATTCTTATTACAACCTGAATATAAAACTTTCTATAAACCATATTTTTTCATCTTATTGTAAATGGTTTGCCTTGTAATGCTGAGTTCCCGTGCTGCCCTGATCATATTTCCCTGATGCTTTTTAACCGCACTTAAAATGGCCTGCTTCTCAATTTCCTCTAGACTCCCGGTAAGTGATTGAATGCTTTGATTTCCTTCAGTGTTCATTGCATCCGCATCCAATATTTCATTTTTATTTAGGATAACGCATTTTTCAATTAAATGTTCTAATTCCCTGATATTCCCCGGCCAGGAATGTTTTTGCAATGACTGAATAAATGCTGATGTCATTTTCATACCCTCTCTTTTGTATTTCTTGGAAAAGCGTTCCAAAAAAATTTGCGCCAAAAACTCAATATCTTCTAATCGATCCCTTAATGAAGGCATTTCGAGGGTGATGGTATTGATCCGATAAAGCAAATCCTCGCGAAATTCTTTGTTGATGATCAACTTTTGAAGGGGACGATTTGTCGCCGTAATAAGGCGAATATCCAAATGTTCGGCCATATTTGATCCTAAAGGTGTGATTTTCTTCTCCTGCAATGCATTTAAAAGCTTCACCTGCATGGCCATCGATAAATTCCCGATTTCATCCAAGAACAATGTACCGCCATTGGCTGTACTCATTCTTCCCGCTTTGTCGCTTTTTGCATCTGTAAAAGCACCTTTTTTATAACCAAATAATTCACTTTCAAATAGGCTTTCACTTAATGAACCCAGATCAACTGTAACAAACGCTTCCTTACTTCTATTTGAATGCAAATGGATTTCACGAGCAAGTAAACTTTTCCCACTGCCGTTTTCACCTGTAATTAAAACACTGGCATCGGTTGGAGCAACCTTTGCAATAACTTCCATTATTTTTCTAAACGTGACAGATTTTCCGATAATTGGAATTTGATTACGATTAATCTCTTCAACAAGATAGTTTTTCTGAACTTTTAGCTTTGCCGATTCTTTTTGCGATCTGCTTAATTTTACAGCTGATTTTAAAGTAGCCGTTAATTTATCATTATCCCATGGTTTAAGCACAAAATCGGTTGCGCCTTCCTTCATTGCATTAACGGCTACATGCACATCACCAAAAGCCGTAAACATCAAAACCTCTATTATTGGATCAATTTCTTTAATTTTTTTTAACCAAAAAATTCCTTCATTTCCAGTATTTACAGTTGAAGTAAAATTCATATCCAATAAAACAACATCCGGAAATTTCGTTTGAATCATATTTGGGATCTGATTCGGATTGCTAATTGTAATCAGTTCCTTAAATTCATCATCTAATAAAACCTCCAGGGCACTCAGAACATCTTTATTATCATCCACGATTAAAATTACTCCTTCATTCATCATAGCAGGTATTTAACCAAATAATTCCCCGAAGCTCTGCTTCGGGGGTTCCTCATATTCTCCCCTTAAAAGGGGAGATGTCAGTCGAAAGACTGACAGAGGGGTAAAATAAGAAAAAATCGTTTTCCAACCCTAAGCTAAAATAAAATCGGCGAAACTTGCTTGACCGCCAGCCTGCCGGACTGGCAGGTCAGGCAAGTATACCTGGCCAGCCTCGAGGTAGTCGACTTTAAGATTTTTTTTTATCTCAAATGTAAATATTTTTGACGAACACCTGTAAAATATTTTTACACTCCAATGTCGATTTCATATTTCCAGGAACGCATTTAGGCTCTTTATCAGCAATATACATTTAATGGCACATCATTTGAAAAGACATATATCAATACCAAAATAATCAAACATGATCAGAAATTATTTCAAAACCGCAATACGAAATATAGGAAGAAATAAGCTTTTTACTTTTCTTAATATTTTGGGCCTTTCGTTAGGTTTAGCTACCGCCATCCTAATTTTATTTTGGGTTCAGGATGAATTGAGTTATGATAGGTATAATAAAAATGCAAACGATATTTATAGGGTAACAGGTGATTATAATTTAAACGGAGTTCGTATGAATCTTTGCACTGCATGTGCTCCTATGGCTGCAAGCATGATTAACGACTACCCCGAAGTACTAAATGCATGCCGATTTAGACAACTCGGATCAAGAATATTAGCAGTAGGTGAACAAAAATTTAAAATTGAAGATGTCACCTATGCCGACTCAACTTTTTTTGATCTATTTAATATCCCCATATTAGAAGGCGATCCCAAAAATCTATTAAATCAACCAAATTTTATAATGCTAAGCAAAGAAACGGCTAAACGACTTTTTGGAGATAAACATGCGGTTGGAGAATCCATTAAAGTAGGCGAACAATCATACATGATTTCAGGAATTTATGAAAATATTCCTGACAATACACACTTTAACTTTGATATTTTATTATCCATGCCAAGCCTTGAAGATAGTTTTAGTCAAGTGTGGCTAAGCAATAATTATCACACCTATATTCAAGTTCATCCAACCACTGATATTACGAAGTTAGAATCGCAAATGCAAGAAATGATTGCAAAATATTTGGGTCCTGATCTGGAAAGATTTATCGGAAAAACCTTAGAAGAATTCATGAGTGGTGGATCGGCAGCTTTTGGATTACAAAAATTGACAGACATACATTTAAAATCAGACTTAATGGCTGAACTTGAAAACAATAATGACATCAACAATGTATATATATTTTCATTCATAGCCCTTTTCATTTTAATCATTGCGTGTATTAATTTCATGAATATGGCTACTGCTCGTTCCGAAGGACGGAGTAAAGAAGTTGGGATTAGGAAAGTTGCTGGTGCCGTTAGAGGACAAATCGTATTTCAATATTTATTAGAATCATTTGTGATAACAATACTAGCCTATTTTTTAGCGATGATATTGGTTGAACTTTATTTACCAAGCTTCAATACCTTATCAGGTAAAAATATTAACATAAATTATTTTGAACCCCAAACAATGCTAATCCTTATTGGAATTATCCTATCTGCCAGTTTACTGGCAGGAAGTTATCCTTCCTTCTACTTATCTTCTTTTCAACCTATTGAAACATTAAAGGGAACTTTTAAAGCAGCAAAATCGAGTGGGAAATTGAGAAATATATTGGTAGTTATACAATTTTTCACCACCATTTTATTAATAAGTAGCAGCATTTTTGTTTACAATCAATTAAGCTATATCCAAAGCAAAAAAATTGGTTTTGATAAAGAACAATTAATTTGTCTTCACAATATGGATATTCTAGATAATAATGCCATTAATTTGAAACAAGAATTATTAAACCATCCAGAAATCATTAGTGGGACAATTTCATCCTATTTACCGGTTCCTTCTAGTTCGAATAATTCAGCTGCTTTTCCGGATGGCGATCAAAATAAATTAGTTAGTATGTATCAATGGACCGTTGATGTTGATTATATTGAAACATTAAAAATGAATATTGTGGAAGGAAGAAATCTTTCGAAAGATTATGGAACTGATTCTTTAGCCGTTTTGGTCAATCAAGCTGCAATGAAACAATTTGGCTGGGAAACTGCTGAGGGACATTTCGTGCAACTTGTCCTTAACGATCATGGGGGAAAAGCCAATTACAAAATTGTTGGAGTCATTGAAGATTTTCATTTTGAATCATTGAAAACGAATATTTCTCCGATGTTAATGACATTAGGAAGTTTAATGGGTGCTGGAAATAATGGATTTTACCTAACAATGAGATATGAAGCAGAAAACACACAAGATGTCATTGAATTATTAGAAAAGAAATGGAAAGAATTTGCGCCCAATTATCCTTTTGAGTATTCTTTCATAAGTAATCGGTTTAATGATATGTATTTTCAAGAACAACAAATGGGTAAGATCATGAGGAATTTTACAATACTAGCCATCATTATTGCTTCTTTAGGGTTATTTGGTTTGGCTGCCTTTATTGCTGAAAAAAGAACTAAAGAAATTGGTATTCGAAAAGTAAATGGGGCAAGCCTTTTTAACATTTTTATGCTATTCACTAAAGATATTGTAAAATTAATATTAATAGCTTTTGTGCTTGCAGTTCCTTTGACATGGTATATTATAGATAAATGGTTAAATAATTTCTCCTATCGTGTCGACATCAACTGGCTTGTCTTTTTAGGAGCAGGATTAATCTCCTTCCTGATTGCTGTCATAACTATTTCATATCAGGCTTATCATGCATCAACCAGAAATCCGATTGAATCATTGAAATACGAATAAATAAAATCATTAAGTCATGATCGTAAATTATTTGAAAACAACATTTAGAAGTATTTTTAGAAATAAACTATTTTCAATATTAAATATTCTGGGTCTGGCACTTGGATTGTCTACCACCATACTAATTCTTCTTTGGGTTCAAGATGAACTGAGTTTTGACAAGCATTTCAAAGATTATCAGCAGATCTATCGAATTATTGGAATGAACGATTTTAATGGACAAGCTGTAAATGTAACAACGACTGTTGCACCGCTGGCAGAAAATCTTAAATCGGAATACCCAGACATTATAAAAACATGTCGATTGCGTCCTTGGGGATCAGAGTTGGTAAGAGCAGGTGATTTATCATTCAGGGTAAACAGAATTGTTTATGCCGATTCAACATTTTTCAATTTTTTTGATTTACCATTAATTTACGGTGATCCAAATACCGTATTGAATCAAACCCAATATGTGGCATTAAGCGAAAAAACAGCCCTAAAATTTTTTCCGGATGAAAATCCCATTGGTAAAACACTGATAATAAATGAAACAAGCTATATGGTATCCGGTGTTTATGAGGATATTCCTTTTAATACACACTTTCATTTTAACATTATTATTTCAATGAATTCTTTGAATTCAAGCTTGCAAGAAAATTGGGTCAGCGACAATTTTAGAAGCTATTTATTACTGCATCCCGATTCGGATATTGAATGGCTGGAAGAGAAAATCAATGAACTCTTTCTTAAACACTTTGCTCCTGCAGTTGAGAGCAGGTTTGGTATTCCATTTGAAAAAGCTATGGAAGGTCGATCTTCGTCTCTGCACTTACAGGCTTTAACGGATATCCATTTAAAGTCAGATTTAATAGGTGAGCTAGAGTCAAACAGTGACATTACTTATGTGTATATTTTTTCCTTTGTTGCTTTGTTTATCTTGGTTGTTGCATGCATCAACTTTGTGAATATGACTACGGCCAGACTGGATAGCAGATCAAAGGAAGTTGGTGTTAGAAAAGTATCAGGAGCTCATAAAAAGCAAATAATCTTCCAATTTATGCTTGAGTCTTTTATTTTGGTAATTATTTCATATTTTGTGGCTATGATCGTTGTTGAACTCGTATTACCTGCTTTCAACACCTTATCCCAAAAAGAAATATCAATTGGCTATTTTAACATTCCAACTTTACTTAAAATCATCGCAATTATTATAATCACCGGCATAAGTGCGGGGAGCTATCCCTCGTTTTACCTTTCTTCATTTAAACCGGTTATTGTTCTAAAAGGAGGTACGTATTCTGGAAAAGGACGAGGCCGGCTTAGAAATGTGCTGGTCGTTATCCAGTTTATTACAACCATCGTTTTAATAAGTTGTTGCATTTTTATTAATCAGCAATTAAAGCTTATTCAAACAAAGCCCATGGGATATTCCAGAGAATCGATCATTAGACTCTCTAATACAGATGAGCTTAAAGAAAGAGCTCAGGAATATAAAAATAAACTGTATACATATCCTCAGATTAAAAGTGGAACTTTATCTACATCCCTTCCTACACCTTCTGGTGATTATAATACGTGGTTACAAATTGATAGTGATCCAAACCAAGGATCTAGGGTTACAATCTTTTTTGTTGATTATGATTATATTAAAACCTTTAAGATGGAGATTATTGAAGGTCGGGCATTCTCAAGAGATTTTTCAACAGATGAAGATGCAATAATTGTGAATGAAGCATTTTTACGAAAAACGGGAATGACTGAACCATTGACCCATTATTTAAGTCAGGTTAATGATGATGCACGAATGAACATCATAGGGGTAATTAAAGACTTCCATTTTAAATCACTAAAGAATGAGGTTACACCGATTGCAATGGTTATTTCAAATACAGGAAATTACTTATCCATTCGTTATGAATCGGAAAATGTGAATGAAGTGATAACAATCTTAGAATCCAATTGGGAAAATTTTTTTCCCAACCTGCCATTCGAATATACATTTATTGATGATGAATTTAACAATATGTATACCCAGGAAAATAGAATGGGTATCATTATGAACATCTTCATGTTCCTTGTAATTGTCATAGCCTTGCTTGGGTTATTTGGACTGGCTACATTTACTGCTGAAAAAAGAACTAAAGAAATAGGCATTAGAAAAGTTAATGGAGCAAGCCTATTCAACATTTTTATGCTATTTACAAAAGACATTGCTATACTTATTTTAATCGCTTTTGTATTAGCTGTGCCACTATCCTGGTATATCATGGATAAGTGGTTGAATAATTTTACTTATAGGGTTGAAATAAACTGGATGGTTTTTATTGGTGCAGGTCTAATTTCTTTTATCATAGCCATTTTAACCATTTCATATCAGGCCTATCAAGCTTCAACCCGAAATCCGATTGAATCATTAAAGTACGAATAGCTTAGATTGAACAAATAAGCTAAAAGGTAGTCTTGCAATATTAATTTCAAGACTACCTTTCCATTTTTACATCAAACAATTTCATTTATTCCTTTATTTGTAAAATACTCATTAATTAACGACCTTTGGATATAATTATCTACACTTCATTAATCATAAAAAAACAAATGTCATGAAACGTAATATAATTAGATCAATAAGCCTAGTTGTTCTAGTGCTTCTAATTGCAGCTCAATTAAACGCACAAGAAAAACCATTTCGTATCGGAGTTAAAGTTGGATTTCCAAATATCCTTACAGGTAATATCGAATATGTTACACCACTTGTTGAACAAAGATTGGCTTTTATGATTGATTATTCAACATATTCATTTAATGATCAGGATGTTAGTTTAAACTATTCATACTTCGAAGCGGGTATCAATTATTATTTAAGGAGAGAAGGCCATGGACCTTATGTTGCAATTAGTTATACAAACATGAATGTTGATTTGACTTATGAGAATGTTGAATCTGATCAAAATTCAGGTGAATTTGGTTCTGCAACAGCAGGAATAGGAATGAATACACTGAATATTAAACTTGGTGCAAAATGGGGTGGCCTGATTTATTTCAGGCCTGAAATCGGATACTCATTTACACCACTCCCAAATACGATTGACATCCAAGTTAATTTCAATAATAGTCCTTCAGAAATTCACATTGAAGAAGTTCCTTCGATAATTACCGGTGGTTTAATTTTCAATATTGGATTTGGATTTTCATTTTAATTCTAACATTAGTTTATTTAAGGCATGAAACGTTTATCAATTTTCCTGTTTGTTTTTATTATTCCATATTCCATTTTTGCGCAAGAGTTCAATAATCGAAAGGACATTCGTGAAGCAAGGAAGGCAAAAATTGAATCTACGGTTAAAAAAGTAATTGAGTCGAAAGATTTTATTTTCACGGTTAGAAATGCCAATCCGGCAATCGGGCCCTCAATAACACTGACCTCTGATTATGATTTCAAAATTACCGGAGATTCTGCTTATAGCTACTTACCTTACTTTGGGGAAGCTTACAAAGTTGAATACGGAAGTAATGAGGGTGGAATAAAATTCGAAAACTTAATATATAATTACCGCATCGTATTCAATAAAAAAACAAGTTATTATGAAATTAGGTTTGAAATAATTGAACCAAGTGATACCTATCGGATTTATATGAATATTTCTTCTTCAGGCTATGGGAATCTCAAAATCTCATGTAATAATCGTCAAACCATTAATTATGATGGAATTCTGAACAAATTGCTCGAATAAGTTGATTCAATAGTTAGATTGTTAAGTTCGGATATTTAATTCCAAACATTCAAAACTCATCAATCAAAAATTAGCATTCAAAACAATCAATCCAACTACTTCCTTTAGCAATTTAGCTACCAATGCGGCAGTAATGCCCGAAGGGTCACGATCAGGATTCAGTTCCACAATATCAGCCCCAATTATCGGGGCTTTAATTTGATGCAGTAAATTAATCAGTTCTCGGGTCGATAATCCACCTGGTTCATGATGCGAAACTCCGGGTGCAAAAGCCGGATCAAGAACATCCAAATCTATTGATATATATAAAGGATTTTGAAAATTTAAAATTTTCATATTGGCGATATCTTTCATCATGACAATTTCAATTCCAAATTTTTTGGCTTGATCCAGAAGATATGTTGGCATATTTCGAATACCAACCGAAACCAATCTCTTCGCTAGACCACCTTCCATAATACGTGCGAAAGGGCAAGCGTGTGAAAAGCGATCTCCATCCAATTCGTCATAAATATCGGCATGTGCATCAAAATGCAATATGTCAAATTTACTGTGTTCCTTATTTAACGCCTGAACAATTGGATAAGTGATTGAATGATCTCCACCAAGAAACACTGATGGTAATTTTAAATCAATAGCCTTGCTTATTTGCAGCGAAATCTTTTGATAATCTGCTGTTTGAATATCTCTACAATCTTTCAATACAAGCGAAATATCAATTCCTGTTTCCGTCATATAATTTGAGGATCCGTCATAAAAAACTGTTCTTATTTCATTTGGAGCTTTTGCAGCTCCTTTTTTAAAAGACGATTTATCATCGTAAGGGATTCCAAGTAAATTTACTATTTGTTTTCTCATTATTAATTACATTGATCTTACACAAAGATAATTTTTCATCTGTTTATAATTTGTTTTTTAATTGTCAGATGCCTGCCTGTCGTGTATTTCTTCACAATTTAGGTAACAATTCTTATAATTGTACCTATGACAAAAAAAGAGCAAGAAGTAATTCTCGTGGCTCGTTTCATTTAGGATGGTTCGTAAATTTTCAAAATCAATTCCATTCATCACGTCTATCTTGAAACATAAATCCTTATTTTTATGAAAATTAATCTGAAAATGATGAGCCTACGAAATAGATTAAAATCAATTGGGCCCGGAATTCTGGTAACTGCAGCCTTTATAGGACCAGGAACAATTACGACCTGTACTTTGGCAGGAGCCGGTTTTGGGTATGCACTTTTATGGGGTTTGCTATTCTCGGTTATCGCGACCATCATACTACAGGAAATGTCAGCCAGACTTGGTATTGTAGGCAGACTTGGCCTTGGTGAAGCTTTGAGAAAACAGTTCAAAAATCCAATCACAAAAATATTATCAGCAGTACTCATTTTGTCAGCCATCGTCATTGGAAATGCTGCTTATGAAACAGGAAATATATTGGGCGCATCACTAGGATTGGAAGAAATCACTAAATTTTCAGGATTTACGTTAGCTAATGGTGGAGTGTTAAGAATCTGGGGACCGATAATTGGTTTAACTGCATTCTTACTTTTATTTTTAGGTAGTTATAAACATTTGGAACGAGCTTTAATTGCGCTTGTTTTATTGATGAGCGTGTCCTTTATTGCCACTATGATTGTAATCGGACCTGATTTAGCTCAAATATTTAAGGGGGTTTTTATTCCTAAATTACCAACGGGAAGCACCCTAATGTTAATTGGCTTAATTGGCACTACGGTTGTTCCTTATAATTTATTTCTGCATGCATCAACCGTTCAAGAGAAATGGAAAGGTGAGAAAGACTTAAAAGTAGCTCGTATTGACTTATCCTTATCTATAATTTTAGGAGGATTAATTTCAATGTCAATAGTGATAACCTCGGCAGTGGCATTTTTTGGTACAAACGCACAGATAAGGGGAGCTTCCGACCTTGCTTCACAATTAACTCCATTCTTGGGTGATTGGGCAGGAATCTTTATGTCGGTTGGATTATTTGCTGCAGGAATATCCTCTGCAATTACGGCACCTCTGGCAGCTGCTTATGCCACTTCAGGTATTTTAGGTTGGAAAACTGATTTGAAATCAAAGAAATTTAAAGCGGTTTGGATATCAATTTTATCGATTGGAATTATTTTTTCAGCCATTGGATTTAGTCCGATAAAAGCGATTGTATTTGCACAGGTAACCAACGGAATTTTACTTCCGGTAATTGCGATTTACTTATTAATAGTAATGAACAGCAAGCGTATTCTGGGAAATCATTCAAATAAAATATTTCAAAATATTTTGGGATTAATTATTGTTTTAATTATGCTTGTACTTGGAGGTAAAAGTATTCTTTTAGCTTTTGGAGCGTTGTAAATGACTATTGATAAATGATTATTCATTATTGATCAATGTTGAATGTAAAATTTAAAATGTAGAATTTTCAATGATCTTGATACCCTGCCTGCCGCAGGCAGGTTGAATCTTGATACTTGAAACATGAAACTTGACACTTGTATCTAATTCTAGAATCTAAAAATCTAATATAATGAAAGTAGATATAAACTCAGATTTAGGCGAAAGCTTCGGAAATTACAAAATGGGAAATGATGCTGAAGTAATGAAATACATTACATCTGCAAATATAGCCTGTGGTTTTCATGCCGGCGACCCGGTGGTGATCGAAGATACCATCAAATTGGCACTCGAAAATAAGGTTGCAATTGGGGCTCATCCCGCTTATCCCGACCTGATGGGTTTCGGACGACGATCAATGAATTTAAGCCCAAAAGAAATCAAAGCCTATGTCCTTTATCAGGTGGGTGCGCTCAAAGCTATGACAGAAGCATTGGGAGGTAAATTACAACATGTAAAAGCACATGGGGCATTATACAATGATGCTGCCGTAAATAAATCTATTTCAACTGCAATAGTTGAAGCAGTTTACTTAATCGATCCTGAGCTTATTTTTATGGGTCTGGCAAATTCTGAAATGTTGGAAGTGGCTAAAAAGTTGGGTCTAAAAACTGCAAGCGAAGTTTTTGCAGACCGCGCATACATCAAGTCTGGAACCTTGGTATCGCGTGCACTTCCAGGAGCAGTCATTCACGACACCAATATTTGCAACGAAAGGGTTTTAAGAATGATCGAGGAAGGAAGTGTTAAAGGGATTGATGGCAGCGATATTAAAATTAAGGCAGAAACTATATGTATTCATGGTGACAATCCTGCAGCAATCGACATGGCCAGGTCATTAAAAAATCATCTTGAAAAAAATGGAATCATCATACAGGCAATAAAAAAATGACCAATAATAACTTGAAGATTATTCCTTCCGGAGATTCTGCTATATTGGTGCGACTCGGTAATGAGATCACCGAAGAAATTAACACACGTGTGCATGATCTTCATTTTATGCTGGATGTATTAAAGATCAAAGGAATTATTGAAATGGTACCTGCTTATGCGGACCTTCTTATTTTGTATGATCCTTTGAAGGTTTCTTATGATGGATTAAGTCAAATAATTAAAGAGGAAATTGAAAAACCAGGCAAACCGGGAACTATCGAACAGCGATTAATCCAAATTCCGGTTTGTTACGATGAAGAATTTGGCAGTGACCTTGAAGAGGTATCTGAACACACAGGATTGTCAAAAAAAGAAATTATTCAAATTCATTCCTCCACAAAGTACCTTGTTTATATGCTTGGATTTACACCCGGATTTAGTTATTTAGGTGGAATGGATGAACGGATTGCCTGTCCGCGAAAAAAAATACCTAGACAAAATATTCCGGCAGGTTCGGTAGGTATTGCTGATAAACAAACAGGAATTTATCCCATCGAAAGCCCTGGTGGTTGGCAACTCATAGGCAGGACGCCACTCAATCTTTTTGATCCAGATAGAGAAGATGTGTTTCTTTGCAGAGCAGGTGATCATCTGCAATTTGTTCCAATAAGTAAAACTGAATTTGAATCAATTAAAATAGCACAGGACAAATGACTGGGCAGATAAAATTTATCTCGGGCGGAATGCTGACAAGTATTCAGGATATGGGCAGATATGGCCATCAAAAATTTGGCATGCCTGTATCAGGGGCCATGGATACATACTCCTTGCAATTGGCGAACTATTTAGTAGGGAATAAAAGAAATGAAGCCTGTTTTGAAATAACCTATCTTGGACCGGAAATAGAATTCCATTCTGATACAACGATTGCGATTAGTGGTGCAATTATGCAATCAAAAGTAAATGGAAGTTCTGTTCCAATGAATACAAGTATTTTTATTGCAAAAGGGGATATTTTGGTAATGGGAGCCGTAAAAAAAGGAATGAGAGCCTATTTGTCAATAGCCGGTGGGGTAATAATTCCAGATGTAATGGGAAGCAGGTCCACTTATCTCAGAGCTAAAGTAGGTGGTTTTCAGGGTCGGAAAATTGAAACAGGGGATCTAATTGAAATTGGTAAGAATTCGTTAATACTGATGAAAGAAATCCCTTCTCCGCTCTTATTTATCTACCCGGGTATTCAAACAATCAGAGTTTTGAAGGGCACTGAATTTTATCGTTTTGAAAACGAAGCTTGGAATACCTTTCTCAATTCTGAATATACGATCAGCAATCAAAATGACAGAATGGGTTATCGTTTATCGGGCCCTCCAATTAAGCATAAAAACGGAGCTGATATTATTTCATCCGGAATAGTGAACGGCAGCATACAAGTTCCGGGTCACGGAGAACCGATCATTATGATGGCCGATCACCAAACAGTTGGAGGATATACAAAAATTGCCAATGTAGTGTCTGTTGACCTGCCTATCATGGGACAAATGAAAGCCGGGGATAAAATAAAATTTAAAGAAATTACCCTTGAAGAAGCTCAGGACTTAATTAAAAAACAGGAAGAAAACTTAGTTAAATTGTTTAATTTATAATTTGTTATGCAAGCATCAATTTCAAGAAAACCATTAGTTACAGGGCTATTCGTTTTTATGTTAATTAGTTCAATTAATATTAAAGCGTCACAAGATGAAACTAGCAAATCCATTAAACTCACGCAAGAAGTGGCTTCAGATTTTGCTCGCCTGGCATTAAATTGCGTGCATAAGGAATATCCTAATAAAACAGGGCATGTGATGAATGATTCGACGGAGGTGCTCTCTCCTTCTGAAATGCATCCGGCTTTTTATGGATGCTTTGATTGGCATTCGTCGGTTCATGGTCATTGGATGTTGGTTCGGTTATTAAAACTGTTCCCAAATTTACCTGAAGCTGAAGAAATTAGGAATGCTATAAATTCAAATTTAAAAAAGGAAAACATTCTAAAAGAGGTTGAATATTATAATCAGGAAGGGCGTAAATCATTCGAGCGAACTTATGGTTGGGCATGGTTACTAAAACTTTCGGAAGAATTGCACGGCTGGAATGATAAAGATGGAAAACACTGGCTTGAAAATATAGAACCGCTTACTCAGCGTATGATTAAGGCTTATACAGATTTTCTTCCAAATCAAACTTATCCGGTCAGAACCGGGGTTCACCCGAATACCGCCTTTGGAATATCATTTGCATTAGATTATGCCCGAAAAATCAATGATGTTTCCTTTGAAGATTTTTTAATTGAAAGAAGTAAAACATATTTTCAGAATGATAAGGATGGACCGGCACTTTGGGAACCCGGTGGAGAAGATTTTTTATCACCTGTTTTAATAGAGGCCGATTTGATGAGAAGGGTTTTAAACCCTGATGAATTTGCAAACTGGTTTCATCAATTTTTACCCGGATTTAGCAATGATCAATATTCAAATTTAACCCAACCGGCAATTGTTTCTGACCGTAGTGATCCGAAAGGAGTTCACCTTGATGGATTAAACTTAAGCAGGGCATGGTGTATGTTGGGGATTTTAAATGCTTTATCCAAAGATGATCCTGTAAGAGAAATATTAAAAACAGCAGTTAATATTCATGCAACAAGTGCGTTGAATAACATTGCTACAGGAAGTTACGAAGGTGAGCATTGGCTGGCATCCTTTGCTGTTTATTTACTTTCGCTTGAACAATAACAAAACATTGGATTTACTCAACATCCAGTAAATAATTTAATTATAGTAAGTTACCTCGTTTTTCATATTTCCGACCAAATTATATTGTACTACAATTAATTATCCATAGGTATTCTTCCCTATTCTATCTATTCACTAAATATGATATATATCAATAGTTAAATATTTAGAGCACTTCAAATTATATATATATTTGTATATCTATTTATGTTAATAGCAAGATTAGTAGATATAGAATCAAACTCAATAGCAATAAAATCAAAAATTTATGAAACGAAAACAAAATTTTAAGAGCAAACTTACAATTGCTACTATGGTATTAGTACTTGCAAGTAGCAGTTTATTTGCCACCGACGGATACTTTGGTGTTGGTTTTGGCACAAAAAGCAATGGTATGGCCGGTGCAGGAATTGCACTTTTCCAAAATTCACTATTTGGAGCTAACAACCCTGCCGGTTTAGTATTTTTAGGTAATAAATATGGAGTAAGTTTAGCTGTTTTTAACCCGATTCGATCGTACGAAATTACTGGTAATCCAAGTATGTATCCCGGTACTTTTGGGTTAGCACCCGGAAAAGTAGAAAGTGAATCAAATATTTTTCTGATGCCTGCATTATCAGCTAACTGGATGCTTGATGACAAAAGTGCTTTCAATGTTTCTTTGTTCGGAAACGGTGGAATGAACACCGATTATCCAACTGCAACATTTCATGGTAATTCACCAACAGGTGTTAATTTAATGCAATTGTTTGGAGCATTCACTTACTCACGCAAATTAAGTGATAATTGGAGTGTTGGTCTGTCTGCAATAGCAGCATGGCAATCATTCGAAGCAAAAGGACTTCAGGCTTTTGCAGGTTTTTCAATGGATGGAACCAAATTAACCGACAATGGCGCAAGCTCAGCTTTAGGATTAGGAGGAAAACTTGGTATTTATGGTGAAATCACAAAAGGATTAACATTTGGAGCTACTTACCAGACCAAAATTTCAATGGGTCAATTTGATGAGTACGCAGGATTATTTGCCGAAAAAGGTGATTTCGATGTCCCTGCAACCTGGACAGCCGGTATAGCTTATGAATTTATTCCTGAGAAATTAGTTTTTGCGTTTGATGTTAAACAAATTTTTTACAGTAAAGTAAAATCTATTGCGAATACCATGATGAGTTCGACCGGACCAAACTTCCCAATGGGATCAGAAACCGGTGCAGGTTTTGGATGGCAAGATATGACCATTATTAAATTTGGTGTTGAATATGCAACTTGTAAAGATTGGACCTTAAGAACAGGTTATTCACACGGAACCAACCCTGTGCAGGCAAGCGAAGTAATGTTTAACATCTTGGCACCCGGAGTTATTGATGACCATATCACTTTAGGGTTTTCTAAAAAAATGGGCAAAAACGAATTGAATTTCGCTATTGTTCGTGCATTAGAGAATACCGTTATCGGTCCAAATCCAATGGAAGCACCTGGTCAACAAACTATTGGTTTAACAATGAGTCAATGGATTTTTGAAATTGGTTTTACATTTTAATCCGTCAAAAAGGATATTAAAGAGGCTGTCCATGTTGGGCAGCCTTTTTTTTGCATCAACATTATTAACAATTCGTAATAAAAAAATATAAGCACTCTTTTGATCGGGTTAAAAATGAAAATTCATAATTTTGCAGATCATAAACCTTGCGAACAAAACCTAAATATTAGCAACTAATCAATAGGTATTTCCTAATTAATTTAGAATTTGGTTCTTTCTCAGTTATAGTTAATCAACAAAAAAAATATTCTTAACTTGCTGATAAAAATATCACTTATTTACTTAATTGAATATTAACAAGTTTTAAATTTGGTTAGGTGATTCAAATGAACTACTTGGCAGCAAGCTGTCGAGGTATCAATTTGGAAATTCTTTTTATTGACGATGCAAGCATCGGAGTACCTGCCTGCGCAGGCAGGTTAATCTCATTTATCCCGATACGCTGCGCTATCGGGATTCCTGCCTGTACTGCTGTTAGGCAGGCAGGCGTTCATCTTACAGATTTCAATTCACTACGTTTTTGAAATCTGAGTTTCACGAATAAATGGTACTAAACCTCAGGGTTGAACAATGAACCCTTGTTTTCGGTGTAGAACTACGAGGAGAATTCAAACAAATTTCTCGCCTGCCATGCAGGCAGACAAGTCCGCCGAAGCGAACGCGAAAGAGGATTAAAAACACTTGGACATCACATTTTGGTAATTTTAATATCTTCATGAAAAAATCATCTCTCAAACCAAAAAATTTTGCACTTCTCGGTGCATCGGGTTATATTGCCCCCCGACATATGCACAGCATTAAGGAAACCGGAAACAATCTGGTTGCCGCACTCGATCCATTTGATAGCGTCGGGATAATTGATTCATATTTCCCAAATGCAGATTTCTTTACCGAACCGGAAAGATTTGACAGGCATCTTGATAAAAAAAGAAGAAATGGTGACGAAAAAATAGATTATGTCAGTATCTGTTCTCCAAATTATTTTCATGATGCTCATATTCGTATGGCTTTGAGAAATGAAGCTAACGCCATTTGCGAAAAACCGATTGTATTAAATCCATGGAATATAGATGCGTTGCAAAAAATTGAAAAGGAAAGCGATAAAAAGATTTATAATATTCTACAACTAAGACTTCATCATAGTATTATTGATTTAAAAAGAGAAGTGGATAATGGACCCAAAGATAAAATTTATGATATTGATTTAACATATATTACTGCTCGAGGGCCTTGGTATTTTATTTCATGGAAAGGTAATCCAGCTAAATCGGGAGGGGTTGCAACAAACATTGGGGTTCATTTTTTCGACATGTTGACTTACATCTTTGGTAAATGCAAGAAGAGTGATGTACATTTACTTGATCAACAAACAAATGCGGGTTTTCTGATTCTTGAAAGAGCAAGGGTTCGATGGTTTCTAAGTGTGGATGATAAATGCCTTCCGAAAGAAGCAATTGAAAAAAATCAAAGAACATACAGATCCATTACGATTGAAAACAGGGAAATTGAATTTTCGGGTGGATTTACCGACTTACATACCCTTGTTTATAAAGATATTTTGAATGAAAAAGGATTTTCACTCGAAGATGCCCGCGCTAGTATTGAAATGGTGTATCATATTAGAAATGCCAATGCAATTGGTTCAAAGGGAGATTATCACCCGTTTTTGAAGAAATAATTTTTTAATTTTATACTCAATTTGTGAATACTAACATTAAAATAGCAACCATAATTGGTGCAAGACCACAGTTTATTAAACATGCTGTGCTCGAACCTGAGCTTAAAAAACATTTTAAGCATATTTCTATTCACAGCGGACAACATTATGATACTGAGATGAGTCAGGTTTTTTATGACGAATTAGGAATTGATTTACCCACTTATACTCTAAATACCAATGGAACTTTGCATGGTGAACAAACCGCTGGAATTTTAATCGAAACTGAGAAAATCCTATTAGCTGAAAAGCCAGATATGGTCCTTATATACGGTGATACCAATACGACTCTGGCAGGTGCTTTAGCTGCATCAAAACTAAACATCTCTGTTGCACATATCGAATCAGGTATGAGGAGCTTTAATAAGAATATGCCTGAAGAAATCAATAGGATCGTAGCGGATCATTTGTCCGGATTATTATTTGTTTCCTCAGATCAATCGCTTGAACAGCTGAAAAAAGAAGGAATTTATAGTAATGTTTTCAATTGTGGGGACATCATGAAAGATTTGATCTTCACCATTTTAGAAAAGGGCTTACTTCATAGAAAATCGATGCCTACTGATATAATTTATTGCACTCTACATCGTCCTTATAATACGGACGAACCCGATCGATTAAAATACATTTTAGATCAACTTAATCATTTGAATAAAAATGTTGTATTTCCAATCCATCCCCGAACAAAAAAGATGATGACTAAATATAATTTCCATGAGGAAAATTTTACAAACATAGATTTTATTAAACCCCAATCTTATATAAATAATCTAAATTATCTCTACAATTCTGTTGCCCTAGTCACTGATTCAGGTGGAATGCAAAAAGAAGCTTATTTTCTCAAGAAAAGATGTATAACCATCAGAACTGAAACTGAATGGACCGAAACTCTAGATAATAATTGGAATACACTAATATTTGAAAATTTAGCACAGATAAATCAATTGCTTGAGCAACCGTTGGGTTCATGGAATAAAGAACTCTATGGAGATGGGAATGCAAGAAAGATCATCATTGATGAAATAATAAAATACTTCAAATAAAAGAGCAAAATACAAACGTATTATTTATTAAAAAATTTCTTCAGTATTCACTTTATACAGATTGCTAAAAACATGGATTTCAAAGACACTCAAATAACAGTAATTGGACTTGGATATGTTGGTCTTCCGCTTGCCGTTGAATTTGCAAAAAAATTCAATGTAATTGGATTTGACATAAATTTAGAAAGGATTAAGGAGTTGATAAATGGTTGTGATTCAACACTTGAGGTAACGGATTCAGATCTAAAATCTGTTATAACGCGCAAATTAAAAAAAATAAATAGTAAAGGTTTGTTTATCACAGCCTCTATAGGCGATATTAAACAATCCAACATATACATTATAACAGTTCCTACGCCCATAGATAAGAATAACAAACCCGATTTAGCTCCTTTGATAAAAGCTTCTGAAACAGTCGGAATTGTATTAAGCAAAGGAGATATTGTAATATACGAATCAACTGTATATCCGGGTGCAACAGAAGAGGAATGTGTTCCAATACTTGAAAAATTCAGTGGATTAAAATTTAATACTGAATTCTATTGTGGTTATTCGCCAGAAAGAATAAACCCAGGTGACAAAATTAATACTTTCAGAACTATAAAAAAGGTGACCTCAGGTTCCAACCCGGAGATCGCTCAAATTGTGGATAATCTTTATAATAAAGTTTTATTAAATGGAACTTATATGGCATCATCAATTAAAGTTGCAGAAGCTTCAAAAGTAATTGAAAATGCCCAGCGAGATTTAAACATTTCATTTGTTAACGAACTTGCACTTATTTTTGACAGGATTGGGATTGATACAACAGAAGTAATTGAAGCCGCTGGATCCAAATGGAATTTTGTAAAATACAAACCAGGATTGGTTGGTGGACATTGTATTGGAGTTGATCCTTATTATTTAGCCCATAAGGCCGAGTCCTTGGGTTATCAACCCAATTTGATTCTATCCGGCAGAAGGGTTAATAATAATATGGGCCAATTTGTAGCCAATAAAGTTATAAAGCTCATGATCAGGAAAGGACAAAAAATTCTAAATAGCAATGTCCTTGTTCTGGGAATAACATTTAAAGAAAACTGCCCAGATATATGTAATACTAAGGTTATTGATGTAATTAATCAACTCGAACAATTTGGTTGCAAAGTGGATATATATGACCCTTGGGCAGATGAAAAAGACGTAAAAAAAGAATACAATTTGCAACTTATTACCCATAGTTCATCACTTACACCTAATAAATATCATGCCATCATTTTAGCTGTATCTCACAATGAATTTCTTGAGCTTGATTATTATAATTTAACTAAAGGAAATAATTATGTAATTTATGATATTAAATCAATACTCCCTCGAGAAATGGTTGATGATAGGTTGTAAGAAATCAGGGCGGTTACGTGTAAAATAAATACCGCAATTATTGCACTTGAACCGTTGTTTTCCTTCTCTCTTGCCCCATTTTGTAACATATATGCTAAAACATGCCCAACACGTCAAAAAGGATATAAAAGAGGCTGCCCAAAATGGACAGCCTCTTTTATTAGAACTAGGATAAAAGTTAAAATTCTCTACGTTTTCTTTTAGTATATTTGCCCGAAATATTAAAGTAGATGTTCGAATTTCACAAAGATAAAGTCAGGTATTTTGATATGCAATATTGCACTTCGAAGGATTACATTATACCCTTTGTAAGTCCACATCTTAATTTTCAACAAAGCAGGCAGATTTTAGAAATTGGTTGCGCTGAAGCAGGTGTTTTAAAGGCTTTCGTTGATGAAGGACATATTTGCACCGGAATTGAATTAAGCGATTATCGTGTTGGAATAGCTAAATCATTTTTAAAGAAAGATATCGAGGACGGAAAGGTTCAAATCATCAATAAAAATATTTTTGATATTGATGTAAATATATTTGATTTTAAATTTGATTTGATCATTTTAAAAGATGTTATCGAACATCTACCTAACCAACAAATTTTTATTCGTGAATTAAAGAAACTACTGAAACCAAATGGTTTTATTTTTTTCGGTTTTCCTCCATGGCAGATGCCTTTTGGTGGGCACCAACAAATTTGTAAGGGCAAAATTGCCGCGTTTCTCCCCTATTATCATATACTTCCGCGCTCTATTTATAAAGGAATATTGAAGCTATTTGGTGAAAGGAATGATACGATAGATGAACTTATTGATATAAAAAATTGTAGAATTTCAATTGAGAAATTTGAGAAAATTGCTAAATCGGAAGGATATGAAGTGGTTGATAGAATTCATTTTTTTATTAATCCAATTTATAAATTCAAGTTTAATCTAAAAATAAGGAAACAAACTCCAATCATTTCAAATATTCCATATTTTAGAAATTATCTTACGACTGCGGTTTATTACCTGATTAAACAAGCTTAAAATTTAAGAATATCTTTGAGCGCCTTATACCCATTGGCACTTACTTTAAGCCTGGACTGATCTTTCATGATGGCCAGATAACTGTCTTTTTCGTAGCGTTCCAAACGATCAAGTTCATTCACATTCATGATATAAGAGCGGTGAATCCTAACAAACTGCGTTGAATCCAGATGGTTTTCAAAGAACTTCATTGTTTTTTCTTTCAAATATTCTTTACCTTTTGAATGAACCCTTACATAATCATCATCTGATTCAAGATAGCTGATATCATCAACGGGGATAACCTGAATATGTTTACCTGCCCTGATCGCGATTCTATTAATCATTTCATTCGAATCATCCAGATTTTCGATTATTTTTTGATTAACTTCTCCCCTATCTTTCAGTTCATAATCCTGCTCCATGATTTTTTTCACGGCTCTCTCAAAACGTTCACGTGAATAAGGTTTGAGTAAATAATCAATGGCATTTTTTTCAAATGCCTGAATGGCATATTGATCAAACGCGGTCGAAAATACGATAAATGGCTTGCAATCTATCAATTCGAGGACCTCAAATCCTGAAAGTTTTGGCATCTGAATGTCAAGAAAAACGACATCAGGCTTTAATTCATTGATTAACTGAACTCCTTCAAAGCCATTACCGGCCTCACCAATAATTTCAAATTCATTAAACTTATTTAAAAAATCACGAATCAAAGATCTTGCGGGTTCTTCATCATCAACAATTAAACAGCTATACTTTTTCATTTCCTGCTTTATATGGTATAAATAATTCGACAATAAATTCATTTTCTGTTTTAGTCGTCTTCAGCAATTGATCATGTTTATAGATAAGCTTTAGTCTATCCCTAATATTCTTCAAGCCAATCCCTGCCCCCTTCTTACCGCTATCTCCATCAAAATTATTTTTGATGATAATGTGCAAATGGTCATTCTGCATGATACATTCAGTACGTATAAATACAGTTTCAATACTTTCATACACTCCATGCTTAACAGCATTTTCATATAATGGTTGTAAAATCATCACAGGAATCATTTTCTCCTTACAATCGACAGTCATTTTAAATTCGAACTGAACTTTATTGCCAAAACGTATTTTTTCAATTTCAAGATACCTGATCACATTTTCAATTTCTTTACCCAAATCAGTAAATCGTAAGTTATCTTTTGAAACCGTATACCTTAAAAAATCAGAAAGTTTTACGATCATTTCTCTTGCCTTTTCTCCATCGCTTGTGGTGAGTGAACTGATAGAATTTAAACTGTTGAACAAAAAATGCGGATTAATTTGAGATTTGAGCAGGTTCAATTCGCCTTCAACAATAGTCTCTTTTAGTTCCAGTTCATTTTGATAGCGATCTTGCAAATCACGATAATACATGATCAAATAATAAATTAATACAATAATTGAATATAGGAAAACGGCACTAATTATTCGCCATGGTATTGTATCGGTCAGAAAATATTGGTAATTCTCACCGTCAATGATAGATTTGGCAATGTAAGAACCTAAACTTATCCATATGAGTATGATAATTGTTAAAGAAGTAATATGATTAAAAATGACATTGAATAAATTGGTTTTAGTAGGTTTAGTAAAGCCAACAGCAAACCATAATGACAATCCGAATAAAGCATATAATACATTAAATACTAACGAATCGGTTATGGCAATCGCGATGCTTTGCCCATAAAAGCCATACATGATGTAAAAATGGATCCCCATCGTGAGAATCCATAATATCGCATAAAGCCCAAACGATTTTGTTGATTTAAAAACCGGATGATCTACTATCATAATTTATTAATAGCTTTTGATTTCACCACCTCCGAAAATACAGGTTCCTCTTATCACCAAAACATTGGTGTCGTTTTCACTTTTCTTTATATAGGCTCGTTTATCGCTAAAACCACCAAAAATTGAAACCACTTCAATTCTTACGTTCCAGTCGGCCGGAACGACCATTCCTACCCCACCAAAAATACACTGAACCTCAAGTAAATTTTCGCCTTCGCCTAAAATGGCCTGAGTCATATCCAGCTCCGATCCACCAAAGATATTATTCAATTCGCCGCCTTTAAATACCTGATTGGAAACACGTCTTTTAGAACCTCCAAATACATTAAATTCATTGATAAAACCACTATCAAAAGTACTTTTCTGCCTTCGATGACGTTGCCAGTTAAAAGACTTACCCCCATAAAGAATCAGTGAAAAGCCAACCACCATTAATAATACTGGCCAAAATAATCTTACAAAATTAAAGTCGAATCTAAAAATATCAGGTAATAAAAAGAATGTTCCAACAGAAATCAGAATCAATCCCATTGTTTTACTTTCACGATTAACTACGTTTATCAAACCAATCGCAATTAATAACATCTCCCATGACAAGAATATATGCCTTAGTCGATATGGCAGATATCCAAAATTAGATGCCATCAATAAGGCTCCGATGACAACAACAATAACTCCTAAGGCTACTTTTTTCATACGTCTATTTTCAGAATAATTTTCTATATATTTTTCCATAAAATGAATTTTTAAAGTTAATATTTTTTTATGAAGCAAAGATATATTAGCCTTTAAGGTTTATAAAGTTATAATCGGTAAAACACGTATTAAATACGGTGGATACGTTAATCGATTAATATTTTTGTTATTTTGAAGCTCTCAAAAACTCCCGCTTGCCTATAGGTCCGGGTAGTTTTTCTATTGTAAAACCTGCTGATTTCAGCGCTCTTTTTACAATTCCTTTCACAGAATAGGTTACCAGCACTCCGCCATTCTCCATTGAATCATAAATTTTTTTAAAGATTTTTTCGGTCCAGATCTCCGACTGAACATCCGGTCCAAAAGCATCAAAATAAACCAAATTAAAATAATGGTCGGGCAATTCAACATTTTCAATGATATCCTTCTTTTTTTCAAATACAAAATTGGGTGCTAATTTGACTTTGCAATTCCAAGCTGCATCATGTATTTGAATAAAATGCTTTGAGAGTATATCACTCATTAAGATCTTACCATAGTTTAATGCCGCAATAAATTCCGGGTTTACCGGATATGGTTCAATTCCACAATAATGAGTTTGTACCTCACTTTTCAGACTTTCATCCAGGCTGAGCAATGCATTTAGACCTGTTCCGAATCCAATTTCCAGGATTTTAATTTGCTTTAAGCTCTTCTGCTGATACTTAAATCCGGCCTCAATAAAAATATGTCTCGATTCCTGCACCGCACCAAAGGTTGAATGATAGTGTTCATTTAACTCCTCAACAAACAATGTTGAAGAGCCATCATCTGTGACAATTAATTTAATCATTCGCAAATGTACTCAATTATGATTTTACGAATGTTTTTCTATTGTAATGGGAATATTTTTAAATTTATGGTATAAAGAAGAAAAAACATGTTGCAATCCATTGAACTTCATCACGTACTCTTCATCGATATTGAAACCGTGCCTGCTTATCCTGATTATGAGGATATGCCGGATCACTTTCAGGCTTTATGGGATCAAAAAGCGGAACGATTAAAAAAATCGGAAACAGAAACCTCGGATCAAATTTATGCTAAAGCCGGTATTTACGCTGAATTCGGGAAAATCATCTGTATCTCTGCAGGTTATTTTTACAACCGGGAATTTAGGATAAAATCATTTTATTCAGATGATGAAAAGTTGCTCCTTACCGAGTTTAACGAATTATTGAACAGTCATTTTAGCAGTAGGCAACATTTATTATGTGCCCACAACGGAAAGGAGTTCGACTATCCGTATATTGCCCGACGTATGCTTATTAATGATCTTCAACTCCCTTTGATCCTAAATATTGCAGGTAAAAAACCTTGGGAAATACCTCACCTCGACACCATGGAATTATGGAAATTCGGTGATTATAAGCATTATACTTCTTTGGCATTGCTTGCTGCAATCTTTGGAATCAAAACTCCAAAAGATGATATTAACGGTGCTGATGTAGCAAGGGTTTATTGGGAAGATCATGATATGGAAAGAATAGTACATTATTGTCAAAAAGATGTTCTGACTGTTGCTCAATTGTTCTTGAAATACCAAAGTAAACCGCTACTCAACGATAATCAAATTGTAATAATTCCTTAATTCTTATTTAGATCATTTTTTTATTATCATAGGTTGTTAATTAACTAATATCTATTAAGTATAACAGATATAATTATTTTATATTTGCGAACCAATCTATTAATCTATAACCTAATTAAAACAACATTCTTATTATGAAAAAAATTTCAATATTATTTTTTGCACTTTTCTTGCCAATATTAATGATAGCGCAAGATCAGCCTTCGTTTGGTATAAAATTTACCGGCTTTGTTAAAACTGATATTTATTATGATTCAAGACAAAATATGGCGATTAGGGAAGGGCATTTTTACTTGTACCCACTTAACGAATCGCTTGATCCTAATGGATTTGACATCAACTCAAAATCAAACTTTAATATGCTAAGTGTTCAAACCAGGTTAATAGGATCCATAAGTGGTCCCGATGCCTTTGGAGCAAAAACGTCAGCGTACATTGAAGGTGAATTTTTTGGCCATTCTGATGCTGATATTAACGGTTTCCGACTTCGACATGCACATGCAAAATTAACCTGGACAAATACAGAACTTATGGTAGGCCAATTCTGGCATGCAATGTTCATCACCGATTGCTTCCCTGGAACGGTTTCATTCAATACAGGTGCCCCATTTCAACCATTCTCACGTAATCCACAAATTCGTTTTACCCAAAAATTTGATGGATTCAAAATGAGCTTCACGGCTATGTCGCAGCGTGATTTTGCAAGTACTGGTCCTGATGGTGGAGGTTCAATGTATTTACGAAACAATGTATTACCTGAAATGAATTTAACCCTTCAATACAGTTCAAAATCCAGTAACGGCGATTCTTTCTTAATTGGTTTTGGCGCTGATTATCTTTCGTTGGTACCTCGCCTGAAAACTAACCTCGGATATGCTACTGATCAGGCAGTCAGTGGAATTTCAACTATGGCATTTATGAAATATGCCACGAAAGATATTACTTTAAAATTTGAAGGTGTGATGGGTAAAAACACCACACACTTAACCATGTTAGGCGGATATGTTACTTCTGATGAGACGAATACGACTTATAATTATGTTGAGTATCTGCCAATAAAAACTTTGTCATTCTGGACCGATATTCATAGCAATGGCAAAAAAGTACAGGCCGGCATATTTGCGGGTTACACAAAAAACAAAGGAGCCGGTGAAGATATCATTGGGCCATACTACAGTCGTGGATCCAATATCGACAATATTTATCGTATCGCTCCACGTATTGATATCAATTCAGGCAAAATGCGCTTTTCGGGCGAAGTTGAATATACAACGGCTGCTTATGGAACTACACAGTCTGACGGAACCGTTGATGATACCCATAATGTTAGTAATTTAAGATTACTTATGGCCGTATATTATTTCTTCTAATCCCTGATAGCTTGAATAAAAAACTCTCTTCAGATTTCTGAAGGGAGTTTTTTTATCTTTATGAAAGCATAAATATAAATACGCAAATAATATAGCATAGAAGAAAGTCATGGAAAAACATTTACTGTCAAAATCCACATTCATCCGAAGTACGCAATGCCTTAAATCACTTTATTTACATAAAAACAGATCCTATTTAAGGGATCGATTGTCGGTTGAGCAACTTGCAAAGTTTAAGCGCGGTACTGATTTTGGCATCCTTGCCCATCAGTTATTTCCGGGAGGAATAAATCTACAACCAAAATCTCCTTCTCAATATAAAAAATCTATTGTTGCGACTTCTGAGATTATTTCAACCGGAAATGATTTCTGTATTTACGAAGCCTGTTTCCAAAGTGATCAGATATTAATCATTTTAGATATTTTAGTGCGGAAGAATGGAAATATCTATGCCTACGAGGTTAAAAGCTCCAAAGCAATCTCACCAACATATTTGAAGGATGCTGCATTACAGTATTATGTTATTCAAAACTCAGGTTTGGAAATTGAAGATTTCTCCATTATTTACATGAATGAAAATTTTGATCAGATTGAAGGAGATGAGAAAAGATTAGATTTGGGTCAGCTATTTATTATAAAATCGGTTTTGCCTGAAATTTATGAATTACAAGCATTTATCACGGATCATCTCCCTAAAGCGAAAGAAACTTTATTTTTAAAACATTCGCCCGAAATTGAAATCGGACCGCACTGCAATTCACCTTATCCTTGCGATTTTATTGGCCATTGCTGGAAAAATATTCCAAAAGAATGAACCTCTGAAATCTCAGAAAATAAGTCTGAATATTGTTAATAAATTTACCTTCTAATTTTTCACTATAACAGCTTTCATTTTTTATATATTTGGCTCATGGAAGAAGCATCAAAAAAAACTACTGATAATTTAAGGAAAAGGACAAAGCCATTCAATCAAACAGGGGGCTCATGGGAACATGGAAAAGTTCCACCACAAGCTATAGATCTAGAAGAAGCTGTACTTGGCGCTATTATGCTTGAAAAGGATGCGCTCACACAAGTGATAGACATCTTAAAACCGGAAGTATTTTATAAAGAAGCGCACAATATCATTTTTTCGGCGATTACTCGTTTATTTGGTAAATCAGAACCTGTTGATATTTTAACGGTTACCAATGAACTAAAAAATACAGGAGAACTTGAAATTGTAGGCGGCCCTTATTATATCACTCAACTAACAAACAGAATTGCTTCAGCAGCAAATGTTGAGTATCATTCCCGGATCATCAGTCAAAAATTCATTCAACGTGAATTGATCCGCATTTCATCCGAAATTATTAAGGATGCTTTTGAAGATACAACAGATGTTTTTGATTTATTGGATCGTGCCGAACAAAATTTGTTTTCGGTAAGTGAAAGCAATCTTCGTCGGAATTATGATGATATGCAATCACTTGTTACAGTAGCCATTAAAGAAATTGAAGCAGGCAAGGGCCAGGAGGGTCACCTTCGGGGAATTCCTTCAGGATTTACCGATTTGGACCGGGTTACCAATGGATGGCAAAAATCAGATTTGGTAATTCTGGCTTCCAGACCGGGTATGGGTAAAACCGCTTTTGTTTTATCTATGGCCAGGAATTGTGCCGTTGATTTTGGCAAAGCTGTTGCATTTTTTTCATTAGAGATGTCATCAATTCAGTTGGTAACACGTTTGATTTCAAGTGAAACCCAACTCTCTGCCGATAAACTCAAAAAAGGTAATCTTGAAAGTTATGAGTGGGAACAATTACATTCAAAAATTGGTAAACTCACCGATGCTAAGCTTTTAATTGACGATACCCCTGCCCTCACCGTTTTTGAACTCCGTGCAAAATGCCGCCGTTTAAAAGCACAACACGATATTGACATGGTAATTATCGATTACCTTCAATTAATGAGTGGCAGCGGAGACGCCAGAGGCAACCGTGAGCAGGAAATCAGTGCAATATCCCGTTCACTTAAAGCACTTGCAAAAGAATTGGATATCCCGGTTATTGCTTTATCGCAGTTAAGCCGCGCAGTTGAAACACGAGGGGGATCAAAGAAACCAATTCTTTCGGATTTACGTGAATCGGGTGCCATTGAACAGGATGCCGATATGGTTATGTTCATTTATCGTCCTGAATATTATAAAATTGAGGTTGATGATAATGGTAATTCAACTGCAGGAATAGCCGAAATTTGCATTGCAAAGCATCGTAACGGTGCTTTAAAAGATATTCCATTACGGTTTATTGATAAGTTTGCCAAGTTTGCCGACCTTCATACAGATGGTGATGGACTTGCCTATTCAGGGTTCGATGCCAACGAAGATTTTGATAGTGGTCAACCCACTCGTATCATTCCGTCAAAAATGAACGAGATGGGCGACGAAGATATTCCTTTCTAAATAAAAATAGAACTAATTCAAATCTGGATTCGATATTGAAACAGACTTCAACCTATCTGATATTTATCCCATTGAGCTAATAAGACGTTAGATATTAGAAGTTAGACTATGGACACACGATGTGACACAAGATGCAAGACTCAAGACACAAGACAGACAAGCAACGAGCAACAAGTAACAAGCAACAAGACATGAAGGTCTAAAATCTAACGTCTTATATCTTTATTTAAAACATAAAAGAGCATGTATTTCAGTGCTTTCTAAATCAAATCCGGATCTGATCTTTAATTATCGATTTTTCAGATATTGATTGATATTATTCTCAACTCTTGCCAAAACATCATTGCTATCAGCTTTAACAAAATTATCGCCGGTAATGTGCTCGTACAATTCGATATAGCGCTCTGAAACTGAGTTTACAAACTCATCATGCATCTCGGGTATTTTCTGACCATCTTTACCTTGAAAACCATTTGCCATCAACCATTCTCTCACAAATTCTTTAGAAAGCTGTTTTTGAGATTCTCCTCTATTTTGTCTTTCCTGATATCCTTCCTTGTAGAAATATCTTGAAGAATCGGGAGTATGAATTTCATCAATCAAATAAATTTTATCTCCAACCTTACCAAATTCATATTTTGTATCCACTAAAATTAAACCCATGGTAGCTGCGATCTCTTTACCTCTCTGAAATAAAGCTCTGGTATATTTTTCCAATTGAACATAATCCTTCTCATCAACCAGTCCAAGTTTGATAATTTCCTCACGCGAAATATCCTCATCATGTCCAACAGCTGCTTTGGTTGTTGGGGTTAGAATAGGCTCAGGAAATTTATCATTTTCCTTCAAGCCATCCGGCATTGCCACTCCACAAATACTTCTTTTGCCTTCCCGATATTCTCTCCAGGCATGACCTGACAAATATCCCCTGATTACCATTTCCACCTTTACGGGGTCACAATAATGACCAACGGTTACCATTGGGTCCGGAACGGCCAATTTCCAGTTTGGAACAATGTCGACAGTTGCATCTAAAAATTTGGCAGCAATTTGGTTGAGTACCTGTCCTTTGTATGGAATCCCTTTAGGCAGGACCACATCAAAAGCCGAAATTCGATCAGATGCAATCATAACAAGCAATTCATCATTGATATTATAAACATCTCGGACTTTTCCTTTATATACACCCTTTTGTTTTGGGAAATTGAAATCGGTTTTTACAATGGCATTTTTCATGTTGATTTTATTTTTCGTTTTGATTTTTAGAATAAGCATTAACTATATTAGTCACCAATTTGTGGCGAATAATGTCTTCTTTGCCCAACTCAATGAAAGAAATCCCTTTGATATCCTTCAAAATACGCTGAGCTTCGATTAAGCCTGATGATTGGTTTTTTGGTAAATCAATTTGGGTCACATCACCTGTAATCACAAATTTTGCAGAACGGCCCATACGGGTCAAAAACATTTTGAGTTGATTAGAGGTTGCATTTTGAGCCTCATCAAGGATGGCAAATACATTATCCAAAGTTCTTCCACGCATGAAAGCCAGCGGAGCAATTTCAATGGTACCATCTTCCATGTAGGTTAATAATTTTTGTGTTGGAATCATATCGCGTAATGCATCATAAAGTGGCTGTAAATATGGATCTAATTTATCTCTTAAATCACCCGGCAAAAAGCCCAGGTTTTCACCTGCCTCAACCGCCGGTCTGGTCAATACAATTCTTCTGATCTCTTTATTTTTTAATGCCCTAACCGCTAGTGCTACTGCTGTATATGTTTTTCCGGTACCGGCTGGGCCAATCGCAAATAACATGTCGTTTTTGTCAATAGCTTCAACCATTTTCTTTTGATTCTCAGTTCTGGCCTTAACCATTAATCCGTTGCGACCATGAACAAGAACATCTGATGAATCACCATTTTTGGCATTAAATTCAGCTTCTGTAGTTTCCAGTATCTGATTTATATCACTCTCAGTAATACGACCAAACTTGTCGTGAGTAAGCAGAATCAAAGAAAACTTTTCTTCAAATAATTGAATTTCATTTTCCGGACCAATAAGTTTTAAAACATTTCCCCTCGCAATCACCTTTAATTTCGAAAAGTACTTTTTGATTAGCTCCAGATTCACATCATTGATCCCAAAAATTTCCAACGGATTGTAATCATCAAGCATGATTGTTTTCTCTATCATCGGCATTGTTCTTTAAAAAAATGAATATTCTTATTTACAGTGATAATTTTCTTAATTTTGACTTACAAAATTAATAATTTCCGAAAGTAAAAGGAAGTTAATATAATATCGTATGCCAATAATTACATTAACCAGTGACTGGGGATTAAGGGATCACTATCTGGCTTCAGTAAAAGGTAAGATTCTTGCCAATATTCAGGAAGTTAATATCGTTGACATTTCGCATCAAATCAGTCCTTTTAATATTGAACATGCAGCATTCGTGATCAAAAATTGTTATCAGGATTTCCCCGAAGGAACTATTCATATCATTGGTGTAAATACAGAAGAATCTGATAAAGATTCCCACGTCGTGGTTTTTCATCATAATCATTATTTTATTGGAACGGACAATGGTATTTTTTCAATGCTATTTACCGATCAACCTGAAAAAATATTTGAACTTACTATTCCACAAGACACTGATTTTTTTACTTTTTCTGCACGCGACCGTTTTGTAAAAGCAGCTGTTCATCTGGCCAACGGAAAACCAATTGAGGAATTGGGGAATCCATTGAAAAACATTCAAATGAAGATGTTATTCAAACCTGCCCTTGAAGAATTATTAATTAAAGGCATGGTAATTCATATTGATGGTTATGAAAACCTGATCACGAATATTACGAAAGATCTTTTCGACAAAGTTGGAAATGGCAGAAAATTTGCCATCCAGCTCAGAGGAGTAAAAATCAGGTCAATCGCACAATCATATCTTGATGTCCCAACAGGAGAAACAGTGGCAGTTTTTGCTTCAAACGGTCATTTGGAAATTGCAATAAATCAGGGAAACGCTGCCAGTTTGCTTGGCATAGCAATAAATGACGCGATTAGGATCGAATTCGAAAAATAGTGTCAATTCACGTTTGAACTCCTTAGTAATATTTCGATAAACTTGGCGTTTTTCATTTATTCATTATTTTAGCGTATAATTTTTTTGTTGATGATCACAATTTTTAAAAAAGAATTCTTTGGGTTTTTCAATTCTTTAACTGCTTATGTGGTGGTCATTGTTTTTTTATTGATCAATAGCTTGTTTTTGTGGATTTTACCCGGCAATTTGAACATATTGGATTATGGATATGCCGATTTGGATGGCTTGTTCAGTATTGCTCCTTATACTTTTATGTTTCTGATACCGGCACTTACGATGCGTTTTTTCTCTGAAGAGCATCGCAGTGGGACTATTGAACTTTTATTGACTAAACCCATCAGTGAATTACATATTATTCTGGCAAAATATTTTGCTGCCTTGGCTTTGGTGATATTTTCAATTATCCCTACCCTGATCTATTTTTATTCGGTTTATCAACTTGGGTTTCCAAAAGGAAATCTTGATTTTGGTGCATTTTGGGGATCTTTTACCGGATTGATCTTACTGGGCGCCACTTTTGTTTCCATTGGCATATTTTCATCAGTTTTGACAAATAATCAGATTTTATCGTTTATTGTTGCAGTTGCCCTGAGTGCTTTTTTGTATTTAGGGTTAGATTATATTTCTGCGTCCGAAAGCTTTAATAACCTGTTTTTATTGATCCAAAATCTGGGAATTAGTTCACATTATACTTCAATAAGTCGTGGGGTACTTGATTCACGCGATCTTATTTATTTTCTAAGTATCATTTCTTTATTCATCTATTTTACTAAAATATTGTTAGGGAGACGGAAATGGTAAGTAAAGGCACATCTCATCGGATCAAAACACTGAAACAAATTTTATTTGTTCTGGCAGTGCTATTTTTAATTAATTGGCTCAGTTCTATTTATTATGTAAGATGGGATTGGAGTTCAGAAAAAAGATATTCGCTTTCTGATGAAAGTAAAACCTTGTTGAAATCGGTTAATGATGAAATATTTTTCAATGTGTATCTGGAAGGGGATTTTCCGGCCGGATTTATGCGTTTAAAACAGAAAACGAAGGAGATGCTGAATGAATTTCAGGCTTACAATAAAAATATCCGTTTTAGATTTATCAACCCCAATCAGGAAAAGGATAACGACAAACGCAATCAACTGTATCAGGAATTAATCGACAAAGGACTGACCCAAACAGATCTTCAGGTTAAAACCAAAGATGGTTTAAAACAACAAATGATTTTCCCGGGCGCAATCGTTAGTCATAACATGAACGAACTTCCATTGGATTTATTAAAAACACAAATGGGCGTTCCGCCAGAAGCGGTATTAAACAATTCAATTCAATCACTTGAGTTCAATATTGCAAGTTCAATAAAAAGATTGATTAACAAAACCAAACCTGATATCGCTTTTTTAAAAGGGCATGGAGAACTAGGTCGCGAATACATTGCGGATATCGCTGAAGCTCTGGCTAAAGATTATCGATTAAATGAGGTTGAAATTTTTGGCAATCCCAAATCTCTGATCGAAAATTTTGGTACCGATTCGATGCAGCCGAAATATTCAACCATCATCATTGCTAAACCTGAAAAGGTCTTTACTGAAGCCGATAAATTCGTAATCGATCAATACATCATGAATGGAGGAAAAGTATTGTGGTTGATCGACCCGGTTGATGCTTCGATGGACAGCCTTAAAAACTATCAATCCATGATGGCCATCACCAAATATTTAAATCTTGATGATCAACTTTTCACTTACGGAGTAAGGCTTAAGAATAACCTGATCATGGATTTGAATTCCCGGAAAATTCCTTTGCGAACGGGGCAAGTAGGCACTCAGGCAAAAATTGATTTTTTCCCTTGGTTTTATTTTCCGGCAATTGGTCCGCAATCAAATCATCCCATTGTTAAAAATCTGAATTCGATCAGCACCGAATTTGTCAGCAGCATTGATACCCTTTCAAAAAGTGGAACGGTAAAAACAATTTTATTATCAAGTTCTAATTATTCAAGAACTATAAATACACCAGCCATTATCAGTTTCGATATTTTACAATCGGAACCTGACCCACTTTTTTTTAATCAGGGGCCACAAAATATTGCAGTATTGCTCGAAGGTATATTTGAATCCGTATTTAAAAATCGGTTCTCGCCGCTCTCGAATGAATATCCCAACACCAAATTTTTTGAAAATAGTGTATCTACCCAGATGATTGTCATTACAGATGGAGATTTGATAAAAAACCAATTACATCGTACACAATTCTATCCGCTTCCATTAGGCTACGATCAATATACCGGACAAACTTATGGCAATAAAGATTTTATATTAAATGCATTGAATTACCTGACGGATGGTAATGGTTTGATTAGTTTGCGCAACCGTGAGTTAAAACTACGATTACTCGACAAAGCAAAAATAACCAAGGACCGGATATACTGGCAATTATTGAACAGCTTGGTCCCAATCATGGCAGTCATGCTTTTTGGTATAATTCTCTTCGTGATTCGCCGAAAAAAGTATGCTGGATAAGCATTAACTTAAGCAATACTTATCTTATCAATGGATAAAATGAAGTATTCAGGATATAATGAACTACCCCGCAGCAAAGCTGCGAGGTATCTGGAATACAGAATACAGTAGTCAGAAGTCAGAATTTTTTTTGAAGATATTTTATTCCCTCTTCTGAATTCTGGATTCTTACCGCGAAGCAGAGCTTCGAGGAATTCTTTTGATTAAAGCTCAACCTCTTATTTAATTGCATATCAATTAATCTTTTATCAATATGATCTTTCCTGAAATAATCTTTTTATTGTTTAATTCTTAACAATAGCTTTGTTATCTTTGCACCGTATTTATAATATCTATTTAAGCCTATCTGAATTAATGACAAAAAACCTGTACATAGCTGCAGCAGAAGCATACTCCGGCAAATCCCTAATCGTTTTAGGGATCATGAACATTCTACTACGAAATTTGAAACGTGTCGGAATCTTTCGACCAATCGTAAATATAAGTAAAGGTAACGATCCTCATATCGAACTTATCCGTCAACATTTTAAACTTCCTTTTGAACACAGGGAAATGTATGGTTTAAACGACGAAGAAGCTTTCGAATTCATTCGGAAAGATGATATGGACAGCCTTTTTTCAGCTATCCTTAATAAATACAAGCAACTTGAATCAAAATGTGATTTTGTTTTGATTGAAGGAACTGATTTTACAGGTTCTTTACGACCATTTGAATTTGATTTTAATGCAAGAGTTGCCAACAATTTAGGTGCTCCAATCATTATTGTGATAAATGGATATGCAAAAAGCGTCGAAGAAATAAAAAGAACAATTCATCTCAACAAAAAAATCATAGCCGATGAAAAATGTTCCTATTTCGGAATGTTTGCAAATCGGGTTAAATTAGAAGATAAACCTAAAATTGAAAATTTTATCAGGCAGGAACAAACCGATAAGGAGATAAATATCGTGATTCCTGAATTGGCATTATTACAAAAGCTTACCATACGTCAAATAAGCAATGCATTAAAGGCAAACAAAATTTATGGTGACGACGTGGTTTTAGATTATGATGTTGACGAATATCATATTGGTGCAATGAGTATCGAACATATACTGGAACATACCAAAGCCGGAGCACTTGTTATAACACCTGGTGATCGGCCTGATGTTATTATCAGTCTTTTCATGACTTACATTTCAGAAAATTTTCCGAAAATTGCAGGAATTCTCCTCACCGGCGGCTACAAACCCAGTAGGGAAATTATGAAATTAATTACCGGGATTAAAAAACTTCCTATCGCTGTTCTTGAAGTTGCCGATGACACCTATACAACTGCTTTAAAAGTGCATAATATAAAAACCGTTCTGAAAGCAAGCAATGAACGTAGAATGGCTGCAGCTCTAGGCCTTTTTGAATCGAATGTTGAAGAAAAAGAGCTGACTGATTTAATAAGCTTTACACCTTCCAAAGTACTCACCC
>Ga0180007_10000354_pt1 | contig 80865 bp, 73 predicted proteins | sample MM_PC_MetaG_FD_121122 | JGI IMG/M metagenome (GOLD analysis project Ga0180007, IMG submission 121122) | Groundwater microbial communities from the Aspo Hard Rock Laboratory (HRL) deep subsurface site, Sweden - MM_PC_MetaG | ecosystem: Environmental > Aquatic > Deep subsurface > Groundwater...
GCAATTATCACTGCACCCGGATGTTCAACAATTTCGCGCTTGGCAACTTTACCATTGGGAAGCTTAACTTCGTCTTCGCGCAACGAGATAATGCGGCCGTTATGAAGCTTAGTTGACTTTAGTGTTTCTTCTTTGAAACCGTCCACTGCGCCGCCTCCTTCACAATTTGTAAAAGCAATTCCGTACCCCGCACCAGATCTTGGATGGGAATATTTTCTTTGATGGTATGCAGGTTGCGGGCACCTAATCCGATAATCACACTGGGGATCCCGGAAGCATTAAAAATATTGGCATCGGACCCGCCTCCGGTTGGTTTAGTAATGGGCTGGATACCAATACTTTTTGCGGCCTTTTTTGCCAGCTGCATAACTTCTTGATTTTCCCCAACTTTAAAAGATCGATATTCGGAAGACACTTTAACGTTTAATTTTGCGCCTGCTTTACTACAAGCCCGGGATAATTCGGAAGTCATATGGCGCATCTGCTTTTTTAACTTTTTAGCGTTGTGGCTGCGGGCCTCGCCTTTTATCTCAACCAGATCAGGAACAATATTGGTTGCCTTGCCTCCCTTAATTAAACCAATGTTAGCCGTAGTTTCAAAGTCGATGCGGCCCAGTTTCATTTTAGCAATTGCGGAGCTGGCTACTTTAATGGAGGAAATACCGTCTTCGGGATGGGTACCGGCGTGGGCCGCCCGCCCATGAATTTTGGCTACGATATTATCCTGTGAAGGCGCCTGATTAACAATGCCGTTTACGCGGCCCCCGTCCAGCACAAATCCAAAATCAGCTTTGAGCTTTTTATGATCTATGGCCTTTGAACCGTGCAAACCAATCTCTTCTGCAACGGTAAGCACAATATGAATGTCTCCGTGAGGAATATTATTTTCCTTTAGACAGCGTACCAGCTCCATGATGGCAACCACTCCCGCCTTATCATCCGCCCCTAAAATCGTTGTGCCATCACTATAGATGACTCCCCTTTTAATAATCGGCTTAATTTTTTTAGAATGGGTTACGGTGTCGACGTGAGCGTTTAATAAAAGTTTAGGCGCCGATTTAACTTTACCAGGGATACTAACAAATAGATTGCCGATTTCTCCATCGAAGTATTTTCCTGCCTGATCAAAAGTAGCCCGCAGGCCAAGCTTAGAAAACTCGGAAACCAGGTAACCCATAATATTGGCTTCGTGCTTTGAGATGCTGTCAATTTTAACCAGCTTGAGGAATTGATTTTTAAGTCGATTTTGATTGATCATTCATTATCCTTATCGAACAAAACTCGCCGCACATCGAGCAGGCATCTTCGACTTTTAGCTCGGTTTTACGAATACAGCGCGCTCTTTCGGGATTGACTGCCAGCTCAAACTGTTTTTTCCAATCGAGGGCTTTGCGGGCGCGGGCCATTTGAAGATCACGCTCTTTGGCTCCGGGAATTCCTTTAGCAATATCGGCAATGTGGGCGGCAATTTTAGAAGCAACCACCCCATCCTCAACATCCTTAAGATCAGGTAATCCTAAATGCTCAGAGGGAGTTACATAACACAAAAAGTCGGCTCCGTACATTCCCGCCAGTGCCCCGCCAATGGCTGAAGTAATGTGATCGTATCCGGGAGCAATATCGGTGGGGAGCGGTCCCAAAACATAAAACGGAGCGCCTTCACAAATCTTTTTTTGCAGTTTGATATTTTCTTCAATCTCGTTTAAGGGAACATGTCCCGGCCCCTCAATCATCACCTGCACCCCGGCCGCTTTGGCTCGCTTAGCCAGCTGGCCTAAAATAATGAGCTCTTGAATTTGGGCCCGGTCGGTAGCATCGGCAATGCATCCGGGTCGCATCCCATCCCCCAAACTCAAAGTAACATCGTACTTTAAAGCAATTTCGATCAGGCGATCGTAGTATTTGTATAATGGATTTTCCTTTTTGTTTTTTAATATCCACTGGTAAGTTAACGCCCCGCCCCGCGACACAATGTCCAACACCCGCGGATGTTTCTTTAAACGGTCGATCGATTCAAAATTAACCCCGCAATGGACCGTCACAAAATCTACTCCGGATTCAGCGTGTTCTTCGATCACATCAAAAATACCATCTTCAGTAAAGCGTCCTTCGGCTTCGGCCTGATAAAGCGGAACCGTACCAAAAGGAAGACTAGATTTTGCAATTAATTGTTTTCGGATTAAGGAAAGGTCTCCGCCAGTAGATAAATCCATTACCGCATCGGCACCGTATTTAATTGAAGCTTCGAGCTTTTGAAACTCCAGCTCTAAATTAGAAGATTCTCGGGAAGTGCCAATATTGGCATTAACTTTGGTGGTTAGCCCGGTACCAATACCACGCGGAATTAGATTTTTGTGATTAATATTGGCCGGAATTACGATCGTTCCCTTGGCTACACCACAACGAATTTCTTCGGGGGTTCTGCCTTCGGCCTTAGCCACTAATTCCATTTCTTTGGTGATGATACCTTTGAGGGCTTCAGTCAGTTGAGTCAAAACTTAAACTCCTTTTTCCCGGGTTCTTTTGCGTGCTTTAGTTCTTTTAGCCATTAATTTAAAAGCCAAATCAACCGCTTCTTTAGGTGTATCAACATAAATTATACCTTTGTCCATTTTGTGGCGGCGAACTAGTTCCCAGGTATTTAAACCAATCACCGGAATACCATACCCCAGGGCAAAAGCAATTTCGGATAAGGTGCCATAACTGCCGCCAATGGCAATACAAACCTGTCCGGTTTTTACCACAATTTTATTGCGCGCATAACCAATACCAGTGATGATTGGAATATCAACGTGCGGGTTGGCTTCTTCGTGGCTGGATCCGGGAAGGATACCGATGGTTAATCCGCCGGCTTGCTTAGCTCCTTTAGCAGCTGAAGTCATCACCCCAGTTAATCCACCGCAAACTAAAACTCCTCCACCCTCGGCAATCCGCCGCCCAACTTCTTCAGCTATTCTACAATTTTTGGCAGTGGCTTCACTTTCACCAAGGACGCTAATGAATTTTTTCATGCGGTAATTATAACATTATTTGGGAAGAGGGATAAGACTCTGATGAAATTATTGACATCCTCTTCCGTAAATCAGATAAGCCTTGCCGGCGGATGTTCCACCATCATCATTGTAATAGGCACCAACCAGGATATCATCGTAGCCATCGGCATCCACATCCCCCGCGTTAGAAACTGATATTCCTGCACGATCATCGCCATATTCGCCAATAAAAAGCACATCTGAAGAATTTAAATTCATACTGCCTGCGATAGAACCATAAATCAGATAGGCTGTCCCAGAATCGGTTCCGCCGTTATCGTTCTGTTGCGCCCCAACTAAAATATCATCAAATCCATCTCCATTTACATCACCCGCACCGGAAACAGCCCAGCCAGCATAATCATCAGCAAATTCTCCAATAAACGCAGCGCTTGCATTATTTAGAGCTGTATTACCCGAAAATGGCCCATTAGCTAAATATGTTTTACCGGCATCAATACCGCCATCGTCATTGGCAAATGCTCCTACCAGAATATCAAGGCATCCATCACCATTAACATCTCCCGCCTTCGAAACGCTATAACCAGCGTAATCCTCATAGTTTTCTCCAATAAAAGCAGCGTTGGCAGAAGAAAGATTTATAGCGCCATAAATCGGGCCAAAAATCAGATAGGCTTTTCCAGCATCAACCGCAGCATCGTTATTTTTATACGCACCAATTAGGATATCATCAAAACCATCCCCATTGACATCTTCCGCATTCGAAACTGACATTCCAGCATTTTCACAACCGTTTTCACCGATCAAAATCGCATCAGCTGTGCTTAAATAATTCACTCCGGAAACCGGGCCATAAAACAGAAACGCTTTCCCAGCTCCCCACCCTCCCTCATCATCATAAGGCGCCCCAATTAAGATATCATCATATCCATCTGCATTTACGTCACCCGCATTAGAGACCGACCAGCCCGCCCAACCATAATCGTTTTCTTTAATAAACATTGCATCTGCGGCACTTAAATCCATATTTCCTGAAGCGGGACCATTGACCAAATAAGCCTTTCCTGACCAATATCCACCATCACTATTATAAGGAGCACCAATCAGAAGGTCACCGTATCCATCCGCATTTACATCTCCGGCATTGGAAACTGAATAACCAGAAAGGTCACCAGTATTTTCTCCAATGAAAGATGCATTAGCAGCATTCAAATTCATACTCCCATAAACCGGTCCATGAATTAAATACGTTTTTCCTGCACTCGTTCCACCATCATCATTGCCCCGTGCACCAATTAATAAGTCATCAAATAGATCTCCGTTTACATCTCCCGCACTAGAAACTGAATGGCCCGCCACATCCCCTCCACTTTCTCCAATAAACGAAGCATCCGCCATGCCTAAGGAATATACGCCTGATAAGAAATTTGTGAGGTCCATTCCATCACAGTCTTGATCAATACCATCACATTCGATTTCCGGAGCTCCTGGATAGATAGTGTCATTTGCATCATCACAATCATCGCACTCAGCATAATATCCGTCTCCGTCCGCATCAGTTTCATAAATACCGTCACAGTTATCATCAATTCCGTTGCACCAGTCTTCCGGCATCCCAGGATTTATAAAATAATCTCCATCATCGCATTCGTTGCAAGCTAAATACCCATCACCATCATTATCAAATTCATCCGCAGGAATTATTCCGTCACAGTCATTATCAATTCCATCGCAAAGTTCCGGAGCGCCAGGATAAATATCGGGATCGGCATCATTACAATCGTTACAGGCTAAATATCCATCCCCATCATTATCAAATTCATCTTCAGGAATTATGCCATCACAATCATTATCTTCTCCATCGCAGATTTCAGGTGCTCCAGGAAAGGTAATTTCATTATTATCATCACAATCACCCTCACACAGCATCCACCCATCCCCGTCATTGTCGTTTTCATTTTGCGGGATTATGCCGTCTCCGTCATCATCCAGGCCATTGCATTCTTCAACAATTACAAACTCAAAAGTTCTGGTTTCGCAAACCTCTTGATCCATACTGTCAGTTACACATAGCGAAACCGTGTGCTCTCCGGTAGCTAAATCAGTCAACTGAAAAGCAGTGTTGCCGTTGAGATCCGGAGCTTCATCATTTACTACTTCTCCATCCAGAGTCCAGGTAATGGCTAAAGTCGGCAGATAATCTTCCAGGTCGTCAACCGCAGCAATAAAATCAACATCCTGGTCGCTGTAAAAGACTTCGCCTTCTTCAGGGGAGTAAAAATCGATAATCTCGGGCTTTCTATCAATGTAAACACAAGCAAAACCTTCGCCCTGTTCTGTACCGGTAGCACCTTTTTCCCCGCGGCCTTCAACTGTAACCGATAAACTTACTCTTTCTGATTGTCCGGGAATTCCGGCATGATAAGTATAAATTGATTCACTATTGCGGGTCATGTTATCTTCATCAGGATTCAATTCTTCAAAATCGGCAACTGCTTCATCCTGCATGGAACCAGCCTGATCATGCACTTGCCAGGTTCCATCAATTACTTTTCCACCCCAGCTTACCTCACCTAAAAATCGGGTGACGGATTCTTCTCTGACCTTATATCCGGAAACGTCGGAATCATCATCGGGATCACAGGATTGAATTGAATCGGCAACCACATCATTTTCATCTTCGGGTCGAACGGTAACATCAGGGGTAGCAAGACTAGATAATTTATATTCCGTGCATGCAAATATAAACGAGTTAAAACCATTAAATACAATTGGCTCACCAGCAGGTTTTGCGCTTTCGCGGATAACATATTTAGCTCTGGTTCCAATATTTTCAGCTTTGGAAACAGTATTATTTATCATCAGTTTTACTTTATCAATCACACTCATTATTTTTCTCCAATAAAAAAGAGACACGGAACATCACGCGTGTCTCTCAGTTTTATATCGCAAATAAACCCGGGAAATTTCAGTTTTTAAGGGGTTTTTTTATGGGAACTGCATAAAAAAAGGCGGACAATCCATGCCCGCCTTTTAAATTTTACTTTTTAACTTCTTCTAGTTGAGTGTAACTCCAGAAGTTAAGATTTTATACTTTTGAGATGTGGTTTCTTTTCGCTCCGGAATAGCTTCTTTTTTAAATCCAACGAACCATGATAATAGTTCCTGAATTTGAGCTCCGGCGAATTTAGTTTTTGCCATCATCTCAATGGTTTCGGCACGAGTTAAGTCATCTTTGGCTTTCAACTCATAACCTTTAACATAATCCAGAATTCCGGCATCTTTGGCCGCTTGTACGTAACGGGCAGCCCAGTGCTTGCTGCCTATATCAGAATACGGCGCGGCTGAATAGGCTTGCAGCGGCAGACGGTCTAATCGAGCCATAACCGTTACCCCTTCAACCTTGGTAATCTTTTTGTTGGGTTTGAAAGATCCATCCGGGTAACCAGCCATATAACCGGCGCGTTTTGCGGCACTGATATACTCAACGGCCCAGTGGTCTTCTTTAACATCCTTAAACGGTTTACCATAACCCGCATGCATATCAACTTCCATCGCACGAACTAACAAGGTTGCCAGCTCGGCACGGGTTAACGCTTTGTCAGGTCGGAAGGTTCCGTCCGGATATCCTTGAACTAATCCTACGGTTGAACTTTCTTCAATCGGATTCTTAGCCCAGTATCCGCGACCAACGTCCACAAAGGATGCTAATCTTAAGATTCTTCGATCAGAACTAGCCAGCGGACCGGATGCTCCGGTAGCTTCGATCACTAAGAGTTTCTTTCCTAGTTTTTCAAGTTGATAACTTAATTCGAACTTTCCGGTTTCATCCATCGGAGCATTAACGCCGTTAACGGTAACACTCACAAACTTTAAATCGCTCGGAGATACGTTTTCAACAATACCCACAACTTTTATAGTTTCGCTGTTAGTAATCGTTTTATCATCCGGGCTTAAAATCGTGACGTTTGGAGGAGCTACTACTGCAATTTCCTCCCCTACATAACCAATGGAGAAAAAGTGAGTAGTATCCTCCGCAATTGAACTGTATGGATGATAAGCATAGTTAAACTCCATACCACCATATCTAACACCTAACCCAGCAGTTATGTTTGAATTAACCCCTGCAGCAGATGGATCGCTATCCATACCGCAACGCAGTGCTAAAGCATCTACCGGCCAGAATTCGGCACCAATGTGCGTACCAGTACCTAAGCCAGATTGACCGTTAAGATCAAGATCGGCAGAGAGAATTAACTTATTATCAGAAGGATTGAGTGATTCGGAAGCATTACCCATAACATTAACTTTGGCTCCGACTTTGTAAACTGATTCAATTAAATCGGATTGACCAGTTTTACGGGCTACGGCTCCACCCGGAAATACGTTTTGTAAAGCCGCCCCCACGGTTAACCATGGTTTAGCTTGGTATAAAACACCTAAGTCAATATCAAAACCAGATCCGGCGCCGGCTGCAACGGTTGAAGTACCGGTACCACCGCTGGAATAATATTTTAAGGAAGCTCCAATTTTAATATCTTCGTTGCCGCCAAATTTTGACATGTCGGTACCGTAAGAAGCTAAGAATACACTTTCGCTCCAGGTACCTGAGCCTAAAGAGGCTCCAGTGTTATCATATAATGGAATGTCAGCAACGCCGGCAGTAGCTAAGCCTAAACCAACCGCGCCGTCTTCTAAAGGATAAATACCGCCAACCATCATGTAGTTTACGTCTCCCATCAGAGAGGTGTACATACTGGTTAGCTTGGCGGATTTAATAGTTCCTAAACCAGCCGGGTTAATGAAGAGCGTTTCCGCATCTTCAGCTATTCCAACGTAGGCTTTACCCATACCTAAAGGTCGGGCTCCTACGGCAATGGACAGCGGATCTGCAATTGCTGAATCAGCAACTGCACTACCAGCCATCGCCACTAAGACGATCAGGGTCAGAATTACCTTTGAAACCAATTTTTTATTTATCATAGTTTTCACCTTATCCTTTTCTTAATTAGCGCTTGATGGCTATAATCTTACCCTTCGACAATAGGGTCTTTGAGTCTTCGTTTACCACGCGAACCAGGTAAACACCGTCACCGCAGTATTCGCCGGTGAAGAGCTTACCGTCCCATGGAATAAGGGTTGTTCCTGCGTTCAAGGTTTGTACAGTTTTGTAAACCAGGCGCGCAGTAATATCGTAGATATATATGCCAACGTTAGTCGTTGAAGTTACGCTAACTTGAATGCTAGTGGATTCTACTAGCGGGTTAAACGGATTTGGATAAGCTTTTACTATGTCAGCCATCGCAATAACCGTAAAGGCAACTGCATTACTTAAAGCATCCACACCTAAGGTTAGATCTCGTTTGTACACTTTCAAGGCATAGGCTTTTGATTCTAAGCCTTCCGGAACTGCAATTTGAATCAGCGTATCACTCCAGAGGATTGCTTCATCTACAATCAAGGTTGATATTGCATCATCGAATATGACTTGAGAATCGTTTTGCGTAGCGCCGAAATTACTACCGTTAATCGTAATTATGGTAGCAATCGCCGCTTCATTCGGAGTTACCGCGTCAATAACCGGTGCATCACTAGTTGGGGCTACCGTATCAACACTGGCAACAATATAATCAACGTAGTGATTTGCCGCAGATGTACCAGTAGTTGTGTACACCAATCGGTACTCTTCAATGATTTGATCAAAAGTTCCGTTTCCAGACGGACTATACTCATTGATCGTGAACTCATCGACACTGAAAGAAACCTCGGTCCAATCTGTACCAGACAACGGTATTGCCGGGGATGAATAAATTTCACCATCGGTTGCGCTGTCTTCAATCAGGTCAAGTCTTACGCTATTGGTTGAACCGTCACCTTTAACCATGAGGCTAACGGATTGCGCATGCGCAAAATCAATGACTTCGTTTAGCGGAGCTTCTACTCCACCGCCCCAGTCACCCATAGAAGTAGCATTAAAGTTATACAGAATTTCAGCAGCATTGCTTCCTTCGTGAACTTCAGTACCTTGACGAGTAAAGGTTGGATCGTTATTACCATCACCATAAGTGGTATAAGTAGTCACGTGTCCACCTTCGAAGTCGTCGATAACAATAATATCTGGATCAGCTTCTTCAGAAGCTTCGTTAATTGTAAATGTAACATCTAATTCTTCGTCACCACCACCAGGAACGCCAGTAGTAGTTACTGTGATTGTTTGCGCTCCAGACGCTGCTGAATCTAATTCAAAATCAGCAGTTAGAGTTTCATCGTCGGTTACTGAAACGTTAGTTACAGTAATATCAGTTCCACCATCTATGGTAGGTGTACTAGCCGTAAAGTGAGAACCAGTTCCGTTAATAGTAACTGAAACGGTTTCACCGGCATCACCTTCAACTGGATCAATCGTAATTGAAGACGCATTGACCGTAAATTGATTTGATCCGCTGGCGATAGTTGTACTACCGTCGCTCACACTTACACTCTTGTTACCAGCTGTAGTTGATGCATCGATTTCGAGATCAACCGTAAGCTCAGTATCTGAGTTAACCGTCACGTTAGAAGCTGTAATTCCACTACCCATTGATACAGAAACCGCGCCCGTAAATCCGGTCCCGGTAATAACTACATCTTCAAGAGCATCGCCTTGATAGGCCGAACCAGGATTAACATTGGTTACAGTTCCGGCAGCAGCTGCGACAACAGTAAAGGTATCAGTCATAGTTTCAGTTCCGCCACCGGGAACGCCGCTTACAGTAATTGTTACCGTACGGTTACCAGCAGCAGCTCCATTAGCTATCACCGCATTAAACGTCATACTAGTATTGCTAGTTGCCTGTCTATCAGTAACAGTTACTCCGGATCCGCTAAAAACTACATCTGGCAAATTGCTATTAAAGTGTGTCCCAGTTCCTGCAACAGAAACCGCAATTGTGTTACCCTCGATTCCGTTGTCGGGAGATAAAACCACTGAGTCATTTTGGACCGTAAACTTACTAGCCCCATAAGCTAAAACTGTACTTCCTTGTTTAATGGTAACGTTTCTAGCTCCGGAAGCAGCATTTCCAGCAACCAAAATACTAACATCGCATGAAGAGGCAGTTACGTTAGAAATAGTGCCAGTGACACCCGATCCACTAAATTCAACCGCATTAGCACCAGTAAAGTTTTCACCATTGATAGTAGTTGTTACTAAATCACCTTGATAACCATCGTTGTCGCCAAGTGAGGTAATTTCTCCAATTACATCAAACTCTCCATCGGTAGCAGTACCGGTAACATTAGCGTTAACTTCGTTTAAAAGCGTAAAGAAAGCTCCGTCAGCTGGTCTGCCAAGATAGATTGTATTGGGTCCCATCGCAGCCCCGGGTAATACGTTAAAAGTAACAGCATACAGTTCGTAATCTGCACTTATCGTTAAACCATATAATCCCATGGCAGCCATCGCACCTTTTGAACACGATACGCGGTCGTTAGATGGATCATCAACCACGTTATTTAAAAACCATTGTCCTTGGGTATCTAAAGTATTATCAATACTAGCTACCTCAACCACCGATGAATCATAGTATAGATAAGCATCAATCCCGTAGAGTGTGGTGGATGCAGACGGATCAAGATGTACAATAACGGTGACCTGCCCACCCGGTATCGCAAATTCAGGATCTACTTCCAGGTAGCCATCTACGACTGCCTGGGCGGCAGTGGCACCGATAGCCAGAATTGAAAGCATCAGTAACCCCACTACTGCTCCCTTTAAAATTTGGTTTGATATCCTTTTTAATATATTCATCATAATTTGCCTCTCCTTACCTTAAAGTTTAATATTCCGGCAGCTGGACTTCGGTACCATTATTTCCAGCCCAATACATAAAGTCATTAATATCAACGAAACCATCGCCATTTAAGTTAGCATCTACTAACCAGTTAGGATTTCCAGGCTCAGTACCATTGGCCAGTGCCCAGAGCATGAAGTCTGAAATATCAACAAATTGATCACCATTGATATTACCAGCTCGCATGTAATCTAAACCGGTAATATTCGAGTGAACCAGCGCATCGGTTCCGTACATGGTTTCGGATCCATTAGTTAAGTTAATTGTCTTTGTTACGCCATCTTCAAGGTTGATCGAGTTAGCAATCATTACCGGTGAGTGGTTAGAACTATAATATGCTGCTAACGGAATTGAATGTCTAACCACCAGATAAAAGTCATCATTTTGACCTTCGCCAACTAAATAATTAAGTTTATAAACCGTGTTACCCTGATCATCCAAAGGAATATTTGAAAACGTCTGTAAAACCGTTAACATATCGGTATCTCTTAACTCAAGATCAATATATGCTTCGGCCAAAGTTCCGGCTCCTTCATCATAAAAACCTTGCATAAGAACCGTAATATCTACCGTAGGTCCAGGTATTGCTTCTGCAGTTGAACTTATTGCTCTAACGTCGTCAAAATAGTGAGGCCCACCGGAAGCATCGCTACTACCATATTTTACACCGTAAGCCAGAATATTTCCACTGAAAACGCCGTCTCCGGCCTGATATACGGGGGCATCTTCCATGCCTTCCATCAAAATGACTACGGTTTGCCAGGTAGCTGTACTTAGCACAACTCCACCCGGTAGTTCAAAGATATCACCGTCTTCATCTAATAGACGAATTTTCACGATATCACTTGAACCATTACCCTTTAATTCAAAGGCAATGGCATCATAAGCTGAAATATCCATCGGACGAACTGGGGTATCTAAAACACCAGACCACCAACCATCTGCACCAGCTGCATAACCATCAACCTGCATAATGCGATTGGTAGCATCATCCGGATCAACCATGGTTCCAAATAGCGTATAGTTTAAATTGTAAGCAATATATCCAGCTGGATCTTGAACATTTACACCTTCAAAATTATCAATAACCAGGCATTCGCCGCTGCCACTACCGGTATCTCCGGTGGTAAACGGACCAACGTAGACGAAAGCACTGTTATCGGTACCGTCGCTGGTTCTGATTCGCAAATAATATGAAGTTAAAGCATCTAAATTTTCAAGTGAAACACTGGTTCCGGAAACACCAGGGTTATAATCTACCCAGTTATTGGTATTAATATCAGCAGCTAAGATGTAATCCACATCATAAGTTAAGTTTGCCCCCGGGGTTTCCTGATCCGAACCTGCGTTCCAGGTCATTTCAGTAACATCGGTTGCTCCTACTTGTGGGGCAGTAATTTCCGGAGCAGTAGGCGCATTTTGGGTAAATCCAGAGTTATTATTGCCATAATAAACGTCGTCGTGACCGTTGTAATGAGACCCTAAGCTATAACCAAACCAAATGGTTCGGCCATCCGGCACGCCGGCAATCGAATCAACCGGATATGAACAGTTTTCTTTAACGATATTAGTAGTCGTAGCAAGAATCCCATTACCAATGGCACTAGAAAAACGATACACTTGGGATTTTGATGCGGTATTGTTATATACCGCTACGTAAGCCATTTGACGGTTGGCACTTAAAGCCAAACCAGTGTATCCGCTAATCGGATCATTAGTAAAGTTTCGATCAAAACCATGTTCGTCCGCTAATTTAATCGTTCCTGAAAGAGTATAGGTATCGTCAGCAGAATCATAAATTTTAACGTCTTCTTCGGTAGCTAATTCTTCCCTATTTTTTACGTAAAGCCACACGTGGGTAGGATCGCCACCAAGCTGTGTTCCTTCACCATAGAAAAGATAAGTAGGATAAACTAGCCCGTTCATAGATTTTATATAGGTCGGGTTAGCAATATCGGTAATATCATAAATGTAAATAGCACCCGAAGCAGTACGTCTGGAAACCGCTAAACGGGTTCCATCCGGTTTAACTGCTACGCCGTAAGCCCCAACACCACCTGAAATTGTGATGGTGTCAGCAAGCGTTTCGGTTGCTGTATTGATGATATAAACTTTACCTAATACATCTACTACAAAAGCATAGGCGCCATCCGGCGAAAATGCGATATTGCGTAAAAAGTTAGTAGGCAATGAAATGGTATTGGTTTGTGTATTAGTAGCTAAATTAATAACCCCTACTCCACTACCAGAAATACTGATATAAGCTTTAGTACCAGCAGGATTAACTGCAACCCCGTATACTGCACCCGCAGTATTAATGGTTGCTAATGTAGAAGGTAACGCTGGATTAGATACATCATAAATCACAATCTTATAGTCACCGGTCGCCTGACTAGGAACGATTAATTTATTTCCGTCCGCACTAACTGCGGCCTGAGCAGGAATAGTTAATGTCGCATGGGCGCTGACTGAAAATGCGATTAGCAATAAACCTGCAAAAAGCAGTGCAATTACTTTTTTCGCCCCCTTCAACCGAGTTACAAAGTTATTAAAATTAATCATTTTTTACCCTCCGATTATACTTTTTATTCATCAGATGCTGGAGCTGTCGAATTTGCTTCTGCTCTAAGATACGTTTTCGATAATATTTCTGGTTCAGTGCTTTCTAAACTAGCTTGAATCGCAAAAGTTCCATTTTTTCCAGTAACTGGGTATCCGGCAAATTTAGATCCGATATTAATGGTAGCTTGATTAGCATCCCAATCGCCAATTGAACTGCCAAGAGTAAATGTTTCAGTTTGCGATCCATCTGGATAAATTTCAGAATAAAAACCAGCGCTAAAGTTTACTAAGGTTAATGGAGTGCTAAATCCAGCAAATGGATCAAAAGCATCTACTACTTCAACCGTGGTTACCGTTTCATCTGAAACGAAGTGAAGATCTGATACAGAAACATTAGTAAATGCTAAAGTACCATCATCTGCAAAATCATAAAGATAAGTATAAGTTACATCCGTTTCAGTTTCATTTTCGGCGCGCAATACGGATACATACTTCATAACTGGATCTAATCCGTTAACTCCTGCATTAACTGCTTCAACCGGCAAGGTTAATCCAGAAAGTTCTCCTTCTGTACTTACAACTGAATAAATCGGGTCTAAACCATCCTGAATAATGAAATAAAGTTTGCCACCCTCAGTCTTAAAGTCTGCATAAGCCGAAAGATCATCATTTTCTGGATCTTCATCTGCCGCTACTGCATCTTCTAATTGACTATAATTAATCTGATAAACCGGAGCAATCGATCCAACGTTATCTACAATTTCGAATTGCTGCGGAGCAACCCAAGCTGCTGGATCAACCGGAGCATCATTTTCATAAACTCTAAAAACATACTGTCCACCACCCCATTCAACACTTTCGTCGTCATGTCGTTTTAATGCTACCGGAATTCCGCCGGCTAAAACATTATCAACTAGATTGCTCACAATATTAACCATTTGTTCTACTTCAACAAAGTCAACAAATGCTTCTCCAGTCGCCCCATATGCCGCCATTATTTCTTCAAGCGTCATTAAGGAACCATCTTCTTTGGTAAATATATTACCCAAAATCGGAGCAATCGCTTTGTATAAATCCGTTCCGGTAATAATGGTATTGCCTTCGGCATCTTCTAATGCTCCGCTCTCGAGCGCCGCTAAAAATTCATCATAATATTTAGGGATAGCATCGTTAGCTTTAATATATAAAAGATCTAAAGCTGTTACATTACCATCATTTGCGTCCGCAACTGCTTGCAGATCAGCATAGGTTTCGGCGCTGATTCCCGGAGCCTGATCAGCTAAGTCGGCTAAAGCTACTGCTTTATTTAATTCACTCATATCGGTAAGCTGAGTTCCAAAAACAATCGAAAGGTCTTGTGGGTCAGAAAAGTAAAATTCATTAGTTGCTAAGGTTAAGATAATTTGAGTTCCGGTGTTTTCAAGTTTATCGGTGATCATAACCCCTTCTTCAAAAAGAACTTGGGTTTCCGGTAAAATTGCAGTTTCATCTGCGCAACCGGCTGCGATGGATACTCCATCCAAATGAGCTTTCGGACCATCCGGAGTAAAACCATCATTAACAACTTCAACTAAAACTTGAGCGGCCGGCGCTAAATATTCTCCAACGTTTTCCGCTAATTCGATTCCGGCCTCAAACACATTTTCTAGTTCCTGTTTTCCATTGTTATATAAATTTACAACACCGCTCTTAATTCCTTGAAGAGATGGCATTCCTGAATTACCCATTTTTTTCCTCCTAAATAAATACTCAAATTTTACTTTAAACCTACTTATCCTTTTAGTTATCGTGCAAACCCAAAAAAAATTTCACTTTTTAAGTGATTTATTTTGTGGGCTCCACTAATTTTAAAAATCAAATTTTTCTGCATGCATTTTTATGACTTAAATTAGACGGTTAAATTACTAATTGCCATTTGACTTAGTGCGTGCCGACCGGCCTGTGATTGATTTAAAATCGTATTTACTTCAACCGCTAAGCCGCTACTGATTATTTCTTCGGGTTCACCAAATTTAAACTCACCTCTAACCGCTTGAGATATTTGTCTTCCGGTTTGGGCAATAAAATCAGGATTAATTGGTTTAGTTACTTGGCGATGCATAAAGTAACCGCCGTATCCTAAAAGATTGGATTCTGCAATAAATAGCTGCGGAGTTTCTCCTGCTGCCCATAAACCAAAATAATTAATTGCGGTTGGGATGGCTTGTGAAAAAATAAAATTTCTTGCTCGGGACCATTTTAATGAAATTCCGCCAACCAGTGCACCTGCAAGTAAACCACCAATATCGCCAGCTATCCCATATTTAACAACGGCTCCAATTAAAAGAGAGTTAACTGCGGTTATTCCCCATTTGGTTGCTTTTTGAACCGAGGGTTTACACCAAAAACCTAACTGTCGGCGGGAATCACGGTAAACCAGATGAGCATCTAAAACCAGCGTTTGTTCTGCAGCAGTTTGTGGTTTAAGACTGCGAAAAGGATTTCGCGGGGATCGAGTTACCCTTTTTGCTGTAATAATTGATGATCTAGTCACTCTTTTTTCCTCCTAAGAGTAGGTTTTCAGGTTCATAGGTTTATAGGTTTTAAGTCCCCACCCTTCCCCACTTTAAACCTTTGAACCTTTACACCTTTAAACCTTCTTTCTTCTATATATATATCGACTATTTTGAGGAATAATTTCACTTTATTTATATCTTGATTGTCTTAACTACCCAATTTTGTTAGAATATCAAATCAATAAAGGAAGTAGCCATGCCACAGACAATTACGCAAAAAATACTAGCCGCACATGCCGGAAAAAAAGAGGTTCAACCGGGAGAACTCATCCAGGCCAAAGTTGATATGGTACTCGGCAACGACGTTACTACCCCACCCGCCATCAAAGAATTCAATAAAATCGGCGCCACCAAAGTTTTCAATAAAAACAAGATCGCTTTGGTACCCGATCATTTTACTCCCAATAAAGACATCAAATCCGCTGAACAAGTTAAGATGATGCGTGAATTTGCTAAAAAGTACGGCATCGTTAACTTTTTTGAAATCGGCTGTATGGGCATTGAGCATGCCCTTTTGCCTGAACTCGAGTTGGTAAAGTGTGGCGATCTGATTATCGGGGCCGATTCGCATACTTGTACTTACGGTGCGCTGGGCGCCTTCTCCACCGGAGTTGGCTCAACCGATATGGCGGCTGCCATGGCCACCGGCGAAGTATGGCTCAAAGTTCCTGAGCAGATTAAATTTGTATATTCCGGCAAAATTCCCAAATGGGTCGAAGGCAAAGATCTCATTCTATATACCATTGGACTGATTGGCGTGGATGGCGCTCTTTACAAAACCATGGAATTTACGGGAGACGCACTAAAACAGCTTTCCATGGATGCTCGTTTTACCATGGCTAATATGGCAATTGAAGCCGGTGCCAAAAATGGCATATTCGTACCCGACGCCAAAACCACTAAATCTAGGGGTGCAAAGGTCTATAAGTCAGATCCGGACGCTATATATAATAATGTATACACGATAGATGTATCCAAAATTGAGCCTCAAATAGCCTTTCCACACCTGCCCAGTAACACAAAACCGGTCAGCAAAGCCAAAAATGTGAAGATCGACCAGGTGGTTATTGGGTCCTGTACTAATGGCCGCATCGAAGATATGCGCATTGCAGCCAAAGTACTCAAAGGCCACAAAGCCGATAAAAACGTAAGATTGATCATTATTCCGGCTACGCAAAAAGTATATCGTCAGGCCATGAAAGAAGGACTATTTGATATCTTCCTAAATGCCAATGCGGCAGTTTCGACCCCAACCTGTGGCCCCTGCCTCGGCGGCCACATGGGTGTCTTGGCCGAAGGCGAGAAAGCAGTGGCTACTACCAACCGCAACTTCATCGGCAGAATGGGTCATCCTAAATCCGAAGTTTATCTTTCCAACGTGGCAGTTGCAGCTGCATCCGCCGTACTGGGAAGAATCGGCCATCCGGAGGAATTATAATGAAAGGCAAAGTTCACAAATTTGGCGACAACGTTGACACCGATCAAATTATTCCGGCACGCTATCTAAATACATCCGATCCGGAAGAGCTGGCAAAGTACTGCATGGAAGACGCCGATCCCGATTTTGTTAACCGCATGAATAAAGGCGACATTATCATCGGTGGTGAAAATTTTGGTTGTGGGTCATCCCGCGAGCACGCTCCTATTTCTATCAAGGCCGCCGGAATTTCAGCGGTTATCGCAAAATCATTTGCCCGGATTTTTTACCGCAATTCAATTAATATTGGACTGCCAATTTTGGAATCTTGTGAAGCTGCAGAAGAAATTCAAGAAGGTTCTGAAGTAAGTATTGACCTAACAAGCGGTGAAATTAAAGACTTATCCTCAGGAAAAATATACAAAGCCCAACCCTTCCCCAACTTTATGCAAAAAATAATCGACGCCGACGGGTTGATTAGTTACGTGAAGAGGAAGTTTAAAAAGTAAAAGCCCCCGAGGTTGTCTGGCGTATTTTTCCCTCCACTAAGCATATGCACTATTCTTGTTCTGCAATCCAAACACATTGACCCTGCTCGCTTGCTCATTTACTCGCACAAATTTTTCAAAGCTAAGCGATAAACTCTACAGGCTCAAACAACATGAGACTACGCTCGCAGGGGGTATTTGGATTGCTGAATACCGATTAGTCTGCATATGCTTTTTGTGGGTGAAAATACTTAGTGTTCGAAAAAACTTTGAATAGCCCGCGAAGGATTCTACTGCATCTGCCAAAGTAAAAGCCCCCGAGGTTATCGAGGGCTTTTTTTCTCCGGCGAATTCCTACCAACAATGCATTGGAGGTGGAGCTGGCAAGAGTCGGTTAACTTCATTACTTAGATGGGTATGATAACCAGTTTCTTGATCATCATCGTCGTCTTCGTCGTCAGAAAACCCACCATCCCAACCTCCTGGATCGCCAACTATACATCTTTTATCTTTTTCACCCAAGTCTTTTCCACCAGGCATAATCGCAAATACACTGGTAGATAATGAAACTACAAACAAAGCGACTAAAATCAAAGCAATTAATTTTTTCATATTATTCCTCCTGTTATCTTATCGAAAGCTCTTTTTTGGTTTTCCCCGATCGACCATCTAGTGATTCTTTAACGAGGTTTGCCAATAAAAAAAGCCTGACCAGAAACAAATCTATATTAGATTAGCTTCCAGTCAGGCTCTGGCGTGCTTTTTTTTCCAAAAAAATAGGGAGAACTCTTTTGTCTCCCCGCTATTATATTCGTATTAAAAGTCAGAAAACTTGCATGGATCACGGAATTATTTTAAAAAAATGACCCGCCCGCGATTCGAACTCTCGTGATTTCCGTTTTGCTTACGCATTATTCTATGAATTAATGTAAAAACAAAAATCCCTCGGGGACCACCTTTAAATTTTCCTCAAAATGGCCCGCGAAGGATTCTACTGCATCTGCCAATAAAAAAAATGACCCGCCCGCGATTCGAACGCGGGACCACCTGCTTAAAAGGCAGATGCTCTACCAACTGAGCTAGCGGGCCATTTTGTTAAATCAACTATTAAATTTTCAATTTCCGCTGCCTTTGCAGGGATCGCGGGACCACCTGCGAAAAGGCGGATGAAATACCCACTAATGAGCGGGCCATTTGTTAAATTAACTTTCTTTGACTTGTTTGAAAAAGTAGTCATTCCAACAGCGTGGAATGGTGCTTAAACGCGTCATATGCAGGTACAAAGTAGATGGCGGACGATAAGGTCTTTTACGCAGCGACAAACCAATTTCCTCTAAACTCTTATCACCTTTCCGGTTATTGCACCGTACACAACAAGTAACTATATTTTCCCAAGTATCATTCCCACCGCGGGACTTTGGAATAACGTGATCAATGGTTAAATTTCCACTTTTTCCACAGTATTGACAAGTGTGATTATCTCTTAAATAGATATTTTTTCTTGTCAAAACTACGTTATTATAAGGGATAGAAACGTAGTTTACAAGTCTGATTACAAAAGGCATAGAATACTTATTATTTAATAATTTCCCGCTTTCCTCCACCAGGGTAGCTTTGTCTTTGTATAACAAAGTGACCGCACGCCGCCAGCTACATATATTGATGGGGGCAAATGTGGCATTTAATACTAAAACCTTGCTGTAACCAATATTGTGGGGGTTTACTTCCGTCATGATGAACAAAATTATACCATAATCCAAACCCCAAATTATCTTCTGGAAAAAATTACCATTGATATGCTAAGATAACAGCATTGCACGGAGGGATGGCCGAGTCCGGTTGATGGCGCTAGTCTTGAAAACTAGTATACCCTAACGGGTATCGGGGGTTCGAATCCCTCTCCCTCCGTATGAAACATGGAGGAGTACCCAAGTGGCCCAAGGGGACGGTTTGCTAAACCGTTAGGGTGCGCAAGCGCCGCGGGAGTTCGAATCTCCCCTCCTCCGAATTATATTTCACCATAAAGGAGGTGAAAAATGGCATCACGTAGCTACACATTAAAAGGTTTGGACGCAGTACAATGCGGAAAAACGGCTGCATTATTAATTGCAATTATTGCATTAATTCAAGCAGTTATCGGATTAGTCATTTCTTTATTTACTGGATCAGCAGATGCAATTGGAGCATGGTTAATCGGATTATTAGTTGCAGTAATTGTTGTACCAATTGTTGCAGGGATTTTAGTTGTAATTGGTTGTTGGCTTTACAACTTTGTTGCTAGCAAAGTAGGCGGTTATAAAGTTACGCTTGAAATTCAAGAATAATTTTCAATTGCGCCAGTAGCTCAATGGATAGAGCATCTGTCTACGGAACAGAAGGTTGCAGGTTCGACTCCTGTCTGGCGCAATTAACTTTCCTTCTTATACATCAGAAATTCTTTGATCTTTTCTTTGCCGAAGCGGGTTTTGGAGATGATTTCTGCTACCTCAGCACGAGTGAGCTTTTTATCCGGTTCAAAGTTTTTGCCGCCCAGATACTCCAGCAGTCCCCCTACTTTTGCCGCGTAAATTTCTTTAGCGGCCCAGTGATTTCTTCCAATATCCGGAAAAGGTTTTTCAGGAACTTTTTTGGGGATAATTAATCCGGCAAATTTAGATAATATGATCACTCCTTCGGCGCGGGTAATCTGCCGATACGGTTCAAATTTGCCTGATGGATAACCGGAAATATATCCGCGATCCACGGCGGCTTTAATTTGTCTTTCGGCCCAGTGGCCTGGCGGAACATCAGAAAACATACTGGCGGTTGGCCTGACCAAAGGAAGTTCCTTGGCATTTACTAAAAGTACGGCAATCTCTGCCCGGTTAATCGGATCGTTCGGTTTAAAAGTACCATCCGGAAATCCATCAAAAATCTTTAAGGTAGCCAAATATTCAATCGGTGGACGGGCCCAGTAATTATTAGGAACATCGGTAAACGTTTTAACCGCCGGAGCCGGTAAAACTTCAGTGAAAATTATGGGGCGGCGGCCTTTTTTCTTTAAAGTACGCTCAACTATTTCAACCTGGTCTTCTCCCAGGTAACCAATCGAGAAAAAGTAAGAAGCATTTTCCTCGACCCCGCCAAATTGATGATAGGCATAATCAAAAGTAAAACCCGCATAATTGAGCCCTACTCCGGTGGTTAAATTATTGCGTACTCCATACGCACCGCCGACCTGATCTTCTTGTTGGTCAACGCCAATTCTGAGGGCCAGGATTTCAACCGGCCACCATTCCATCCCCACATGCCATAAGCTTTGCTTTTTTTCGTAATAATACATTTCGGTATCAAATTCGATAAACAATTCCTGCGCCTGAACCTGAAACGGGGCATCCTCTCCCCATAATTTAAAGCCGATCCCAGTATTGATCACCGAAGAAATACCTTCGCTTAAGCCGCTGCCAGCCCAGGTAAAAGTCCCCCCCAAAGAAGATGGTAAAACATTTTGAATGGTAAGCCCCATCTTGGCCCAATCGCTCAAATAGTACTTAATCCCTAAGTCCATATCCATTCCGGTGCCGTTGGCTCCGGATAAGCTAGAGCTGACGCCGGAAAAATTTTGCATAAAATATTTTAAACTGGCGCCCAACTCCATCCGCTTCAAAAAATCATTACTGGAAATCTCCCCGTAATCGATGCCGTAGGATAAAACAAAAACTTGAGATCCAAAACTCGAAAAATCTCCGGTAGCCTCTGGAGTTCCACCCGCGCTTACGGTTGAAAGCGGAATCGAAGAAACCCCGGCTGAAACAAAAGCAAACCCCACCGTCCCGCCCCACGCCGGAGTCGAAAAAGCCAGGGTTAAATAGTCTACATCCTGCATCAGTTTTGAATTCATGGTTAAAAGTGTAAAGCGATCCAACTCAGATAACCCTGCCGGATTGATAAAAATTGAGCTGGTATCAGAAACCAAAGCAGTTTGGGCCTTAGCTAGACCTAAAGGACGGGCGCCTACTCCGATTTTGGTAATATCAACGATGGACGAGGCCAATGCCGCGGAGTTAAAAACCAGCAGAAAAAGAAAAAACCCAAAAAAGATTTTTTTCATGTTAAAATTATCTCACGCGATGACTCAAAATTCAATTAACAATATACGTAACTTTTCAATCATAGCCCACATTGATCACGGCAAGTCAACCTTGGCCGACCGTTTGCTCGAAGTTACCGGCACGATCGAAAAAAGAAACATGCAGGCGCAGGTTTTGGACACCATGGATTTAGAACGCGAGCGCGGCATCACCATTAAATCCCAGGCCATTAAAATGAACTATGCCGCCCAAGACGGTAACAACTACGAATTGAATTTAATTGATACTCCGGGGCACGTTGATTTCACTTATGAAGTTTCCCGGTCGCTGGCCGCTTGCGAAGGCGCCCTCCTTTTAGTCGATGCCAGCCAGGGCATCGAAGCCCAAACCCTGGCTAACGCTTACCTGGCCATGGCCCACAATCTAACCATTATCCCGATTATTAATAAAATTGATCTGCCGGGCGCCGAACCCGAAATGGTAACCGAAGAACTGGAAACCACGCTCGGAATCAAAAAGGAAGAAATCATCTTTACCAGCGCCAAAGAAGGCCGCGGGATGGGTGAAGTATTAGAAGCAATCGTCAAACGAATTCCCCCTCCTAAAGGAAATGCAGACGATAAACTACAAGCTCTGATTTTTGATTCACGGTTTGATGCTTATCGCGGAGTAATAGTTTACGTTCGCGTCTTTAACGGGACCATCAAACCCGAAATGAACATCGAATTCATGGGTACCCGGAAAAAATTTGAAGTACAAGAAGTTGGTTCATTAAAAATCGATTTAGTTCCATCCGATAAATTAACCGCGGGAGAAGTCGGCTACATTATTGCCGGCGTAAAAGATGTAAAAGACGCCCGTGTCGGAGATACAGTTGCCGATGCCAATAATCGTGCGGAATATCCGCTGCCGGGTTATAAACCTGCCAAACCGATGGTTTTTTGCGGATTTTATCCGGTCCAGGGAGAAGACTTTAAAGTTTTAAAAGACGCTATCGAAAAACTGCAATTAAACGATGCGGCCCTGTTTTACGAACCCGAAACCTCAGCCGCATTGGGCTTTGGATTTAGATGCGGCTTTTTGGGTCTTTTGCATCTGGAAATTGTTCAGGAAAGACTGGAACGCGAATTTAACCTGGATTTAATCGCCACCGCCCCTAACGTAATTTATAAAGTAAATATGAAAAACGGCAAGAAAATTTATGTAGATAATCCAACTAAAATGCCCAGCCCCGCCGACTATGATTCGATTGAAGAACCCTGCATGAAAGTTACCATCTTTACTCCGGCCGAATACGTCGGCAACATCATGGAAATCTGCCAAAACAAACGCGGTACTTTTTTAAACATGGAATATCTGGACCCTAAAAGAGTAATGCTGGCTTACGAACTTCCGCTGGCCGAAGTAATCATTGAATTTCATGACCTTTTAAAATCCGCCACCCGCGGATACGCTTCGATGGATTATGAAATTATCGGTTATCAAGTATCTGATTTAGTTAAATTAGACATTTTAATTAACTCGGAACCGGTGGATGCACTATCTTGTATAATTCACCGCGAAAAAGCCCACTATATTGGACGCGCCTTAGCTAAAAAATTAAAAAAAACGATCCCCAGGCACATGTTTCAGGTTCCTATTCAGGCCTCAATTGGATCCAAAGTAGTGGCCCGCGAAGATATTTCCGCAATGAAGAAAAACGTTTTGCAAAAATGTTACGGCGGCGACGTTTCCCGCAAGAAAAAACTGCTGCAAAAACAAAAAGCCGGTAAAAAACGCATGAAACGTGTCGGGAGAGTTGACGTTCCGCAGGAAGCCTTCTTGGCCGTATTACAAATCGAAAAATGAATCCACTAAGCTTATATATCCACATCCCATTTTGTAAACAAAAATGCAATTACTGTGATTTTGCGTCATACGCTGGGAAAGAAAATCTCATTGAGGAATATATTAACACCGTCATTAATGAGATTAAGCATTTGCGCCCAACTGCTTTATCAACTGTATACATCGGCGGCGGAACACCCTCATTAATTGCACCAAAATATTACGAAAAAATATTTAAACTACTTAGTATCGCTCCAGGTGCTGAGCTTTCCTTAGAGGCCAATCCCGGGACCATCAATCAATCTTATTTAAAAGAACTAAAAAATATCGGGGTAAACCGTTTAAGTCTGGGCGCACAATCATTTAATGATAAACATTTAGAAATATTAGGCCGCATTCATAATGCGAAAGATATATTTAAAAGTTTTGACGATGCGCAGGCGGCGGGATTTGAGAATATAAATTTAGATTTGATTTTTGCGCTTCCAAATCAAACGCATAATGATTGGAAAGAAGATTTAAAACAAGCGCTATCTTTAAAGCCCCAACATCTATCAATTTATAATCTCCAGGTAGAAGAAGGCACTAAGTTTTATAATATCGGCGATAAACTGCCCCGCCCCACTGAAGATGAAGAAGTCGCCATGTTCGAATATGCAATCGATACTTTAAAAACTGCTGGATTTCACCATTATGAAATATCAAATTTCGCCCAGCCTGGATTTGAATGTAAACACAATGTCGTTTACTGGGAAAACGGAAATTATTTAGGGGTCGGCGCTTCGGCTAGTAGTCACATCAATGGCAATCGATTTGATAATCCGAAAACCATTGAAGAATATATTAAACTTACGCAGTTGCAAAATAAAGTTGATCTGCTTGGGCACAAAAATCAGCCGGATCAAAAAGAAACTATCTTTATGGGGCTTAGACTCTTGGACGGCTTATCTAAAGAAAAATTCAAGGGATATGAAAAAGAGGTCAAAGAATTAATTGATGATGGCTTGCTTGAACAAAAAGATAAAATTAAATTAACCCACCGCGGCCTCCTCTTAGCGAATGAGGTATTTAAGCTATTTATCTAGCCAAACTCACCTTGATTCCCCTTTAGCACTCCAGTATAATGAGTGCTAATCATGCCTAAGAATTTGGTATTAGACGAAAGAAAACAACAAATATTTGCGGCTATCGTTGAAGACTATCTCAACACCGCCGAACCGGTTGGTTCACGCACCATCTGGAAAAGTCATATCCATAATCTGTCGCCGGCTACCATCAGAAACGAGATGGCCGATCTGGAAGAAGAAGGGCTCATCTCTCATCCCCACACTTCCGCCGGCCGCATCCCTACTGACAAAGGCTATCGCTACTATGTAGATAATCTGCTTAAAGCTAAACCGCTTCCTAAAAAAGATGCCGAAATAATTAAACATAATATTAAAAGATTTCATCGCGACGTTGAGGAAATTCTGCATGAAACCACCAAACTGGTTTCTTCGCTTTGCGCATATACGGCGGTCGCCATTATGCCCCCGACACATAAAAGTGCGATCAAAATGTTTACCACCGGAATATCAAAATTACTCGAACTGCCCGAATTTAATAACACCCGGCAAATCCGACCGCTATTAGAAATGCTTGATCACGAAGAAATTCTAGCTAAAATCCTAGGCAAATACATTCAAAACAGAGAAGTTACTATAAAAATCGGACACGAAAATAAATCTTCTGAGATGCAAAATGTTTCAATTGTAATTAAAGCCTGCGGGACCGAAAATCAAATCCTGGGCGGCATCGGAGTAATTGGACCCACCCGTATGACCTATGGTAAAGTTACCCAAGTCATTGACTCAGTTTCGCGGGAAATCGAACAACTTTCCTTATTCTAGGAGGATCAATTGGCTAATCGTAAAGAGAAAAAAGATATAAACATCGAAGAACTAAAACAAAAAGAAAGCCAAAAAGGCAGTCCCGAAAACAATTTAGATAAAACCATCAAGCAGGAAGACCAGCAAATCGAAGATACTACCAAGTTAATGTTAAAAGCGCTGGCCGATCTTGAAAATTACAAAAAACTGGCCAAGAAAGAAAAAGAAGAAATTGCCAAGTTTTCCAATAGTAACATCATTACCGAATTTCTTCCCGTCGTCGACGGTTTAGAAAGAGCCATCGATGCCGCCAAAAAACATGACACCGTAGAACACATTCAATCCGGCATTGAACTGGTGCTTAAACAATTTAAAGACGCGTTAAACAAGCAAGGTGCAGAAGAAATTGATGCACTAGGAAAAAAATACGATCCGAATCTGCACGAAGCAATCTCAACTAAAGAAAGCGAGGGAGAAGAAGATATTGTTTTAGAACAACTACACAAGGGCTACAAGTTAAACGGAAGGTTAATTCGACCGGCCGTAGTGATCATTAGTAAAAAGAAGGGGGAATAAAAATGGGAAACAAGATAATCGGCATCGATCTCGGAACCACAAATTCATGTGTCGCGGTAATGATGGGCGGAGAACCAACCGTCATTCCAAACGAAGAAGGAGGCCGCACTACCCCATCGGTAGTTGCTTTCCAAAAAGACGGCAGTAAATCGGTTGGGCAGGTAGCCAAAAGACAAGCGATCACCAATCCTGAACATACCGTCTTTTCAATTAAACGTTTCATGGGCCGCCGTGAAACCGAAGTCCACGAAGAAGAAAAAATTGTTCCGTACAAAGTGGTGAAAGGAAAAAATGATGCCGCAGTGGTAAAAATCGACAATAAGGAATATAGCCCGCCTGAAATTTCCGCCTTGATCATTCAAAAGCTTAAAGCTTCGGCCGAAGCCTTTTTAGGTGAGTCGGTTTCCAAAGCAGTCATTACCACTCCCGCTTATTTTAACGATTCACAGCGCCAGGCCACCAAAGATGCCGGAACCATTGCCGGACTGGAAGTCATGCGCATCATCAACGAACCGACCGCCGCAGCCCTGGCTTACGGATTAGATAAAAAGAAAAACGAAAAAATTGCGGTCTACGATTTAGGCGGCGGGACTTTTGATATTTCTATCCTGGAAATCGGTGAAGGTGTTTTTGAAGTTAAATCCACCAACGGAGATACCCATTTAGGCGGAGATAATTTTGATTCAGAAATTATTAAATGGATCGTTGCCGAATTCAAAAAAGATCAGGGCATTGATCTTTCGAAAGACAAAATGGCGCTGCAGCGCCTGAAAGAATCGGCGGAAAAAGCAAAATGCGAATTATCAACCACTGCCGACACCGAAATCAATCTTCCTTTTATCACTGCCGATCAAAGCGGACCTAAACATTTAGTCTTAAAGTTAACCCGCGCCAAACTGGAACAATTAGTGGATCATTTAATCGAAAGAACCAAAAAACCATGTGAAGTAGCGCTGAAAGACGCCGGCCTGTCCGCTTCCGACATTGACGAAGTAATTTTAGTGGGCGGTCAAACCCGCATGCCTAAAGTTCAGGAAGTAGTTAAATCTCTTTTTGGCAAAGAACCACACAAAGGCGTAAATCCAGACGAAGTAGTTGCGATTGGCGCCGCAATTCAAGGAGGGGTTTTAGCCGGAGACGTAAAAAACCTGGTACTCTTAGATATTACTCCACTAACCTTAGGAATCGAAACGCTGGGCGGGGTGATGACTCCACTAATCGAAAAAAACACCACCATCCCTACTTCGAAAGCCCAGGTTTTCTCTACTGCTGCAGACGGACAAACCAGTGTAGAAATTCATATCCTGCAGGGTGAACGCCCGATGGCAACTGACAACCGCACCCTGGGAAAATTTTTCTTAGCTGAAATTCCGGCGGCACCGCGCGGAATCCCGCAAATCGAAGTAAAATTTGACATTGATGCCAACGGAATCTTACATGTTTCCGCTAAAGATAAAGGCACCAATAAAGAACAAAAAATCACCATTACTGCTTCTTCGGGATTAAATAAAGATGATATCGAAAAAATGAAGAAGGAAGCCGAATCCCACGAATCCGAAGATAAAAAGAAAAAAGAGTCCGCCGAAGTCCGCAACCAGGCGGATGCCATGGTTTATTCAACCGAAAAAACCATCAAAGATGCCGGCGATAAGGTTGACGCCGCAACCAAAGAAAAAGTTGAAAAAGCAAAAGAAGAAGTAAAAAAAGCGCTGGCCGATAACGACGAAGCCAAGATCAAAGAAAAAACCGAAGCTTTGCAAAAAGAAGTTTACGAAATGTCAGCTAAAATCTATCAACAAGGCGCTCCCGGACAAGGTGCTCCCGGACCAGACAGCCAGCAGCCCGGCACGGAAGGCAGCACCGGAGAACAAAAGAAAGACGAAAAAACGGTTGACGCTGAATTTGAAGAGAAAAAATAATTTGAATGGCAAGATCTAATAAAGATTATTACGAAATTCTCGGGGTTTCAAAAAGTGCCTCGGGGGATGAAATAAAAAGAGCCTACCGCCGGCTCGCCCGCCAGCATCACCCCGACGTTAATAAAGCAGCCGGCGCCGAAGAAAAATTCAAAGAACTCAACGAAGCCTACCAGGTTTTAGGTGATGACCGCAAACGCTCCCAGTACGATCAATTTGGAACCGCGGGCGGTTTTGGCGGCGGTGGTTTTGAAGGATTTGATTTTGGCAGCGGAAGTCCTTTTGGCGCAGATTTTGGCGGATTTTCGGACCTGGGCGATGTATTTGACATGTTTTTTGGCGGACGCGGAGGGAGGCAACAACGCGGCTTTGGTCCCGAAAGAGGCAATGATTTAAGTTTAGAACTAACCATCACCTTAGAAGAAGCCGCTTCCGGAATTGAACATGCAGTAGAAATTTCCCACCTGATTAAATGTCCAAAGTGTACGGGTTCGGGAGCTAAACCCGGAACCACACCAAAAAAATGTACGCAGTGCAACGGCTCCGGTCAAATCCGCAAATCACAGCGCACCATCCTCGGCAGTTTTACCCAGGTCGGGACCTGCCCGGCCTGCAGAGGAACCGGACAAGTTATTTCAACCCCATGTGAAGAATGCCGTGGACAAGGACGCATCCGGGAAAGATCAAAAATTAAAGTTCAAATCCCGGCCGGCATTGACAACGGCTACAAGTTAAAAATTACCGGCAAGGGAGACGCCGGTATCAAAGGCGGCCCAACCGGAGACCTGTATGCTTTTATCCGGGTAAAAAGACACCCGATTTTCCGCCGCGACGGATCCGATTTATATTACAAAACCAATATTTCCTTCATCCAGGCTACTTTAGGTGACGAAATTGAAGTTCCAACCATCGACAGCTATGTAGCATTAAAAATCCCCAAAGGCACCCAACCGCAAACCACCTTTAGACTCAAAGAAAAAGGAATGCCCAATGTATATAACCGTTCTAAAGGTGACCTTTACGTATTAATTGATGTTGCCGTCCCGACCAATTTAAACAAAAAACAAGAAGAAATGCTTAAAGAATTTGCGGTTTCTCGCGGTGAAGCGCGCAAACCCTGGCAGGGAAAATAATGGTCCCGCGTTTTTTCATTGCAAAAGAAAATATGGATCCAGCAAAAGCCATCGTCACCGGAAAAGATGCACATCACCTGATTCACGTATTGCGCAAAAAGATTGGCGACAAGCTTGAAATTATTGATAGCCAAGCTAACTGTTACCAGGCAGAAATTACCAAAATCGAAGATGAAAAAGTAACCTGCAAGCTCATCGAAAAGAAAAAAAGTAAAAATGAACTCCCCGTTAAAGTGACCCTGTTCCAGTGCCTTCCTAAACACAAAAAGATGGACTTTATTATCGAAAAATGCACTGAATTAGGCGCCACTCAAATCATCCCGGTTGTTTCTGAACGCAGTATCCCAAAACTAGATGCCGACAAAGCCGCTAAAAAGGTAACCCGCTGGAACGAGATTGCGAGATCCGCCGCCGAACAATCCGGAAGAGCTACCCTACCTACGGTTGCTTCACCAATCTCTTTTGCCGAAGCCATTAAACAAGGCAGCTTTGATCTTAAAGTCATCCCCTGGGAAACCGAAGGCCGAAACAGTTTAAAGAAAATCCTAAAAGAATATCCGCAGATTAAAAATATCGCGGTCTACATTGGTCCGGAAGGCGGCTTTTCTCATGCTGAAATTGAATTAGCCAAAAATCAAAACATTTTCCCGGTAACTTTAGGCCCGCGCATACTGCGCACCGAGACTGCAGGAATATACATTCTTTCATCTCTTTCATACGAGTTAGAATTATAAGGTTATTAGTTATCTAACTCCGATGCGATAACCTACCAGCAGCGTTACTCCCGAATAATTAGGGCTAAATCCGGTTCTAACTAATCCGTAGCCCGCTTCGGCGTAATAGCTTCCGGCGCCGGCGCGACCTTCAATTCCATAATAAGCCTGACCACCTGCGGATCCCGAAACCTGACCGGTAGTATAAGCATCGTAGTTAAATCCTCCGCCCAGATAAGACCAGATTCCACGATTACCAAACGGAACTAAACGATAGATCCAATCTACAAATAGGATTACATGTTTTCTGGTAAGGCCGGCAGTGTCTGCACCTTGTGCGTAACCCAACCCAACCTTTAACGTTCCGCGTTTAATATCCATCGGATCATTAAATCTAATATTTCCAATCGCTCCCGTCATCCCGGCAACTAAACCCACTCCTAATCCCATTTCTAAAGTTGGTCTCTTTTCTTCCGGAGTTATTACAATAAGCTTGGGCTCTTTTACCGGTGTAACCGGCTGAACCACGGGTTCCGGGCCGGGGCCTTCGATTTCGCGAATTAATTTTGCTTCGCGGATGCGCTGTTTTTGGATCAGTGATTCAAGCTGGCGTCTTTTATTTACGTCATTAGCCTTAGCTAATTTTAGTTCGAGCTGGCGGGTGTAGTTTCGGACGGCGTCCAGTTCCTGCTCCTTAGTCCGTGCCGCAAACGCTGCTGATGTTAAAGAAAGAAAAATTGAAACTAATACTATAAGAGCTAGTAATTTTTTCATCTTGACGCCTCCATAAATTAAATCAAGTTATTCAAATTCTAGTTAATAAAAGAAGCCTTGTCAATCTTACTACAAAGTTTATAATTATCTCATGAAATTCGTTCACATTTCAGATACCCATTTAGGCTATGCGGCTTATCGCAAACTATCCGAAAATGGCTACAATCAACGGGAAGAAGATGCCTTGGAAGCTTTCCGCCAGGCAGTTGATAAAATCATTGAGTTAAAACCCGATTTTGTGCTGCACGGCGGCGATCTTTTTGATATCGTGCGCCCTACCAACCGCATTATCCACTTTGCAATTGAACAATTGCTGCGGTTAGTAAACGCAAAAATCCCCACCGTTATCATCTCCGGCAACCACGAAACCCCCAAGCAAAGATACATAGGAAACGTCTTTAAAATCATTGAGGCTTTGCCGGTTGATCCGGAACTGCTCCGTATCGTTTATAACATGCAATATCAAACACTAACGATCGGCGATGCAACCATCCACGCTATCCCGCAGTGCCGCAACGGTGAGGAATTTGATAATGAACTTAAAAAATTAAAACCAGTCCCCAACACTAAAAATATTGTCCTGGCGCATTGCGGAGTAAAAGGCATGAAAGAATTCGCCCACGGCGACTTTAACGAGCTCCTCATCGATTATGAAGAATTAAGAAAAATGCCTTTCGACTACATTGCTTTAGGACACTTTCATAATTTCACTAAAATTACCGAGCGCGCTTTCTTTTCGGGATCGACTGAGCGCATGAGCTTCAATGAGGCCGGGATTAAAAAAGGATTTATTGAAGTAACCCTGGAAACTGAGCTAAAAACTAAATTCCATGAATTAAAAATACGCACCATGGCTGAAATTCCGTCGGTTAATGCCAAAGGCAAAGATGTCAACGCTTTGACCGGAGAAATCGAAAATCACATTCAGCAAAGTAACCCTAAAGATAAAATCATGCGGATGAAAATTAAAAATATCAGCCCCGCCGTACTTTCGGTTTTGGACGTTAAAAAAATCAGAGAATCCGCCAAAGCCGCGCTCCATTTTGAGCCCATTTTTGAAAAAATTACTGAAGCAGGGGAAATTGAAATTCTAAAAACCAACATCGGGGGTTTAAACGAAGAATATATTTATTTTATCGAAACCTCCCCTGCTCTTTCTAAAGAAGAAAAAAGCATTTTTAAAGAACAGGGATTGCACTATTTAGGTAAAGCACTGGAAGAAACGGAAAAACCGCTATGAGACTATTATCACTAAAACTAAAAAATTACCGTCAATTTAAGGATGCCGAAGTAGAATTTGCGGATGGGGTTACCGGCATCACCGGATTAAACGGCGCCGGAAAATCATCTTTGATCGAAGCGGTAGCCTGGGCCTTATACGGCAACATTATCTCCCGCAACGGCAAAGAAGGGATTAAGCGCTCCACCGCCAGTCCCGCCGCCGATGTAATGGTCACCCTCACCCTTGAGCTGGCCGGCAATCAATATCAAATCACCCGCGGATTTAAAGGGGCCCGGCAAGCTAGCATTGCTTCCATAATTTCCGGAGGAAAAATCATTGCCGACTCCATCAAGGGAACCGAAAAAGAAATTAATCATATTTTAGGCATGGATTATAAATCGTTCTATACCAGCTTTTTTGCCAAACAAAAAGAACTCAATGCTTTAACCGAACTCTCTCCTAATCAGCGCAAAGACGTCATCATCCGGATGCTCCGGATTGATGCCATCGATAAAGCGATTGATGAAATCAGAAAAGACGCCCGCGAAAAGAAAACCGAAACTGAAATCCTCAAAAAAGGGCTGAAAGACGAAAACATGCTCGAAGCCCGACGGATCGCCAAAGCTCAGGAAGTTAAAACTGCCGAAAAAGAAATGACTTCCGAAGAAAAAGAAATTAAAAAGATTGAACAAAAACTTAAAGATTTTTCCGCCCGCTTCATTGATGAACGCAAAAAATTTGAAAAATCCAGCCAATTAGACAAAGAAAAAGAAAAAATCCAGGTAAAAATTAATAGTTTATCTACCCGAGAGCAGGAATTAACCGAAGAGATGGAAACTATATTAGAAAATACCAAAGAACTAAAAATTAAAGAAAAAGAAGCTAAAAACTATGAAGAGTTAAAAACAAAGAAGGAAGAATTAGAAAAGCTGCGGGAAAGTGATAAAGACAAACTTAACAAAGATCTAAATCAACTGGCACACGAAGCCGCCGAGTATGAGGCTAAGCTCAAGCTACTGCGCGAAAAATTTAAAGAGCTGGAAGAAAGCAAAAAAACTATCAAAAAACAGGGACCTAAGTCCGTCTGTCCCACCTGTCAGCGTCCCCTCGGCAAAGACTTTGATGAAATTCTTAAACATCTCGAAACCGAACAAAAAGCAATTAAAACCGAAGGCGAAACACTGAAGCAAAAGAAAGAAACCGTGGATCAGCAAAGAAAAGATAAACAAAATCTACTGGATTCAATCGATAATAAAAAAGCCACAAAAACAGCCTTAAAATACGATCCCAAACTCTACCAGGATATCCTCAAACAGCTCGAGATCGCAGAAAAGGCCAAAGATGAATATCTAACCATAAAATCTATCGCGGTAAAACAACCTAAAATTCAAGCCGCGCTCAAAGAAATCAAACAAAAAATAAAAGAACTGGATACCAAATATAAAGCCGTTACCCAGGAAATTAAGGCCTTAGCTTTTGATGAAAAACAACACGAAAAAATTACCAGCGAATATGATCAAACCAAAGAAATCCTGGATGAAAAATACGCCGAAAGAAATAAAATTAATTTAACTAGCGTAGCATCCAATAAAGAACTAGAACAAATTGAGGCCGAAATTAAAGAACTGCAAGCTACCCGCAAAAATATCGATACGATCATCAAGCAACAAGAACAAATCAGTAAACTTTCCAATATTATGATCCAATACCGCACCCATTTGATTTCCCGGATACGCCCCGAACTAAGCCAGGTGGCTGGTAAACTTTTCTCGGTACTGACCGATAATAAATACAGCGACGTCGAACTCGACGAAAACTATGAAATGTTTATATACGAAGGCGGCAACAAGTATTCCCTATCCCGTTTCTCCGGCGGCGAAGCCGATTTAGCTAATTTATGCTTAAGACTGGCGATTTCACAGCTAATTTCAAAAGCGGCCGGCTCCGAAGGCGGGTTTATCATCCTCGATGAGATCTTCGGTAGCCAGGATCCAATCCGTAAAAATGCCATTATGCAGGCCTTAACTACCCTCTCTAAACAATATCAACAAATCATCCTGATTACACACATTGAGGACATTAAAGACCAGGTTGAAAATCTAATTGAAGTATTTGAGGACGAACAAGGGGTCAGTCGGGTCAAGCTGTAACTCCACGTTTCAAAAGGTTTACTTTAAAATTACCCGGTCAACCCCATCGACTTCTAATAATTCTACCTTAACTTCTTCGGTTTTTGCGGTAGGAATTTTTTTACCCGTAAAATTGGGTTCAATCGGAAGTTCGCGGTTGCCACGGTCAATTAAAGCGGCTAATTGAATCTTAGCGGCGCGACCATAGTCTTTTAAGCCATCCAGTGCCGCCCGCGTGGTACGACCGGCATAAACCACATCATCTACTAACACGACCACCTTATCTTTCACGGTGAAAGGCATCTCGGGTTTTCGAATTTCGATATACTGCCCTTTTTTAGATAAATCGTCCCGGTACATAGAAACATCAATGGCCCCGACTGGGATTTCTAATCCTTCCTGCTGGCTGATAATTTTAGCTAATCTTTTGGCCAGTGCCCCGCCCCGATTAATAATCCCGATCAAAACAATGTTTTCGGCTCCCTTATTAGCTTCAACAATCTGATGGGCAATCCTTACCAAAGCGCGATTCATTTCAACATCATTCATAATAACTTTTTCTCTGGTCATGGTTGTATTATCTCCTTATCCAAATATAGTCAAATTATACCAAATTTAAGCGGCTTTGATAATGTTTTCGACGAAACCTTTGAGCTGGGCAATAACTTTCGGACTTTCAGCTTCAAGATAGACACGCATCAGGGGTTCGGTCCCGGAGGGACGAATTAAAAACCAGCTGCCGTCTTTTAAAATAACTTTTACTCCGTCAAGCGTATTAACTTTTTCCACATTTTGGCCGCATACTTCTTTAGGGGGACTTTCTTTTAACGCATTGACGATTTTATTCTTTTTGGAATCATCGACATGCAGATTAATTTTATCTTGATAAAATGGACCAATTTCTTCGACCATCTTCTGATAAATTTCGGATAAAGGCATTTTTAATTTAGCCACCATCTCCACCATCAAAAGACCGGCCAAAATACCGTCTTTTTCGGGAATGTGCCCTAAAATGGATAACCCTCCGCTTTCCTCCCCTCCAATCAACACTTTGCCTTTTAACATTTCTTTGGCAATGTACTTAAAACCTACCGGAGTTTCGATGCATTTAGTCTTAAACTTACCGGCAATGGCATCCAGCATGTGGGTGGTAGCTACGGAACGCACTAGCGTTCCCTTCATCCTTCTTTCTTTTAATAAATAATAAGCAACTAAAGATACTACCTGATTAGCATTTAAAAACTCGCCCTGTTCATCCACCACCCCAAAGCGATCGGCGTCGCCGTCATTAGCTAACCCCAGATTGGCGTTGTGTTTTACTACTTCAACCGCTAAATCTTTAAGGCGTTTGCCGTCCGGCTCCGGATTACTCCCCCCAAACAACACGTCGCGGTAATTGTTAATGGCAGTAACATTAACTCCAATGGCATCCAAAAGTTCATCTAAATATCCCCGCCCCGATCCAAACATGGGATCGTAAACCACTTTTAACCCAGCTTTTTTAATTAAATCCACATCGATAAATTGTTCAATGTATTTTAAATATCTTTGTTTAGGATTGAAACGCTCAACCTCACCCGTCGATTTTTTTACTACCGCAATTTTTTTATCATCCTGTTCTGCAATATATTTTTCAATCTTTTTGGTAACGTCTTCAAAAACCGGCCCGCCATAATCTGCAATAAATTTTATCCCGCAATATTCAGGCGGGTTATGCGAAGCGGTTAACATGATGGCCCCGGCCGCTTTTTTATCCTTCACTTCAAAAGCCACGACCGGTGTCGGAGTATCACTTTCGGTTACCAAACAGTTAATCCCGTTGGCTTTGAGGACTTTGGCACACAAAATCGCAAAAGCATCCGCTAAAAACCGCGCATCGTATCCAATAATTACCGGTTTATTAGTTTTTAGATCGCTTTTGAGGTAGGTTGCAATCGCCTGCGCAACTTTGGCTACATTATCAAAGGTAAATTCATCGGATATAATTGCTCGCCAGCCGTCGGTTCCAAACTTAATCATAATGGTTGATAGTATATCATAATTAAATTAGAATTCTAGTATGCGAAAAACGGCTGAAAAATACATGCAATCCGCTCTTTCTGAGGCGAAAAAAGCGTACAAATTGGATGAAGTTCCGGTGGGTGCGGTAGCCGTTTTAGACGGAAAAATCATCGCTCGCGCCCATAATTTACGGGAAAGCAATAATAACCCGGTAGCGCATGCTGAGATTCTTTGTCTACAGCGCGCTGCAAAAAAAGTAAAAAGCTGGCGCCTCGAAAATGTAACCCTTTACGTCACCCTAGAGCCTTGTGTAATGTGTATGTCTGCCCTGCTGCAGGCCCGTGTAAAACAATTAGTGTACGGAGCTAATGACCCTAAAGCCGGAGCCCATAAATCAAAAGTTAAACTAAAAAGCATCAATCCAATAAATCAAAAGCTCAAAGTTACCGCCGGCATCCTAAAAGACGATTGTGCTATAATACTCAAAAAGTTCTTTAAAAATTTAAGGAAAAAGAAGAAATAATCTGGAGAGGTGGCCGAGTGGCCGAAGGCGCCCGCTTGGAAAGCGTGTATACGGGAAACCGTATCGAGGGTTCGAATCCCTCCCTCTCCGCCAATAAGGAGATGTAATATGGATAAAAAAAGATTAGTAGTTAGCATTGTAGTAATGGTTATAATAATCGTTCTGCTTGGGATCGCCAGTTATAAAGTTTTCACAACAACCCGCAAATCCGCTGAAGCTCCTATTGCAGAAACACCCGTATCCGAGGTTGGAACCACGGATTGGCAAACCTACCGCAATGAAAAGCTTGGTTTTGAGATAAAATATCCTCTAAATTGGGAGGTTCTGCCGCCGATAGAGTTTCTGCCACGCATAGCTTTTGGACAACCAGGAGAGTTTGGTAAACCCGGCTATGATGGAAACTGGTTTATTTTTGTATATGATGACTCAAAAATAAGTATAAACGAATCAATGAAAGACTCTGGAAGCCAATTTGGTAAAAACAAAAAACAGCAAGTTGAACCAATAACCATCGATGGTTTACCTGCAACCAAAGCTACTACCACCACTTCTACAAATAGCGATTGGAGATTAATTGAAATTTTTATAATAAATAAAGGTAAGCTCTACCTTATCCACAATGGCGCAATCATTAACGACCAATTCGAAGCATTTTACAATAGTTTTAAGTTGATACCTTAAGCTAACTATGGAGAGGTGGCCGAGTCCGGTTGAAGGCACACGCCTCGAAAGCGTGCATACCTTAACGGGTATCGTGGGTTCAAATCCCACCCTCTCCGCCATATAGAAGAATTAATCAAGGGAAAAACAATATGAAAGACCTAAATAAAATTATGGATTCAAAAATATTTTACGAAGATCGTTATGAACAAGGTTATATGGAGGAGTGGCCAGAGAACAAAAAAAATAGAGTTTATGAAATTATTAAACATTTAAATCTTCCAAACAAAGGGGATGGACTAGATTTTGGGTGTGGAAATGGCGTATTTACTAGAGTCTTAAAACAGGCTCTTCCAAATTGGAGAATTTTTGGTTGTGATCTAAGCGAAACAGCAATTAATAATGCTAAAGCAAAATCTAATGATTGTATATTCATTTCAAATGATGAAGCAACACTAATAAATAAAAAGTTTGATTTTATCATTACACACCACGTATTAGAACATGTTTTTGATATAGAAAATGTAGCTAAACAGATTGCAGAAAAAACCAAAGATAGTTCCTCGATGCTACATATTTTTCCTTGCGGAAACACCGGAAGTTTTGAGTGGCAGTTGTGTAATCTACGGATAGATGGCATTAATAAAAACATGGGAAATCGATTCTTCTTTGAAGATGAGGGGCATATTCGAAGAATGACTACCGAATCCTGCGTCTTATTATTTTCTAAATATGGTTTTACCTTAAATCAAGCTTTTTATAGCAATCAATATTATGGTGCCATAGAGTGGATAACCAGATCACATCCAGGCTTAATTTTCAAGATATTCAATCCACTTAAAGGTAAAAACATAAAAGCAAAATTAAAACTCAGTTTATTATTAGTAAGGTTTTTAATAGTTTCCGCGTCACGTCTACCAATAAGAATGTATGAAAAATTTAATTATCGTATAATAAAGATATTACTTTATATTCCATCTCGTATCTCTATTTATGCTGATAAATATATCATTTACAAAGCTGAACAAGAATGGAAAAAACTAAAAACCCAAGATAACGGTTCCGAAATGTACCTTTATTTCACCAAAAATAAGATCATGCGTAAGCAAAATGGATAAATTTACTCAAAAAGAAAACCTCTCTAGAATTAGAGAGGTTTTCTATATATAACCATGGTTACCAATGTCATTAAGTCACATTGGCAATCGCCATCCAAGTTTAGCAATGATTCCTTTAAATGATCCGCCATTGTATGGACGCAGCATTCCGTAGCCTATTTCAAAATACTGAGCTCCGCCAATATCTAAGAATTTTCCTTCAGTTCCTATAAAAGCTGCTCCTGCAAAACTGCCAGCTGCTTGACCACTTCGATAAACTACGTAGTTAAGCTCACCGCCAAAATAGGTTTTGGATTTCGGGAACAATGATGTTTCTAGATCCAGTGCTCCATCCGCAAATAAATAGATCATTTTGGTTGAGGTTGCCGAGCTATTATTTCCCTGGCCATATCCAGCGCCTAGACTTGCCCAGAAATTGTCCAAACCAACAATATCTTTCATTGCCGGAACTTTGAAGACGTATTCGCCTTCAATTCCCATCGCACCTGCAATATAATTTATATTGCCGCCAAATTTAGTCACCGGTTCTTTTGGCGTCATGGGCTTTGCAGCTTCTGGTGTAGGTTGTGGCTGGGGCGGCGGCGGCGGTTTCACACCTTCCGCGGCTATATTTTCTAATCTTTTTAATCGTAGCTTTTGTTGTGCAATGATCTGCTTTAAATTTGCAATACGCTTTGCCGAACGTTTAGCCGGAGGTTTTCTCATTTCCTGTGCTAACTGTTGTTCTCTTTGTGCGATGTATTGCTTTACGGCTGGGATCTTCATCTTTGCTTCAGCAGGATTCGTTGGATCTTGCGGATCAGCAAAAACTGCCGATGTTAAAGACAGCATTAAACCCATCATGATAACTAATGCAATTATTTTTTTCATAGCTTGTTTTACATAGTTTAATGAATTTTCTTGAAAAAGCATAATAAGTTGCCTTGTTGCCTTAATACGCTCTCCAGAATATACTTAGCAGCACTATGCTTTATTTCACCTCCGTAAACTGCCAAGCTGATACTATCATAAATCTCTGAGTATATTTGTCAAGTAAAAAAGCGATTGGGTTCCATCACATGATATAATTAATATATGGACCTCTTCGACGCAAATCTAAAAGACTATCAAGACCAAAACGCCCCGCTTCCCTACCGCATGGCCCCCCGGACCATCGATGAGATTGCGGGACAAGAAGATATTATCGGAAAAGGCAAACTCTTAAGGCGTTTAATTGAAACCGATAAAGTATCTTCGGTCATCTTGTATGGGCCACCGGGAACCGGAAAAACCGTAATTGCACGCGTGATTGCTAATTCCACTAAAGGATATTTTGAATGGATGAATGCTTCGATCGCTAAAGTTGATGACATCCGCAAAGTTAGTCTTGAAGCAAAAAACCGTATTAAACATTACAAGGCTAAAACTATTCTTTTCCTAGACGAAATTCACCGATTTAATAAATTACAACAAGATGCCCTGCTCCCTGATGTTGAAGAAGGAAATATGATTTTAATTGGTGCCACCACCGAAAATCCTTTCTTTTACGTTAATTCGGCGCTGGTATCTCGCTCAAATATCTTTGAATTAAAACCGTTATCTGTTGATAACTTAAAGGATCTAATCATCAGAGCAATAAATGATAAAGAACGCGGACTCGGGAATAAAAAAATAAAAATTGATGACAATGCCCTGGAACATTTAGCGAAATTATCCGATGGCGATGCGCGCCGTGCACTTTCGGCCTTGGAATTAGGTGCCCTCTCTACTCATCCTAAAAAGGGAGTAATTCATTTCACTCTTAAAGTGGCAGAAGAATCAATTCAAAAGAAAGCCGTAGTTTATGATAAAAAAGGAGAAGGCCATTACAACACCATCTCTGCTTTCATTAAATCAATGCGCGGATCGGATCCCGATGCCGCACTATATTATATGGCTAAAATGATCTATGCCGGCGAAGATCCTCGTTTTATCGCCCGTCGCATTGTTATCTGTGCCGCCGAGGATGTAGGCAATGCTGATCCATTGGCATTGGTAGTGGCCAATTCTGCTATGCAGGTCGCTGAATTTGTGGGATTACCCGAAGCGCGCATCCCCCTCGCCCAAGCTGCCATATATATTGCCACTGCACCTAAAAGTAACGCCGCATACGTAGGGATTGATCGTGCACTAAAAGATGTTAAAGAAAATCCTACTTTAGAAGTTCCCAAACACCTGATGAATGCCGTTTACAAAGGTGAAGAAAAGATGGGCAAAGGTAAAGGTTATAAATACGCGCATGATTATGAAGGCGGTTTTGTTCCTCAGGAACATCTTTCCCAAAATCGAAAATACTATGAGCCTAAAGATATCGGGTTTGAGAAAAAGATTAAGCTCCGCATGGAAGAGTTAGCGAAACGGGTTAAAGAAGCTCGCTAGTCTTGTCGCAATTCAGCGTAATCATCAGCGGATGACATGTTATAATATCTATCACTTATGACTAAACGAAACCTAAAAATTCAACCTTTCGAAGATCTCGGCTTTGCCAAGATCGATCACCATCGGCACCTGCGCAAAGGATTTCCGGAAGTTATCTACTGCGAAGGAAAAACGGCCCCTCAAATCATAAAAATCGCCCGGTGCATGCTAAAAAAGAAACATAACGTACTGGCCACGCGCGCTTCGGAAAAAGTATATAAAGCCGTAAAAAAATCAATCGCAAAAGCAAAATTTAACAAAACCGCAAAAATCATTACTATTCAGGCTACTAAACCCAAAAAGCTCAAAGGTGATCTTTTAATCGTCACCGCTGGAACTTCGGACATTCCGGTGGCAGAAGAAGCCGCCATCACGGCTAACTTTTTAGGAATAAAGGTTAAACAGCTCTTTGACGTAGGCGTCGCCGGCATCCATCGATTATTAAAACATATAAAAGCGCTGCACGACGCAGATGTAATAATCGTGGTAGCTGGAATGGAAGGAGCACTGGCTTCGGTTATCGGTGGTTTAGTGGGTAAACCCATCATTGCCGTTCCAACCTCAGTTGGTTACGGGGCAAGTTTTAAAGGCATTGCTCCCCTACTGACAATGTTAAACTGCTGCGCTCCCGGTGTTTCGGTAGTAAATATCGATAATGGTTTTGGGGCAGCTTGTGTAGCTTTTAGTATACTTAATCTTACTCATGAAAAAAGAAAATAAAATCGCCTATTTTGATTGTTCCTCAGGAATCGCCGGCAATATGATTCTGGGCGCCTTTTTGGATGCCGGCCTGGATCTGAATTACCTTAAAAAAGAATTAAAGAAACTAAAACTCAACCATTACTCCCTGATCATCAAAAAAGTAAAAAGAGGATTAATTCACGGCACCTACTTTGACGTAATAATTAAAGGCCATGAAAAACATCGTCACTTAAATGAAATTTTATCCCTTATCAATAAAAGCAAGCTCAGCAAATTTGTTAAAACGCTCAGCTCCAAAATATTTAAGAAACTAGCGGCCGCAGAAGCCAAAGTGCATGGCGTATCAATTAAAAAGATTCATTTTCACGAAGTGGGCGCTACCGATGCCATCCTGGATATCGTGGGATGTGCAATCGCAATTGAAAAGCTAGGGATTGAAGCAGTTTACGCCTCACCTTTGCCCCACGGCATAGGAACCATTAAGCACGCCCATGGCACCCTTTCTAACCCCGCCCCCGCCACCGCTGAGCTCTTAAAAGGCATTCCAACTTACGGAACCAAAATTAAAGGGGAGTTAGTTACCCCAACCGGAGCGGCAATCATTACTACTATTGCTAAAGATTTTGGTGATCTACCACGATTAAAAACCAAATCGGTCGGCTACGGAGCTGGATCCAAAATTTTTCCCAATCTTCCCAATTCGCTCAGAGTTTTTATCGGCGAAGCTCAGCTATCCACTAAAAAAGACGCCATCCTTCAAATTGAAACTAATATCGACGACATGAACCCTGAAAATTATGACCGAATCATTGCTAAAATCATGAAAGCCGGAGCCCTCGATACTTATATAACTCCTATCAGAATGAAAAAAGACCGATATGCAGCTAGTTTAACTATCCTCTGCTCCGCGGAAAATCGCGATAATGTCCTGGAGGAACTTTTTCAGCAAACCACGAGTTTAGGCGTCAGAATCTACTTAGTTCCGCGCGAAAAACTTTCTCGAAAAATTGTTAAAGTTAAAACCAAATATGGAAAAGCCAAAGTAAAGCTGGGATATCTGGGGAAAAAACTTACTACCATTGCTCCCGAATATGAAGATTATAAGCAGATCGCTAAAAAGCACCGCATTCCGATCCAAAAAGCCTACCAAGCAGTTAAAAAATCAACTTTAGCCCGCCGTTTCCGGTTTGGATGATTCTTTTGGTTCTTCCTTAGCTTTTACTTTTAGTTCGGGTACTTCATCGGCATAAGCTGAAACGTTTGGTTCGTCAATGATAGCGGCATTGGAGCGTACCGCCCGTGTTACCGTCCAGTCACAGATTTTTAAGATTGCACGCGGAACGCCACCGCTTAATTCGTAAACCATGTCCACTGCCGCAACGGTAAAAGGACCTGCTCCAGTTCCACCCGCATGCGTAATTCTTTTTACGATTAATTCCTGGGTTTCTTCACGGGTCAGGGATCCTAAAAGCAGGGTATCTACTAACCGGTCAAAAAGAGCCGGCAGTTCGCGTTTTAATTTTTCTCTGGACTGCGGGAGACCGGCTAAAATCAAATAAACATTCGGCAAGTCACTCAAGGTTCTTAAAAATTTCTCGAATTCCTCGTAAAATTCGTGGGCCTCGTCCAAAAGCAGTAAAATATCGCGTTTATAATTTTTACATAAATCCTGAAATTCATAAATGGAATATTTGCGCGTGAGCGAAGTCTTTTTGCTAATGGTCGCCGACATCAAATCGATTAATTCATCCGGTCGGCGCGGCGGCCGGATAACATAAATAGTTTCGAAATGACTTTTCAGCTTTCTTTCCAGCCACTGCAATAGTGTGGTTTTTCCGGTACCCAACTCGCCCAATATTAAAACGTGGCCGCTCAAGGTGCTTAGTTTTTCAATTAAAAGCCCAATATCATTTTTATGCCCGGCCAAAGTTTCTGGAATAATATTTAAAGTGAATGGATTTTTCTGCCAGTGAAACTTACCAAACCAGGCTTTTTGGGCATCCGTCATCTCAACTAAACGGAGGCGGGATCCGCACTTTTTACAAAATTCCGCATCCCTGGAGTTGCGGGTTTTACATTCGATACAATAAGTATGATGCCCGTGCCAAAAACGATTAATAAATTTCAATACGACAAAGACCAAGAAAGCTAAGACTGCAATAATTACAAAAATAATTAGCAGTAACCGGAAATATTGTTCTCTTTGCGGACCAGGTATCTTAACCGGCCCCGCAATTCTTTGCTGCGCAATCTGGTTTAAATAGTCTTGTGTTTCCGCATGTCCAGGAATAATCGACAAGACTTTCATGAAATGTTCTTCTGCTTTATCGTAAAGCCCAGCCTTAAAGTATTCTTCTCCGCGCACAAAATACGCATGCGCATCTTCGATACCTTCTGCAGCTTTTTTGGGCGCGGGAGCTGCCGGGGTTACGATAACCGTGGGTGCGGGTGCGGGCGCCGGCGTTACTTCCTTTGGTTTTTCTTCTTCGATCGTCAGGGCTCCTTCTTCTTCAAGTAAAGCTTTAAGCTCAAGCGCTCCGGCATGCTTAGGATTAATTTTTAAGGCTTGATTAACGTCCTGGATGGATCCCTTAATATCACCTTTAAGATACTTACTGGAGGCAAATTCAAAATACTCATCCGCAGTAAATCCAAAAACCGGAAGCATAAAAATTGCAATTCCAACCATAATCATACCGGCCAGCAGAATCAGTTTTTTAAAGTTTGCCCTTTTCATAAATTTCACCCGTTTCTTTTATTTTTCAATTTTTAACACTTTTTTCAAGCGTTCTTTTAATTCCAGCGCCTTTTCATTATCCGGCGCATAATATAACGATTGGTCCACTAATTCTTTAGCTTTTTCATAATTTTTCTTTTGAAATTCAATTACCGCCTCATCTAAAAGTTCACGAGCCTTTGCTTTTTGTTCCCGCAGGGCCTTAACTTTTTCGAGTAAGGTTTTTTGGCGCATTTCTTCAACAATGCGGTCTACATAGTCACGACTGTCTTTATTTAATGGATCCAGCTCCAGCACGGCTTTAAACTCAGAAAGCGCATCTAAATACTTTTGTTCTTTATAGTATTCGGTACCCAGTTCATAGTGCTTTTTAATTTCGTCTTCGGTAGTAATGCCAAACTGCAAAGCTAAGCTGATGCGGTGGGTTGCCCCTAAATATTCGTGTGGAACGTAAGCATAATCCAGAGCAAAATATTTTGCTCTAAACCCTAACCCGCCCTGGTAGCGAGACCGCGCGTAACCCAAACGAAGGATTAAAAAGTCATTAAAAGTATATTCACTACCAACATTAAGATACATATCACTGTCATTTGGCAAATTAAAATCAGCAGTAACCGTTAGTGGTTTGAAAATAAATCGTTTAGCCGCAATTCCCAGTGCAATTTTATTGGGTAACGGATTTGCCTCAGAGATAAAAGTTAAAGATCCGCCCTGGTTTTGAAAATTTAAGCCCAGGATCAAATCCGGATTTAAATTGTACAAAGCCCCCAGGTCAAAAGCGAAAGTGGAAGCACTGTAAGAAGCTAAAGTTTCAGAAATAAATTTTGCGTTAAGTCCTAATGACAATTTATCGTTAATAACTTTAGCCCAGGTTACATTTAAGGCCGCGTCTCCGGCATTTACGTCAGCTTCACGGCTGCCGGTGGCACTGTAGCCCGCAATGGCGCCATAGTTCAGCATGCTGTAACTGACCCCAAATACTCCCCAGTCTACCGGAGGAAATACAAACCCAATATATTGAAAAGAAGTATCCTGAAACCAGTCCGCATGCATCGAAAGCACTTCTAAAACTTCTTGGTTAGCAATTCCCGCTGGATTCCAATACGGCGCGTCAACTCCATCTGCCAGGGCGGTATAGGCCTCTCCCATCGCTACCGGACGACCGCCTACCCCAATCTTTAAAAAGCTTCCGGCCACCGTACCCGTAGCTGCAAACCCAGAACCGGCCCCTAAAAATAATATCAAAATTACTAAAACCAATATTTTTTTAATCATCTGATCACCATGATCTTTCCGGATTTGTCATCCTCCGCACTTTTGATATGATAAAAATATACTCCCGATGCCAGATTTGATCCAGCAGCGTTGGTAACGTTCCAATTGTACTGCGCATCCCCATCATTTTCATTTAATACCGCGACCAAATCTCCACTGACATCGAAAATTCTAATGGTACACTGTGAGGCCAGGTTTGTAAATGTGATCTGCGTATGCCCGTCATTTGGGATAAAAGGAACCGGATAAGCATAGGCATTGGAAAGATTAGTAACCGGCGCCGCCATTAAGGTATAAACTGATAAATGTTCAACCGGAATGGATACATAATTTAAAGTTGTATTAACCGTGGCTCCCGGAACCCTTACCCACAAGCTATTGGTTTCATCCAAGCGGTAAATCTGTATTCCATCTTCATTTAAAGCCGGCGAAGTACCGTCCACCGTACCATCATCATCGGCATCCGTGTAGTATAAATAAAGGGTTATCGGAGCAGTGAAATTACTGGTTACCCGCGCCCCGGTACTGTCATATGCATTAAATTCGGTTATCGAGGTAGTTATCGGATAATAAAAGGGATCACCTTCGGCCGCTATCTTTCCATTGGCTAAAAGTATGGCATTAGGATCTACCACGGTTGGATTATTAATTGGATCGCGATTAAAAGTAATCCATCCGTCTCTGGCCAGTGCGGACGCCGGCAGAGCAATCCGGGCCATGCGATCAAAACTATATAGATCATTTTGAACGGCATGATTCAAAATGATACGGAAGGACCAGGTATCTGAAGCATCCATAGAGGTCCCCGCATAATCCTGCGCTTCTTTAGAAATTGTCAGTTGATAAGTATATCCCTGATTAAAAGCCTGAATACCTTCAAACGAAACCGTTCGGTTATCAGTCCATAATAACAGTCCGCTTTCGGTCGTTACCGTTAAACTATTACCTAAATTATCATAAGTAGCTATCAGATAAAACGCATTCTCAACCGAATTAAAACTCATATCCCGATTAAACTCAATGGAAATCACTTCTTCTGTTCCAACGTTAGAAGCTTTATCTGACGGCGAACGCGATGTTATTTGCGGAGCCCCGGCTTCGGCCTCGGCAGTTGCGCCGTTACTCAATTCACTTTGTGAAGTGTCTTGATTTGCAACGTCCGAAGAATTGCGCGACTTGGTTTTAAAAGCATAATTTGTAACCGGGGGAGCTAAACCAGTGACCGTCACCGTACCCCAGGCTTCCCGTGTGGCCCACGCCGCAACAAACCCTAAAGCACCATCACTTTGCACATATTTATTTTGTGAAACTTCGTAAATCGCATACTCTAAGCCCGATACTTCACTTGCATTCTTTTGCACCGCAATATTAACCGTGGTGCTAGTTGGGCTACTAATCGTTGGCGCCGCTGGAGTATAAGGTTTTGCGTATTTATAAGCAATGTGCGGAGAAGTACTTTCGTTAGTAATCACCGTGCTAAAATCATTAGTAGATACACATTTAATCTTGCTTATATAATCATTACCATCTAAAGTAGCTCCCGCCTGGGTTTCCTGGGTGGCTGGATCAGCAGTATTACTTTGCCCCACTGTTGCCAACCCATATTCTCCCCCGTTAAGCGCTACAAAAAAGTTATTTTGATCCGGAAAGGCTTCGTCAAAAGAAGCTTTGAGCGATACGGTAGTTGATCCGGCATTGGGCTGCGCAGTTAAATGTACAACTTCGCTGACCCCAGGCGAAATTCCATAGCCTAACGAAATATTATCCAATTGCACTAATTGAGATCCATTCGAATGCAAGAAGGCTTTAAATAAAAACTGACCACTCCCTACCGGAAAAGATAAAATATTAGCATGCGCTACCGCAGCGGTATTTGATTGATTATAAGTTCCATCACTGGTTTCCCATGCCGCATTACCACTGTTCCAGTAAAGCCAGCTGGATCCAGCATCATTGGATAAAATATATTTAATCTCTCCCCCATTTTTGGTAGCGGTTTCTTCAAATGTGGTTAGACTAGTAAAATTCTGATAAGTAGAACCAATCGGTTGAACCGTAGGATTATCGGTTGGATAACTGATATTTACGGTGCCTACTTCAACGGTTGGGGTCGGATAAGTAAACTGACGCATTTGCTTATAAGACCATAAATTAGTTTCGTCACTTTTCGAACGATTTTCGTAATAAGCAAAAATCGGCTGGGCAGACACCAGCTTCCATCCCCCAGTTAAACTTAAACCAGAAAAGAGAATTTTGTTGACGTCGTCTCTCGATCCCCCGACCTCTTGCGAAACCAAAGCTCCGGTATTGTCATAAAGACTACAAGTGGTATTTGGTTCCGGGGCAGCAATGGCAATATATTCAACCTGATTAGCTGACCCGAAAACTGTTCCCAATTCTTTATAAGGTAAAAAAGTAACTGATTCCCCGCCGTCCCCATCCGCTAAATTTTGCACACCAATTGGGAAATTTGACGAGAAGCGCCAGGCTTTTCCGGTGCCTTGAGAAGACCCGCTATCCTGATTATAAAATCCACCGTATGAGGACAAAACACTACTACTAGTAGTGCCATCACTTTTCACCCAGCTCACACTGGCTCCGTTTGGGCCAGATCCCACCGTCAAATAACGCGATTGAACTCCATATAAGTAACCAGCATTAGTCGGATAAAACGATGCGGCATCATAGGTATCTGCGTAATGTTGGACCAAAATTGGGATATCGCTAGATACTCTTACTGTCTCATAATTTGTAATATTTTGATTAACTACCGTTCCAGATTCATCCACGGTTCCACTCCACACCGGAGTCCCATTTTCATATATTGTGACATTTGCCGTTCCAAAGGGAGAAACCATCGGAAAATAATCGGCATTTCGATAGCAATAGTAATAGAATTCGGTTCCCGCAAAACTAATCGGGGTAATCGTGTCGGTAGTATTTGCGTCGCAATCCCCAAAAAAAAGCTTTTGGGCTTGAATAGCAGTTCCTTGTGAAAGTTGACTTGCAGGAAAAGCCCCGGTTTGCTGATCATTTAAACTTAATATTTGGGTTCCATTATAAATTTGATTGCCATCCGCTAAACTTATTACATCCAGGTTACTGGCCGCTACAATTGAGCTTACAACATAACCTACAGTTCTTAGATCTGAATAACTAAACGTAGCTTCAATGCTACTAGTTGAAGTTGCAACCGCATTGCCATAAAACATATATATAGCATGAGTAGATGCGGCATTAATGGTTGGTACTTTTACCCAAATGCGTGTGCTTTGCCCCGCGTAATCAAAAGAATCTATATAATAATCCAGCAAAGTCGTTCCGTCTGCATCCGTAAATCTTATGTCTCCCCCGTCTGACTTTACGTTTGCCCAAAAAGTGGTATCCGAGCTATCAATATTAATTTCGATCTGATATTCGCTGAGGTCATTATAGTTAGTGGTGTTATAAACCGTGATCGCTCTTTTATATTGCCAGCTTGGATCAAAAAATACGCTTTTTAATTGTGCGGCTCCCCCAGAAACCTCAATTTTATCTGAATCATAAGTGTAATTTGAAGCGGTGGTAAAGGTCCAATTATTAATAGCGGCAAAAGCAGGCAGCATTACTCCCAGCAGAAACAAAACAAAAAGAATAACTTTGATTCGCTTGATCATTTACATCTAAGTTTATAACATAATACTGTCGGGTTTTCAATTAAGTTTTTAACCTAGATTTAACTATTCTGAATAGAATTTGCGGCAGTGATCCGCCTAAAATAATTTTTCTTGCTCTTCCAGCCTCAAAGTCGCCGCCTGGACAAAACTCTTAAAGAGCGGATGTGGTCGATTGGGCCTGGATTTAAATTCCGGATGGAATTGAGTAGCTAAAAACCAGGGATGATTTATTACTTCAACAACTTCCACTAAATTTCCTTCGGTATAAATTCCGCTTAACCCCATTCCTTTGGCAACAAATTCATCCCGGTATTTGTTATTAAACTCAAAACGATGGCGATGGCGCTCGTTCACTAAATCTTTTTTATAAGCTTCGTGCAGCAAGGTGTTTTTCTTGATCTTACAAGGATAGGCTCCTAAACGCATGGTCCCACCCTTGTCTTTTATCTTTTTTTGTTCCAGTAACAGGTCAATGACCGGGTATTTGGTGTGCTCATTAAACTCGGTACTGTTGGCACCCTTAAACCCTAAAACATTTCTAGCAAATTCAATCACCGCACAATGCATTCCTAAGCATAATCCCAAAAATGGAATATTATTAGCTCTGGCATAATGGATAGCTTTTATTTTTCCTTCGATTCCTCTAGGCCCAAATCCTCCGGGGACCACTACCCCGTGCACATCCCTGAAAAATGGTTCCATATCTTTTTCTTCCTCAAGCTGTTCAGAATTAATCCAAACAATGTTAACGCGTGCATTATTTTGAATACCGCCGTGTTTTAGAGACTCAATAATACTTAAATACGAATCTGATAATTGAGTATACTTACCAACAATCGCAATGTTTACTACTCGTTCGGCATTATTCATTTCTTCGGTCATTTTCTGCCATTCTTCCAGGTTCATCTTTTTAGCCGGGATTTTAAGAAATTTAAGTACGATTTCCGCTAAGTTTTCTTTTTCTAAGGCTAAAGGTACTTCATAAATTGAAGGCACATCCACCAAACCAATCACCGCTTCTTTTGAAGTATCACAAAAGAGTGAAATTTTATCTTTCAATTCAGGAGTAAGTGATTCTCTGGATCTGCAAATAATTATTTCCGGATGAATACCAATCCCGCGCAGTTCCTTAACGCTGTGCTGCGTGGGTTTGGTTTTAAACTCACCGGTAGTTCCTAAAAACGGAACTAGGGTTAAGTGAATATGAATACAGTTATCGTGCCCAACTTCTTTACTAAATTGTCGGACCGCCTCTAAAAATGGTAGACCTTCGATATCACCGACGGTTCCCCCAATTTCACAAATAACTATGTCAAAATGCTCATTTTGACCCACGCGTCTGATTCTTTCCTTGATTTCATTGGTAATATGGGGAACAACCTGTACGGTTCCACCCAAATAATCGCCGCGACGTTCTTTGGTAATAACCGACCAGTAAACCATACCGGTAGTTACATTATTTTCCTTCCCTAAATTAACATCGATAAATCTTTCGTAGTGACCCAAATCCAAATCGGTTTCGGCTCCGTCTTCGGTTACATAGACTTCACCATGTTGATACGGATTCATGGTACCCGGATCTACATTAATATATGGGTCTAGCTTTTGAATTGAAACTTTAATCCCGCGACTTTTTAGTAAACGACCTAATGAAGCAGCGGTAATTCCTTTACCCAAGGATGAAACTACTCCGCCGGTAATAAAAATATACTTAGTTGGCTTTTTATATACTGCTTCTTGAGTCATTTATTTTCTAGCCTCCCACGTAACGTGATTCATCTGCGTCCGCCCCGCCCTTGGTTACCTTTACCAAAGTAATTCTTCTGCGATGAACTCTTTCTACACTAATTAATACGTCTTCAAAACGCACTATATCCCCCACCGCCGGAACTTTTCCTAGTTCACCAAAAACAAACCCGCCAATTGTATCATATTCTTTTTCTTTTTCCGGCAAGGAAATTCCCATTAAATCATTTAAGTCTGAAATAGTGGTGGATCCCTTAACCAGATAAATTGATTTACCAAGTTTTTCGTAATCCTTTTCACCCTTTTCAAACTCGTCATGAATTTCTCCGACAATTTCTTCGATTAAATCTTCCAGGGTCACGATTCCGGAGGTGGTGCCAAATTCATCTACCGCAATCGCCATGTGGGTTCGTGCCGCCTGCATCTGATGCAGCAAGTCATCAATCTTCTTAGATTCCGGGATAAATATTACCGGCCTCATATAATCTTTTAGTTCGCGATCTTTTTCTGCTCCCAGCAAATCTTTGGCAAAGATCAAGCCCACCACATTATCTAAATTTCCTTCGTATACCGGAATCCGGGAATGGCCTTCTTTTTTCACCACTTCGATTGCTTTTTCAATTCCGGCACCTTTTTCTACGCAGTGCACGTCCGGCCTGGGCGTCATAACCTCTCTGACCGTGGTATCGCCAAATTCAAAAATCGAACTAATCATGCGGCGTTCGCCTTCCTCAATCACCCCTTCTTTTTGCCCAACCGATAAAATCATTTTTATTTCGTCTTCGGTCAAGATTGGACCTTTTTCCGGAGCTCTGCCCCCCAAACTATAAACCAACGGCCTGCAAATAGAGGTTAACAACCAGGCAACCGGCTGTAATATCCACTGCAACACCAAGATTGGACCGGATACCAACAAAGCTACCTTTTGTGCTCTGCGAATCGCAATAGTTTTAGGAGTAATTTCACCAAAAACCAAAAGAAAGAAAGTCATGAACCCCGTGGCAATGCCTACCGCAAAACTTAGGTTTGCCCAGCCTCTTCCCTCGAAATATCTGATTACAATTGAAGCCGCCAAAACAGAAGCCCAAATATTTACCAGATTATTTGCAATTAAGATGGTAGATAACATTTTAGCAGGGGATTCTCTTAAAACCTGGATGGCTTTGGCTCCACTTACTTTTTGATCAACTAATTTTCTGATTTTGATGCGGGAGACGGTGGTGAGGGCGGTTTCAGAAGCGGACATGAATCCGGAAAGTAATATTAATACCACAAGCAGTAAAAAATCTATTGAAAAATTCATAACACCTACCGAAATAATATAATCAGCTTGGGAATTAGCACCAAACAGCCGACAATTATAGCACAAATCCCGGCAAATAAGGTAGCCGCCGCAGAGATATCCTTGGCCAACTTAGCATGCAGGTTATGCTTTTTATATAGTAAGTTAATGGCTTCCTCAATGGAAGTATTTAACATTTCTACAATCAAAACCAAAAAAATGGCAAAAACAACTAACGCATACTCAATTAATGATAATCCCAAAAGAATGGAAAGCGCCGCCACAATAATTCCGATAATAATATGAATACACATGTTGCGCTGGGTAGTAATCATGTAATGCACTCCCGAAAAAGCGTGGCTAAAACTTTTGGCTAATTTTTTAGGCATAAAATTCTTCCTTTTGGCGCATCAGCTTGCGACCTTTAGCCTTGAGGTGATCATACCCCGCTAAATGTAGCATACCGTGCGTTAATAAGCGCTTACATTCATTGCCGAAAGCAACCTTATACTGCCGGGCTTGCTTTTGAGCCTGCTCAACGCAAATAATTATTTCACCTAAAAAGTTTCTTTCATCGCTTTCAAATGATAAAACGTCGGTTACCTTATTAATTTTCCTGAATTGATGATTTAAGCGCTGCATTTTATTTTTATCCACAAAAACCAGGTTAATTTTTCCCTTGGCTTTTTCCCTGGATAAAAGTCGGCGCGCTTGAGACTGTAGCGCTTGAGCTATCTTTTCGGGCAAAGAAAAATCTTCCTTAAGAATTATTAGGCAAAGCGGGTTTTTTGGTAGGGGCAAAAATATCTCCTCCCAGAGATTGAATCTTTTCAACTAAATTTTCGTAACCGCGGATCAGGTGCCGATCAATATCATCGATTTCGGTCTCCCCTTCGGCCGCTAAACCTGCCAAAACTAATGCGGCACCGGCTCTAAGATCCGAAACTCTAACCTGGGCTCCGGATAATTTTTCTACCCCATGAATAATCATGCTCTTGCCTTCAATTTTAATATCCGCTCCCATGCGTTTTAGCTCCGGCACGTGCATAAAGCGGTTTTCAAAAATGGTTTCGGTAACCACCGAGGTTCCTTTACTGACCGCCAGCAGTGAAGACAACTGTGGTTGAATATCAGTGGGAAAGCCAGGATACGGAAGAGTTTTTACGTCGGTTGCCTTTAACTTCCCATTGCCTTTAACTAAAATACTGTCTTGATCAACCTTTACCGATACTCCAATATCCTGCAATTTTCTAGTCAGCGCTTCAACGTGTTTTGGAATGGCTTTTTTTACTTTTACTTCGCCACCGGTAATGGCCGCGGCAATCATTAACGTTCCGGCCTCGACTCGATCCGGTATAATTTCATAGTCAATACCATGTAAGGACTCCACCCCTTCAACTTCAATCACTTCGGTTCCGGCCCCACTCACCTTAGCCCCCGCCTTATTTAAAAAGTTGGCCAGATCAATAATTTCGGGTTCGCGCGCCACATTTTCGATAATGGTTTTTCCTTTGGCAAAAGTAGCCGCCATAATAATGGTTTCGGTCGCTCCGACACTGGGAAAATCAAGATAAATGCGCTTGCCTTGCAGCTGGTTTGCCGTAACAATCACAAACCCATGTTCCATCCGAACGGAAGCGCCTAATTGCTCTAATCCTTTAATATGTATATTTACCGGGCGGGATCCAATGGCACATCCTCCCGGCAGCGGGACCTTGGCTAAACCTTTGCGCGCTAAAATGGGTCCAATCACAAAAAACGAAGCCCGCATTTTGGTTACTAATTCGTAAGGGGCCACATGCTTAACTGACCCGGTATTCCAAATCTTCACCTTTCCTCCGGCATGATATTCGGCGCGAATCCCTAAACTTTTTAAAACCCGCAAAATAGTAATGACGTCTAACAAATTCGGAATATTAGAAATGGTGGATTCACCGTTAAGTAAAATGGTAGCCGCGAGTATCGGGAGCGCGGCATTTTTTGATCCCGAAACGGCTACTTCTCCGGTAAGCTTCTTTCCGCCTTTAATTACTAATCTCTTCAAGAAAATTCCTCCGGACGCTTATCGGTAAATCCAAAATGATGCATAACCGCCCCCACGATGCGCTCGGAAGCTTTCCCGTCGCCATAAGGATTGGATGCTTTTGACATTTTTTCATAATGCGCTGGTTTATCTAATAAAAGTTTAATTTCATTAATGATGTTATCTTTTTTTACGCCCACTAATTTTGAGGTGCCGGCCATAATGGCTTCGGGCCTTTCCGTTTTTTCTCTGATTACTAAAACCGGTTTGCCGATCAGCGGCGCTTCTTCCTGGATGCCTCCCGAATCAGTTAGGATAAAATAGGCCGCATCCATTAATTTAACAAATGGCAGATAATCCAGCGGTTCGCAAAGTACAACATTATTTAAATCCCCTAAAATCTCGCTAACCGTTTCGCGTACGGTAGGATTTTTATGCTGGGGAAGCACAAATTGAACCTGATCAATATACGAAAGGGAAATTTCCTTAATGGCTTCACAGATATCACGCATGGGAGCACCAAAACTTTCGCGGCGATGAACAGTAACTAAAATCATTTTTTTATTTTTATCAATCCCTTTAACCATCTTGCTGAGATCATACGGTTTATCTACCACCATTTTAATCGCGTCAATGACCGGATTGCCGGTTAAATAAATATGATTTTTAGCAAAGCCTTCGGAGCGTAAATTTTGTACGGCCATTTTAGTGGGAGCAAAGTGCAAATCAGTTAGATTAGAAGTAAGGCGACGATTCATTTCTTCGGGATACGGTTCAAATTTATCGCCGGTGCGGAGGCCCGCTTCAACGTGCCCTAAGGTTTTTTTATGATAAAAAGCAGAAAGGGCTGCCGAAAAAGCAGTAGAGGTGTCGCCCTGTACCAGCACGATATCGGGATGCTCGCGTAAAATTATGCCTTCTAAACCATTTAAACAACGGGCCACAATCTGCGAAATAGACTGCGACTCCTCCATAATGCATAAATCATAATCCGGCTTAATATCAAAGGTTTCGAGTACCTGGTCCAGCATCTGTCGGTGCTGGCCGGTAACCACTACAATTGATTCCAACATATCCGGAAATTTTTCTACTTCTTTAATAATGGGTGCCATCTTCACCGCTTCCGGACGGGTTCCAAAAACAAACATGATCCTAAGTTTCGGAAACATGGTTCCTCCTGATTAAAACTATAACACCGTTATCAAAACTAACGCTATCAAGCTAAGAATTATACAACAAATATATATCGCAAGCACGGCTCCACGGTGAGAAAATCCGGCCGCCAGCAGGCGATGATGGATATGTTCGCCGTCGGCCTGAAAAATATGCTTTCTTAAAAAGATCCGACGCAGAATGGCTAACGCCGTATCTAAAATTGGAACTGCCAAAATTAATATTGGAATAATAAAGACCACGAATAAGGTGCTTTTGAGGGCGCCGATGACCGAAGCTACCGCGAGCAAAAAGCCCAGCAGATAACTTCCCGAATCACCCAGAAAAATCGAAGCCGGATTAAAATTAAAAAACAAAAATCCAAAGGAAACTCCGGACAAAACTAAAAGGATCACCGACGCCACTTCGGATTGGCCCTTAATTAATGAAACAAAAAACAAGGCCGCCGATGAAATCCCCACCACCCCGGCCGCCAGTCCGTCCAACCCGTCCAGTAAGTTAATTGAATTGGTGATCCCCACAATCCAAAAAAGAGTGATCGGAAAAGCAAACGCCGAAAGATAAACGAGTCCATTAAATGGATTAGAAATGAAGTCGATCGAAGCTCCGAAAGATATCACCAGGGACGCCGCAATTATTTGGCAAACTAATTTCACCTCAGGCCGAATATCCCAGATGTCATCGGCGATCCCGAGCCCTAAAATAATAAACGCCGCTGCCACGATCGCCGAAAAAAGAACCAGATCAAAATGCAGGATTCCTAAAAGATTACAGGCGATGGCAACCCCCGCGGCAAAAATAAATCCGATAAAAATTGAAAAACCACCCATCCGGGGTATATCGTTTGCATGGATTTTGCGCTCGTTGGGGTGATCAATTGCTCCAAAAATGTGGGCTAATTTTGAAGCCAAAGGAGTAAAAACTATGGTCGTTAGTAAAGCCACTGCAAAGATTAAAAAAAATACCAGCACTAAGTAAACCTGCCTTAAGTTTTTTCAATTTTAACACAGGGTTTTTAGGATTGCTACTAACTTGCCAAAAGCCTCACTTAAGTGATAAACTGAATCGATTAAATTTGAGGGGATAAAATGCAAAATCAAGACTTTATAGCTCAAATTCTTAGTTCCGAAGATCAAGCCAAAACCGAAATCAAACATAATGAGACCAAAAACCATTTAAAAATCAAAAACGCCCGCACCGACGTAGAAAAAAACCTCACCAGTTTCAAAGCCGGGCTCGCCGCCAAAAAAGAGGAAAGCCTTCAGCAGCAAACCATTATCAATAAAAAAGAGGTCCAAAATATCCTGTCCAATGCTGAACGAGAGGCAAATCAATTACAAGCCGAATCCGCCCAAAAAGTTAAAGAATTAGCAAAGCTAATCTCCCAAAAAGCTAAAGAACTTCTATGCCCATAGCCAAACTCGCAAAAATAAAATTAATTGCCTTAATAGAGGAAAAAGATAAAATCTTGGCGGCCCTGCAGAAGTTTGGGGTCCTGCAAATCGAAGAAACCGAAATTCAAAAAGAAGCGGTCGATATCAAACACGAAAGCAAGCTCGGCGAACTCAAACAGGCCATTCGACTGCTCGAAGCCTATGCTCCCCTTAAAAAATCTTTTCTGGAAAATTTTGTTTCTACTAAATCACCCGCCACCGAAGAAGATTTATGGAACGGATTTCATAAATTTAATTATGGAGAAATTATCGAGGCCTGTAAAAACCATGAAACTTATATTGCTCATGCCACCGCCGCCGAAGCTAAGATTGGGGCCGACCTTTTAGCACTGGAACCCTGGAAAAGCCTGCCCTTTCCCACTAAAAAACTACACGAATCCGAATATTTTTTCTTTTTTTCCGGAAAAATCTTCAAACATTTATTTGAAAAACTTAAAAGCTCGCTCGCCGCTATCTCCCCCAGCCTCTCTATTGAAATCGTCAATCAAAACAAAAATGATTATTTTATAATTGTAGCCGGTCCCAAGGAAGAACACGCTGAAACTCAAAAAGCCCTGATTAAAGAAGGCTTTGATTTTATTGAGCTGCCTTCCACCCAAAAAGAAATTTCAAAAGAGATCGAAAGCTTAAAAAGCCAGGTTAAGCTCTCCCAATCCGAAGTAGCCGCCGCCGTCGCCGAAATCCAAAAACTGGCCGTGCATAAATTTCAGTTGATGTGCGCTTACGATTTCGTTAACTGCCACCGCGAAAGAGTATCTGCTGCACATAAAGCCATGCAAACTGCTTATACTTTTGTTTTGACCGGTTTTATAAAAGAAAGTTTAATTCCAAAACTAGACAAAATCATCTCAAAAACCAGTCCCAATCACGCCATTTATAAAATTGAAATTAAACCTGACGAAGAAGTACCGGTCTTAATCGAAAACGCATCGTTCCTCAAACCTTTTGAGGTCCTTACCAGAATATACGGACTGCCTAAATCATCCGAAGTGGACCCCACCCCACTACTGAGCGTCTTTTTCATTTTATTTTTCGGGATGTGCCTGGGAGATGCCGGCTACGGTCTCACTTTAATTTTAGTTTCGCTGTGGCTAAAAAGAAAAATCCCCAAAGGAACCAACCCCTCCCTACTCAATCTTTTAATCTGGGGAGGAGTAGTCACTTCAATCATCGGATTCCTGCAGGGCGGATTTTTTGGTATCGAATTATACGTTTTCCCGGAGCCCATCCATAACGCAATGACTAAAATCCAGCTGATTGATCCCCGGCGCGATCCGCTCATTATGCTGATCATTGCTTTAGCACTGGGCGTCGTACAAATTTTATTTGGTTTATTGATAAGTATGTTAATGAAGTTCCGTGATAAAAAGTTTATGGACGGCATTTTAGATCACGGTCTCTGGATCTATTACATCGTTTCCGTAATCCTTTTCGGATTAACGCAAGCCGGAGTAGTTACCTTTATTTCTGCCAGCCTTTCTTCAAAACTGGCTTTAGCTGCGGTGATTGCACTCATTATTACCCAAGGTCGAAAACAAAAAAACATTCTGATGAAAATCGGTGGCGGATTTTTAAGTCTTTACAGCACGGTTGGTTTTGTTTCGGATATTCTTTCTTATTCCAGGCTGCTCGCGATCGGCCTCGGCACTACGGTGATTGCGATGGTCGTAAATATTATCGCACTGATGACCAAAGACAGTGCGCCGATCATCGGCTTTTTGATTATGATCGTGATCTTAATTATCGGACACGCTTTCAACCTGGCGGTTAGCACTTTGTCGGCTTTTATCCACTCTGCCAGGTTGCAATACGTTGAATTCTTTTCAAAGTTTTTAGAAGGAGGTGGAAAGGAATTTAAACCTTTCACGAAAGAGACGCAGTATGTTAAATTGAGCGACTAAGCGAATTGCGACTAAGCGACTAAGTTTTTCCACTTAGTTACTTAGTTGCTTAGTAACTTAATTGCTCCATAAAAAGGAGAAAAAAAATGGGTATAGGTTTAGCTTTAGCAATTTTAGGTGCAGCGCTCGCAATTGGACTGGCCGGTTCGGGTTCGGCCATCGGGGTGGGTATTGCCGGAGAAACCGGATCCGGAGTAATCACCGAAGATCCCAAAAAATTCGGAAAGATCCTGCTGCTGCAGGCGCTTCCCGGAACCCAAGGTATTTACGGATTCTTAGCGGGCTTTTGGGTGATGATGAAATTAAATCTTTTAGCAACTCCCATTCAGATTTCGCCGCAGGTCGGGCTACAAATATTATTTGCTTGTCTGCCAATCGCCATCGCCGGATTTATTTCCGGAATTTATCAAGGGCGAGTAGCTTCTGCCGGCTGCGGATTAGTGGCTAAAAAAGAAGAAGAAACCGGTAAAGCCATTATCTTTGCCGCCATGGTTGAAACTTACGCAGTGCTGGGACTTTTGGCAACCATTCTTTTATTAAACGGAATTCAAGTAGGTTAATCCGATGGGCATAAAAGAACTGGAAGCTAAAATAAAAGAAAAAGTTAACCAGCAACTTGAAAAGCAAAACAGCGAAGCCAACCAGGTTTTAGCTGAAATTGCAGCCGTTTTTAATCAGAAAAAAAACGGCCTCGATAAAACTTTTCAAACCGAAAGCAGAAAAGAAGTGGATCTTTTAATCAAAAAAGAGCTGATTCCCGCCAAGCTTAAATCCAAAAGCATGCTGCTTTCAACTAAACGCAATCTGATTAACCAGGTATACGAAGAAGCAAAAAAACAATTTACCGCCACTTCAGGCAAAGAATATAAAACCATTATTAAACAACTCTTAAAGGCTAATCCGCTCAAAGGCAAAGTCGAAATTATCCCTTGTCAGGCTAATGAAAAAGATACCAAAGTAGCGCTCGAAGAAGCTGCGAAATCGGCCAAACTGGAAATAACCTGGAGCGACCCTACCCCGACGATTTCCGGAGGATTTATCGCCAAGCAGGGATTGATTGATTTTGATTATTCTTTTGACACTTATTTTAAAACGATCCGAAAAACGCTGGAAGACGAAATCATTAAATTACTTTTTAAATCATGATGCAGGATAAAACAAAATTTGCATATGCCACCGGCAGGATCAGGGCCTTAGAAAGACACCTGGTCCCCCAAGAAATTATTGCCCGCATGGCGGAGGCCCCTTCTTTTGAATCGGCTTTTTCGCTTTTAAACGAAACCATTTACGGCCCGGCACTGGCCAAACTACAGCCCGCCTTTGAGGTGGACGAGCTGATGCATTTTGAAATTGAAAAAACCATCGCTTTATTAAACCAGCTGGCTCCCCAAAACGAAACCCTCAGAATGCTTTTCATGCAATATTTAATTCATAACGTTAAGGTATTCATTCACGCTCAGCGCTCTAAAATCAAGCCGCCAAAAAAGGCGCTCTACAACGTTTATCCGGAAGAAACTAACCACATTAGAAACAGCATTCTAAAAACTCAGGAAAAATTATATTCAGACCTCGACGAATTAATCGAACTGTTACAAAAAAATCCGGATTCAGCCAAAATTGATGCCCAGGCCGACTTATGGTACCTGGAAAAATTACTAAAATACGCCCAAACCAGCCACCTCACCCTTTTGATTAAGATCGCGCAAATCAAATTGAAAATTGCCAAACTTAAAATCGATCAATCCCCTAATTTTGAAGTCGAAAGGCTCCTCGAAGATCAAATCATGGAAGAAATTAAAAAGGCAAAATACATTGCCTTTGGCGTAGAACCTTTGATTGCTTTTTATTTTGCTAAACTTTACGAAACCAACAATATCGTATTGGTGCTTAAATGCAAAAAAAATGAAATACCCAAGCATGAGATCAATCAACACGTGAGAGAAATGTATGTATAACCAAATCGCTATTATCGGATCAAAAGAGATCGTAAAACCATTAAAAATATTAGGGCTGGCAGCCTTCGAAGCTGAAGTTCCCCACGTATTTAGCGAGGTAGCCGAAAAAATAGCCAAGAGCCGTGATTATGGGATTGTTTTTTTAGACGAAACCCTGGCTAAAGAATCACCCGAAGCTTTTGCCAGACTACAAAAAGATAAAAATGTAACACTTTCCCTCACCCCCACCCTGGCGGGAGCCAAGGGATTAAGCCGGGAAATTACCGCCGGCCTGATTAAGCAAGCCATTGGCTTTAATTTTGAAACGTAGGATTAAGGAGGAATCATTTTGAATAAAGGAAAAGGAAAGATAACTAAAGTTTCCGGCCCGCTGATTATTGCCGAAAATATTCCCGGAGCGCGCATGGCTGACGTAGTCCGCGTTGGAGAGCAAAAACTAATCGGAGAAATTATCGAAATCAGAGGAAAAGATGCCTCCATCCAGGTTTACGAAGAAACTTCCGGATTAGGCCCGGAGGACCCGGTTGAAACCACCGGTCTGCCCCTCTCGGTGGAACTAGCCCCGGGACTGCTCGGCACTATCTTTGACGGAATTCAACGACCATTAGCCGCCATCGAAAAAGAATCCGGCGCATTTATTGGCAGAGGCATTGAAGTTCCCGCCCTCGATCGTAAGAAAAAATGGGAATTTAAAGCCACCGCCCAAAAAGGAAACAAAGTTAAAACCGGAGATATACTAGGAACCGTTCAGGAAACCAGCCTGATCGTGCATAAAATTATGGTTCCCGAAGAAGTTGAGGGTGAAATTACAGATATTAAATCCGGCAATTTTACCATCGAGGAAACCGTAGCCGAAATTCAGGGAGCTCAACAACTGCATAAAATTAATATGATCCAAAAATCTCCGGTCAGAAAAAGAAGACCGCTAAAATCCAAAATTGCAGTCAGTGAACCATTAATTACCGGGCAACGCATCATTGACACTTTATTTACGATTGGAATTGGCGGTACCGCTTGTATCCCGGGACCCTTCGGTAGCGGAAAAACTGTAGTTCAGCATCAGCTAGCAAAATGGGCCAACGTTGATATTGTAGTTTTTGTCGGCTGCGGCGAACGCGGTAACGAAATGACCGACGTACTGTTAGAATTTCCAAAATTAAAGGATCCTAAATCCGGAAAGCCATTGATGGAACGCACCATCATGATTGCTAACACCTCAAACATGCCGATTGCGGCCCGCGAAGCTTCGGTTTATACCGGCGCTACCATCGCCGAATATTACCGGGATATGGGCTATAACGTAGCGTTAATGGCCGACTCAACCTCCCGCTGGGCCGAAGCCTTGCGTGAAATGTCTGGCCGCTTAGAAGAAATGCCCGGTGAAGAAGGCTATCCAGCCTATCTGGGTACCCGACTCGCTGAATTTTATGAAAGATCCGGCATTGGTCTCTGCCAGGCCAGCGAAGAACGCAAAGGTTCGCTTTCAATTATCGGATCCGTCTCCCCTCCCGGCGGTGACTTATCCGAACCAGTGGTACAAAACACCCTGCGCGTAGTAAAAGTTTTTTGGGGCCTCGATTATAAACTGGCGCACAAACGTCACTTCCCCGCAATTAACTGGTTACTCAGTTATTCACTGTACTTAAACAACATCAAAAAATATTTAAAGGAGAAGGTTTCCCCCGAATTTGAAGGTTTAAGAATTGAAACCATGCAGCTTTTACAGCGCGAATCCGAATTGGAAGAAATCGTAAGGTTGGTCGGTCTGGAATCACTTTCTGAGCACGACCAATTAATTATGCTCACCACTAAATCAATCCGCGAAGACTTTTTATACCAAAGCGCTTTCGATCCGGTCGACCAATATTCAACTTTATCCAAACAATATCTGCTGTTAAAAACCATTTTATTCTTCCATAGTCTGGCCAAAAAGGCGCTCTCCGAAGGCAAAGAATTAAGTTCCATCGAAAAAATTCGAAGCCGACAGCTGATTGCTAAAGCCAGATTTATTCCCGAAGACGAAGTCGAGGCCAGAATAAAAGAGCTGGAAGAACAAATTAAATCCGAATTTAAGAGTTTATAAAGAAACGAGGTAAAACCATGCAAAAAGAATATCGATCCGTTACCGAAATCAGCGGGCCGCTGATTTTAGTCAACCAGGTAGAAGGGGTCAAATACGACGAACTGGTCGAAATCGAAATGCCCAGCGGAAAATTACGCTCCGGAAAGGTTTTAGAAATATCCACCGACACCGCACTGATTCAGGTTTTTGAAGGAACCGAAGGTTTAGACATCGGACTGACCAAAATCCGCTTTAAAGGTAAAAGCTTAGAGATTCCGGTCGCTAAAGAAATGATGGGCCGCGTCTTTAACGGATTAGGAAAACCAATCGACGGCGCTCCGGATATTCTCCCCGAAAAAAGCTTAGATATTAACGGTGAACCGATTAACCCCTACGCCAGAGATTATCCGAATGATTTTATTCAAACCGGAATTTCCTCCATTGACGGTTTAAACACTCTCAGTCGTGGACAAAAATTGCCCATATTTTCCGGCGCGGGACTACCGCACTCGCAACTGGCCGCTCAAATCGCCCATCAGGCTACGGTTTTAAAAAAAGGTGAATCTTTTGCCGTAGTTTTTGCCGCCATGGGAATTACTTTTGAAGAAGCCGAATTTTTTATGGAAAGCTTCAGGGAAACCGGCGCCATCGAAAATGCCGTTTTATTTATCAACTTAGCATCCGATCCGGCGATTGAGCGTATCGCTACCCCGCGCGTAGCCCTTACCTGTGCCGAATTTTTAGCTTTTGAAAAAGATACCCACGTTTTAGTTATTTTAACCGACATGACCAATTATTGTGAAAGTTTACGCGAAGTTTCGGCCGCCCGTAAAGAAGTTCCCGGACGCCGCGGTTATCCCGGATATTTATATACCGATCTGGCAATGTTGTATGAAAGAGCCGGAAGAATTAAAGGCAAAAAAGGATCGATCACGACCATCCCAATTTTAACCATGCCCGAAGACGACAAAACCCACCCCATTCCCGACTTAACCGGATATATTACCGAAGGTCAGTTAATTTTATCCCGCGAACTCCATCGCAAAGGAATTTATCCTCCGATGGACGTTATGCCCTCGCTTTCCCGTCTTAAAGATAAAGGAATCGGGGCCCATAAGACCCGCGAAGACCATTCCGATTTATCTAACCAGCTTTTTGCGGCTTATGCCCGCGGCCGCGACGTTAGAGAATTAATGGTGGTATTAGGCGAAGGCGCCTTAAACGATGTCGATAAACAATTTTTAAGATTTGCCGACGAATTTGAAGATCAATACATCCGCCAGGGCGTGTCCGATAACCGCACTGTTTTTGAAACCCTGGATCTAGGCTGGAAACTGCTAGCGCAACTACCCAGAGAAGAACTAAAACGAGTAAAACAATCAGAAATCGATAAATATATGCCAAAGGAAAGTAAATGAAGTTAAACGTCAGCCCAACCCGCATGGAATTGATGAAGCTAAAGGTGCGCACGGCTTTGGCTAAACGCGGCCATAAACTCTTAAAAGATAAGCTCGACGGCCTGATTCAGCGCTTTTTAAAGCTGATTAAAGACTACCACAGCTTAAAAGACGAAGCCGATAAAACCATGCACGCCCTATTTAACAAATTAGTGATCGCTTCGGCCCTCACCCCTTCCCGTGTCTTAGGGAAAATAACTACTTTTGATATTACCCCCCTCCTGCTGGTTGCTAACCGCATCAACATTATGGGAGTAAAAGTTACCGATTACGAATTAGAAAAGTTCGAAGAAAAACTTACTTTTCCTTTTTCGGATACCGACGTTCCGGCAGAATTATATTTGGCTTTACAGGAATTTTATCAATTCCTGCCCCAATTTATTAAGATTGCCAACATCGGTCACGCCATTGAGAAAATCGCGCTGGCGATTATTGAAATAAAAAGAAGAGTAAACGCCCTCGAATATATTTTAATCCCCGAACTGGAATCAACCTCAAAATATATCCGCATGAAATTAGCTGAACACGAACGCAGCACCCTGGTAACATTGATGAAAATTAAGGATATTGTAAGAGCGAAGAAGTAGTTAAGGGCTAATCTGCCTCAATAAATCTGGATTTAAAACATAAAAGTTATCAAAGATGTCGCCACGTGAAGCAAACCTCATCTGATGAAAATTTTCAGGTTTAATTGGCAAAGGAATATGCGCACTGTTACCGCATAAACCCAGTAATGCTTTATGCTTATTTGCTCCATCCCAAAAATCAAGCTCCCCGGTAATCTGTCGACCACAAAATTTTACGGTTAACGATAGCGGTTGACGTCCACGGGTCGTCGAAATCAGATCGGTCGCTTGCCATAAAGTAAGGTCACGATTATCAATTGGATAATGGCAAACAGATACTTCATCTATGGCCTCGATATAGTTAATATTGCTTCTCATTTTACTAATATCCACCCAAGTTACCCCCGGAACAACGCTAGCCAATAGTCTACTCACGCTTCCATGAAACTGCGGCGGTGACACAAAAAGAAGCTCTTCACGCAAACGAAACATCCAAAGCGGCTTACCGCGTGAACCATTGGTTATTAGCCCCGGGAACTCTCGCAAAATCGGCGTAAGCTCAATCGGAAACTCTAAATCAATTTTCTTTTGCGCCCGAACCGTAAGATCGCGGGATCGAAAAACGGCTTCCCGTATCAAGGGTGCACACCTGCGGCGCGAAGTAGCATCAAATGCCACAAAAGTTCGTTTATATGCAGTTTTTCCTTTGATAGTAAACATCTTCTATATAATTATCGGCAAAACGGGTGGGAAATTTCAGTTTTGGGAGGGGCTGAAAGGTGTATAATCTAAAATTGGAGGTGAAATATGGCAATTAAAGAAGCATATACACTACTAAATGAAGGACACGTACTTAGAATTATTTTTAATGACGGGACAAGAGTTTGGGGGGATTACGAGCACATAATTAATCCATCTACAGAATCAAATGATGAACTTTTAAAAACCAGATCAATAGATACTATTATTGGAAAAGACAGAGCTGAAAACATCCAACAAGAAGAAAAAATATGCAGTATTAGACTAACGACAAACAAAGATTCTTATGAAATAAAGTACTTGAGCGGGAAGAAAACGATTTCGAAAGCAGAGTTAAGAACTCTATACGAAATAATTGAGAATGCAAGACGTAAATATAATATTCCTGGAATTTAGCTTGTCTGACCAAATTTCCAATTTAATAATATTTTTAAATACTGCGACGTATAATCTAAGGAAAAGGAGGTGAAACATAATAAGCATTTGGCAAGCATGGAGTATTATTATTTTATCCATTGGCGTTTTGATTAATGCAATTTTTATCCCCCCATACGAAGGAGCAGTAGTATTAGCAGGAAAACCTGAATGGGTATACGATTTTCGCAAATATATAGGTTATTTTGCTAATTTTCTAATAATTATTGGTGTTATTGGACAACTACTTGCAGTATTTAATATTTTCTAGATTTCAATATTGTTCGAAAATATTCCATTGACTATCCCCAAGGGGAATTGTCATGAAGTTGGCGTATACTATTTAGGAAAAGCAAATATCGGGAGGTGTTTTGTATGGGTAACAAATGTTTTAATTGTGGCAAGGAAAATAAAGAAGTAAAGTTATGTGAATTACAGTCTAAAGATGGTAAATCGCGTAGAAATGAAATGCTTTGTCAAAATTGCTTAGAAAAAATACAAAGTGGAGAGTTAAATATTTTTGGTCGGAATTCTAAAATACATAAAGATATTACAATTGAAATAACAGAAACCGAAGAAAAAATATAATTCTCGAATTTCGAATCTCTAAATTACCCCCAAGGGGAATCTCACTTCTCAGACATCAGCCTGCTCTTTAAGATGTCTTGTCGTTTTTCAAGTGGTTTGCCTAATCAAACATTCATGAGCGAGCAATCTTTTGTTTATACCTTAACTAATAGAATAATGCGAAGCAAAACGAAAGTCGCGAGAAGAGCGAAAAACCTCGGTGGGGATTTTGACGAGCAAATTTCGGAGGGTTCCTTAGGGATACCGAAATTTGCGAGAAGCGTTTTGCGTGGCAAACTACTTTGAAATATATTAGCCCCAAGGGGAATCGAACCCCTATTTCAACCTTGAGAGGGTCGTGTCCTAACCGTTAGACGATGGGGCCGTGAGGTTATTTGTTGCCGATACTATTATTGTCATTCTTGGTAATTTCGTGATCTAAAACTAAAACGCCAGCGGAAATTACCGTGGTCCACATATTACGCTGGCCAATAGCGCTTTGGGTAATATTTTTGGTTTTAACAATTTCATCGGAGAGTTTCCAAAATTCCTGACGTTCGTCCCAACTGGTATCCTCATCAAACGAAACGCCTAAAGTTGTGGCCAGCATTTGAGCTGCAATATCTTCGGCGTAATCACCACATTCTTCATCGGTTAAACCATGCGCATGATGTTCGCTTAAATATCCGTAAGTATCTTTATCTGCCGGAAGCGCCAGCCCAACTGAAGCCGAAATCAAACGGTGGGGTTCATCGGTGTCATTACGGCTCATAACAATAAAAGCAATCTCACCTGGCTTAAGAAGTTTTTGTCCTTCTTCCTTTGAAATTAACTTTGCACCCGGAGGGAAAATTGAACTGACCTGAACATAATTTAAGGCCTGGATACCTGCGTCACGGAGCGCCATCTCAAAAGAAACTAACTTTTCTTTATGCCGCCCTACTCCTTTGGTTAAAAATACTCTCTTGGGAACCAAACTTTCTAACATCTATTTTAACTTCCTTCTACTTTTAATTTTAATTTTCAAATTTATTATAAATCAGTATATTAAATATGTCACGGAAATTATTAAATTATTTTTAATATAAAAAAGAAGAGCCCTCAAAAATTTTTTGAGGGCTCCCCTGAATCTAGCTACAGAAACGGAAAATTACATTATCTTATATCCAACTCCTGCTGCAATTTGGCCACTGGTATATCCAGTTCCACCATTTGGAGTGATGGATTGAGAAGTGTATTCTACATAAACTGCTCCTTGTTGAGACCAGGCAATTGCACTTCCTGCAGTTATGTCAAATTGAGTAGATGAAGCTGCATTATTATATGCAGTACCACGATAGGTGGCTCCAAGATATGGAACAAAAGGCGCAAAAATCTTACTGAGTCCAAGTGCTACTACAGCCTGGTTTCCATTTGCGGAAGTTCCAGCAAAAGTCATCGCTAAAAACTTATAACCAGCACCAACGGCTACTGAAACTGGAAAATCTTTTCCTTCTTGTACTACAGTATATTTTAATAACGCACCATATGCTGTACCACTCGCAGAAATACCAGCTGGCAGGCCACCGGCATTAGCAGAACCTAGAGTAACTAAAAGGTCAAGCTGATCTAATACTCCATAACCTACGTATCCTCCAATGGTAGTTAAAGTCCATCCACTGTTATTTGCCGCCCAATTAGAATCTTGTATCCCAGCACCTAAAACCCCAAGACTTCCTTGGCCTAAAGGTAGTGCGGTAACTAACAATTCAGCAGATGCAACAGAAGCCAATAACATTAAACTTAAAAATACTGTTAATAATACTTTCATTTGTTCCTCCTTTTAATCTCTTAACACCGAAAAAGATTACGTCTAACTATCACCTCCCCAAGTTAACGTATTAAACACATGTTACACGCCAATATTATAACTTTGCTAAAATAAATTCAATACTTTTTTATATATATTTATAATATAATACAAAAAATAGAAACATGGCGTGAAGGAACAAAAAATGATAAATAACAAAAAAATCATCTATATTTCCGGCATAGCGGCGTCTCTTTTGATCTCAATTTGCTCACTTTTGGGTAAACGCCTTCCTCGAGTGGACGGTCTTCTTCTCCGTGCTTATCTGGGTTTTGGTGATGCGTTTGTATTTGATGAAGAGTGAGAAATAAAAACTGACAATTTACGAAAATATTCAAACGGATTTTCAATTGATGATTTCAAGTTTTTTTGCGAGCGAATCCCGTAACGACATTGCATCACGGAATTATGATCCTCAGAAGACACCTGGAATCAACCGATAACGCACACGACGCACATAATCCCGATACCCTGGCAATTCTTCTTGTAAAGTTTTATCTTCCAGCGCGGTCCTTATCACGGCAATGATCAGCGCTACTATCACTGGAATGATTGTCCAAACAGAGCCTAAAGCCAGCACAATGCCCGGTAGTGCTAGAATATTTCCAGCATAACCAGGATGTCTTACAATGCGATATGGACCGCTGTCACATACCACATGCCCTCGGTCCGTCTGAATACGCACCACGCTTGAGAAGAAGCGGTTCTCTGCCAAAGCCCATCCAGCAAAGGTGTATCCAAGCACAATCAAGATGAAGCCCAAGATGTTGAGCCATGTCGGGAATACAGGTGACCACCCAAAGTGGTGATCTAGTCCCGCCACAATAACTAACGGGAAAGTCATACTCACTGCCATTAATGGAGAAAGCACTTTATCCCACGATTTCACATCCTGAGCTTTTCCAAATTTGCCTCGTTCTGCCAGCAATCCCGGATGCCTTTTTTCTGCCCACATACGCGGAGCTATACCCGCTGCAACTATCAGGACTGAATAAAACCAACCCTGCCACCAACCGAGATCCCATCCGCTTATCAAGAGAACCAGTGGTATGAGGAGATACATTATTATTAATCCAACCCAATATTTTGGGCTTGCTGTTTTAAATGCATTTTGATCAACTGTCTTCGATACCATACTTTTTCCTCCTTATTAAACTGTATTTCTTCCCAAGAAATTTTGGAAATAACATTGCGCCTAACTCGTTTTTATGTGAGATATTTTAACAATCTTATCATTAATTTGCATATCCCTGTCAATGGTGATTTATATTATCCCCACCCCCTCTTTTAAAAACCAATAATTTTTTTTCAAATTTTTCATTTTTTAAAATGTATTACACTGAGAGAGCGGCTTGTGCCGAGTGGAGTCGAGGCAAGCGAATCAAAGTGGGTTTTGCCGCAATGAATTGAATTGGGAATAAAGATGGAAAAGGTTTGGAAATAAAACCGAAGGTTTGCGCCGCTAAGTTGGCTGGGGGAGAAGGAATCTCCCGTCGCACATTATTATATAATAATTTGAAACGACGGGATCCCGACCTTTCTGTATTATATTATAATGTCAGGTCGGGAGAACCCTCACAGACAAATCAAGAAAAACTGGGGGACGAGGACTCGAACCCCGATAAGCAGAACCAGAATCTGCTGTCCTACCATTAGACGATCCCCCACTGTGCAGCGTTAATTAAAAATGAAACATTATTCCATCGGTGGCAGTTCATAAGGCGGGTTCCACCATTGTGGCTGAAGAATTAATATATACAAGCCGTACAGAATAATAAAAATCGCCAGCGCCAAGAAAACCTTTTGCCCTAGTTCCCAAGTGCGCTTGGTTTTTCTCATAAATAACAAAACAAAAATCAAAGCTATTACACCAACTAAAGTTGTGGCCCCACCCTTAAAAATAGGACTGGTGTTAGTAAACTCAATTATTCTGATTCCTAGTTCGTACATGATTGGAAAGTTTAACAAATCGGAAGAGTTAAAGCAAGAATGATGCTATAATTTTTCTAATCATGCCCAAAAATAAAACGATCAAAACAGATCTTTTAATCATCGGCGGCGGGATTGCGGGACTGAGGGCCGCCATTGAAGCTTCTAAACACTGCAAAGTACTGCTCATCACCAAAGGAAAAGCCGGCGAATCCGCTACCGAAAAAGCCCAAGGCGGAATTGCGGCCGCCATCGACAAAATACAGGATTCAACTGAATTTCATTTTCAAGATACGATCAAGGCTGGGGCCGGCCTATGCGATAAAAAAGCAGTAGAAATATTAGTGAATGAAGGCGTCTCCCGGGTAATCGAACTAATCAAAATGGGCGCCCGCTTCGACCGCGCCGAAACCGAAGGTGGGACCGGATATTCCCTAGCCATTGAAGGTGCGCACAAAAGAAGAAGAATCCTGCACGCCGGCGACGAAACCGGCGCCGAAATTGAGCGAACTTTAGGGTCAAAAATTATTAGTGACGGCTTAGTAAAAATAAGTCCGTATACGATTGGGATTGATCTCATAATTAAAGACGGAAAATGCATCGGAGCCACCGCCATCGATACTTATAATCACCTGACATTAAACATACTGGCAAAAGCTACCATCATTGCCACCGGCGGAATTTGTCAGACATACCTCTATACCACCAACCCCGGGGTTGCTACCGGCGACGGAGTAGCCATGGCCTGGCGCGCCGGAGCCGAAGTTCAAGACATGGAATTTATCCAATTTCATCCTACTTCGCTGGTAGCTTTTAAGGAACTCGAAGATATTATCGCCCTGCCCCGCTTTTTAATCTCAGAAGCGGTCAGAGGCGAAGGAGCTAAGCTGATCAACGTTAAGGGCGAGCGTTTCATGCCAAGCTATCACAAACAAAAAGAGTTAGCTCCCCGTGATATCGTAAGCCGCGCTATTGTAAATGAGATGAAAAAAACAAAAAGCAAACATGTCTGGCTCTCGCTCTCCGGACTCGGCGCCGAAAAAATAAAAAAACGCTTCCCCATGATTTATAAAACCTGTCTGGAGCGCGGCCTGGATATCACCAAAGAAAATATTCCGGTTGCTCCGGCCGCCCATTACTTTATGGGAGGCATAAAAACCACCATCGAGGGAGAAACTAATTTACCCGGGCTTTATGCCGCCGGCGAATCGGTTTCGCTGGGAGTACACGGAGCTAATCGTTTGGCTTCCAATTCACTACTGGACGGGCTGGTCTTCGGAACCCGCGCCGCTAAAACTGCTTTAAAGTATTTAAAAGAGGTAAAGCAATTACCGAAAACCATTAAGACCAAAGCCGGCAAGCCGTGTTCTTTAAATAAAGAAAAACTAGAAAGTATACGCATGACCATCCGCAACATCATGTGGAAGGGAGCCGGCATCCTCCGCAACGGTAAAGGCTTAAAGACCGCATCGCAAAAATTAAAAGATATAAACCAAAAACTTGATTACCAGCCAAAAAACCTAGAAGAAGTTGAAGTGAAAAACCTGGGGACCGTAGCTGGTTTAATCTTAAAATCTGCTATTGATCGCAAAGAATCCCGCGGGGCCCATTTTCGCACGGATTATCCTCAAACCGACAATCAGAATTGGAAAAAACATTTAATTTATTCTACGAAGGATAAAGCCTGACTCTTCTTTTTGGTTCCTGGCCAATTGATTCTGATTTAATAGCGTGGCGTCTTAAATATTGATGTTGCAGTCTGCGGATATACGCATTTTGCGGGGTTAAATCGATCGGTCGCCTTTCGCCTTTTAAACGGACCAGCGCTTCTTCGACTTCGGCCACGGCCATTTCTTCTTCTTCAACGTAAGAAACTTCCTGCACTTTGAAGAAATATTTTAAGAATCTGCGAATCTGAGAAGAAACGTTTTTCCGGATGACGTGCACCGGAATATTGTGTTCACTGGCCATGCGTACCACTTTATCTTTACGTTTGGTTTTGGATTTTACGGTTAAAACTAAATCGGCATCCGAAATGGCCGATACCACCTCTGCCGCAACCTCTAAACTTGTAATCGCCGCCTCCAGTTGAGAAACATTAACCGCGAAAGGATAAATTCTGATCAGTTCGGGTTTTTTCTGAAATTCAGCGGGCATGGGAGATGGCATTTCAACCTCTGACATATCAAAAGACGGTTTTTGCTTAATTTCAACTTCTCCGCTGGCTTTTACTACCCGGATTTCCGGTTTAGGTTGTTGTTTCTTGAGCATCTTATCGATTGCCGATGCCACATCGGAATATATAGCTAAAGTATTGCGGGCCCTGATTTCTACTGCAACGTCAAAAGTAGGCGGAGCTTTACGTTCGAGGATCGCTTTCTGGGTATGCCGCCTTTTAGCTTCTTCATCCGAAAGAATTACCGTCTGGATTCCTCCAACTAAGTCAGACAAAGTCGGGTTACTTAAAATATTTTCGAGTGCGGTTCCATGCGCGGTTCCAATTAATTGTACTCCCCGCTCCGCAATGGTACGTGCCGCTAAGGCTTCAGCTTCGGTACCAATTTCGTCTACGATAATTACTTCCGGCATGTGATTTTCTACCGCTTCGATCATGACCGCGTGCTGGCGTTCCGGAGTTGAAACCTGCATCCGGCGTGAGCGGCCGATTCCGGTATGCGGGATGTCTCCGTCTCCGGCAATTTCATTTGAAGTATCAACTACTATTACGCGTTTTTTTGCTTTATCACTTAAAATGCGAGCAGCTTCGCGCAGTTTAGTAGTTTTTCCAATTCCCGGAGGGCCTAAAAATAAAATATTTTGGCCGGTTTCAATAATATCCAGGATAGCGTCAAGGGTTCCAAAGACCGCTCTGCCAACGCGACAAGTTAATCCCACAATTTTTCCCGAACGGTTACGAATTGCAGAAATGCGATGCAGGGTTCTTTCAATTCCAGCACGGTTATCGGCGGTAAACACGCCAATTTTACTGGTAACATAGTTTATATCGCTCTGTGCTACGGGGGTTGAACTAAGCTCAATCGCTTTATCTTCGTAGCGCGCTTCGGGACGGCTGCCCAGATCAAGCACCACTTCAACTAATTTGAGAATATTTCCTTTAGCGGTAATCGCTTTAGTGATTTTGGGGGGTAATATTGCTAAAAGTTTTTTTATTTCCTGTTCGGTACTATCCTTAACCATAAATTACCTTATTCTTTGATTGCTTTTTTTAAGTTAATACCAGGAACAAAGGCCGGAGATTTTGAAGAAGGGATTTCAATTTTTTCTCCGGTACGCGGGTTTCTCCCCACGCGGGATGCACGGGTTCGAATAATAAAATTACCAAAGCCTACCAGCCTTACTTTACCGCCGCCCGTCAGCTCGGCCGTAATCAGGTCAAGGGCTTTATCCAGCACTTTTTCGACAACGGCCTTTCTTACTTTTACTTCGCGACCTACCTTGGATATTAATTGTTTTTTATTCATCGCTAACCTCCTTTAGCTAGCACATCTTCCCAGCACTTCATTGTAGCGCCGATCTACTTCTTCTTGCAATTCTTTTAGCAGCTGTTCATTGCCCGGTTTAAATAAATGGCGGAAGCGATCCTGAGTCTTTAACCAGTCTTTAAAAGGCTTTCTTTCCTTTGGGGTAAAAGTCATCTTCCATTTTCCGTTTTCAACCTCGTATAATGGCCAAAAACCGGTATCCACTGCCAGTTTTCCGATGTCTATCGTATTTTCCGGTTTGTATCCCCAACCCAGCCTGCATGGCTGTAAAACATTAAGAAACTTAGGGCCTTTAATCGAAAAAGCTTTTTCGGCCTTCTTAATTAAATCCGTAGGGTAACCCAGTGAAGCTTGGGCAACGTAAGGAATATGATGGGCGGCTATCACCGCGGTTAAATCTTTGCGGTATTGCTCTTTTCCTTGTTTAACTTTTCCGGCGGGAGCAGTGGTAGTACTAGCTCCTCGCGGAGTCGCCGAAGAGCGCTGAATTCCGGTATTCATATACGCTTCGTTGTCATAGCAAACGTATAAAATATCGTGACCGCGCTCGAGTGCTCCGGATAAGGACTGAAAACCAATATCATAGGTTCCGCCGTCTCCACCAAAAGCCACAAAAAGCATATCTTCGGTAATTTTTCCTTTTCTCTTTAGTGATTGATACATGGCTTCAATACCGGAAATTGCAGCTCCGGCGTTTTCAAAAGCAACGTGTAAAAATGGAACCTCCCAGGCCGAATACGGGAAGATGGTGGTAGTAACTTCTAAACATCCGGTAGCACAGGCCACCACTACTGGTTTCTGCGCCGCTAAAAGAATTTGCCGAACAACAATGGGAGCTCCGCAACCAGCGCAGGCACGGTGTCCTCCGCTCAGCGGTTCTTTCCTTTCGGATAATTGTTTTAATGTTGCCATTTATTTTTACCCCTTTCTATTCACGCAAGCCAGAATATTTAACCAGTTGATCCACTTTTCCATCCTTAGCAATCTTTTGCAGATCCGCATAAATTTCGTCTAACAATTCAAAGTTCATTTCTCGGCCGCCTAAACCATAAACGTAGTTAACCACCATTGGTTTAGTTTTTAAATCGTATAAAGCCGAACGAATTTCAGAAAAAAGCGGTCCGCCGGTGGCGGCATAACCATCACTGCGATCCAATACCGCTAATACTTTTAATTTTTTCAAAGCATTGACCAGTTCTGCTTCCGGGAAAGGCCTGAAAACACGCAGTTTAATCAAACCCGCTTTAATCCCCTTTTCTCTAAGATTTTTAACTGTCATCCGAGCCGTTCCGGCCGTGGAACCCAGTGCAATAATGGCGATTTCGGCATCCTCCATGCTTACTTCCTCAAAAAATCCGTAACTTCTGCCGGTCTTTTTTTCAAATTCTTTACCGACCTCTAAAATTACATTTTTAGACTTATGCATAGCTTCGGCAATTGGTCTTTTATGCTCGAAATAATAATCCTGCAGATCTAAAGCCCCCAGGGTAAGAGGGTTTTTATAATCCAGCAAAGGATTTTTAGGCTTATATTCTCCGATAAAGGCTTTGGCATCACTATCTTCCATGGTTTCAATTTTTTCCATACAGTGTGAAATAATAAAACCATCGGTAGTGACCATCGCCGGCAACAATACATCATCGTGCTCGGCAATTCTGATGGCTTGCAGAACATTGTCGTAAGCTTCCTGCGCATTTTCAGAGAAAATCTGAATCCATCCGGCATCACGGTTCATCATGGTATCACTATGATCGCAATGAATATTGATCGGCCCCGAAAGTGCGCGGTTTACTTCAGGCATTACAATCGGCAATCTGAGCGCAGATGCAATCGGAAGAATTTCTCCCATCAAAGCTAACCCTTGAGAAGAAGTTGCGGTCATCGCTCTGCCTCCGGCTGCCGCGGCGGCTACCGTAGCCGACATCGCTGAATGCTCTGACTCCACTCTCACGTATTCGGTATCAACATCACCATTAGCTTCAAAATTGGCAAAAATTTGGGCAATTTCGGTAGCGGGAGTAATGGGATAAGCGGCTACCACATCTGGATTTATTTGTCGCATGGCTTCCGCCATGGCTTCGTTTCCGGTTCTGGCAATTGCAGGCATTTTTTTATTTCCTCCTTTTTCAGCTTGTAGCTTTTTAGCTTCTTAGCTTTTTAGGGGTTGAGCCTAAGAAGCTACTTCCTAAGAAGCTACTTCCTATCTCTCCGGCTCCATAGTGATTGCTTTTTCACCTTTTACGGGACAAACCTTGGCGCAGATTCCACAACCCTTACAATGTTTGTAATCAAATCCTTCAACTTTTTGGTTTTTTACAATGACTGAAGTATCCGGACAATGAATCCAGCACTGCAGGCAATGGATACAGCGATCTTTGTGGAAAATTGGTTTCTCGCTTCTCCAGTCACCGGTTTCAAAGGCGGCTGCAGTACCGGCTTCCAAAACATCGCCTAATTTTAATTCTTTCCATCCAGGTTTTGTCATTCTCCTTTTACCTCCTCGTGCGCAGCTTTAATCGCTTTCATATTACCTTCGATGACTTCTGGTTTATGCGCAAATTTCTTTTGCAGTTTTTTCTCGGTATCCGCCAGCATTTTATTAAAATCCAGAATGCCGCTCACCTTAACTAAAGCGCCGAGCATCGGAGTATTGGGAATATTTCTGCCGATATTTTCTTGAGCAATACGCGAAGCATCTACGGTAAAAACTTTGGCTCCCTTTAATTTAAGTTCACTTCTTATTTCCTTTGGTGATTTTCCAGAATTTACAATAATGACCCCATTATCCGGAAGACCCGCGGTTACCGGCACCGTTGCCAGTAAAGTGGGATCTAAAACTACCACAATTGAAGGATCAGTAACTCCACAATGAACCGTGATCGGCTCATCTGCCAGGCGATTAAAAGACTGAACCGGAGCTCCCATCCGCTCGGGTCCGTACTCAGGGAAAGCTTGAATATATTTTCCTAAGGACATGGCCGCATCCGCAAACAAGAGAGAGGCGGTTTTAGCTCCCTGTCCTCCTCGGCCGTGCCATCTGATTTCTGTAATACCTTTACTCATGTTAATAACTACTCCTTTCAACTATTTAAACACCCAGCAATGGTCTAACTTTTTCAAAACCTTTTAAATCAAAAACAATCCCGATCAGAATTAAAATAATAAAAGGGATGGCGGCAATTAAAAATGATTTAAGCTTAGAATGCCCGCCCACTTTTCTTACAGAGATACTCCACAAACCAAATATGTATAACGCTGAGAAATAATAAACGATATCGTATCCCACCCGAAACATTTCAAAAGAAAGTAATCCGGCATCTACAAATACCACAAAAACCAACGAAAAAATAAAAAATAATAAAACCGCGGAAGAATAAAATACCGATTCGAGCATGAAAGAAGGAGAGCCTTCCCCTTTCATCCATTTAGAAAGGTAAAAGAGCAAATAACCGATAACGTAAAATGCCCCAAAGATAAAAAACATGGCAAACCCGCCCAGGATCACAAAAATAATGGCAAAAAACATGAGGGTGATCGCAATGGTAATCGGTGAAACTACCAGCAGCTTCCAGGCGCTCATGCCTTCAAGTAAAGTTCTGCCGATCGGATAAACTTGAGTAATAAAAATAGTAATGGTCGCAAAAAATGAAACAATCCAAGAAGAAATTACTAAAAAATCGAGGGACTTTTCCCGCCATGGCTTTCTTTCGAGTACCGTATAAAACAAAATCGGAGCTGAAATTATTTCCCACCAGATTAAAAAATACCAACGTAATCGATTTATCATGAGACCACCCTTCTTCCTTCAAAGGCTTTAGTTAATGTTGCTTCGTCCGCATAATCCATGTCGGCCCCGACCGGCAAGCCGTAGGCAATGCGGGTTATTTTAACTCCCAGCGGTTTCAGCAACCTGGTTAAATAAATTACTGTAGCTTCGCCTTCCGCGGTCGGGTTGGTAGCTAACACCAGTTCCTCTACCCCTCCGGTCCCCAGGCGCCGCAGTAATTCTTTGACTCTTAAATTTTCAGGTCCAATCCCATCCAAGGGAGAAATTACCCCGCCCAAAATATGATATAAACCTTTGTATTCTTTGGTTTTTTCGATGGCAATCATATCTTTGGGATCGGCCACCACACAAATCACCGATTGGTCCCGGTTTTTATCACTACAAATTTTACATGGATCTTGATCAGTCAGATTAAAACAAATCGAACAGTTTTTTATTTTTTCTTTCGCTTCTAAAATTGCCTGCGCAAGATTTCCGGCTTCGGCCTTGGGTACACTTAGTATATAAAAAGCCAGTCGCTGTGCAGACTTGGGGCCAATCCCCGGCATCTTCTTAAATTCGGCTATCAAACGGCCCATCGGCCCTGCGTATTCTGCACTCATAAGCCAAATCCGCCACCCATGCCCCCCAACTGCCGCGCGGCTGCAGTCTTGGCTTCTTTCACTCCGGCATTAACTGCCTTTTTAAGGGCGTCCGCCAGTTTATTCGCATCCGAAGATAAAAGCGCGGGATCAATTTCGATTCCCAATACTTCCATGTCTCCAGAAACTTTAACTTTGACACCCTTTTCTTCTTTTTCAATTACAATTGAAGCTAAGCGCTTTTGCATCTCGCGGGCTTGCTTCATCATCTCACCCATCTTGCCAATGTTTCCAAAAACCATTGATTTATCCTCCACACAAGCTAGGTATTATAGTACAATTTTTCCTATACTTCCACCAAAAATTATAGGACCTAGGAAATCACCTTTCCGCCAAACATTTCTTTTACCTTATCCACCGAAACGGCCTTAAGTCCCACCCCTAACCTTTCGGTTTTATCCGTAACCACGCATTCGATTAAGGTTGGGGTCCCGGTAATTCCACTGATTACTTCTTCTACAATTTTCTTTTGGGGGTGCTCTTCTAAACGACTTTTATGAAAACCAAACCCTTTTCTAAAGGCAATCACTAACTTGCCTTTAGCATTAATTTCTAAAGGTTCGCCTTCGTGCAGGGAAACATAACCAAATAAACTTTTATTTTTTACGTTCTGCAGTATTTCCTGCCAGCTAGACCGCATCAATTTCAAATTTCCGTTTGAATTTTCGGGAGCAACTTCTACTTTAGCTTCTTTAACCGCTGGTTTTTCAATTAATTGTACGTCGGGCTTTGCGTTAGCTTTCATTTTTTCCTCTTTCCTGGGAACCATTATTTGTTTTTGCACGGCAGGCGCGGCGGTGCCAAATATTTCAAGCACATCCATTAATGCAACTTCTAAAACTATTCTCCCAAAACTCTGCCAGCGCATATCTAACTCGGCCTGCGCTAAAATTTTTAATATGGCTTTGGCTTGATCCAAACTTAATTGAGCCGACTGGTCTTTGAGCTTTTCAATTTTTTCTCTGGAAATATCTAATATATCGGTACTGCCCACGATCGAAAGTAAAATATGCCTAAAGTGCTGAATAATACTGCCGGCAATTTGCGAAATGCTTTTTCCGGCTTCAACCGCATCCTCAATTAAACTTAATACTTTGCCAGTATCTTTTGCGATCAACGCTTCCACTAAATCAAACAACATCGCTTCGTCTGCGGTGCCTAAAAGCAGAACCACATCATCTAATTTAATATTTTTTTCACAAAAAGACATCAGCTGATCTAAAAGAGAAATGGCATCCCGCATCGATCCATCGCCGTATTTAACCACTAAGTCCAAAGCTTCATCTTCAATTGAAAAACCTTCGGCTTTGGTTAATTTCTGCAGGTGTTCCCTGATTTTTTGGAAAGGAATGCGGGTAAAATCCAGTCTCTGACAGCGGGATATGATAGTTGCAGGAACCCGCTGCGGCGCCGTGGTAGCTAAAACAAAAACCGCATGCTCGGGTGGTTCTTCTAAGGTTTTTAAAAGCGCGTTAAAAGCTTCGGCGGTTAACATGTGCACTTCGTCAATAATATAAACTTTATATTTTGACTCGAGTGGCCTGAATTTAATTTTTTCGCGCAGCTCCCTGATTTCATCAATGCCGCGGTTAGAAGCAGCGTCAATTTCAATTACATCTGCACTATGACCGTCACGAATTTTTACACAGTTATCACATTTCCCGCAGGGATTAGGCGTGGGACCATTAACACAATTTAAACCTTTGGCAAAGATGCGGGCGAGGCTGGTTTTCCCGGTGCCGCGCGGACCGCAAAAAAGGTAAGCATGGGACAGACGGCTCGACTTAATGGCATTTTGCAGGGTAACTACAATGGGTCCCTGTCCGACAATTTCAGCAAAATTTTGTGAGCGCCATTTACGATAAAGAGAAATATAGGTCATACGTAGATCCTCGGTACCCTCTTTCCAATACTGCAAACAATTTCGTAATTGATCGTGTTTTCTAGGTCGGCCAGCTCTGAAGCTGAAATTTCCTCATTGCCTTGCTTTCCGATTAACACTACTTCGTCTTCTAATTTAATCTCATCCGCAAAAACGTTAACCAAAGTTAAATCCATGCAGACCCGCCCCACTACCGGATAACGCTTGCCGTTAATCAAAACCATCCCCTTATTACTTAAAGAGCGGCTATAGCCATCGGCATAACCAACCGGAATGGTAGCAATTTGAGTTTCATCCGGTGTGGTATAAGTACATCCGTAAGATAGCGGCGTACCTTTAGAAACTTTTTTAAGATACAACACCTTACTTTTAAACGCAAGGGCCGGTTTAAGTTTAAGGGGTAAATCTTGATTCCCGTTTGGTTTTAAACCGTACATTAAGAGCCCTACTCTGGCCATATTAAGATAGGTTTTTTTATGAAAAAGCGTAGCCGCAGAATTAGCCGCATGTAAAATCGGAATGGTTATCCCTGCTTTTTTAAGTTCGCTAGTTACTAAATTGAAACGCTCGAGTTGTTGATCGGTAAAACCATTTTTTTCTTCAGCTACCGCAAAGTGAGTAAAGATACCCTCCAGCTCAAGACCCGGCAGTTCACTTAAAGATTTAATTAAATTAATCGCATCCGGCGGGGCCACCCCTACTCTGCCCATCCCCGTATCTACTTTAACGTGC